>JAABUY010003270.1_pt1 | contig 12015 bp, 22 predicted proteins | sample 5560271 | NCBI WGS metagenome assembly JAABUY01 (sample SAMN10711886, study PRJNA513374) | rock metagenome | isolation source: Antarctica rocks | place: Antarctica: Victoria Land, University Valley
CGTGCGGGCCATGGCTGCTGTGGGTGACAGGCGCTCAGTAGATGAGTTCTTTTCTTTGGCTTGCTGTTTTGAGCGGAGCCTTTGAGGCAGCAGAAATAGAGCCGCCCTAGTAAAAAAGGTTGCGACACTTCCTCAAGGCTCTGCGCAGCGAGGTGAGAGGCCGCGGTGATGACCGCCCAATGCCTGCCTGAATAACTGAGCCCCTGCTGACGAACTTACGATATTTTATACCACATACACAATTTACTTGCGCTGAGAAAATCAACAGCCACCAGAACTCGCAACGCAGTAGCAGTCTGCAGCTCAGCCCACCTCTTGCAACCAAGTCCACCAGCAGCACTCACCATGTCGGGTCGCGGCAAGGGCGGCAAGGGCCTGGGCAAGGGCGGCGCCAAGCGCCACCGCAAGGTGCTGCGCGACAACATCCAGGGTGCGCGCCTTGTATGTGAACCTTGCTGTGCTCGCTTTCTGTGTCTTGTTCACCGGACTCAGCGTGGCTGACCCGCCAGCAACGCCCCGCAGGCATCACCAAGCCAGCCATCCGGCGCCTGGCGCGCCGCGGCGGCGTCAAGCGCATCAGCGGCCTCATCTACGAGGAGACCCGCGGCGTGCTCAAGGTATTCCTGGAGAACGTGATCCGCGACGCGGTCACCTACACCGAGCACGCGCGCCGCAAGACGGTCACCGCGTTCGACGTCGTATACGCGCTCAAGCGCCAGGGCCGCACGCTGTACGGCTTTGGTGGCTAGGCTCGCACTGAGCCCGCTGCCAAGCACAACCCCACCGGTGTTTCTGAACACCACCTCTCCCGCTGGAAGCTGTGCTTGTAGTCCTTCGCCACACTGTGCCCAGCTCAGTCTGCAAGGCGCACTCAGCACAGTTGAGCGTGCAAAGGTAGCAAGGACAGCTACCAGCAGGGACCATCGCAACTGTGTAAGCCTGTGCTCAGCAGTACAGTGCGCACGCTGTTGGCGGCTCAACGTTGGCCCTTTAACAGATATCTGGAAGCGTTGCAGACACACCATTCAGCATGCGCATCACCCTCCATCCAAGGCACATACATAAACCTTTTATGTGTACTGTCTCACAGCAAGAGATGTTGAGCAGGATGTCACGTTCCTACTGCCTGCTTGTGGCCTGCACAAGGCCTTCAAGCATGGACCCCAGAGGTGGCTTGTTTGTTTCTACAAATACCGTGCAGGCCATGCACAGCATATCGTGGCCAGCCCATGTGGAACTCCCAGTGTGTACTGCGCAACATAGCAGGCCGCTCTGCTATTATACTGTGTAGCAAGAGGCACGTCATGCGCATTTAAGGCAACAGGTGCACAGCGTAAAGGCTGCCATGCAAGGCAGGTCAACACTCAGGTGCTCTCGGATGCCCACTGTTTATTGGGGTGGAGCAGTGCTACCAAAAGGACAGCTGGGTTCCCTTTGCGGTGGTGTTTAGGAAACACCGATGGTTTGAGGCTTGGTCAGGCACTCAACGCGAGTTTCGGCCCTCACGCGGACGTGAACTTGGTCACCGCCTTGGTGCCCTCCGACACGGCGTGCTTGGCCAGCTCGCCGGGCAGGATGAGGCGCACGGAGGTCTGGATCTCGCGGCTGGTCACCGTGGGCTTCTTGTTGTAGCGCGCCAGCTGCGCGGTCTCGGTCGCAATCTTCTCAAAGATGTCGTTGATGAAGGAGTTCAGGATCGACATCGCCTTGGAGCTGATGCCGGTGTCGGGGTGCACCTGGCGGCAGCGCGCAGCGCGTCAGCGTCGTCGATTCTTTCTTGCATAGAACCAGCAGCAGAAGCAGTGTTCCTGTGCACAGCTGCAGCACAGGCACTCACAAAAATGCTCACAACACACCCGGCTCAGGCAAAGCATGGTGTGCGCACCTGCTTCAGGACCTTGTAGATGTAGATCTTGTACGTCTCGGCCTTGGCCAGCTTGCGCTTCTTGGCGGCGGCGCTGCTGGTGGACTTGGCCACCTTCTTGGCGGGCTTCTTCTCAGCCTTGGGCGCCATTGCAACGGAAGTTGCTTTAGTTGCTATCGACGCAGACTGGAGCAGGGGCTGGAGGTGCTGAGAGCAGTTGTGGCAAACACAAGCCAAGCGTCACAACATCAAGCCAGACCCTGGCCACACCCTCGCTGCCGGGCGGCCAATCGCGAGGCCTTAAAGCTTGGTAATGGTTTTAACGTCACCGATTGGCCCGGCCGTGCAAGCTTCCTGCATGTCCTGCGCAGCTGACCGTTCTTGTCACAACTTTGCGCAGCGATCAGCATCAGCCAGTTCCCCAGCACAGACCAGCTGCGCTCCTCCAAACCAAACAAGCCAGCAGGCATGTCCGGGCGCGGCAAGGGCAAGACCGCCAAGAAGTCTGTGAGCCGCTCGTCCAAGGCCGGGCTGCAGTTCCCGGTGGGCCGCATTGCGCGCTACCTCAAGAAGGGCAAGGTGAGCAGCCTCAGTGCTTGCTGCTTGCTGTGTATATAGCAAGATGAGAGCACCTGTCCTGCGTCTTGCTGGCCTTCCCTGGGTCGGGAGGCTCTTGCACACTCGATGTGACCCCGGCTATTTGTCTGTGCGCAGTACGCCACGCGCGTGGGCGCCGGCGCGCCCGTGTACCTGGCCGCCGTGCTGGAGTACCTGGCCGCAGAGATCCTGGAGCTGGCCGGCAATGCGGCGCGCGACAACAAGAAGACACGCATTGTGCCGCGCCACATCCAGCTCGCCGTGCGCAACGACGAGGAGCTGTCCAAGCTGCTGTCGGGCGTGACCATTGCGGCTGGCGGCGTGCTGCCCAACATCCACTCCGTGCTCCTGCCCAAGAAGACCTCCAAGAAGGACGCGGAGTAGGCGCTTGCGCACGCTACTCAAGACATCCAACCGGTGTTTCCTAAACACCACCACGCCGTTGGCGGCACCACGGCCCTGCTTGGGTGCCACACAGTTGACCAGGCCGAGCAGCATGAAGCAAATCAACAGCCTCCCGCTCACGACCGGGTGCAGGTGTCACATGCACGGTCCGTCCTATTAAAAATAACCACACATGTGCTTGTTCTCTGACTGCACTTGCACACCCCCAAAGAAATCCATACAAATTACAGCATTTTAGGCACCATACCATGCATGTCCCCTTCCTGCACATGCACGATGCGCTTGCTCGAAGTAAGCACACTCCAGTTTTGCACCCTCGCCGCGGTGTACAGCCCTGACTTGTGCACTGCTGCAGAGCCGCTGCACGCCCTGCCAGAACAGAAAGCATTCCGACTCCTACACCGCCGTCGCAGCCTGCTGGCCCGCGCGCTCCGCGCTCCATGGCGCAGGCACGCTGCGCGCCAGCGCGCTGCCGGCGGGCCCCAGCTCCACGGCCCAGCGCGCGGCTGCCGCCGCGTCCAGCCCGCCCGGGTGCACCACCTCGTGGAAGTCGGCCGCGCCCAGGCGGAAGCGCACGCGCTGCGCGGCGCCGGGGTGCAGGCTCACGCGCTGGAAGCCCCTGCGCTCAGGTAGTGCCACAGGGTAGGGTTTAGTTTAAGGGCAGGACCGGGCCTGCTGGGGACAGGAACAGCTGTGGACTCCGCACTGCCATGCAGTACACGGGTTTGGCGTGTCTTTGTACAGGTGGGCGGCAGGGCCGCATAGTCATAGGCTCCTGTGCTGCAGCCACGCCTACAGAGGGTTGGGGCGGATGCCACTACTGGCTCATCGAAGCAAGGAAACAGCCCTGACATAGCCGCCGCGACGGACGACTTGCGCCAGATGGTCATGAGTGCATGCATAGGCTGCTCGTTCGCCCTTGGAACGGTCCTGTGTGCCTGCATGAGCCGGCACAGCGGGGCTGCCGCAGGTCGGCGCTGGGAGCGCCGGGCCAGGCTCAGGGGCAGAGGGAGGCCTGGGCGTGCTCGGCCGCGGCGCGCCTGAGGGAGCGCCGGGGCAGGTCAAAGGTGGCGGCCTCCTCCGCGCTCGCGCCCTCCCGCGGGCCGCTCGTCAGGAAGAGCAGCACAACCTCTTCCGCGCTTCGGTTGCCTGCGGCGCAATCAGGCAAGTCAGTCCTCCGGAAACAAACAGCGCACGTTGGTTGCTGGCACCCTGCGGCCCCTGCTAAGCGCACACCCTGTACATTTGCATGATGCCGTGCCGAAAGCTTTGACGAGCGCTTTGCTTTCTGCCTTTCAACAGGACATGCACGGCACTGGGGACTTGCTTGAGCAGGCCCAACGAGACCAAGCCCTCCTGCGGCCCCTGCTAAGCGCACACCCTGTACATATGCATGATGCCGTGCCGAAAGCTTTGACGAGCGCTCTGCTTTGTGCCTCTCAACAGGACATGCACGGCACTGGGGACTTGCTTGAGCAGGCCCGACGAGACCAAGCCCCAAGACATGCAGGGGCGCCAGGCCGCGCGGTGTGCTCCCGCGGCAGCACAGGGACGCACCATGGCATCGGGCAGCGGGGCAGCCCACGGTCTCGCTGCCGTCAGGGCGCAGTTCCGGATCTGGCGGAACACGCTGGGTGCCCTTCATTTCAATTCACACAGCGGAGGCAATGTACACGGTGGCGGCCGCACACGCCAGCGCGCGGCAGGCCGCGCCTGTGTTGGCGACCGTGACGCCAACATTGTAGCAGCCGGTGTCGTTGCTGCGCGGGTCTGGCTCCACAGCTGCCGCGACGCTCAGCTCGCTGTACCGCCAGCTGCTGTACGACAGCCCGTGGCCGAACGGGTATATCACCGGCACCTGCGGCGGGGGCAAGCATGGGCACGCGCAGTGTGCGGCAGGAGCTTTGTGCCCCACTTGACTGGCGCGGGACAGCGGAATGCCAGGTCAGTGAGCAGGCCCTGCGGCAGCAGGCAGCAGGAGCATGTGGCAAATGCGCTTGAGGTGACATTGTGTACATACCCTACCCTACCAACCCTACCCTATCAGCACGACCTTCCAGGCACTGGAGCGCGCCTGGACGTAGCGGTGCGTGCGGCCCGGCCAGCGCACCATGTCCATCTCCGCCGCGGGTATCTGCGCGCCCGAGCGCGGACATGCTGCTCATCACCATATGGCTCATTGAACTTTTTCTTAATGAAAGAATCTGCAGCCGAGGCGTGACCCTCTGCGGTCCAGGAAAAGCCACTTGCCTCCGGCCTCTTGCATGTCTGCATCAGCAGGAAGCTGCCGACGATGGCCGTGGACACTACACATGACATGCAAGCGAGCACCGCACGACGCCTGCAGGGACCTGCTGCACCAGGCATGTCCCCGGCGGCAGCTGCTGGGGAGCAAGAACGTGCCTGTGCGACTTGGCATTTCGTGCACAGCTTGGATTTCAGTGGAGCGCAGCAAACAACACCTCTGCTGCTACGGTCCACTATTGCAGGCCAGGCCAAGGCAAAGGTGCATCGGTCTGCGGCTGTTTTGTGCATGTCGGCTGGTTCACCACATGCTCTTCATGCCTGAGCACATACTCTCGGAGGCTCTTTAGTGACAAGATAGGGCAGCGCAGCGCGCCTGGTCGGTGTAGTTGCGGTGGTAGAATGTGACTGGTAGCCGGCCGCTCGGCGACACCTTGCCCAGGATGACATCCGCAATCGCCTGTCCCCCCTGCGTGCGCCCCATGCCCGGTCAGCGCGCTTGCACAGCATCCTTGGCTGAGCTGTCAGGACTGCCTGTTCGCTGTGATTGCGCACGATGTAGCCCGTAAGCCCTTATTCTGCCAAACGCTTCTGAGAAGCAATGTGTGTCGGGGACGCTGCCTGCTCAGGCCAACGGCCGAGCGACACATCATGCTCTTTGCATGCAGCGTAGCCACTGCAAATATCAGGTCAACAGCATGTGCAGCACTGCCTGTCAGAGCGTACTTTGTTCCTGGATGCACAGCTGCGGGCACAGCCGGCCTTCAGGTGACCAGCAGCTCACGCACGCAGCCAGCAGGAAAGCTGCGTGTCGGCGGCCAATACCACCCAAGAGCCTCGCAGTGCATCACACACCACTGCGGGGCCTTACAGTGCAAGGTGCCCCATGTAACATGCTGCCAGTGGCGCAGGCAGGGGCCGCGCCTCCTGGCCGGGGTAGAAACCGGAGAGGATGGCGCCCACGCGCGGCGAGCCCTGCGCCCAGGCGACGTCCAGCGCGCTGCCGTGCACCAGCACCAGGATCTGCCGCCGCAGCCGGCGCGCCGGCTCAGTCTCACAGAGCGGCCTCTGCCTGAGCCGCACCGCGAGGCATTCCGCCCTGGCTCTCGGCCGAGGCTCCCTGGCGCACTTGCATTAAGGCGGTGATCTACTGACACTTGGACCATGGACCATGTTGAGGTGGCTTAGCTGATGTGGAAAGGTTCATGAAGGCAGACCGGCGCACCAGGGGTGTGTCTGTCAGGCGCGCCAGGTGCTGCAGCAGGCCCTCCTGCATGCCCGGCAGCCGCAGGGATGTCCGGTCATACCCCTCGGCCTCGTCGTGCGGGCTCCACAGTGCGTACTCGCCCTGCGTCGCAGCAGACCACCACCTCACACTCACTAAACATGGTGTCAGCGCTCTCGTGCATCCTTTTTGCGCTGATCTGACTAGCGCATGCGGCGCTCAGTGCCGGGCCTGCAACTGCACGCCTGAGACAGCGACAGACACCAGGGGCTGCATGTTGCGGACACGCTTTGGTGCCTACTGCTGCGCACATGCTCCTGGTAGAGCGGCGGGTGGTAGTCGGACACGCCCAGCGCGGAGAGGCCCAGGAACACGACGCACGCGTCCGCGTTGCGGCAGTCAAAGGCCGCGCCGTCCAGCTCGCCGTCGCCGCCCCAGCCGGAAAGGAACGCGCCGCGCTGGTAGCCCACGCGCTCGGGGCCCAGTGCGGCCTGCACGGCCGCTGAACATTGGTTAGGTGTAGGGATAGATGTTTGTGCAAGGGGCCTAACCTGCTCGGTCGTTCGGAACAAATGTGCACACGGTGGTGGAGCACGGATGCAACTTGACCCCACTGTGAGCACTTAGGCCACGCCCTTGCCTGCAGCATGAACCCGCATGCGACCATGCAGGCTGAGCACTCGCGTGCGGGGCGCCAAACTGTGGGTCGGGTGGAGGTGCGCGCGCGCCTGGAACGCCTGCAGCGGCGTGACGAGGCGCCCCGGGCGGCCATAGTAGTTGCCCAGCAGGTGCTCCGAGGCGTTGGCGTGCGGGCCCACGAGCACGACGCGGCGCAAGTTTTTGGCCGCCAGCGGCAGCGCGCCGCGCTCGTTCTTCAGCAGCACGATGCCTGTCCGAGCGGCATAGCATGTTATGATGCACCTTTACCCTCACCCTAACCCTATGAACATTGCGGCCAGGTGCAGACCATGTTGTAATGCTTGGGTGGGCAGTTCATTGGAACTTGTCGCACTCGCGCGTTGGCACGCAGGCCGCGACATGACGCGGCGTGGGCGCTCGGCGCGCAGGTGGCTCAGGCAGCGCCTGCCTGCGGGCGCGGGCCGCAGGGCCAGCCATGCGCGCGGCAGGGGCGCCCCTGCCGCGCACCCTTCTGGCCTGCCTCGAGCGCCAGCGCGGCGCTCGCCGCGGTGCCGACGTCGCGCGGGCCGAGGCGCGCCCAGGGCAGGCGGGCGGGCGGGTCGAAGACGCCCAGGCGAAACCTGCCGCGCCGCCCAAGCTCCGCTCGCCCTGCATCTGTACCCTATACCTGTACCCTGAGCGTGCCACCCCCTGCGTTCTGCCGTGCTTGCAGGGCGCAGGCCGAGTCCGCCGCGGCGGTGCGCATCAGGCCGCTGCCGGACGGCACACTGCTCCAGCAGCAGGACAGCACGCGACGCGGTGCAGGCATGTAATACCACACACTCCCAGGCCAGCTAGCCTAAAGTCTGCCGCGGAGGCATGCGGGCGCGCCGGGCGGCCAGGTAGCGCCGGGCGGCGGCGTCGACGTCGGCCTCGCGCACGAGCCCGCCGCGCACCGCGCCCGGCAGCTCCTGGAAGGCCACGCAGGCCGCGTCGGTGCCCGCCAGCAGCGCGGCCGCGTGGCCCGCCGCGCTCGAGCTGCGCCGCGCACACTTGGTCGTTACATGCGGGAGTGCTGCATCATGTCTGGCTTCTTCTGGCATTGCTGCCCGTCTGCTATGCGCAGCGGGCGCGTGTCAGCATGCCGCAGCCGGGCACCTTAGGCAGCCCATGCCGTCATTGGTGCCACGCATGGGTGGAAGCGGCTATCAGATGCATCGCTGCTATCAGATGCATCGCTGCTTCCCTCATGTAATAGACTGTGGCAAGCATGCGCCTTTCCCGAACCCTCACCCTATCCAGGTCCCAGCCTGACCGCACTTGGTGAACTGGTGCAGGTTGAAGATGCTGTCGACCGCGCCGCAGTCCGACACAATGACGCCCGTGAACCCCAGGTCGCGCCGCAGCGTGCCCTGCAGCAGCTCGGGGCTCGCGCACGCGGGCTTGCCGTTGACCGCGTTGTACGAGCACATGACCGACTCGACGCGCGCGTCCTGGACGCACGCGCGGAAGGCCGGCGCGTAGCTGGCGTGCAGGTCGCTGCGCGCGCGGCGCCCGGGGGGTCAGCAGCTCTGCCGAATTGATATGCATGCTGTCAGCTCTGCAAGGCCCGGCGGCGTTGGCTCATGCGCTGATGCGCGCCATGCACACAGTGTGTGGCGCCACGTGTGGCCTGCAGACAGGCCTCTGCGCCATGCGTCACCCAGTTTTCATGCTCGCGCTGCCGTTGTGCATTGCTCTTGACCTTTGCAGCCGTGTCGATGCGGGCATTTCGGGGGTCGCACTATGCAATACAAGCATTGTCAGAGCTGGTATACATGCACAACAGCTCGCGTATGCCGTCTGTGACAAGAATGTGCAACCTACGAGCACAGCAGCATTGGCCAACGCATCATCGAGTCGATGGCATGGTCTTGGGATTAGGCACGGCCCGCGCACCGCTCGCTGACGGGCGCGTCGAAGGTCTGCCGCGTGTAGCCCTCGGCCGCCTCAAGCGAGTACGCCGCAAAGTGCTTGCAGGTGGCGGCAACCTGCGCACGGCGCGCCGTAAGCCTAGGGCTGACCAGCGTGCCCCGCGAGGCGCCGGCAGCCTCAAACAAAACATGCATGGCCGCGGAGCAGAGCGCACTCGTCAGGTGCTGCCCTGCCGCAGGGTAGCCAGCGCATGGAAAAACAAATGCACATTCATAACAGCACTGCAGGACATGAAAGGTGCTGACATGCGAGGCATGGCTATACACTGCCAAGCGTCTGCGCCCTTGCCTTTATGTACGTCGAGTCGTTGCCTTGCAGGCCACGCACGAACGCGGTCGCCAGGCGGCCGGTCAGGAAGGGGTCCTGCGCGCGCGCGCGCGCCGAAGCTCGCGCCTGTCACAACGCATGTGAAAGCCGGCCGGGGCTCCCGCGGCCGGCCTGACAATGCGTATGTCACTGTGGCGTGCTCCTGATACGCTTGGATGGCCTTTCCTTGGTCCAGTGATAATATGTTATGCGGTGTGAGCAGCCTTCAGTGAGCAATTAGTGCTTGGTTAGCGCGTGCAGAGAGACTGGGTAGAACACTAGACCCGAATCATGGCCGTCCTGAGTCGCCGCCGGCAGCAGCGAGCATGCACCAGGCACCGCGTGTCGCACCTCGCCATACGTCTCATGGCCGCGGCCCCAGCGCGGGTCGCGGACGATGTTGATGTTCGGCGCGAAGCAGTTCAGCATCCTGCGCACGTCAGCAGGAGGGTTTTAACGAACAACGCATTGCAAGCGCCACAGAAACACATTTGAATACACGGCACTCTACACCCTGCAGAACGCTCTCCTCCCGAGCCTTACACGCCGTCGGCGGGCCCGCGCGGCAGGCAGCGCCCACCTGACCTTGTTCTCCCGCGCCAGGTAGATGTTGGCCTTGGCGCGCGTCTCGTCCGCGATCGCGCCCGCCACGCGCGCCAGCAGCGGCGCGTCAAACGCGGCCGCCAGCGCGATGGGCGCCGGGAAGACCGTCGGCGCATTGCCCGCGTCGCCGAACAGGTCCCACACGCCGTGCAGGCACTCTGCGCGCCGGGGGCGGCCGCGGCCTCGGGCCGCGTGCGGCAGCTGCTGTGAGGCCCCAGTGTTGGTTTAGAGCCTTTGCCGCACGGAGCTGTGAGCACACACGGCAACCACATTTTTACACATCTGCCGGAAGTGCTCTTTGCGCCGCGTGCAGGCCCAGCTTGCCCGGCGCGCCGTCTCGCCCGTGCTTTACTTGCAGCATGTGGCATGGTGCATCTACGGTGGTAGCAGGTCTTATGCATGCTGGCTACCCGTATGTCTTCTACCCTCAGCTTCTGGGCAGAGGATACAGTGATCAGGATGTAGGGTATATGGTATAGGGTATGTATGGTAGGGTGCTTATACTAGGGTGCTCGGGGCGGCCGGCAGCGCGCCGTTCCAGCCCTGGAAGGCGGGGATGCCCAGGCGCTTGATCGCGCCCACGGCGTCCCGCGCCGCGTTCAGCTGCTCCACCTTCTCCTCCAGCGTCAGCCGCGCGAGCAGGTCGTCCACGCGGCCGGCCAGCGGCGCGTCCGGGTCGCGCCAGCTCCCTGCCGCCGGGACTGCATGGCATGAACGCCCGCTTCCGGCGCCCGGGTGTTTGGCGTGGCCCGCGTGGGGTGTCACAGTGGCGTGACCCGGCGGGCGCAGTGGACGTCAGCTGCTTGACCCGCACCTTTGACAGCGCTTGCATCGGAGGGTTGTGGCTCCTTCTTTGCGCATGCAGGCCAGCAAGGGGGCCCGGAGCCGTCCCCATCGCATGCACACGAGCTCTCAGGCACTTGCCACCTGCCTTGAGGGCACTCACCACCTGCCCATTGACCTGATGCCCTGCACAGCAACAGGCTGCAGACGTCATGCAGCATGTTACACTCACAGCGGTGGTGGGGGCGCTGATGAGGGACGTGCACCCTTCCACTCCTCGAAGGCGGGGACGCGGAAGCGCTCGGCGCCTAGCCGTGTCAGCAGACTGCTCATGTATGCACTGAGCCGCGCATGCGGCTGCGACTTGCTCCCTCCTGCACCCCGCGCCTCCGGCTCAACACCTGGCATGTTCAAGCAGTGAGCTGTGCTTGCAAGCCGCACGTGTGCAGACTAGGCTGCACATATGCCCGATTCTTGCCATCTGCTGGACGTGAGTCAGTATGCAATTTCTTGCAGACTGTAGCATGCATGTGACATATCGCTGCCCAGTAAGTGTCGTAAAGGGTTGCAGGCACCGGAGAGCCTCAACCACAAGGGACTGGCAGTGATGTTGTCCTTAAGCACAGTCCCACCTTCTAACTCACCTCCTGCAAGCTGCAAGCAAACACCCATTGGCAGCCTGTGTATTGTTGTTAGAGCGACTGGCTGGTGCCAGTTCATGATGCTGACTGCCATCCCATCTTGTTATACAAACTTGGATTTTCACTGCAATTCTGTGGTGCTTTGGCAGCCTTCCTTGTGATATTGCCAAACATGACACTTGCACACTGTACGTCTTTCTGTATGACGAGCCATGGCTGATGGGTCATTACTTGCATCATGCACAGGGACGGCGTGAATCACAGGTAGCTCACCAGATAAGTCTGTGAGGTAGGCGCCAATACTCAAGAGCAAGATGGCCAGCGCCAGCAGCCACCAGCGCGACAGGCGATCTGCAAACCTGGCCATTGCTTCCTGCAAGTCAGTCACCTATTGCGCGGATGGGGCTAACAGCAGTGCGCTGCACACCTCATCTGACTGTTCTCTTTCCAATAGAAACATAGTTAAAAAACAAACACAGTCTATCACACTCACTAGGGCTGCAAGCCCTGGTACTCCTGGCTAGTCCATGCTCGAGGTGGGAGAGCTTTTTGAAGGCTTAACCACTGCAAGGACGACAAAAAAGTAGCTCACCGAACACCACATACAGCTCTGCGGTGTGCAGCGCAGCTCCCAAGCCTCGTCTCCGCTGACTTGAAAGCTAGCGAGGTGGGCCTACACGCTTACGGAGCACGCCAGAAGCTATGGCTGCGCTGCCAGCCGATGACGGCGAGGCAGTGCTGGGCAAGATTATGGC
>JAABUY010005985.1_pt1 | contig 12014 bp, 12 predicted proteins | sample 5560271 | NCBI WGS metagenome assembly JAABUY01 (sample SAMN10711886, study PRJNA513374) | rock metagenome | isolation source: Antarctica rocks | place: Antarctica: Victoria Land, University Valley
TCAACTTTTGTTTCGCTATTTTGCTTCGGTTTCAGCAGAAGGATCAAAATTTAGCCGGTAAAAGAAGTATTGGCATTGGAACGTTTATTTAACTTTGGTTCCGGCTGACGGGTTTCAAATTCCGGTCCTTCGCCAAGCCGCGGCACGTTAACCGCAATCTGTGTTTTTGCCCGGACAAGTTTGTTAAAGGGGTTTTTTGTGCCAAAAAAGCAAAAACACGAAATGCGTTTAACAAACGGTTTGGCAAAAAACCGGCGGACGGTAGGTTAAATCAAATTTGTTTCGCTATTTTGCTTCGGTTTCAGCAGAAGGATCAACATTTAGCCGGTAAAAGAAGTATTGGCATTGGAACGTTTATTTAACTTTGGTTTCGGCTGACGGGTTTCAAATTCCGGTCCTTCGCCAAGCCGCGGCACGTTGTGCGGCATGTTTATCCACCTAAAACAGACTTTTCAATAAGACAAAAAATATTTTGATATGCGAATCCTCTTCATAAGCATTTCTTTATTAATTATATACAAAAGCAGTAATTCTCAACAATTATCTTCCTTTAATATAAATGGAAAATTTAATTCGGACACATTAACAGGGAAAATATATCTATACTATCCGGTAAAAGAAAAATGGATTAAAGATAGCTGCCAAATAGTAAAAGGTGCGTTTTCGTTTGCCGGAAAACTTATGCATCCGATACTTGGTAGGTTGGGTTATAAAAATAAGATGACAGAAATATTTTTGGAACCCACAACTATGAAAGTTTTATTCACTAATGAACAGCTTGAACCTACAGAAATTTCTGCTTCATCGAGTGAAAATGAATTCAGAGAAATTAATAACAAAATCAAAAAGATTAATAACCGTTGGCAATCAGTTATAGATACACTCTCTGCTGTAAACAGAAGAAGCAATACAACTTTTCAAGAGTTAAAAAGCTGGGTACTGAAGCCCTATTTTGACGAAATAAGAGAAGTATATCTTGATTTCTTTAAGCAAAATCCGCAATCCTATGTAACTGCATATTTTTTAGCCATTAATGTTATAGAGATGAATCAAGGAAGTCTAACTACAGACTCTTTAAAAAAATATTATGACAAACTTCCAACATTAGTTAAAAATAGCTGGTATGGAGAAAAAATTACAGAGGAACTTGCAAAAAGGAAAATTGCAATACATGGAACAGAAGCTTACAATTTCACCGAAACTGATTTAAATGGTCAACCACTGGCTTTATTGTCTTTTCGTGGAAAATATGTTTTACTCGATTTTTGGGGAAGCTGGTGTGTTCCGTGTAGAAAAGGGAATCCTCATTTAAAAGATCTTTATTCTCGTTATAAAGAAAAGGGCTTTGACATAATCGGGATTGCCGCTGATAATAACACAAAGGATGCATGGCATAAAGCAATAGAAAAAGACGGATTACCGTGGCACCACATATTAATTGACGACCTTGAGCCTATATATAATATTACTTCTTACCCGACAAAAATATTGATTGACAAGAATGGAGTTATTATTGGACGATTCGGGTCAGATGAAAAGGAGCTTGATGAGCAGCTAAGTTCAATTTTTAACAATATTCATTAAGTGTAGTTTGCTTAATCGACATACAACACGACCGCACAACAATGGTATTGCCAATAGTTGAGCTGGACATTGGAGCAATCAGCGGTGGTAATTTTATTCTACTTCAGTTCGGGGCTTGACGAATAAAGCCAAGCATTAGTTCTTAACATCAACAACAAAATAAAACCCAGCAGCAGTTCCCAACTCGACGTTTTCCAAATTCCCAACCATCGGCAATACTCGAACGTTGAGTGCTATGCAGACAAACCTCTCACAATTTGACAACAACTAAATAAAGAGATGAAAGCAGAAACTGTTATTAACTTAATAAAGCTATTTATTGACAATAATATTGATGTTACAATTGACGGTGGTTGGGGCGTTGACGCATTGCTTGGCAGACAAACCAGACCGCACAATGATTTAGACATTGCAATTCCACATAAGGACGTACTAAAGCTAAGAGAGCTACTTTACAAAATTGGTTATAGAGAAATTTTAAGAGATGACACAAGAGATTGCAATTTTGTTTTGAAAGACGAAGTGAAAAATCAAATTGACATACACTCTTATACTTTTGACGATGATGGAAATAATATTTTTGGGATTCAATATTTACCAAAGCATTTTAAAGGTATTGGAACTATAAATGGATTTTCTGTAAAATGTATTTCACCAGAATGGATGGTTAAATTTCACACAGGTTATACATTAGACCAAAACGACTTTTCTGACACACTTGCTTTATGTGACAAGTTTAATCTCCCCATACCATTAGAGTACGATGAATTTATTTCTCGACAAAAACTTACTTAACTTATAAAATGTAAAACTTCAAATTGCACAAGCACACAACATTAGGTTTGGCAAAAAACTGGCGAATAATAATCTTAAAACTGCCACCACTTCTTTTTAACAGGAGTAATTTCATCAATTGGTTTTACATTTCGATCATCAATAGAAGCTGAACCTAAAAGGCGTAAACTCTGCTGCAAATCCTCAATTCGCTGGTCTTTTTCAGTCATCAGCATATCTTTAAGCCGTACCGCCTGCTCTAATAAATTAATTTTGTGTTGGTAATTTTGAAGTTCTTGATTACTATCAATGTCCACTTTACCTAATTGGACATTTTCTTTTTTGTCCCTATTTTGTCCCAATATCTTTTTTTCATTTTGTCCAGTTATTTTCATGGAATATTTTTGGGACAAATAATTACTATCAATTGAAATCTTTCCGTTTTCCCTCGAAATAAATTGTTTACTTTCCAGTTCATTACACAAGCGACGAATAGTTTTTTCACTTTTACAAGTAACAATGGCTGCTTCTGATATGGTTAAATAAGGCATGGAACAAGCTTTTATAAAAGTAGAATCTAAAACTATAGATTGGACACAACAAATGTACAAATTTTAAAATGTCCCTAAAATGTATAGAACATTTTTTAATGTCTATTCATGGCTAATTGACTGATTTTGGCCTTTCTATACTTATTTAATTAAAGCAAACCTTAACTAAATCAACCAAAGGGGGAAAAAATAAAAATGTAAATTTGAAATATGGAAACCCTGATCCTGCGTTCAAAAAACAAAAAGCATTTATCCATTTTAAAAGCCATGGCCAAAGCTTCAAACGTGGATTTTGAATCGGAGGAAAGCCCTTATGATCCTGCCTTTGTAGCGAGGATTAGAAGATCAGAACAGCAGATAAAAGAGGGGAATTAACCAGGATGACCCTGGACGAAATAAAAGAATTCTGTAAATAGTCTTTTCTCCCTAAAAGGCTTCTTCGACCGGGCGCAGCCGGTAAGCCACAAATGCGGGCTGGCATTTTCAGCGATACGAATAGGTAAATATTTCCCTACCGCTTGATTTTCCTTTTCTTTTCCGGCTCACCATGCTGCTGCCCAGAAGCAAAACCAAGTTTGGACAAGCCACTGAAAACTTCCCATACAAAACCGGCGATCATCGACCGGTCAGAACCGGTAAGCAAGCCAGGATCTAACTGCCTGTCCTGGATAATCTGACCTACCGCTGACTGAACAAGGTTAATGCCTTCCTGGCTCCCCATGTCTAGGCCTTGTCCACCTGATTTTTCCCAATATTGAACCAATCCTGAACGTAAACTGTCCTGAAATCCCCTTTTGTTCTGTAACTCTGGCAATAGACTGTCCACCTGGGCAAGCGGCTGCAAACCCCGCAGATCAGCGGCAAAAACCGGCCGTACCGCCGACTTCTGCGCGGCTAAAAGTGCCTCGTTTTCCTGGTTGATAGAACCGGCCTTACCACTGAACCGCTCGGCCCATCCTATGGCAGCAGGCTGCCTGGCCATCAGCAGTTCATAAGCCTGTTTTTGCTGCTCAAACGTCTGGTACAAGGCCTGATTGGCTAAAATAGCCTCCGAAATTTTCAGCAAAAAAGAGAAAGGAACAGCAAGCTGAATTTGGGGTGTAGCCTGAATTTTCCAGCTGCCTTCTAAACCCTCTTTAAATCCCGCCTGCTGCATTATTTTTTCAAAGCCTACATTTACTAAACCTTTTTGAAGATCATGCCTCAAAACAGCTAAAACAGCGTTGTTTGCGCTAATTAAACGCTGCCCTGCCAAAAGCCTGTCCTCTGCAGTAGGCCTTGCAAGCAGGATTTGTTCTTTTTCAGCCAGCGCGTACAGTTGCTTATACAAATTTTCCTCATCCGGCAGGCTATGCCAGGCGCGCCAGACATGTACCGGATCAGTCCTTTTGCCATATTCCCGGCAGGCCTGGTCGGCAAGGCGCATCGGATCAAACTTTTCTCCGTTTGGCCTGCCACTTGATAACGTCAAATAAGCCGTTTTAAGCAACGATTCCAATTCTGCCTCACTAAGAGAGCCTTTAGGGGAAATTTTTTGTCCTGGGGCAGATTTTGCGGCCATTTCGGCTACCTGAACAGCTTCTTCCTGGTTCAAAGCGATACTGTCCCGGATCTGCGCCCACTTGTACCCCACATCGCTGCCCTTGAATGCTACCTGGCTGCCCTCCAGTTTGAACGATACCCCAAAAATTCCGTTTTTATTCGTTTTGAACTCCACTTCCACGCCTTTGGCACGCAAACGCGCACCGAATGCCTCGGCCGTTCTGGGCTTTTCCTGCTCCAGAACGTAACGGATCATCGAATGCAGTTTTTCTTTTTTTTGCTGCACACCGGCACGCTTGTCCGGTTTCAAATCAGCAACAGAATTCACTTTTCGCTCCGCAGATGGCACATACCGGAAACCTTTGGCCGCTTCCGGCGCATAGACCACCGTGCGGCCGCTGGTTGGCCGCAAACCAAGCTCGCGCTCCGTTCGGTCGCAGGCGACCTGCAGCCGGTTCAAAAGCTGGTGGTCGGGAAATAAACTGCCGTCCAGGCCGACCCGGTTGAGCACCACATGAAAATGGGCATGTGCTTTATCGAAATGCTCATGAACGGTAAACTGATGCAGGGTTTCACTAACGCCCACATGCTCCAAAACCCGCAAAGCCGCTTGCTGCCGCAAATTGTCCGCTAACTTTTCCTCCGGATGGAAATTGATCTGGAAATGCAGCACCGGCTTTTTGCAGGCCGCTCGCTCGCTGGCCTGCGCGGCCATCTGCTGAGCAATCTCTCCGCGGTCGCCATAGCACTGGTTTTCGACCAGGCGAACCGGCAGCTTTTTGCCTTCCTTCTTGTCTTTCTCTTTTTCGACATACGCCAGAACGCCGCCGAAACTGGCTCCGGTATTAGCGTTGGCGGTAGGCATCGGAAAGCACTTGGTTAATTTTCAAAATAAGCCCGGCAAGCTCGCCGGGCACCTGCCCGCTGACGTTCACCCGGCGGGCGATCTGGTTCAGGTTGATCGCCATCCCTTTCAGCTGCGCACGGTCTTCGCCGGTCATCGAAATCGTCTTGCCGTCCAAAAGCTTTTGACGGGCATAGTTGCTTAGGCCGGTTCCCGCAGAATCAGCCCGGGTTTGAAGCTCCTTTTTCTCTTCCTCGGATAGCCGGAAGGCTAATCGGAAAGCCTTGGTTTGAGTCGTGGTGGTTTCGTCGTTCGGTTCCATTTTTAGCGTAGCGTGAAGAAAAGGGCAAGGTTGGTGGTTGGGCGGTATTCGTAGCGTAGCAGAATGTCGAACAAATGCCCCTCCTTGCTTATTGACAAAGGTACAAATAACACCCCGCTTTTGTTTTTTTGTTTTGAATTGCGTGCGTCCAAATTTTTGATCTTTGAAAAACGCCAAAAATTGTCTTCATCTGACCCCCTTAAATACCCTAAAAAAGCGCGGGACACAATTACATTGTTTTAATTACTTTTAATTACTTTTAATTACTTTCCAGACGGCATAAGTGCTGATTATCAGCGTCCCCCAGCGCTAAAACGAACTTTTTATCAGTGGAACCGAACTTTTTATCAGTGGAACCGAACCTTTTATCAGTGGAAAACGAACTTTTTATCAGTGGAATAAACTTATTAAAAAAAACTGTTTTTTAAACTGTTTTTTTTACTTTTGGACATGGAATTAATGCAAGTAAATCCTGAAAAATCTATATTTCAGGCAAACGCAATTACATCTGGTCGTTATGACTTCACAGCTTGCCAGTTAGACATCTTATTTATGCTACTGGCTTTACTGGAAAAAGATGATGAACCTGGTAAATTATACTCAATTTGGGTAAAAGATATTGAAGCGATAACAGGTAGGCAATGGCAATATAACCAATTAAAAAATGCTACCGAAGAAATGGGTAGCCGCATGTTTGTAATAGAAACAGAGAAGTCCTTTAAACAAATGTGGCTGTTTCAATTCGTCGAATATCATATAGGACAAGGCTATTTTGATGTAAAATTAAGTGATGTAATGCGGCCCTTCCTTTTTGATTTAAAGGATAATTTTACCGTTATGCAATTGCGTTCTGCCTTGTCCTGCAGTAGTAAATATGCAAAACGTTTATATGCAATAGCTTGCCAATGGCGTACCCGAGGTATCGTATCAATTCCCATCGGAGAACTAAAAGAAATGCTTTTTTTAAAAGATCCAAAGGGAAAAGAAAAAGAGCAATTTACAGAAATAAGCGGCTTTCGTACTAAAGTTTTAGAAGTAGCAAAACGGCAGATCAATGAACATACAGACATGGAATTTGACTACGAAATCATCAATGGTCGCAGGCCACATGTCAAAAAAGGTTTGGATACTGTAAAGCTATTTATTGGCCGTAAAAAAGAAATGCAAGCGGCTATTGACTTTCATGAACCACTGGATCTGCAAAAAGAAGCCGGTGAACTGGCACAAATTACCAGTTATGGTATTGGTGAAGTGGTAGCCAAACGGATCATCAAATCCAAAAAAATACAGGTTTTTAAAGACGTGGTTAAAGACGTAACTGAAAAACTCAAGCAGTCAAAAGGTGTCATTAAAGACCCGACAGCTTACCTGATTGGAGCATTAAAAAATAAAGGGATCAATGTTTCAGAAGATTAAATTTTACTGATACATAACTAACTAGTTATAAATAGACAAACTAGGTTTTTTGGACAATTTGCATACCTAATTTTACTGCTATGCGGTAAATAAACTTACTATTCACCGCATAAATGCGGTGAATGCATCTACCAATCTCTTTGGCAAGTGGCCAGGATTGGTTTAGATAATCTATGTTGAATATAGACTAATATTTTCATGTCCATTTTCTGACGTTTTTTGAACACATAATGGCATCATGTCCATAATTCTTTAAAATATGGACATGAGATATTAAACAATACTACTAATCATCTAATTTTTGATAATCAAATTCAAATAATTGATTATTAGGTTCTTATATTACTCTCTGGACAAAATGAATACCTTTTAAAAAAGATTTTCAGAGAAATTATGTGTTGGGTAACTAAATGCCTTATATATACTCTTCCATTAACCGTCTAGAAATTTCGTCTCTTTTTCCCTTATCAATAGCGTCACATAATTGAACATATCTGGTTATAACGTTTTTATCATCCAAACATATTTTTATTAACCGCCCAGTAGATAACGAAGTAATACCCTCCGTTTCAATATTGGAAATGGTGTTTTTACTAAAGCCTAATATAATACTAAAGATGGAGGCAGAGATCTTGTATTTTTTCCTAAAATCGATTATCTCAGTTGGTGAAGCGGAGCCTTTTACGATATGGTAAGCATTCTTAAGCGCTTTAATGTTTCGTTCCATTTGATTCTTGGTATAATGCTTATCCTTCAAATCTTTATTAATCATTCCGGTATCTTCATCCACTATATAGTCTAAATAAAATACTTCAGTGTATTCCAGTTTCATGCCCTTATAAAATTTAGTTACAGTAGCACTTATTTCTTCAGTAGGGATATTTTCTCTTGTTAATACTTTTTTGGTTTCCATGATCTTAATTCTTAAAAGGCTGTGCCATTGGGAAATCAGGCACATGGTTTGAAAATAATAGAATTTGTAACCCGTTGACTTTTAAACCATATTTTAAATAAATTTCTACATTATCTTTTCCTACACTGGTACAGAATGCACACACATTAAAATCAGCCTTCCCTGAAGGGTCTATGCCCCTGTAATAATTTTCTGTGGATAAATTCTCTATCGCATACTCAATATCGGCTAATTCTATGTCAAAATCTAAGGCCAGTTCCCCAAGTTCCACATTGGCTTTATTAGTAAAAGTTATTTCAATGCCTTCTGAAATCCTCTCTCTTGTTTCATCTAAAAACTCCTGAATCAAGGCTACATTGTCAACGGTATAGGGTAATTCTGTCATTGTGGGATTTATATAACAAAGATATAAATAAATTTAAATTCCCAATCATTGGGAATTTAAATCACTTTTCATTACATATATTTTGACACTACAGTAATTAAATAGTAGGTTCTAATTTAACGTAGGCTAAGCTTTTTATAAAAAGAAAGAAATATTATGGAACAACTACCATTACATTTAAACATTAGAAAACTCAAATTACATGTAATAAAATTCATGTCATAGTTTTATGTAATAGCTGATAGATAAAAAAACGGCAATTAGCTGCCGAACCCTGATTACACGAATACCTTCGTTTAAATGAACAGTCGAAATATTTCTTTAAAAGAAAATTGTAGGATTGTCTTAAAAATCAGTATCGGATAAGCTTTTTATGTTACCTAAAAATACCGACACAACTGACTACTTAATTTCATTTGTAACTAGCAGATAAAAACACATCTTTTTGTAGTTGAACGGTTAAATATTCCTAAAAACAGATTGCGTATTTTGTATTGTCTAATTTGGACAATACAAAAAAGTGAAGTACGCGTCTTATATCGTCTGTTTCCAAAAGGCTTGCTTTTTCAACTAAAATAGCTAGTCAAAAAGCTGAATTTGAACTTGTTATTTATACATTCGAATTGCTGTTTGGCTTTTCTATTAATATAATAGCTTTGTAACTGGCAAACCAAAAGGTGCGTCAATACACGAGTTAACCGACACTTCGCGTTTTCGCCCGAAAAAGTTTGTTAAAGATTTTTTTGTGCCAAAAAAGCAAAAACACAAAATGCGTTTAACAAACGGTTTGGCAAAAAACCGGCGGACGGTAGGTTAAATCAACTTTTGTTTCGCTATTTTGCTTCGGTTTCAGCAGAAGGATCAAAATTTAGCCGGTAAAAGAAGTATTGGCATTGGAACGTTTATTTAACTTTGGTTCCGGCTGACGGGTTTCAAATTCCGGTCTTTCGCCAAGCCGCGGCACGTTGGCTGCTATGCAAAACAAGACACAATAAAAATGACGGAACAAAAAACACGAAGACTTCGCAAACTAATTGTTGCACGAGAAATAGTCAAATTTCTCGACAACAGAATTGCAATTAAGAGCAGAAAATTATGATACCCAAGAAAATACAAGCGTTATTCCATTTTATAGATTTTTTAGACAGAAATAAAAAAGAATATATAGAAGTATATACTCCGCTATGTAACGAATTGAAAAATCTTGATAATCAAAGAAGCGAATTAAAACCTTCCAAAAATTACACTGATAAACAACAATACGACAACATTCAAAATCAAATAAAAGAGAAACTTTTACCAATTACATCAAACATATATAAGCCTATTTTAACCAAACTAAGTGAATTGGGAATTTGGTCTGGTGATGAAACCCATTCAAGCATTTGGAATAATAATATCTCTGCAATCTCTGATTTTAATAGGGATTTTACATCCGAGGATATTGAACCTGTAATGCAGTATAAACAAATGTATTTGAGCTTTAGAACAGAAACAAATACTGATTTTCTTAGTTTGTCATTTGTTTTTCAAAACTTAGATGAGGTTTTAAAGGTACTTTTTGATTTTTTTAAGGACACTAAGGAAAATGAATTTGACAGCTTTGAAACAAAAACCATTAATATTAATAGTTTGGACGAGGCTGTAAATAGTTTAGTAGAAAACAAAGGAAAAAATGTGAAGTTTTCTATTCCTAGTAAAACTTTTTTTGAAAGCCCCCATGAAACACAAATACGAACTAATTCTACGAACATAAAAAACGAAATAATTATGGGACACAAAATAGAAGTTGGAGACATAACCAATAACTCTGGGCAAATTATTGTGGGGAAAGACATTAGAATTTCTGACTCTTTAAACGGTAAAACAGAAAGTGCCGACAAAATTGAGCAATTAATTAAACTCATCAGACAAGAGCCAAAGATTAGTGATGCAGAAAGGCAATCCCTAATTACCAACTTCGAAAAAGTAAAAGAAGAGATTTTAGAAGAGAAGCATGACAAACCTAAAATTTTTAAATGGCTTTCTAACACAAAAATAATATTAGAAAATTTAATGACTATCCGCAATTAGGTTTATGAGCTATACCATGCTTTATCCAATGCAGTGTCAACCAGTCGGTCAAATAAGTTTTGGCCAAAATACCTTCTGTTAAACTTGTAGCAAAACTCGTCCAGGTAGTTTTGCATATAAGCGTCCTTTACCTGGTGATGTAAACCGAGTATCTTCTTTTTGGCATTACTGATAGCGGTATGTACCCAGGGAAACACTTTGGCCACTTCCTTCCTGTCTTTCACAACAATTTCTTTGTGTGTTGTACAAATATCTTTTATCCCTTTGTAACACCGCCTGCCGTCGGTTATTACCGTAGCGGACTTTTTTATCATTTTTTCAGCTTCGGCAGCAACCTCGGTGTTACAAAGGCTGCTTACCACGCTCATTTTCAAAAAGCCTGCTTTGCTTTTGGGCCGATGGGTTTGCCGGGCGGCATCTGAGACCGGTTCCGTAGAAACAGCTACAATGGCTTTTACCTGCCTGTCCAGTTCCTTGACCGGCTTGCCTTCAGGCGTATCTCCATTCTTTTTGCGGTGGCCTTCAAAAAAACCTTCGTCCATTTCAATAAAACCATCTAAACGGTATTTATCGTCTCTCTGGCCCATGGCTATCCTTATTTTTTGCACCATCAACCAAATGGGCTCATAACGCTTATGGCCGATTAGGCGCTGCGTTTCAAGGGCCGAGAAGCCTTTCTTTGTCAAGCTCATTAAAAATAAGCCCCATAACCATGCCCGGTATCCTAAATTGGAGTTTTCCATTACTGTTCCCTGTTTCAAACCCATGGCATGTTTACAATCGTTGCAACGCCAACGGGTTTCCTTTTCTACCCACCTTAAATTGACAGAACCGCATTGTTTGCAGTATAAAGACACACTTTCCCGCTTTGCCTTGAAAAAAGCCCTGCACGTTTGTTCATCTGGATACTTTATGAAAAATTCCTCTATCTTCATGACGTTATAATTTAGCTAAATATACTAATTTATTTAGTAAAAAACCAAACTACGGATAGTCATTGAAAAATTAGTTTTATCCCATCATGTAACAGAAGCTGTTCATTGGGTATACGGCAATCTAAATTTTACTATTAATCACTTAAAAAGTTGACAGAAAGCACAAGCAGCCAACAAAAGGTTTGCCGCAAGACTGGCAGACGGAATAACAATCGGCTGTTGTACTACTATCAACCAATATCGGGCTTGACCGAATTTTATTTGGCTTTTAGTTGTTAACTTCATCATCAGCATTTCAATCGGCTTCAGTTCCAGGCTGACAGTTATAAAATACCAGCCCTGCAGCAAGCCTCGAACGTTAGCGGTCATGGAGCATAAACCCTAAATCTTTGTATCTTCGAATTATGACACCAACAAATATTATACGTGAACTTGAAAGATTGCCACTGTCTGACAAGCTGTTTGTTATTGAACGAACTTTAAAGTCAATAAGGACTGAAAAAGAACGAAGTTTGAAAGCTGCAGTTGATAATCTTTATGACGACTACAAGTTTGATAAAGAGCTGACTGTATTTACCCAACTGGACAAAGAACCTTTTTATGAAGCAAGGTGAGATTTGGCTTGTTTCGCTTGACCCAACTGTAGGTGCTGAAATAAAAAAGACCCGACCTGCA
>JAABUY010005986.1_pt1 | contig 12013 bp, 16 predicted proteins | sample 5560271 | NCBI WGS metagenome assembly JAABUY01 (sample SAMN10711886, study PRJNA513374) | rock metagenome | isolation source: Antarctica rocks | place: Antarctica: Victoria Land, University Valley
TGGCCGGAGTGGTCGTGCTGGACACACCGTTTCGCCAGCAGACGCCGGAGGACCAGGCGGCGCGAGCGCGCAAGGCCTTCGGGCCGTTGCGGGTGTACCCGGAGCTCGCCGAAGCGGTCACCCATTTCCGCACCATTCCGAACCAGGCGGACTCGCTGCCCTACGTCATCGAGCACGTCGCCCGCACGTCGCTGCGCCAGGTGGAAGACGGATGGTCGTGGAAGTTCGATCCCCGAATGTTCGCCAGGACCAATCCAGGGCTGGATCTGTTGTCGTCGATCCAGTGCCGGGCAGCAGTGTTCCGTTCGGAGCACGGCCTGGTCAGTATAGACATGGCGAGCCAGATCTATGAGCTGCTCGGACGGGCGGCGCCGGTCGTCGAGATACCATTGGCCGGGCACCACGTGATGCTTGATCAACCCCTGGCGCTGGTCACCGCATTGCGGACCTTGTTGGCCGACTGGGAGCATTCCGCGGCATACGGGCGCAACCAAGTCGACTGACCTGGGCGTCCAGGCCGAGCGTTGATCTCGCCAGTACTGGTGGTCACACCCTCATTCGTTACTATCATGTGTCTGACACGGATCGATTGCGGCGGCTTTCGGCTGGTCTTGAGCCCGGAGAACTCCAGTGGCGCTCGGCGGCGGGAGACTGTAAAACTATTGCGTCGCTCTCCGACGCGCACACGGGGCACCGGACGGTGGCCATGACCGAAGGAGAGGTCGCGGTCAGCCTGGGCGGCATCACCGCCCCTGTTCTGGTTGGTGGGCTGGCTGCCACCGCGCTGAGCTGGCGTTTCGCGTTCGTGATCGGCACCGTGCTGGTCATCGTGACGGTGGCGATCTCGGCTGCCGTGCGCATCCCCGCGTGGCGGCCCATACCACCCGCGCCGGCGGTCCGCGCCGGCACCGCCGCTGGCTCGGGCTGGCTGAAGCCGACGCTGGTCGTGGTCTTCGCGGTCGTCGCCCTGGAGTTTTCGTTGAGCTTCTGGCTGGCCAGCTACCTCAACGACAGCGTCGGGCTGTCCCGAAACCTCGCGGTGATCATGGTCGCTGGACTGTACGCCGCCAACCTCGTCGGCCGTCTGGGCGTCAGCCGCCTGGGCCACCACACCACCACCACGCGCCTACTCGCCGCCGCCATCGGCGTGGGGCTGGCCGGGCTGCCGATCCTGCTGGCTGCCACCAACGCCGCCGTCGCGGGCCTCGGCCTGGCCTTGGTCGGCGCCGGGATCGGCGCCACTTTCCCGCTGACATCCGCGCTGCACATCGGCGCCAGCCCACACCCCGCCGATACCGCGGTAGGCCAAGTCTTCACCGTCGCGGCCATCGGCCAGATACTCGGACCGCTGGCCGCGGCGGGCATCGCCCAAGCCGCCGGGCTGCGTATCGGCCTGCTCATCCTCCCGGCCCTGGCCCTGCTGGCCATTGGCGCCCTCGCCCGCCACCACACCACCACTCCGGGACCAGCATCGCGATGAACCGCCTCCACAGCGTCCGAGTCAACGAACCTCATGCGGCGACGCAGCGAGCCCGCCGGGTACCCGACCGGCATCACCGCAAGAACCCAAGGATCGTCCTGCGAGACTCCGACTTCTCCGAACGGGGGATTGCCGCGTCCTGTCGGTCAGGCGATGGCTTCGAAGTGCAGCCGGAGTCCGAGGGCGTGCGACACCTTGACGACGGTGGCGAGGCTGGGGTTGCCGTCGGCGGACAGTGCCTTGTAGAGCCCTTCGCGGCTCATCCCAGCCTGCCGCGCGATCTGGCTGAAGTTTCGCGAGCGAGCTATCGACCCCAGCGCTCGGGCGATGACCGTGGGGTCATCGTCGGCCTCGTCGATGACCCCCTCCAGGTAGGCAGCGACGTCCTCGACAGTGTTCAGGTAGTTCGCCGCGTCGAAGGGGGTGAACGTCTCGATGTCGGTGCTCATTCGTGTGCTCCTTGTGTGCGGTGCCAGGTCCGAGCGACGCTGTGGGCAGTCCTGATGTCCGCGTCCTGGGTTGATTTGTCTCCTCCGGCTAGCAGCAGGATCAGTCGGTCGCCGGCGCGTAGGAAGTAGACCCGATATCCAGGGCCATACTCGATGCGCAGCTCGGAGACACCCTGGCCGACCGGCTTGACGTCTCCGGGGTTACCGGCGGCCAACCGGTCGATCCGGACGAGGACTCGCGCCGCCGCGCGACGATCGTTGAGTTTGCGTAACCACCGGTCGAATGTCGCTGACGTGACGACCTCAACCACATGTCAACTGTAGTTCACAGTGCGAGGTGTGGCAACCTCCGCGCCTATAGCTCCCGCCGACAGCGACGCCCCTCATTTCAACGTGTCTAGGACCGCAGTACCGGACGGCTCAGCAGTGTCCGCGGGGGATCGTGCAACGGGACACGGTTTGGGAGGTGTGTCGTGAGCGGAAAGGGTCACTTGGCGTGGCAGAGTTCCGAAAGAAGTGAGCGCGCCGCTGCGGGCGGGCTGATCAGCGAAATGCTGTGTGAATCGCCGCAGTGGCAATTGGCAGCGGGTACTTACTTGTGGGCTGCTTCATGGCCTTTCGTGCGTCCGGTGTGCGGTCGCTGGGCGGTGCGTGTATCGGCGACGGCGCCCAGCACTTCGTCGAGAAATCGGGCGACAAGCGTGATCTCGCTATCGGAGAACCCGTCCGTGACGGCGACCGTGTGTGCGATCAGCGGACCGAAGAAGGTCCACCCCAGCTCGGTGGCCTCCGCGGTCACCCGAAGGTTGATTCGCCGGCGATCGGATTCATCTCGTTCCCTGCGAACGTGTCCGGCACGTTCGAGCCGGTCGATCAGTGCGGTCGCCGAGGCTGAGTTCAGCCCAAGTTGGCGACCCAACCACCCCGGTGTGGCCACATGCTCGGCACGTTCGGCATCGAGCAGGCAGATCATGCCTCGAAGGTCGGTGGCATGGAAGCCGTGGAGCTGGGCGAACTCGGCCGCGAGGAGGTCCAACTCGACCGTCAGCGCACGGAGTCGGTGCACGATCACGAGCCCCGCATCAGCGGCCATGGTTCTTCGCTCCCTCCCGGCATGTGTCTCGATAGTCTACTCTCTCGGGCATCGAACTATTATGCTGGGAGTATCCATGCCGAAATCCTCTGCTCTGGAGTTTGCGGCCACCAGGGAGGGTGCGGCGTTCTTCCGCGCCTACGACACGGTGCTGGGCAAATGGCCCGTCGAGGTGACCGCCGAGCAGGTGAAATCCGTCTTCGGCATGACGTGGGTAAACACGTGCGGACCGGTCGACGGGCCGCCGGTGATCCTGGTGCCGGGCCAGCGGGCCACCTCGACCGTCTGGTTCAACAACGTGGGCGAGTTGAGCCGCCAGCACCGCGTCTTCGCCATCGACATCATCGGCGACGCCGGACGCAGCATGGCCGCCGCGGACACACCGATTCGCAGTCGGGCCGACCTCATTGCCTGGTTCGGTGGAATCATCGACCACTTCAAGCTGGACGCACCTGACGTGGTGGCACACTCCTATGGTGCGATGATCGCCCTCGCCTACGCCCTGGTGCACCCCAAAAGAGTCAGCAAGCTGGTGCTGCTGGACCCGAACTCGGTCTTCACCGGCATGCGGACCCCCTACTTGCTGCGCGCGGTTCCCTTGCTGACCCGCCCGACCGGCAAGCGCGAGCGCGACTTCATCACCTGGGAAACCGCAGGCCAGCCACTCGACGCGGACTGGCTCGACCTGATCACGCGGGGAGTGGCGGACTTCCCCAGAGGAAAAACGGTTGTTCCTAAACGCCCCAAAGCCACGGCCCTCGCCGCCCTGACAGCACAAACCACCGTCATCCTGGCCGAGCACAGCAAGGTGCACGACAGCAACGGCACCGCCGACAAGACCCACGCGGCGCTGCCAGCAGCGACCACCATCATCCTGCCGGGCGCGACCCACCACACGCTTCCGATGAGCCCAGCCCCGGCACTCAATTCCATACTCAAAACAGGACTCGACTGATCGCCGAGGCTGCTATCGGCACCTGCCATTCGCCGGCGCTTCAGTTGAAGATCGTCAAGCGGTGGCCCAAGTTCTGGAGGTCAGCCGGGCCACCCTGTACCGGTGGGTGCCTGAGCTGGTCGAGGGCCAGCGGACACGGTACATATCCGGCCATCGCGACGTCGCGATGGCCGGATATCGGAGCAGTCGGATCACCACCCGCGGGCCGCGAGGGCCCCCGAAGCGCCGGAGAGTGGGGGCGCCACTGCCGAGAGTTGGGTCAGGTAGTCCTGACCGGGCTCGCTACGGTCGCCAAGCACGCACGTCTGGTCAGCGGGACATCCGCCCACTCGGGCTGGTGGATGGCTTAGGGTTCATGAATTCGTTCAGGGCTTCGCTGGTGCGTGGTCCCCAGGGGGAGTGGGTTCATGATGCGTCGTGGTTTGCTGGTCATCGGGTGTGTGGGGGTGCTGGGTGTGGTGGGCTGCAGCAGCCAGAGCAGTGGCACGCCGCAAGCGGTGAGCACTTCGCCACCCGGTGCGGCGGTGAGCACGTCGACGACAACGGCTAGTGCCACGCCCAGCCCCTCGGGCCCGCGGCTGGACCAGGTCGGGGGTGAGGCGTACGCCCCGTTGGCGTTGACCGTGCAGGACGTTCCCGCGGGGTACACCGCGCTGAAGGGTACTGCTGAGCAAGCAGAGGAGCAGGCGCAGTCGGGGGTGCAGAACTCCACGGTGACCCCGCCGGGGTGTGGGACGGTGTCACCGATTTCGCCGAACTCGGCTAAAGGTGGTCTGTTGGCTGCGTTCGGGAAGGCGGCGACGCAGGAGGCCATCGCTGAGTTCCTCGCCCCGGCGGCCGCGGTGTCGCTGCCCGATTTGAAAGCGACCGCTCTGCGGTGCGCGTCGCTGTCCTTATCGGCGCCGCAGAAGGGTGTGCAGTTGACGGGGCGGATCGAGGTCATCGACGTGCCGCACGTCGCGGCTGATCAGACGTTGGGGCTGCGTACGACCACCATCACCACGGTCGCGGGGAGCCCGCCGGTGACGGTGGTGCAAACCAACTACATTGCCGAGACCAAGGCCACCCTGGTCAGCCTCAACGCCAAGGGCGGTCCCAGCGGGGCGCCCCTCGACCCCGCCACCTCCGCGGCCGCGTTCACCACGGCCGTGCAGAAAGCCAACGCCAACCGCTGAACCATGCGGAGAGTGGCGACTTCCTCGGAGACTTCTTGATGATTGCGTCGACAGCCCACATAGCCACGCTCTCCTTCAAGAGCCGGCTCCAGCCCGCAGCGCGAATACGACGGCGCCCGTCCCATTGAGGAGGGAGCCCGCTCAAGCCGCGTTGACGATCAGCACGAGTTTGACCGTAGTTGCTGCCCGCTAGGGGATCGGCATCCGCTTGCGGGACGCCATGCCGGTGGCGATGTCCGCGACGGAAAGGCCGGCGTTGCGCTGCTCACGGACCACGCGGCGTGATTCGGCGGCGGCCTGCTGCTGTGTGAAGGGAGGAGACGGCTATCCCGGGGGTCGCTGGGGTATGTGAGGGTGTTGGTGTGCGTTGCCCCGCCTGCTCGCATCAGGTGCAGGGGGTGAGGAGCTACGGAGGAAGACTCCCGATCAGCTCCGCGATCGTCCTCAGGACGGCGCGGAGGACTTCCTTGAAGGACGCCAGTTGCATCACTGGCCACCGGGGTCATTGGGGCGGTGGATTACTAGCTCAGCCATCTGACAAGCTGGCTGGGGGTAGGGGTTTGTGCACTGGTTGCGGTGGACGCGTCGGCGGGGGCCTTGGACGAGCGTTCGGCGGTCAGCGGGATCAGGGGATCAGCACCGGCTTCAGCCACCAGCGCAGCGTCTGCGGAGGTGAAGGCACGCAGCAACAACGGTGCGCCCTGCGGACGTGGCAATTTCAGCTTGGTCGACACCGAGCCATCATGGCATCCGTCGACTGTCTCGAATCGGGATCGTTGGGCCGGGCACGGAAAGGGAGCGAGGAAACTGTCCTCGACAGTTGGTCACACCGCGTGCTACGCCAGGTTGACCTGCTGAGCGTGTGCGGGGACGGGCACTCAGTCCCTACGCAACCACCCAACAGAACGACCAATCCATCTAAACTGCGAAGTGAACGTCAGCTTGGGGCCGGCCCCCTCGGCTCCGTACCCGCGCCGGCCAGCTTGATGCTGACCTCACCCATCCCCCTCACGTAGCCAGCCCAGCCACCGGCGAAACGCCAGTAACGCAGCCCAGGGATGACAGCCCCCACCGAGGATAGTCGAGCAACGCGGCCTGGTCGGGGTGGATCGAGGTCGACCAGGGCACCAACGTCTCGCTGTCCCCGACGGTGTAGGTCATCGTGGGGCTGGTCTTCGGATTGGGCACCTGCCACCCGGTTTCCGCGAAGAGCACCTTCACGTCGTGGGTTCCCGGCTCTACTTCATGGGAGATCGTCTGTCCCCGTTTCAGCCTCCCCACGGCTTCGCCGTCGACTGTGACGTCGTAGAGAACGCCGGCGCTGCGTAGCGATCGGCCCCGCGTGACCTCGATGTGAGCCGTCATCTTGAATCTCCCGGCTGCACCCACACCTTCCATCGCCTCCACGCCACATCATGGACCAGCGGTGAGCGTTGACCGGTCATGACCATGACCAAGATCGCTACTGACCCACCTTCGCAGCACTGCTTGAGGGCGGGTTCGGGGGTGGGGTGGTGGTTCAGAGGTCTTCGTTGGTGGGGCCCATCACGAAGTCGGACCACGGCGGGTAGCGGTGTGGGTGCTGACCTCTGCCGAGGACTACTACATCTCTGCAGAGACCGTTTCCCGCACCCCACGCTGAGACCTCCGCATGCATCCGATTTCCTGCGGGTCGGAACCTCCGGCAGCGGCTGCGGTAGCGGAAACCTCACGTCCATACCGGGTGGTGGCAGCGGCCAGTGCGCGGCGGTACACCGTCCGGTACGCGGTGTGTCTTCCGTGATCAGCCGTCGCCGCATACGGTGCACGGGTGGTGCGCTCTTTGTTGGCGCGCCGGGGGTTTGATGCGGAAGGGGGACTTGTGGTGTTTGACGACGCGATGCGTTCGGGGGGTGAGGCCGCTCCGGCGGTGGCTCGTGCTGAGTGGCCGCCGCAGCCACCGCCGGTGCCGCGTGAGGTGCAGACCGCGTTTCGGTTGTGGATCGCGAACATCGTCATCGGCACGGTGGTCGGGTTTGTGGTGGGGTTCGTGGTCGGTTTGTCCGCGGCCCGCCAGCGTGCGCACAGTGGGACTGCGGCGTCGGCAAATACGGGTGCCCAGGTCGCGTCGGTCATCGGGAGTGTGATCGGTCTCGCGGTGATCATTGCTCTGGAGGTGCTGGTCCTGGTCAAGATGCGCAAGGGCCGCAACTGGGCTCGGATCGTGCTCACCGTGTTGGCTGTCCTCAATGTGGTGGGGACCGCGAACAACTTCCTCCATGGTCAGGGTCTTGCTGTGGGCATCGGCTTGGTCTCGGTGTTGTTGCTGGCCTCAGCGACAGCCCTGATGTACCGGCCACCGTCCAACGTCTATTTCAAGTCCCCGAAGTGGGTCTGACCGTCCAAGGGTTGTTGCCGCGGTGTTCGCGGTCGCTTCCGCGACCACGGTGCCGCACGCCTTCGTGTGGACCTTCACGGTGACCCCGGTGACCGTGGGGCAGCACTGCCGTGACCTGGACGTCGGTGGACGACCTCGCCCTCACCTCCCGCTACGGCTGGGCCTACACCGGCATGTCCCCGCTCGGCGGAACCAGCGGCTGAGCCAGCCGCACCGACCACGCATGACCGCTGCACCCTCGGCTTGCGGTGCCCGCACACCGGTTGCCGTGAGTGGTTAGTCGAGGTTGAGGAGGTGGTTCCAGAACGGGATGTGGGGCACGTCGCCTCGCGGTGTGAGGTACTCGATGTCGAGGACATTCCGAAGCTCGTGCAGCAGGTAGTCCCGGAGGTCGTGGCCGTAGACGACCACATCGGTCCCCATGATGGACAACACCGGGCGGGGGCCGTGGTCGACGACGAAGCGGTGACCGAAGATGGGGATCAGCGGTGGTGCCGCCGCGACGAGTTCGGCCATGCGGGCGCGGCGCTGGTCCATCGGGCGGGGACACGGTCCCCAGCTGTGGTGCCAGTACTGCTGGTCGAAGGTGTTGCTGAGTAAGCCGTCGAAGACGTGTCGCGTTGCGGTGCGGATGGGTTCCTCATCCTGGAGCCAGTTGTAGAACTCAGGCCACTCGCGCAGGACGGGTCGAGTGCGATCGCGGGAGTAATCGGGAGCGTATTGCCACGGCGTCGTGCTGTGCAGGGTCTGCAGGAAGAGCCGGTGTGGCAGCGGGAAGTGGGTGTCATAGCGCCGCTCGATGTCCGTGATCGTGTCCGCGGTAAGCCCACCGGTCCAGTGGGTGCCGTGGCGCCAGCGTGGCCAGAACAGTCGCTCATTGGTGATGTCGGGGTCTTCCATCTTCCGCCACCCTGCTTCCGACGCCTCGTGCAGCCAGGCAAGGAAGTCTTCAGTGAATTGGGGGGAGGCGTGTCCATCGACGGGACGCTACTTGCCGCGACAATGATCCACAGCGGGATCGAGCACTGGTCCGAACCCGCTTCGGGTCGATCGCACCAGGCACGATGGGGCATGGGACCAATGAAGGGTGTAGGGGCTGAAACGAAAGACGCTGCCGGTCCTGCCCTTCCCGGTAGCAGTGGTCTGATTGACCTCGTCGCCACCCTCGCCCTGATCTCGGCGAGTGCGGTAGTCACGTGGTGGGCGGTCGGTGACCTTCCCTACACCGGCCCGTCGTCACTCGGCACCCAACAGGACTACTTGATCCACCCGCTGAACCTCGGCGCGGGCGCGGAAAAGCTGCTCGGGGCCGTGTCCGTCGCGGTGGTTGTTGTGGCCGGTGCGGCGTTGCTCCGCACGGGGTCGGCGCCACGGCGGGACCGGCGGTGGCTGGCGGTGCTGCTGCTGTTGCTGGTAGCAGGAATCTTTGTCGGTGGGGGGGTGGCGGGTAGTGACCTCCGGGGGTGTCGGCGCCAACATCGGCGGCGGCCTGCTCATCTTCTTCGGTGGCCCGCTGGTGGTGGCTGTCCTCGTGTGGTCGTTGATCTACAGCTGGCGGCCTACTCACCCGTGAGCGCGGCGCCAACCAATTCGTCGCAACCCTGAGCACTCGATCACGGCATCTGCCCGACCGCCAGCTCGCCACCACCGACGGTGACGCGAACGCTGCTCGCGCGCTCCGAGCTGTGGCACCAGCGGATCAGGTTTGTGGGTACATCAGGTGGGGGCGTTAGACCCCAGCGCCCGTGCCCGGTACCGGTAGACCATGACGTGCTGCACGACGGACAGCGACCACCCAATGAACATGAACACCCCAGCGACGATCATGAGTAGATCGGTATGCGCCACGACCAACACCACCGCAACGACCGTCAGTCAGCACTCGAACGCGATCCCAACACGTAGGACCCGTGGCGAACGTGGCGGTCGTTGAGCGGCTGCAGCTACGCCGCCACGCTTAGGCCACCAGAGCCACTCCCCGCGATCCACTCAACCCCCTCCGATACGTTCACCACGTTCTACACCAGGCCCCGACGCGGTCCAAGGAATCCCCGCAGGCGGATCCCCTTGTGGGAACGCTCGGGGGCCGCGACCCACCGACGGGACGGTTCCCGGCCATCGACGCGCGGTGCGTGCGCGAGGTTCTCGGGCTCTGATGGGTCGCCCCGAGGAGTAGCTTGCCGCGGGCGGGATTCGGGGGGAAGACGGGCCCGCAGCGTGGGGCGTTGACGATCTTGTCGCTGGCGCAGTTCACCGCCACCATCGTGTTCATCGCGCTGCCCGACGTCGGCCGCGACCTCTCCCTGACCCCCGCGGTGCTGGCCTGGGTGGCTGGGGCTTTCGCGGTGACCTTCGGCGGGTTCGTGATCCTGGGCGGGCGGATCGCGGACCGGGTCGGGCTGCGGCGGCTGTTCCTGCTCGCCGTCGCCGCGTTCGGCCTCACCAGCGGGATCGGCGCACTCGCGTCCACCGCGCCCGTGCTGCTCGCGGCGCGGGCCGGGCAGGGTATGGCCGCCGCGATCCTGCAGCCCTCCATCGTCGGATTGATGCAGACGCTGTTTCCCGCCGAGCCGGTGCGGGGCCGGGCATGGGGGGTGTGGGCCGGAGTCGGTGCGGGCGGCTTGGCGGCCGGCGCCCTGCTCGGCGGGCTGCTCACGGCCCTGTCCTGGCGGTGGACCTTCGCGATCAACCTGCCGCTGATGGCGGCGTGCGCCCTGGGAGCCCGCACGTGGATCACCGCCTGGCACCACCCGAGCGGGTCCCGGCGGATTCCGCTGCGGGCCGCGGTGCTGGGCACCGGGACGGCCCTCAGCGCCGCCCTGGGGCTGACCCTCGGTGGTCAGCTCGGGTGGACCTCCCCGGCCCCTCCGGTCTGTGCCGCCGCTGCGGCCGTCCTGGGCACCGGGTTCTGGCTCAACGACCGCGACCCCGACCGTGCCCTCATCGACCCGGCGCTGCGCCGCGTGCCGAGCCTGTGGCTGGGTGCTGGTGTCACTGCGCTGTACATGGCCAGCGTTGGCTCGGCGTACTACCTGTTGACGTTGCTGTTGCAGGACCAGTGGGGCTATTCGGCGCTGCGCTCGGGTTTGGGGTTCCTGCCGCTCGCGCTGACCGTCACGGCCGGCAGCGCCGCCGCCCCAGCGGTGACCCGCCGGCTCGGTCCACGGGCCGCGCTCGCGGTCGGGTTCGGGCTGGGCACCGCCGGGCTGGGCTGGCTCGCGGCCACCGCCGACACCATCTCCTACCCGCTGCTGCTCGCGGGGCTGCTGGTTAGCGGCGTCGGCAACGGGATCGTGTTCACCGCCGTGTTCGACCTCGGTACCCGCGGTGTTCCCCGCCCCGCCCACGGCACCGCCGGTGGCATCCTTGCCACCACCCAGTACCTGGCCAGCACCCTCGCGCTCGCGGCCAGCGCGGTGCTGCTCACAACGGCGCCCACCGGGGTGCGCTTCGGGCACGCCTTCCTCCTCCTCACCGCCGTGGCCGCCGCCGGCACCGTGCTCACCCTCACCGCGCACCGCAGGCACGCACACCGATGAAGCACGCGACCCAGGCAGTGATCACGGTGCTCGCGGGTCGCCGTCTGCGGAACAGCCCCTCGGCTGTGGCGCGCAGCAGCGTCCCCGGTAGCGGATCCCTCCCCGCGACCGGCCCGGCGGCTCAGTAGACGTCACGTCGATGGCCAACGCGCAGCGCCAGGACGGTCAGGGTGTTGTCGATGAACTGGGCCAGGATGCGATAGTCGCCTACTCGGTAGCGCCAGACGCCGGCGTGGTTCGCCATCAATCCCTTCCCGCGCTGCCGAGGGTCGTCGAGACTTTCGAAGTCGTGCAGGTACGCCAGTACGCGCCGCTGCACGGCGCGATCAAGCTTCTTGAACTCGCGGTCGAACTGGTCGGTGGTCTCAACGCTCCACCGGGACGTCACCTGTCGAGCTCGGCCTCAAGCGCGGCGAGCGGGCGGCTACGCCGACCCCCGGCCCCGAAGGCATCGATCGCGGCATCGGCCGCGAAGGCGTCTTCGAGGTCTGTCAGGTACTCATGAAGGGCTGTCTTGACGTAGAAGCTCTTCGAGCGCCCGGTGCGGCGGGCCAGGCTGTCGAGTCGTTCTTCCTCGTCCTCGGTCAGCCGGATCGAGATTGTCATGGGGTACCCCTGCCGTCAGCGTAAGACATGTTTACACAGCGTACGTCATAGGACCGGCAGCGCCGAACAGTCCTCCGGTGACCGATCCCCTCACGGAGCGGCCGTTTGCAGTAGCGAACGACGTGGAGTGCACGGCTGCGCGCGCTGTTGGTGGACTACGTCGCACTGCTGGTCCGCCACCCCGTTCTGGCCCGCTCAGCGCTGGCGGTGTGTGCTGTGCGCACCGCATAGGCGCGCCGGCTGTGCCGAAGTCATCACGGTCGCCGCAGGGCGATCCGACTATCGGGCGCACGACCCGATACCGCCCCACGCACCTATGCTCAGGCGATGCGGGTTGCT
>JAABUY010005991.1_pt1 | contig 12004 bp, 9 predicted proteins | sample 5560271 | NCBI WGS metagenome assembly JAABUY01 (sample SAMN10711886, study PRJNA513374) | rock metagenome | isolation source: Antarctica rocks | place: Antarctica: Victoria Land, University Valley
CATGAAAACAGCAATGGTGAATGTCACTATGGTAACATCACGGAGTGCAATTCCGTGGTTGAGGTCTCCCCCAGCTGGGGGAGTTGGATGTCCGTAGCCATTGTATGACATATCCGAGTTTTCCAGTGTCTGGGAGAAGATTTGCAGTCGACTCCTAACGTACACCAAATCTGGAGTTTGGACACAACCTCAGCCAGAAAGTACGGTTTTCGAGGGATAAGAAGCAAAGAGAGAAATAGCTCTTCCCCATCCAAAGCCTGGAAACGGAGAAGGAGACATCTGTCGCAGCCACCGATGTCACGATGAGGCGCTGTGTCACATAAATATCTACAGGCAGACATGTGTGGACACCGAAGTGCCCAGGTACTATTTGAACCACACACAACCGCTTCCTAATCACGGCACAGTTCGGGATATTCACAAACTGTGGTCTTCGTGCATGCAGGTTCCAGGCCTTACTATGTAGAGATGCAGTCCTTCCACGTGAAGGTTGCTTCTGTTGGAACGTGATTGGCACGCTGTGCAACAGGGCGGTGTTTCGGACCCTGGTGCGGAGGTATCGGACTGCATTCTTTCACTTCCAACTAGCACCAATTGCTGACGCACTCGGACATTTATAATGCGCAATCAACTGGTGAACAAGGCGCACATGTCCTTTCTGCAGCGGGCTGGACATTGCATTAGCCAAAAGCCTCTTCACAAGGGTTACGGTATTTGTATGAGAGCGTAAGCCAGCTATACCTGAACAAGCCCGGCAACGCTTAAGGTAAGCAATGTCCAGCCCGCTGCAGGAAGGACCTGTACGACTGTACGAGTAAGGTAGGTACCTACCTACATGCAGAAATCCAACGTGTCCATATGTATCCGTCTGTCTGACATGGCGCCGCGAAGATGCAGATGAAATAAGCTTTACGACGTCATGCTTCTGTGGTGTGCCGCTTGCTCACTCAGCTGCCTATGGATTTGGTAGATCTGGTAAGAACGCTATCCGTACCCCGCACTAAGCTCATTTAAGCGAAGGATGAGCTTAGTGCGGGGGACGGATAGTGTCTATCCCGCCAAGTCCGCAATACATACCTACATACTCGCATTTGAAAACATGCGGTAGTCTGCTTCAGAGGGAAAACACATACTCTTCTTCTATGCGGCAAAGAGCGTCGTTTTACAGCCGTTTTACCCTCTCAAGACCTTTCAAGTAACTAAAGACGAAAGGGTACATCAAATCCGCAAGCTCTGGGACGGTGGATAGAAACGAAGCAAACGGTGTGCCAACAGAACCGTAATCATCTGGGTAGTGATAGTGTCTCCATTGTAAGACGCCAGTCGCGCACAGGGTACCTATCCAGCGACACGCCCTAAGTTCAAATCAGCAATTGCGTTTTCCTAGTGGAAAGGCTGGGCTACCATCTACTCCTAGAGTGACCCCTCGTATGCCCTCTGGATAGTAGTTGCGAGAAAGCTGTCCAGCTTACAACAATTTGGCAGGCGTATCCAGCCCAAAAGCAAGCTACTCCAGGGTCCTCGGACAGCTGTACAAATGTCCAATGTGTGGCGAGCATCATGACGCTGCCAATGGCTATGATAGCGAATAGATTCTGCGCGACCAGCGATGATTGTTTTCATTCTCGAGAATCAAATTTCATCGTTGCGTATATACGGAATGAGAATGAGATCTATGAAAACTCAGGAAGGAAACGCAATTGTTTCTGTCAGCTCTGATGAAAAGAAGACGTCGTAGATCAGCTTTCAGACCAAATTTGCGCAACTATATATTCTGTTAGATGTGAGAGCATGCTGTTAATGCTCGTATAGACTGACAGGGAGAGAATAGACATTTGGTAAGACTTCATCTCGAAAAGATTGACGAATGTAGAGTATGTATGTAGTGCTTCATAGAGCATTGCAAGCAAGGTTCATCCCATCCTGAGTCCACAGGAACCACAGCGGAGGTCTGTTTTTGGCATCAATATCGTTGAGTGGCAAATGCATTGTAATCCGTTCAGGGAATTGCTGCGAAACAGAAGCTCACAGAAGCATACTAAGAGGCAAATTTCCCACGAGGAATGCACAGACTGTAGAAAGACCTCTGCCATACAACCCTAATCGTGCACGTAGAGTCTCCTGGATCGAGATTCTAGCCAAGCAGAAAAGACGTGAGATAACACCATCTGGGGTGCCAGCAAGGCTGGTGCAGTAAGCTGAATCGTACATGCATCTTTTGCCGGGGTTGGGCGCGAAGGGAACGTACATAAGAGAGGGTGTGAGCTCACGCACAAGGCCCATGTTTTTAGGAGGAAAGTCAGTCTACTGTAGGCGTGGCATAGCCTGATGCGAGGATGTTTTTCTTCCTGGGCAAATCTAGATCCATCGTGGGGGTCTAAATGCCAGGGCATGCATAATGTTCCGAAGCGGGTGTCTTCGCAAACGGCGGCAGCGCTCTGACCTCGGAATAGAGTACTAGTACCTATCTCGTAGTCAAGTCTGTCTGCACGAGAGAAGCCACAATTTGCAGTCTTTTTCCAAGCCTCGCTGCGCGATGTTGAGGCACACCGCTATTCCGTAAATGAAAATCAACCAAGTGCCATTAGCCCGGTAGATGTCAGCCGCTTACTAAGGTACAACAACACCTTGGACGCCACTGAACCCTTTTCTCCTTGATTGCCGGAAAGTCGGCGAATTATAACACACTTTGATGCCAATCGTCTATTACTAGAATACTCCAAAGCACAACCAAACGCCGCTTTCCTTGCATGCAGTACGGGTATTAGAGTTAAAGCTCCGAGAGCTCAGCCTCGCAGTGATCCCGCCAACCACCCTGGTCGTATCAGGTCACAGGTGCTACTGTCATTTTCTCTGTGCGGCCCCATGCTGTTACATACTGAAAGACTGCCCTTTCAGCCCATCTAGCTCTCCCATGCATATGCCCTTCACCTCGTTAGCCTGTAGGATAGAGAGGGTAGCCTGGTACCGCTTGTCTGAGCTTTGTTGGTCTAGACCTGTTCAAGGCTCCAGAACTTCCATCATGATGTTCTGTGCCTTTGTATGATGGGAAACGAGTACTCTCTGTTGATTAGATCCTCTGCCAACGCGCCTTTTGCTGCTACCACATCGGCGGAATAGATGTTCTTACAGTCATTTTGTGAATGACAGTACCAACTACTCGCATCTGCGTTGTCTCCAGAACATATTAGGCTTCGAAGCTCACCCAACCTGGCTCATAAGGTCATCCTTCTCATAACTTCCAAACTCTAACTGCCCAACCAGTCTGAACAGAGCACAGTTTTCAAATGTGCACAGTGTCTATACGTCGCGAGCGCACATTCCCGGTCTAAACAATTGTCGAAGCCGTCTCGTCGCTGGACAAGAGATATATCCTGACCTAGAATACTTGAGTCAGAGCTAGAAGGATATACGGAACCAGGGATGGCCTCTGCTTGTAACACCTGGCGATGACTTCGAGTATTCGGAGATAAGCCCTATTTATCGTTTCGCTGGATCCATAAAGGCAATGAGCAGCCGACTTTCCCTTTCGCAACAGGCTATTGTCCGCTACATCATCACCTAAAATGGCCCCAAAATGGATCGCGTCCATTATTTGCAGGACAAGCTCAAATAGACCAGGGTCTTGTGATCTTAACCCAGCCTTCAGTGTATCAACGAATCTGGAAAAGTGGTTTTTGCCATAGACATAAAGTATATACTCATACGGGCATTTTATTCCGTTCCGAAGGCCGAGGTTGGTCTGGCTAGTGACTGGCGTCTTTGGCTCGATAATATCATGGTTTGTATGCAATAGCCCTCCCCGAAAGAACGGATTTTTGGTGATCCCGTGGAAATGTGGTAATATCGTGATGATTATGAGTAGGTAGGTGAGTAGGTAGGTCAACGAGTAGATTGCTGAGTAGGCAAACGAGTAAATAGATGAATAGATAAATAAGTACAAAGGTGAGTAGAAAAGGTGAGCAGATAGAATATGTAAGTGAGTAGATAGAAAACCAAAATTACGAAGCGAGCTATATTAGCGTATGCAGAAAGCTATGAATTTCTTGGCATCGCAATTGTCGCGCCCCCCCCCAAATTTACTATTGAATTCAGACATTCTTGACATTCTCAAACCTTCAACGCTCTATTGGAAAATCAATAGAAAAATCAAACCGGTAAATTTGAAGCTGTTCAAACCTTTCACAGTGCTGACATTCTTTTAGCTATGACAGGTCCACTGGCTTCGGCCCTTCGCTCGAAGATACTACGCCTCCTGCTTTTACATTGAATCCCCTCCGCCATCGCCGAAGAGGTTCACTGTCACCGTAACATCGTTTATACTATGCAAGAGAATCTCTTCATGTATGGCTCTTTCTTTAGATCTCAGTTTCGTTCGAAGAGCGCCCTTCGAAAGGTCTTTCCAGCAGCTGAAGACTTCCTAATTTATCTATCTGAAGCAACAGTCATGAGCCATGCAGAAAGAGATGGTGTGATTTCTATGAGAAGAGTGAGATATACATGTTCATCAGTCCACGATATCGAGAATTCTGAAGAAGAGACACTGAAGCAATAAAAAGGAACAGCGTGTGAGCATCAGACAGAACGATGAGCTGCGATTAAACTGAATTGCCGGTCTGTTGCAGCTGACGGCTGAACAGCTTGTCTTCGTCGATGAGACTCTGTTCAACGAGACTACGAAGTGACGTCATCAAGCCTATGCATCAGTTGGTGAGTCAGCTCGCTATCAAGTCTCTAGAAAGAGAGAACATTTCTGAAGCGTTCTTTCGACGTATACAATCGATGGCTATCTACTCTGTATCGATATTCGTGAAGGCTGATTCAACGACGAGGCTTTCTTCGCTGTTTTGAAACTATCAATGATATGTTCCTTGAAATTGCGAAGGCAATTGGCTTTGACAGCAGCGCCTGCAGTGTTTGCTTTGACAGCAGCCTCTACAATGATTCTAGCAGCGGCGTCTGCTTTGACTTTGCGAGCAGCGTCTGCTTTGCCAGAAGGTTTCGATCTTGATGAGGTGCTTGAGGGGATGAGTGAATCCTCCAGAGGTAGTTTTCGACTTCGGCGTGACGACGGCATGATGGCTTCGGGGGTCGGGGGGGGGCTAAAAGGATGTCAGCACTGTGAAAGGTTTGAACAGCTTCAAATTTACCGGTTTGATTTTTCTATTGATTTTCCAATAGAGCGTTGAAGGTTTGAGAATGTCAAGAATGTCTGAATTCAATAGTAAATTTGGGGGGGGGCGCGACAATTGCGATGCCAAGGAATCCATAGCTTTCTGCATACGCTAATATTGTACGCAGTGTATTTCTGGGAATGACAACCCTTGGTGGTCGGAGATACGCCCCGTCTAACAATTATCAGCTCGCGCTTTACAGTTAGATTAAGATGTCAAAATATCCCATTTACAAGGCACTTAAAGAGGGTGAATTCAGACTTATAACCATTCTCAATGTCGATGGGCTGCCGAAGTGCATGTTAGAGAACGTTTCCCTAAAAGATACACTAGAGTATAACACTCTCTCGTATAGTTGGGGAAATCAAAGTCCCACGGCGGCAATTGTTTGCAATGGAGACAGCTTCTCGGTTACTCCCCATCTCTCTGAAGCTTTTGCACCTCTACATTCATACCTGGGCCCATTTCGCAAAATCTGGATCGATGCGATTTGTATCAATCAACAAGATAACGAAGAAAAGAACATCCAGGTGCGTCTAATGAGAGATATTTATAAGAACGCACAAGCTGTCTTGGTATGGCTCGGGAACGCCGCGGACGACAGCGACATGGCTATGGATCAGGCACTGGAGTTGAATGAGAAGCTTAGTTCTATTGCAAGGCCGATACATTTCGATCATCTTGCCTATCATGCCTTGAACAAGGAGAGCGATCTTGTCTGGCCAGCCTTAGGACATTTTTATTGCCGAAGTTGGTTTGAACGGCTTTGGGTCGTTCAGGAAGCAGTGCTAGCGAGAGAATTAGTCCTTCTATGTGGTAGCAGATCGATTGGTTGGGAAATTCTAACCGCATTGACCACAGCGTTGCTGCAGACTGGCCTTCTGCACCTAGTGATGGCAGCTCAGGCAATTCGCCGTGATAGAGACAACGGTTTCTATACCATACCATATATCAACATTTTGAGGATGAAGATAGCAGAACATGGTGGCATGGATTTCCAAGCACTTGTCAGTGGCAACCGTTGCAAAAAATGTACTGAGCCTGTGGACCGCCTCTGGAGTATGCTTGGTCTGGTGCACCCGCATGTCCGAAATGAGATACCGGATTTGGTGAGCATCGACTACTCCGAAGACGGCCGACGGCATTTCTGGAGACCTTACATTGCTCTTGCAAAGAGGTGGATTGAAGAAGATTCCACTCTTATGTTGCTCTCCAGAGCCACTTCGCAGGAGAAGCCTAAGGAGCTCCCGTCATGGTGTCCGAATTGGGCGTCACCCGAAGAGTACTCGATTTTGGGCAGTGTTTACAGCTACCAGGCTGGCTTTCGTAGCGCAGAAGACCGTTTACCCCGTGTCAGTGTGATCCTGGACTCGAACAACATCCAAGTACGCGGATTTGACGTGGACGAAGTCGCGGATATTGTTTCAGCTTCCTGGTCATTTTCTCAGTTTCCTGATCAGCAGAAGGGTCTGGACGGTGCCGCTGCTAAACTACTGGAGTGGGAGTCGCAATGTGTTTCGCTATCCAAAGTCACATATAAGCAGCTCGATGCTGTTCCTGAAGCGCACTGGCGGACTTTAATCGGTAACAAAATCTACGACGAAGATCTCACGCCTGTGGGAGACGTCTCCGAGGACTATCACAACATGTTAAGGTACTTGATCACCTTACGAGACGGAACCTTTTTGGATGAGGGCGTTGAGAAGAAGACAGCCCTGCGATTATACTTCTCGGCCCAGCAGTCAGCCTGTCAAGGGCGGAGGTTTTTCAGCACGAGGGGAGGGCGCGTTGGTCTCGGCCCTGCTCAGTTGAAAGCCGGAGACACTATCTGTGTCTTCTATTCTGGGGGTCCACTTTACGCTCTCCGGTTCAAGCATGCAGAACAGGTTGCTGAATTAATTGGAGAAGCATATGTTCATGGTCTAATGAACAAAGAAGCATTTACGGCAAAAGGTCGGGGAGAGGATCAGACTTTTGTGATATGTTAGCTTCAAATGTAATTTCATTAATCGTACCTCTAACTGGCTATTTCCTTCTAAGTAATACCAACCGTTATTTATACTTTTCGGCGTTGCGATTCCACACCTATCCCTCCCCCGTTCTATCTCCAGAGTCTACTTGAATATTGTGTCTCGAAAGCCTGTACTCGAACCCTTCGTCTACCAATCTCTTTGGAATCTTCGTCTCGTTCTGTTTCTACCTCTTGAACGTACCAAATAAAGGATAGCTTTTTGGGCCAGTACTTTTCATCTGTAATGTCTCAGAGCTGTCTTCTTCTTCTAGCTAAGATATTTTATAATAGATGTATTGCTTGCAAGATAGCATTTGTTAAAAAGCTAACCAACGTAGCTTCTTTGAAGTTGATATTCAACTAATGCTTAACTCTGAAAGAAGATGATGATGAATGAAGATGAAGAACTTGATATTCTTCTGCTTGAGACTCTTTAATTCTCATTGAGTGATTGCTCTTTTGTCAAAGTCGTTGAAGACAGTTCTGTACGATGGTCATTTTCAATACTTTATTGCAACACTCGTACTTTTTAACTCGAACCCTGTAGAGATACGTAGCATCATCGTCTATCGAATTATATCTTAAGGGCACCATTGTGGATAACAAGGCGCAGGTCACGCAAGGCTGGACTGCGGTGCAAAGTATCCTGCGCTGTGACCTCATCAGACTGATAGTAAGGCAAGATCTGGACAAGGCTGAGCCTGCAGCCTGGCACTTACGGCCTGCTACGTTTTACTGTGTTAACGCTTGAATCTTAAACTCTTCTTCTAGAACAGCTTTGGAAATTGCATTAAATAAGTTGCTCTACCTATCTTCGAGCCACGCGGAACCCTTGAACCTCACTACTTGAAGACTCGAGAACTGAGGCTGCGGTGATTGAGTAAGTAAGACTTTTGAAATCGTCTGTCCTTAGATGTCAGTTAGTAGCTCGATCGACCATGGATCCTCTTTCGATCACCGCCAGCATCCTCACCATCCTTGGGGCGGGCGGACAGGTTGCCAAGGGAATCGCAAAGATCAGAGCCCTCAAATATGCGCCCGACATCCTTTTGGCGCTGAATAACGAGATTGCCGACATTCAGTACCTTGTCCAAGATGTTAACCATGTCGCAAGGCAGCATGAAGAAGCCCATGAGACAAAATTTAGTGCCAGTGTTTGCAGGGCACTTGAGAAAGTGAGGGAGACGCTGCTGGCAACTGAACAGCTCATCGCATATGAACTCACCACAATCGACAGCGTAAATGGTCTGGTGAAGCTTGATTGGAAAAGGTGGCTACGGCTGGAGGGTAAGATCAGGCAGCTACAAGAGCGAATGAGAAATAACAAAGTTGACCTATCAACAGCCCTGGTCGCGCAGAATTCGTATGTCTAAACTTTTCTTCATGTTTCAGATCTCAGTCTCAGCAATCAGATCAATCCCCTCCTCATCTCCGTCTTGGGCCTTTGTAGCTTCAGATGTCGGGAACATTCTAATAGGCACATGGATCATAACTTTCTTGCATGAATTATCTAGCTGACTCTGCAAGGTCAATGATTCATCGAGTTGACCGGCAGGTGCAACAATTATATGTCTTAACAGAAATTATTCAAAGCCAGTCATCGTCCAAAGATGAGCTATCTATTAGTCAAACTCAGAATGTTGACGATTATATGAAACAACAGCTGCAAAGAGAGCACCAGAGTGAACCTTCTTCGAGGGGCATACAAGATATCCGTACACAAACGAGCCGAGGATCTTCAGGGGAAGGAATTGATACGGCTTCCACCACTCTATTCCAACCTTCTCCAGTGGAACACATCAGCACTTCTGCGCTCACCCCAGGCCACCGGAGGGTGCCGTCTTCTGTAACCCAAATATCGCTTCGGTATGCTAGGCATTGCACCATGTCGTGTGATTGTTCATGTCATAAGCAACGTCGCCTTAGAACCCCCGGCTGGGCCAATCAAGTGATAGGTTCGCTTTTCGTAAGATACACTGGTTTTGCCCCGTTTTCACCTGGTTGTGACGTTACAAATTGTCATGGTCGTTCACACTCTACTACCCAAATCACCTACACCTTTCCTTGGTGGTTTATGAGCCGTGCTTTGGCTATGACTATAGCATACTGTCAGCCAAATGGCCCAGAACTTTGTTTGAGGGTATTTAGGGTGCGTCCTTGGAATGCTAATATATTCTCTGCTAGTTATTTTGGCCATGTTGAGGTTGTCAAGAAGCTTCTCTCCGAGGGCAGTGCATCTGTGTTAGACGTTGAGCATGGCTCAAAGAGGACTGCACTTCATGTATGTATCTGTTGTCCCTTGGTACTCGAGCATAGTTGCTAATCATGAGTTTGCCAATAGTGGGCTACGATGTGTGGTCGTGTCGCAGTCGTAGATATATTACTTCGCGAAGGCGCTGATCCCTGTCTTCGGGATACGTATGGGAAGTAAGCAGAGCAAATCAACATTTAACTCGTGCCCAAGCTTACAAAATTCGAGTACTCCTTCCACTTTTGCATGGACCGATCCTCTTATGAAACCCTACCACAGTAATCATGCTACAACTCTGCATCATGTTTTTGACGATCGAGCGTCATTATTAGAATTCGACTTTCCCGAATTGCACAAGGCATTCCTCAATCTTTGTGGCGAAGATTTCTACCAGGTTTTGCTTTCCACGCAAAGAGAAGACGTCGACCAAGTAGATTACATGGGAAGGACCACTCTTTCATGGGCAGCCGCAAGAGGAGACCTAGAAGCAGTTGAACAACTTCTCAAACGTGGGTCAGATCCGAACAAAGCCGATACGTGTGGAAAAACTCCCTGCCTCTACTGCTATACTAGCACAGCTTGCCTGAAGGCTCTGCTTGATGCTGGTGCTGACGTTAGAGCAAAGGATGTGGAAGGCCGTACACTCTTGATGGGTTTGATTTCGAACTGTAATGATAGTGGCATAATCAGCTTTTTACAACTTCCTTTGGTTCGCGGTGTACACATGTCCACAGATAATGCCAACCAGCTGTTAGCAATACGCGTAGCGATCATGCATAACCGTCCGAAAACCTTGTCTTGGCTACTCAGAAACGCTGGTAAAGTCAATGCTATGTCATATGATGGAAACCCTCTCCTCGGTAGAGCAATTCACTATAACAGTGATAAGGCACTGAAGATCCTTTTGGGTAACGAGTTATTTGATTATACCAAGCAAGACCCGGACGGACAGACTATAGTTCATCACGCAGCATATTTCGCCAATCTGAATATGCTGAGGATATTACGATCCGCTGGATTAAAAGGAATCAACGTCAATGCTGAGAACATTCTGGGGTACACCGCACTAGAATGTGCTCAATGGCGCAGAGATCATGATGAGGGCTGGTCAGAGTCGTTCACGCATTACCCACAAGACGATGACCCATTGGAATGGTACCAAGCCTTTGAGGATTTCTATGACAGTATCGAAGGGACAAGCGGGGAGATATCAGCGCAGGATGAAAGCGTGCATGGGTACATGGACCTCGATACAGAAGAAGATAGCCGGGAGGACGAGGACCAGGAGAACGAGCAATGGGAGGACGCCCTCGAGTGAGCATCCACCTATATAAAGCAACCGCGACAGGGAAACAATGTCACTGCATCCAAGGACATGGGATCATAGTCCAGGGAGATATTATATGTCGATATGTTCTAAGTCTTATAAAAGTACACTTGCATTGGACTCGAGCTAGCACTTTACGGTCTGTTGCGACGAGGAGTCCGTCCGAGAAGCAGTCCAACCCAATTCGCCGAAGCAGACAAACTCTCCGTAGTTATGTCAATATTTCCAATGTTTTTGTGTGTTGCAAGGTCAACATAGCGATGTTTGAGATCACCGGGGGGGGCAGGAAGTCGGGAAACAATAACCGGTCAGCAGAGCAAAAGGTCCAGGTCAACGATCAATCCAAGTAACAGTTTGTGTATGGAAATCCAAGATTGAGGGGTTCTACATGTCCATTGGCATAAGTCTTCCTGTCGCACAGCTTAATGATATAAGTCGAGTCCTTGTATTATTCCGAGGAAATTATGAGTCTAATCGTTCATTCGGACATCCCAATAGGAACCGGCTGTTAATTACTGACTTGTACACCCTGGGTGTCTACCAAAGCCACCTCGCTAACCCAGAGATCATGTTCTAGATACCTACCGAGAGCCCCAAGCAAGTTGCTTTGATGGTTTATGGCAGCTACAAATCTGGATGGGGAGACCGGGTTCAGCGCATGGGCATCGCTATATACAGCCCTTGTTTCGAGTAGCCTTTTGTTTCTTTGTATAAGCCCATTAATCAAGGGGCTTTCAGCGTTCTTCGCTTTGCCTGGTCTCTCTTCCATACGATCACGTGTTTTGGCCATTAGAGTTCTTGTGAGAGGTATTGCTCTCTTCACGCAGATATAAATGGTGCAACCGAACGGTGGATACTTCCTTTCACGAATGGAATGCTCGTATTTCTGCATGAAACAATAATTCATATGTCGATTTCCCTACTGGTGGGCACGCCAATCCATGGATAGGTGTAAGCTTCAGCGAATTTGGGCGCTTCACCCCTGGACAATGTTCTCATCCATCCGTCAATGGTGCATGGATGAACCAAACGATCATGAGTTTATAAAGCATTCCATTGTTTCTGCATGCTTTGACCGTATGCGATTAAACTAGTAAACATAATAATAACTTGGTGATTAACACAGCAGAATCGAAACGAGAGACAAGAAAGCACAGTTTGCTCTCCCTCTCTGCCATAATGAGATGGATAGATGAAAGAATAGCACTATATCAGCGATTATGATAATCAATCTGAACCAT
>JAABUY010005994.1_pt1 | contig 12001 bp, 16 predicted proteins | sample 5560271 | NCBI WGS metagenome assembly JAABUY01 (sample SAMN10711886, study PRJNA513374) | rock metagenome | isolation source: Antarctica rocks | place: Antarctica: Victoria Land, University Valley
GCCGTCAAGTCACGCCGCTGACGGCGACGATGTCCGGTCGCACCAGTCGCGACGGGTAGGGCGTGACCGGTCCTGCTCGAGGTGTCCCGGGGACGCCGAATAGCACTGCACGGCCCTGACCTCGCCTCGTTCTCAATCGCACCGTCGAACTCGGCCTTGCCGCGGATCGTGGCGTGGCCGTGGATCACTGCGCCGGACCCCCTCGATGTACTGACCGTCGGAGGCGGCAACGTCGACTTGGTCGGCTGCACGAAAGCTTGACAACGTCCCACTAATGACCGTCTGTGACACAGTCCGGCGGGCCGATCGGCAGCGACGGCGGTTACCTCGGGGTGAGCGCTCAGCGGCATGAGCGGACGTCGTCTGGTGGCGCGGACCGTCCCCTACAAGCTGATCACGCCTCCCGGTTGGGGCATGGTGATCACCCTCCACCGGACCTGGTCGTCCCTGACTGCTCGGTGCCCGCGTGACGACCGCGACCTGCTCGACGGGCCGGGCCCTCTGCTCGTCCGGGGCTTCGGCACCTACCTGGCGTCCGCCACCGAGGTGCCGATGGACCACGTGCCGGCCCTCGGGGCATAGAAGCCGTTCCCACACGCGCTCCCGGCGTGGAAGGGCTGGCTGGCCGGCCGAGCATTCGGCCTGGTCCCCATCGCCGACCCTCGGTCGTTCCAGTGGTCGGCTGACGGCTCGCCTCGTCGTCGACGACAGCACCAGCCCTCACGCTGACGGCGACCGCCGAGGGTCGCGGTCCTCACTTTCGGCCCGCGGCCCGGTGTCGTCCTCAGCCTGCAGCCGCGACTGCTGCTACCGACCGGCGGCGCGATCGAGCAGGGCTCCGGCTCCGGCGAACTCGGCCACGACAGCGGCCGCCGATCGCTTGTCCCGCAGAAGACCGACGCCCTCACCGGCGTAGACGCACGCGACGTCAAAGTCGCCTTGTTGCCGAGCGGTCACCAGCTGTGCAAACGCCGCGTCGTCGCCCGCGAGCCCGTCCTCGTGCCCGACCCAGTGGTCGAAGTACGAGTTGCGCAGGGCCCGCCCGCCGTACTCCGGTGGCCAGGCCATGCGCTGACCTACGTCGAATACACGTCCGTACGCCGTGTCGGTGTCCTTCGCCGCGAGGAGCCGCTCACGAGCGCCTGCCGATGTGGCGGCCTCGGTGCAGGCGAGGAACGCGGTTCCGACCCACGCGCCAACCGAACCGGCGGCGAGCACCGCGGCGAGGCCGCGCGCCGTGCCGATGCCACCGGCCGCGAGCACCGGGACCTGCACCGCGTCGAGGACGCTCTGCAGCAGCGGCAGCGTGGCCACGTCGGCGCGCCCGTGACCGCCGCCCTCACCGCCGCGCGCGACGAGCAGATCGACACCTGCATGCTCGGCGGCGCGGGCCTCCTCCAGCGTGCCGACCTGGGTCGCCACGACGATGCCCGCGGCTCGCAGCGGCTCGATCCACCGCTCGTAGGGCCCGTAGCTGAGCGACACCAGCGCCGGCGCCTCCGCAGCGACGACATCGACGAGCGCGTCGTCCTGCGCGAGGGCCCAAGCGATCAGCCCCACGCCGAAGTGGCCCGCCTCCCGCGCGACGGCGCACTGCTCGCGCAACCAGTCCGCCCTGGAGGTCGGCCCTGCTCCGATCATGCCGAGCCCGCCGGCGGCGGACACCGCTGCGGCGAGTCGACCGGTGCTGACGCCGGCCATAGGAGCCGCCACGACGGGCACGGTCAGGCCGAACCGCTCGGTCACCCATGTGCGCACGGGCCTTCTCCTTCGGTCAGCTGCTGAGGATGCCACTGAACTGCCAGAGCCAGAGCCAGAGCCGGCGCTCTGGAACTCCATGGACGGACGTCGGCGCTGGCCCCAGCGCTCCGTCAGCGGCAGATGAGGACACCGAGCAGAGCTTATGCCGCACCCGTCGACCCAGTGGGTGTGTCAGGGGCCTCAGTGGTGGGCGGGGTGTAGGGCGTCGTGCTCGTGGTGAAGCGAGCGGTGTTGGTAGGGGTGGTCGTAGGCGGCTGCGCTCTCTCGGACAGAGGTCATGGCGCTGGCTCCACGGAGTCGCGCCTGACCGATGAAGGCCAGTGTGAGCACCAGCAGGCCGCCGATGACGGCCAGCGTCGTGCCGTTCTGCTGGCGTATGTAGCCGATCATCAGGGTCAGCATCGACAGTGTGGCGACTGCTGGAAGCGCTCCCAGTAGTAGGAAGTGCTTGACCGAGCCGCGGGCGACGTTACGGAAGTAGACGAGCGCACTGATGTTGGACAGCACGAATACCGCTGCCAGGAAGAAGCCGGCGCTTTGCAGGATGACAGCGAAGAAGCTGGCTACGTTCGGGATGTTGACGAGCAGCGTCGTGACAGCGACCTCGGCGATGGTGGTGATCAGCACCAGACGGGCGGGTGTCGCGAATTTCGGGTGGATCTTGCCGAGTCGGGCGGGGATGACGCCATCGCGGCTCATCGCGAACAACGCACGGTTGAGGATGTAGTGCGTCAGCCACAGCCCAGAGGCAGTAGAGGCCAAAATGCCAACGATCATGATCTTGGTGGTCCAGGCCGGGGCAATGAGCCCGGAGAAGTAAGACAGCACGTTGGTCTGGTGCGCGATCAAGCCCGGCAGCGGGGCCAGGCTGAACAGCAGGAAGAATCCCACGACGTACAGGCCGGTCACGCTCAGGAGCCCGATCAAACCGCCGGTCCCGGGGTTGATGCGCTTGTTCTTGGCTTCTTCGGCGGCGTGGGAGTCCAACTCCCAGCCGTCCACGATGGTGAAGCCGACGACCGCGACGATCAGCAACTGACCGAAGTGGGTGTGGCCGTTGGGCACGAACCAACGGGCGGTGGGATGGACCACCGCCCCGCGGGTCGCCAAGCGCACGAATCCCAGGGCGAAGAACGCGCCGATGACGATGGCCTCGGTGACCAGGAAGTAGGTGGTGAGCTTGATCGTTGGTCCGACGCCGGTGATCAGGGGGATGGCCGCGAAGATGGCCCAGCCGCTGCCCACCAGCGACACGGCGAGGTTGTTATCGACTTGGGTAGGAGCGAGCAACGCCAGCGTGTAGGTCCCGGCGGGCACGATGATCGCTAACAAGCTGAAGAAGTAGGCGAGGATCACCATCCATGCCTGCGCCAAGGCGCCCACCGGTCCCAGCGCTTTGAGCGTCCACCCGTAGCTCGCGCCGGCGTTCGGGAGGTGCCGGTTGAGGTGCCGAAAAGTGAGCGCTGACGCCAGGAAAGGTAAGAAGGCCAGCCACATGCCTACCGGGGCTCCGTAGCCCCCGGCCGCGATCATGGGGCCAACGGCAGCGGCGATGCTGAAGACTGGACCCACGCTGGACACGCTCATGGCCGCCAGCTGACCGAGCCCCAAGACGCCCGGCCGCAGGTGCTGGTGCCCGCCGGCGTCGAACTCAGCCTCCCGCGAAGGGGCGGGTTCAGCCGACAGGTCTGTCGCTGGGCCAGGGGTCACGTGGCGCTCCTCGTCGCGACTCGTACGCAGGTGCACCATGCAGGCTACTGCGTCCCGGCTCGGCGTGGCCGAGGGCCTACTGGCACCCGCGACCGCGGACGGGGCTGCCCAACGCAGTCAGCGGCTGAGAAGCCCCGTCTTCTGCCTGCAGCCAGCACCACCCACCTCGACCGAGTCACCGGTTTCGGTCACGGTGCGACCCTGCCCACGAAGCGCATCGACGTCGCCTGGCACCACCGGAACGAAGTTGGTCCGGTCCAGAACCGTCCAGAAGACCGGTTACGCGCGTCAAGAAGACGTCCCGCAATCGCTCGTTTGTGAACCGGTCCGGGCTCGCGCGATCGATCTGTGACTTGCACCGGTAAGTGGCGCGGTTCTCGCAGCGCTGTGTGGCCGACACCAGCACGGCGGTCTTGAACTTGCCCTCGGCTACTGGGATGGCCCGTCAGGCCTCTTGCTTGGTTCCGTACCGCTGGCGCGCGGCCTCTCCTGAGGTTCCGATGAGTGACCCGATGGAGCGCCAGGAGTACCCCTCGTGGCGCGCCTGGCTAACGGCCTGCTGCAGCAGTCCTTCGGCCTTCGCGCGCTCCAGCACGGCGCGCCGCAGGGCGGCGAATGCTTCCGGCGGGCGTGCGTCGCTCGGCCGAGGTTCATAGTCCTCGAACCGCTTCGCCAGCTCGTCACCGTGATCGACAATGTCCTGCACCGTGCGCGGCATGATCATCACCTCAGGAACTTCTGGCGGGCTGGCATGGCGTGGACAATGACCAGAGCGGTTTCACCCTCGACGACTCCTACCTCCAGGAGTCGCCCAGCAGTGTCGGCACCCACGAGCATCGTGAAGCCGTCATCGAGGTCGAAGACGCGAAGCGGGTCGGCGAGAGCGTGCAGCATGTCTTGGTCATCGATTCCGTGCTTGCGGGCGCTGGGCGCGACGTAAGCCCCTTCGCCCACCTTGCCAAGTTACCTTGTCGCGGCTCAGGGGGCAAGGACTTACGACGACCAGCGGCGTCCCGGCCAGCGATGGTAAGACGGGAGCGTTCCTTGACGCACTCCCGAGCGCCGCAGCTTCGGGCCTTTTCAAGCTCAACCAGCGCCCCCATGATCAGACCGCCCTCACGCGCTCTCCGTTTGACCTTCAACCCCTGTTGAAGGTCCATGGTGGTGGTGTTGTTGTCGACTGACCGGAGGAGTGAGATCATGACCGCCACGCCAAGCACCGAACAGACCCGCGGACCTGAGCATGAAGTCCTAGCGACCGCGGCGAGCACCGAGCAGGCCCCGGTCGCAGGCGCCGGAGGCTGCGACTGCGGCTGCGCGTGCTGCGCCCCGGCCAACGCCGGCACCGTTCCGGCTAAGGCCAACGCTGAGCAGACGGGCAACGACCAGGCCGCCCGTGCCGGCTGCGGCTGCGGCTGACCGGGGAGGGGTGTGGTGGACCGCCATGTGCGAGCTACTGCCTGGGCGCTCGCGGTGGTCCACCGGCCCTGGCCGGTGGAGGTGCGCTGCCTCGACCTGGCCGAGGAAGTAGGTGAGCCCGCCCGGGCGGTGCTCGTCGCCGAAGGGCACAAGAGCACCGCAGCACCGGCCGAGGAGGTCGCCGAAGCGCCGTGCGGGGTGCTCGTCGACGTGTTCGCGCTGGCCGATCACGACCACGTGGCTTGACGAGCTGTATCCCCACCTGTTGGCGCGCCTCGTCGCCGGCCACTCCAGGGGGAGGCCGGCGGTGCCGGCAATGACCCGGAGGCCGGCTGGAAGCTGGAAGGACCGCGATGACCCGCCCGGCCACCGAGCAGCACCAGGTGTGCGACTGCGGGTGCTGCGGCCCGGGCAGTGACGACACGGACGACACGGCAATCACTGAGCGCCGCAGCCGCGCGCCTCGTGCATGTGTGACAGCGGAGTCGCCGGCAAGCGGGGCTGCACCTACCGAGCCGCCACCTGATCTGACCATGCCGGTGAGCGATCTCCTGACCATCGGCGAGGTGGCCCGGGCCGCGGACGTGGCCACGTCGGCGCTGCGCTTCTATGAAGCCGAGGGCCTGGTCATGCCCGCTGGGCGGACGGCGGTCGGCTACCGACTCTACGATCCTGAGCAGATCGCCCGGGTGCGGTTCATCCGGCATGCGCAGCGGCTCGGCCTGAGCTTGGCCGAGGTCGGCGAGCTGCTCGCCGCGGTGGACAGCGACGACCCGGTGCCTACCCGGGACCGGTTCCGCCACCTGGTGGCCCACAAGCTCGTCACCACCCGACAGCACATCACCGAGCTGCAGGAGTTCACCGGTCAGCTGGAGCGGGTGCACCAACGGCTCAGCGGCAAGCCCGGCTGTGGATGCCGGCACCTAGGATCCTGCGGCTGCCTCCCGCTGGATCTCCCGCCGGTCGACCAGAGCGAAGGCGAACTGGAGGCCGTCCAGACCGGCGCCTGCGGCTGCGGCTGCGGCCCCACCACGCCAGCAATGTAGAAGGGGTGACCCGGACCCGGACCCGGAGCGGGAAAGGCGACCACACGTGAAAGGACACGACGACATGGACGATCAACAGCGCACAGCGCTCAAGTCCCGATTAGCCGACGTGCACGCCTCCTTCGAACAGGCCGGAGAGAGCATCGACGCCGCGCATGATGATGCCCAGGTCCGCGGCCTCCCCCGCGGCGCGCACGATCGCCAGCGGGGCGGCGATCCCGACCGCGCAGGGGTAGCCCATGACCAGCACGCCGAGCCCGGCGAACACCGCGCGGCGCACATCGGGTTCCCCGGCCAGCACCCAGGACCCGACCAGCCAGCCGATCAGCGCGACCGCCGAGATGATGAGCGCGACGGGCGTGGCCAGCACGACAAAAGCGGCAGCGGTCAGCGGCACCCTCGCCCGTAAGCAGCCGCTGGACGCGCGTCGCAGTGGCGGGAAGATAACTCGACTGCTGGCGAGGGTGACCGGCGCCGACGCGACCTCGCTTAGCGGTGGCCGCTGGGCCAGTCCAGGAAGGGCATGTTGATCACGATGCCGGGGGAGTCCAGCGACAACTCGCCGGCCTTCTGCGCCGCCAGGACGTCCGCAGCTGCGGTGAGTTCCCGCGCGCTGTGCGGGTTCTTCCAGGTCACCAGCTCCAGCGACCGCAGGGGGGAGTACTGCGCGTCGCCCGGCGCGGTGGGGAATACGTCGCCTTGAAAGCCGAGCGGACCGCGGTGCTCGGGCTGGACGCCGTTGCTGAAGATGTACACCTTCTAGGTCGCGGCCGCTGGCACCGCAGCCAGCTGTGGCACGTAGATCACTGGGGAGTTCTTCTTGCTTGTCAGCAGGGCTGCGATCTTGCGGTCGGAGGCCTCGGTGTGCGCGAAGTGGATGCCGTGGTTGGCGTACAGGCGAACACCGACGGTGGTTCGGCGGCTGATCCGGCGGTCGCGGGGGAGGGGCCGGCGTTGCGCGAGGACGTAGGCGAGGTTGTTGATCCAGTGGCTGTCCCGCAGGCGGCCGCGAGTAGAAGCGCGAGCGCCGCTGCGCCGACCCGGCCGGTCCGGTGCCGCCGGCGCGCAGTCCCAGCCCGGGCACTGGTCACTGGGACGAGCGCAGCTCGAACCCGTCTCTGTGACGTGGGCGGGTTGATCGGCGCCGACGCATCATCGGCATGTGGTGGGCACGCGGTCACGCAGTCCTCCGGATTTTGTCGCTTGTCCACGGGGCGAGGCCAAGGTGCCAGCCAAGCCGAAAAACCTTGCCTTGAGATCATCCAAGGGCCTCCACCGACGAGAAGGTCAAGCGTCCGGTGCTCTCGGCCAGCGACAGGTTGCCCGCCCGCCGCGACCCGGCCCGTGCTGGTTTCTCACCGCCATTGGCGATGTGCCGCACGACGTCGTCCTCCTCGGCGCAGGAGCCTGGTTCCGCGGCTGCTGCGGTGCGTCAGCGTCCGCCGGCACGGCGGCGGCGCCTCGTCCGCCTGTGATTCCTGCGCCCCCGCTGCTGCTCGGTCGGCGGGTCACATTGACCACCAGAGCATCTGCACACCCTGGATCGTCATCAGTGGCCGTGAGCATCTGCCGGCTGATCTGTTGCGCGGTGCAGGATGGCTGCACCGGCGGTGAGGGCCTGCTCGATGTCGGCTTCGCGGATCAGTCCATCGAGCCGCGCGATCTCGGTGCCCCCGTGGAACAGCAGCAGGGTAGGGATGCTCAGCACGTCGAAACGGCTGGCCGTTTCCAGGTCGCTGTCGACGTCGATGCGGGCCGGCCGCACGCTGGGGTGCCGGCGTAGCACGGCGTCGAGCCGTGGTTCCAGGGCGCGGCAGGGTGCGCGGGTGAGTTGCCAGAAGTCCAGCAGGGTCAGTCCTGGACCGGTGAGCAGCTGCTCGACCTGGTCAGCGGTGGCTACGGGCACCAGTGACATGGGGCTCCTCGGGGTTGCTTGGCGGCTCAGCGGCGGGCGGCGGGGGCGGCGGCGGTGTTGACCTCGTCGTCGGGGGCGTGCCCGACGCTGGCGATGGCCTGGAACAGCAGCGAGGGCCGGCCGCCGATGGAGTTGATGAAGATGGTGGTGACTGATAGCGCCATCGCGATCATCGCCCAGATGGGCTGCAGTAGGCCGGTCGCGGCTAGCGGGATGCCGATGCCGTTGAACAGGAACGCCAGGGCGACGTTTTGCCGGGTGCGGCGGTAGGACCTGCGGCTGATGTGCCGGGCGGTCTGGATCGAGGTCACGTCGTTGCGCACGATGATGATGTCGGCGGACTCCACCGCGATGTCGGTCCCGCCGCCCATCGCGACACCGACGTCGGCCTGCATCAGCGCCGGTGCGTCGTTGATCCCGTCGCCGACCATGACGACCTTCGCGCCGCGGGCCTGCAGTTCCCGGACGATGTCGGCCTTGCCGTCGGGCAGCACCCCGGCGTGCACGTCGTCGATCCCGAGCCGGCGGGCGACCAGCCGGGCCGCGGAGGCGTTGTCACCGGTCACCATCACCGGCCGCAGGCCGTCTTTGCGCATCGCCGCGAGCGCCTCGACGGCGTCCGGTCGCACCTCGTCACCGAGGGCGATGACGCCCAGCGGCTGGCCGTCCTGCGCTACCGCGATGACGGTCCGGCCGGCGATGACAGCGGTGATCCCGAACCCGGTGATCGAGTTGAACTGCTCGGCGGCGGGGATGGTGAGGCCGCGGTTACGGGCGGCATCGACGACGGCGCGGGCCAGCGGATGTTCGGAGTTGGCCTCGGCGGCGGCGGCGACGGTCAGTAGCTCGGCTTCGTCGTGCACGGCCCGGATCTCGCGGACCGCGGGACGGCCCTCGGTGAGGGTGCCGGTCTTGTCCAGCACGACGTGGGTGACCTTGCCGAACTGCTGGAACGCCTCGCCGGTGCGCATGATGATCCCCAGGTCGGCGGCGTCACCGGCGCCGCGGACGATCGCCAGCGGCGCGGCGATCCCGACCGCGCACGGGTAGCCCATCACCAGCACGGTCAACGCGGCGAACACTGCCCGTGTCACGTCCGGGTGCCCGTCGACTGCCCAGCTACCAGCCAGCCAGCCGATCAGGGACAACGCCGAGATGGCCAGCACGGTGGGGGTGTAGACCCGCAGGATCCGGTCGACCAGGTGCAGGATGCTGGGCTTGAGGGCCCGGGCGTCCTCGACGTGCCGTACCACCTGGGCCAGGAAGCTTTCGGTCCCGACCTTGCTGACCTGCACCAGCAGCGTCCCGGCGCCGTTGATCGACCCGCCGATCACCTCATCACCGGCCGACCGCTCGACCGGCACCGGCTCGCCGGTGACCAGGGCCAGGTCGACGGTGGAGAAGCCGGACACGACCGTTCCGTCGACCGGGATCCGCTCACCCGGCCGGATCCGGACCTGGTCGCCGACCTGCACCTGCGCGATCGGGGTGTCGACCTCGACGTCCCGCCCGTCCTGCTGCTGGACGACCCGGGCGGTGTCGGGCTGCAGGTCCATCAGCTTGCGCACCGCTTGGCTGCTGCGGGTCTTGACCAGCAGCGACAGCCATTCGGAGAAGATGTGGTAGTTCACGACCAGCACCGTCACGGCGAAGAACGGCGCCGTCGGGTACTCCGGCGCGCGGCCGACCAGGCCGTAGAGGCGCCGGCGATGCCCGCGAACGCCCCGATCTCGAGCATGACGTGCTGGTTGAGGATCCCGCGGCGCGCCGACTGGTAGGCCATCGACAAGATGTGCGGGGCGACGCCGAGCACCACAGTCAGCGCCAGCAGCCCGGTCACGTACGGCACGGCGGCGGTGCCGAGGCCGGCGGCGCGTAGCCCCAGCGCGAGCACCGCAGGTGCGACGATCGCGGCGGCACCGGCCGCGGCAGTGCGCCGGCCCTGCGGACGCAGCAGCGCGTACGCCACCGGAACCATCACCACCACCACCGAGGCCGGTACCAGCACCGACAAGAACCCGCTGATGTTGGCGATCAGCCCGATCGCCAACAAGCTGGCGGCGATCGCCGTCAACAGCCGCTTGCCCTCCTTGACCAGCGCCGCTTCCTCCTCCTCGAAGGGGCGCAGCTTGCGCGGGTCGTACAGGTCGTAGCCGATGTCGCGCAGCGTGCCGAGGATCTGCTGAGGCTCGATCACCGCCGGGTCGCAGTCGACCAGCGCCTGCTCATGGCTCAGGCTGACCGCGACCTTGTCCACGCCGTCCTGACGGATCAGCGCCTTCTCGATCGTGCCGGTGCACAACGAGCAGTGCAGGCCCGAGATCCGAGCCCGCAGCCGGGCGTGCCCGGCCAGGTTGCTCGGCTCCTCCGCCCACAACTCATCCGCCGGTTCCACCAACGTCTTGGTCATCGCCCTCATCCACTTCCCTCGATGTGTCACCCTGCGCCCAAGTAAGGCGCAGGCCCTCGTCCAGCCCCGGCGGGCCGGCTAGGCGATTACCGGATACCCCGCATCGGCCAGTCGGGCCGCGAGCTGTTCGACCCCGATCGCGTTCTCGTCGAACACCACCGACACCCGATTGCTGGCCGCGTCCGCCTCCACCTGGCGGACCCCGTCGACCCGGGTCAGCGCTTTACCAATTGCGGCCTCACACGCACCGCAGTGGATCTGCTCAACGGTGAACGTCTCCGACGCCATGACTGCCGCCTTCCCTGATCGTTGGACTGCCGGCGACGGTAGACCTTCCACTCGAATGGAAGGTCAAGTCGAGCCTGCCCGGCTGCTCACGGACCGCGGTTTCAGCCAGTTCAGCACGGAGCAAAGGCTGAGGTGGCCCGGGACGACGACCTACCCCGGGTTCCTGTCAGGCGTAAGGTGGCTGCATGCAAATGCAGATCGGGGAGCTCGCCGACAGAGTCGGAGTGAACACCAAAACCATCCGCTACTACGAGTCCATCAAGCTGCTGCCTGAACCGGCCCGCACCCCGGCGGGGTACCGCATCTACGGTCCGGACGACGAGACCAGGCTGACCTTCATCAAGACCGCGCAGCACCTGGGGCTCAGCCTGGACGAGATCCGCGAGGTCCTAGCCCTACGCGAGGCCGGCACCGCCCCATGCGAACACGTCCGGGGGGTCCTGCGCCAGCAGGTCCGTGACATCAGCCGCCGCATCAGCGACCTGCGCAGGCTCCGCCAAGAACTGCAAACCCTCGACGCCGCGATCGACAACATCCCGCGCGACGCAGCAGCAGTGTGCCGGATCATCGAGCACGTCCGCTCCCAACACCCAAAAGAGACCGCCAATAGCTTCCGGCCCAACGTCGCTGAGGCGAGCCCCCACGACGCCAGGGTCCCGATGATGTGACTCCCCTGTGCGTCAGGCTGATGTGAGACACCTCGGGTAGCACCTCCCTCCCGCACAGGACGAGTCGCCGCGCCATTCACCGACCAGCGCTGGATACAGGGTGCGTTGGCGGTTTCATTTGACAGTCCGTTCTGAACTCCGCTCAGGGTCGCCCTGCGCCCACATGATCACCGTTCCACTTCCTTGGCAGTGGAACCGGCAGGCGCGGCTGCCCCTCGTGGCCGTCGTCAGCTCGCCTCCGCGTCCCAGAGCTTGGGTCCAGGGCGACGTTCGGTAACGACCGTATGCGAGACAGTCCGGCGGCCAGAACGAGCGCTTATGGACGGTCTCGGTGGCGGGTCGCGCGTGCGGTCCCGGTGCCGATCCGCGTGCCGGCGAAGGGCGGTTGGGGGGAGCCTCCACTTCTGACCCGGGAACGGCGCGGTAGCCGCGGTTGTCGTGGCGGTACCAGATGTCCCAGTAGATGCCGTGACTTCAATCGAACGCCGCTCCCCCCGGCCGTCGGGCAGTACATACTCAAACAATCGACGGCGACGCTTAACGCTTACCTCCGCGTCCGGGTCCCAGAACTCCTGACATGGGGGCCGGGTAGGTCGCGGACTTCGGTTGCTGCGTAGCGGTTTTCGGGCGTGTTGTTACCTTGGCCTGCGCATGGCAATGAGATAATTGCTGCGTGAGCAACAGTGGGTCCAGGATAGGGCGTGTGACCCAGCCGGTGCTGCCGCTGCTGCCCGCTCAGGCCCGTTCGGTCGGTGCGTCAGCGGGTTTGCTGGAGGGTCCGGAC
>JAABUY010005998.1_pt1 | contig 11998 bp, 10 predicted proteins | sample 5560271 | NCBI WGS metagenome assembly JAABUY01 (sample SAMN10711886, study PRJNA513374) | rock metagenome | isolation source: Antarctica rocks | place: Antarctica: Victoria Land, University Valley
GGCCTCGCCCGCCAGCTCGGCACGACGCTTCGCCAGGCCAGCGAGAACGTAGTCGGTCATCGGATTGCCCTTGTCTTTGGAGAGCAATCATCTTATAAGAATCAACGGGTTAGCGGAATTGGGTTTTAGGTGTGACTGCTACATAATACCGCAACGACAGGCCTCATTCGCCGCTCCGTTCGGACGTCGGTCGGGTCCGATTGGTTTGCTAGTGGCTGAAGCGGAAAGCTCGGGTGCCGTTCGCGTCGGTCGCGTAGGTGCCTATGTATGATTTCGGCTGGTCTGGCGGATCGGAGACGGCCTGTGGCGGCGCGAACGGCCGCCAGTCGCGCGGCGGCGGCGAATATGGGTCCTCCCACGCCGTTACGCTTCCGGCACTGAACACCGGCGCCCGGGCGGCTGTAAGGCGCTGCTGCGCCGGCGTGGCCTTGCGGCCGGCGGTCTTGACCGGGTTGGTTGGACTGGACGGCAGAAGCGACGGTGGCCCAGCCGGCAACGGCACAGCCGGAACGTCTGCCTCTTGCGTCGTGGCGGGCGGCTGCTGGGCTTCGGGCGTCGGGACATCGGCATCCACTGGCTTCGCTTCAGGTGCTGCAGCGACAGCCGTTTCCGGAACGACAGGCTGCTCAACGACGAGCATGGCCTGCTGGCTCGGTAGAGCGACAGGCTTGCTGCCCTCACCGGCCCAAATGGTGAGCGCGACGCAAGCGGCCATGCCCAGGCCTATACCCGCCACGGCGGCAAGGCGCTTGCGGGGGGACGCATCGTAAAGGCTCGACAGCATGGGGCGGCTGGGCCAAGGACCGGTTTGCTCAGACACCTGCGGTGCCAAAGCGTCGTGGACGGGCTGCGCACGCTGCAGCGGAACCGGGGCAGCGGGAGCCGCGGCTGCGAGAGACGCGGGATTGGACAGCGTCGGCGTCACGATCGGACCCGTCGCCAGACGTGCACGCAGATGGGAGAATTCATTGGGGGCGAGCAGATCGAGGAACCCCCGCTTGCCCGCAAGCACAAGCTGCAGGTTGGTACCCGCGCGGCAGGCGAGCTGGATATAGCGAAGCGCAGACGGCCGCAACGTATTCGCGTCGCTGACCAGCAGCACGATCCGGTCGCACGTCCTATCCAGCGCCGTAAGCGCCTGAAAACCACGCTTAAGCGCTTCGTCATTCTGAGCATCGGGAACCGGCAACCCGGTAACCTGCGCCATCAATACTGAAAGGCTCAGGCCCTCCGGAGACGTCCCCGCCGCTCGAAGGACCCGGCATCGCAGCGTGGCCAGGCATTCCGCCGCTGCGTCCAGCAACTCGCGTCCGTCATCGCTTTTGATGAACAGGGTGACGTCATCCCCGGCGAGGATTGGATCCAGCAGGCGGCGGAGGGCGTCGGGCTGTGAAATTGACGAGGCTGTATCAGGCATGTTCACTACGATCTCTGCTGCGCTAGATGTCTGCGGCGTGCGGCGGCATCGCGCGATATAGTCTTACATCGCCCCCTACGGAGGGTAGTTCATCGGTAACAGGTATTGGACACAAGCGGTTTACTCGGCCGTCTCCTAGCTTTGCCGCCCGGTTCGTGCCCAGTTTACAAAAGATAAGCCTCCAGCAGTGCATTTAAAGCGCATAGGCTGCCCCGGCCGCACTCGAAATCCGCCAGTGTGCTCCGCGGGCAACTGGCAGAGCAAGCAGGCGTTGATGCGCCGAGAAGAGCGACGGCGACCCGGCCAGCGCCTGAGTTCCCAAGTCTCGTTTTTAGGAGAGGCCGCCGTGCCACGGAACGCTGCCAACCTGATGTGGGCCGACGCCTTGGCCATCGTAGCGCGCGCCGACCGCCTGCACCGCGAGTTCTTCCGCCCGGCGCCTTCCGGCTGGGAGCCGCCCGTCGATCTGCTGGAAACCGCGGACGAGCTGATCCTGATTGCTGCCCTGCCTGGCGTCCGCGTGGCGGATGTTGACCTGGTGATCTCCGGCGGCGAACTCGCAATCGTTGGCAGGCGTCGGCTTCCCGTCCTGCCCGGCCCGACAAGGATCCATCGCATGGAACTGCCCCACGGACATTTCGAACGCCGCATCGCGCTGCCGCCCGGCGCGTATGAACTGTCGCGTCGGGACCTGGCGGACGGCTGCTTGACCGTCGTGCTGCGGAAGGTGGGCTAGTGGACGCGCCCGCACCTAATCCCACCCAGGCCGAGCTGCCCGCCGACACGCTGATCCTGGTCGCGGTGCAGGAGGCAGTGCTGTTCCCGGGCGCCGTCATCCCGCTCGCCGCCACGCGTCCAGCTACGGTCGACGCATTGCAGGCAGCGGCGCGAGAGAGCCGGCACGTGGCCGTCGTGCTGCAGCGCGATGCGGCCATCGAAGGCCCGACCTTCGCCGACCTGCAGCAAATTGGCACCGAGGCCCGGCTGCTGCGCTACATCACCGCGCCGGACGGCTCCCACCACGCCATCCTCCAGGGCATCGGGCGAGTGCGGCTTACCGCTGCGGCGGAGGGCCTGCCCTATGCTGCCGTGCGCGTCGAGCGCATCCCAGAACCGGAAGCCGACGGCGCCGAGATCGCGGCGCGCGCCCATCAGCTCCGTGAACGCGCACTCGAGACCCTGCGGCTGATCGAGCAGGTTCCGCCGGACCTGGTCGCGACCGTGCAGAACGTCGAGCCGCCGGGGTTGCTAGCCGATTTGGTGACGGGCCTGCTGGACCTCACCGCCGCCGAGAAACAGGAGATCCTGGAAACGGTGGACCTCCGCACCCGCCTCGACCGCGTGCTGTGGCGCCTGGCTTATCGCCTGGAGGTGCTCCGCCTGTCCGCCGATATCGGCAAGCGCACGCGTGAGACGATGGCCGGCCGGCAGCGCGAGTTCATGCTGCGCGAACAGCTCAAGGCCATCCAAAAGGAGCTGGGCGACGACGACGGCGCGCCGGAGCTGCAGGACTTGGAACGCGCCTTGAACGAGGCCGGGCTGCCGGAAGAAGTCGAACGCCAAGCCAAGCGCGAACTGCGTCGGCTGAAGCAGATGCCGGAGGGCAGCCCGGAGGTCGGCATGGTGCGGACCTACCTCGAATTGCTGTCGGAGCTGCCGTGGCAGCTCAGCGACACGCCGCCGATCGACGTGGCGGCGGCACGGCAGGTGCTGGACGCCGAGCATTTCGGCCTGGAGAAGATCAAGCGGCGGATTGTGGAGTTCCTGGCCGTCCGCAAACTGAACCCCGGCGGCAAGGGTCCAATCCTCTGCTTCGTCGGACCGCCGGGCGTCGGCAAAACCAGCCTGGGCCAGAGCATCGCGCACGCGACCGGGCAGCCCTTCGTGCGGGTAAGCCTGGGCGGCGTGCACGACGAGGCGGAGATCAGAGGCCACCGGCGCACCTATATCGGCGCGCTGCCGGGCAACATCATCCAGGCGATCCGCCGGGTGGGCTCGCGCAGCTGCGTCATGATGCTGGACGAGATCGACAAGCTCGGCAGCGGCGGCTTCCAGGGCGACCCGGCATCGGCCATGCTGGAAGTGCTGGACCCCGAACAGAACGGCACTTTTCGTGACGCCTACCTCGGCGTGCCGTTCGATCTCAGCCGCGTGCTGTTCATCGCGACGGCCAACCAGCTCGACACCGTCCCCGGCCCGTTGCGGGACCGCATGGAGGTGGTGCAGCTTTCCGGCTACACGGCCGAGGAGAAGCAGGCGATTGCCCGGCGCTACCTGGTGCCGCGCCAGATGGCGCAGAATGGGCTGGCGGACGGCCAGGCGGAACTCGAAGACGACGCGCTCGCCTCGATCATCAGCGACTACACGCGCGAGGCGGGGGTAAGGAGCCTAGAGCGCGAGATCGGCGCGGTGTTCCGCTCCGCCGCGGTGCGGGTGGCGGAGGGCGTTGCGGAACGCCCGATCCATATCGGCGTCGCGGACCTGCAAGGCATCCTTGGGCCGGGCCGGTTCGACCCGGAGGTGGCAGGCCGTGCCGCCATGCCGGGGGTGGCGACCGGGCTGGCCTGGACGCCGGTGGGCGGGGACATCCTGTTCATCGAGAGCAGCCGGATGCCGGGCGGCGGGCGGCTGATCCTGACGGGGCAGCTCGGCGATGTGATGAAGGAGAGCGCGCAGGCGGCGCTGAGCCTGGTGAAGTCGCGTGCTGGCCAGCTCGGCATCGACGCGGCCGCCTTCGAGGGCGACATCCACGTCCATGTACCGGCCGGCGCGATCCCGAAGGACGGCCCGTCGGCCGGGGTCGCGATGTTCATGTCGCTCGCGTCATTGCTGCTGCGCCGCGCCGTCGACCCAGTAGTGGCGATGACGGGCGAGATCAGCCTGCGCGGCCTGGTGCTGCCGGTTGGCGGCATACGCGAGAAGGTCGTCGCGGCGGCCCGGGCCGGGATCACGACCGTCATGCTGCCGGCACGCAACCGACGCGACTGGGACGACATCCCTCCGAGCGCCCGGGACAAGCTGCGTTTTGTTTGGCTGGATACGGTCGATGACGCGGTGAAGGCAGCGCTGGCATCAGAGGAACAAAAACCGATACCTGCCGCCGCGCTGCCCTAGCTTCACGTTCGGTTGACCCTCAGTCCTGATCTCTGCCGCGCCGAGGTGCGCTTGCAATGACGGCTGCTAAGCGTCTCCGGAATTCTACTAAGCCGCAGGCCACGCCTTCAGAAACAGAGTAACGCTGTCGGTGCACCATGCCTCGAGCGCGGCGGCGTCCAGGCTCTCACCCAGGCCGATCGCGCGTGCCTGCGGGCCAGCCAGGATCAGATGCTGGAACTGCTCCGCCAGGAAGGCCAGCCGGGCCGGGCAGGCGTCTGGCCGGTGGGTATGCAGGATACGGCAGAGCCGTTCGATGCCCGACCTTGCCCCGGCGTCGCGCAACGCCGGGGCAAGGTCGGGGAACCGTCCGGCCTCCGCCACCACGAGGCGGTGCAGCGCGAGTGCCGTGGGGGTGAGCGCCACAGCCAGCATGCGCTGGCCCGCAGCCAGCAATGCGGCCTCAAGCGATGGTGCGCCCTCGACCGCCGCGTCGAAACCCTGCAGCCAGGCGCCGATCAAGCGCCGCACCACCGCGACGAACACAGCCTGCTTGGCTGCGAACCGGGCATAAAGGGTGCGCTTAGACACGCCCGCCATGGCCGCGATACCCTCTATGCTGGTCGCAGCAAAGCCGTCCCGGAGGAATAGCGCTGCGGCGGCGTCCAGGATGCGCGTGGTAAGTTCCCCGGACGCCGCAGCGGTTGGCCGGCCGCCGGGGCGCGGCCGATCAGTAGCGATAATAGTGCGGCCGGTAGTAGCCAGGCCCCGGCCCAACCGGGACAACGATGCAGCCGCCGAGGGTCGCCGCGATGCCGAGTGCCGCTAAGATCCGGATCAGGCGACGGCGGAGGCGGGGCTGGTCGTTCATGGGAACGCTCCTGAAGAGTGTGTCGGCACTGAATGCAACGCATCCGGTGCGTTGCATTGCAGATTGGAATGCGAAGGCAGGATATCCAGAGGCCGTATCTCACGCGCTGAGCCTTGCGGCGCGTTGACCGATGCGGGCAGTCGGCTCTTACTTGCATCCTGGAGGAGTACGGATTTTGAAGGCAATCATCAGCCGGACATGCGGCGGACCGGAGACATTGGGGCTGGAGGAGGTACCGGAGCCGGCGCTGACGGAGAACCAGGTCCTGCTCGCGGTGCATGCGGTGGGCGTGAACTATCCGGACCTCCTGATTATCGAGGACCGCTATCAAACCAAGCCGGAGCGGCCGTTCTCACCGGGCGCCGAGGTTTCAGGCGTGATCCAGGCGGTGGGCGCTGGCGTTGCCGGTCTCCAAGTCGGCGACCGGGTGCTGGCGATGCTCGGTTATGGCGGCATGGCGGAGAAGGTCGCGGTGGACGCCGGGCGCTGCGTCGTCCTGCCTGAAGCCATGCCGTTCGATGAGGCAGCAGCCTTCGTCATGACCTACGCCACGTCCCACCATGCCCTGGTGGACCGGGCCGATCTCAAACCGGGCGAGACCCTGCTCGTGCTGGGCGCCGCCGGCGGGGTTGGGCTCGCCGCGATCGAGCTTGGCGTCGCGATGGGCGCGCGGGTGGTGGCCGCGGCTTCGAGCCAGGAGAAGCTCGACGTCGCCATGGCCAGCGGCGCTGCATCCGGGTTGATCTATCCGCGCGGCCCGATCGACCGCGACGGCCAGCGTGCGCTTTCGGCCGTCTTCAAGGAGGCTTGCGCACCCGGCGGCGCCAATGTGATCTACGATCCCGTCGGCGGCGACTACGCCGAACCGGCGCTGCGGTCCATCGCATGGCAGGGCCGGTATCTGGTCGTGGGCTTCCCGTCCGGGATTCCGAAGCTGCCGCTCAACCTGGCGTTACTGAAGGGCTGCGACGTGCTCGGCGTATTCTGGGGCGCCGCGATCCAACGGGACCCGGCGCGCCACCGCGCCTCGGTCGCCGAGCTGTTCGCACTCTACGCCGAGGGCCGCGTCCGTCCAAAGATTTCGCAGCGTTTCCCGCTGGCGCAGGCGGGTGAGGCGATCGCGGCGCTCGGCTCCCGGCAAACGACGGGCAAGGTGGTCGTCATGGTGCGCTAGGCCGCATATTACGCCGGCGCCGCACCCCACCATGTCAGTGCCGTTATGCTCATCCCGATCGAACGAGGTTAGAAAATGCAGCTTGATGGAGGCCAGGCCATGGTCAACGGCGGCGGTCCCAGAGACCGGGCGCGGGAAATCGCGGGCCGGGTCGAGCGCTTCGTGCGCGAGGTCGTCGTTCCCTATGAGAAGGACCCGCGCCGCGATTCCCACGGGCCGACCGACGCGCTGGTGCACGAGATGCGCGACCGGGCTCGCGAAGCCGGCGTGCTGACGCCGCACATCCTGGCGGATGGCAGCCACCTCAGCCACTTGGAAACGGCGTTGGTGCTGCGCGCCTCCGGGCTGTCGATCCTCGGCCCGCTCGCGGTCAACGTGGCGGCACCCGACGAGGGCAACATGTATCTGCTCGGCCGCGTCTCCAGCGCGGAGCAGAAGGAGCGGTTCCTGACGCCGCTCGTCACCGGGCGGGCACGATCGGCGTTCTTCATGACCGAGCCAGCCGCGGATGGCGGCGCGGGCTCCGACCCATCGATGATGAAGACGACCGCCCGGATGGACGGCAACCATTGGGTGGTGAACGGACGCAAAACCTTCATCACCGGTGCGGCGGGCGCGAAGGTGGGAATCGTCATGGCCAAGAGCGAGGAGGGCGCCACCATGTTCCTCGTCGAGCTGCCGATGGAGGGCATTCGCATCGAGCGCGTGCTGGACACCATCGACAGCTCGATGCCCGGCGGTCACGCCGTCGTGGCGCTGGACAATGTCCGCATTCCCGCCGACCAGATGCTCGGCCAAAGCGGCGAGGGGTTCAAGTATGCCCAGGTGCGCCTGGCGCCGGCTCGACTGACCCACTGCATGCGCTGGCACGGCGCCGCGACCAGGGCGCAGGAGATCGCAACGGACTACGCCGTCAAACGCCAAGCTTTCGGCAAGCCGCTGATTGACCACGAGGGCGTCGGCTTCATGCTGGCCGACAACCTGATCGACCTGAAGCAGAGCGAGCTGATGATCGACTGGTGCGCCCGCGTGCTGGACGAGGGCGGGCCGGGCACGGCGGAATCGTCAATGGCCAAGGCGGCGGTGTCCGAGGCGCTGTATCGCGTGGCGGACCGCTGCGTGCAGGTGATGGGCGGCACCGGCGTCACGCACGACACCATCGTGGAGCAGGTGTTCCGCGAGATACGCGCGTTCCGCATCTATGACGGCCCGACCGAGGTGCACAAATGGTCGCTCGCCAAGAAGATCAAGCGGGACCATGCGCGGGCCGCCGCCGCATGAGCCGGGCGCGGCGCCGGGGGAAGTGATGGACGGCGCGGCGACGGCGCGCCGTGCCGGGCGGAACACGATCGGCGACGCGATCGGCCGTGCGGCGGCGCGCTACCGCGACCGTGTGGCGTTGCGCTTCGGCGAGCGGGCCTGGAGCTATGCGGCGCTCGACGCGGCCAGCAGCGCGATCGCCGGCCACCTGCCGAGCCTTGGGATGGCGGCGGGCGACCGGGTCGTCGCCTTCGGACGCAATTCCGATCACTACCTGCTGTGCTGGCTTGCGTGCTGCAAGGCCGGACTGGTCCATGTTCCCGCCAACTACGCCCTCACGGCGACCGAGCTGGGCTATATCGTCGAGCAGTCCGGGGCGCGCCTGCTGCTGCACGACCCTGGCCTGGCCGACATCGCCCAGGCCGCAGGCGCCGCGGTGCAACCGTTCGCCTCGATCATGCCTCCGGATGGGGCGCATACGGCGCCGAACGAGGCTGTCGCGGACGAAGACATCGCGCAGATCCTGTATACCTCCGGCACCACGGGCGCTCCGAAAGGGGCGATGCTGACCCACCGGGCCCTGCTCAGCGAATACGTGAGCTGCATCACGGCCTGTGAGTTCACCGACCGCGACCGCACGCTCGCGGCGCTGCCGCTGTATCACACGGCGCAGATGCACTGCTTCGCTATGCCGCAGCTGCTGGCCGGCGCCGAGATCATGCTGATCGACGGCCCGGCACCGCCGCTCTGCCTGGAGCTGATCGAGCGGCATCGCCTGACCTCGTTCTTTGCCCCGCCGACGGTCTGGATCAACCTGCTGCGGCATCCCGACTTCGCCACCCGCGACCTCCGCAGCCTCAACAAGGCGTATTACGGCGCTGCGATCATGCCGGTGCCCATCCTGCACGAATTGCGCCAGCGCCTGCCGGGCATACGGGCGTTCAACTGCTATGGCCAGAGCGAGATCTCACCGCTGGCGACGGTCCTCGCTCCCGAGGAGCACGACGCCCGTCCCGCCTCAGTCGGACGGCCGGTGCTGAATGTCAGGACGCAGGTCGTGGACCTTTCGATGAACGACGTGGCCCCTGGGACGCACGGCGAGATTATCCACCGCTCGCCGCAGCTCATGTTGGGCTATTGGGGCAAGCCCGAGGAAACGGCGCAAGCGTTCGAGGGCGGCTGGTTCCACTCCGGCGACGTCGGCTATTTCGACGCGGAGGGCTTTCTCTATGTCGTGGACCGCATCAAGGATGTGATCAACACCGGCGGGGTGCAGGTCGCCAGCCGCGAGGTGGAGGACGCTCTGTTCACCCACCCAGCGGTCTCGGAGGTCGCAGTGATCGCGGTGCCGGACCCCAAGTGGATCGAGGCGGTCGCGGCCGTGATCGTGCTGCGTGACGGCGCCGAAGTCAGCGAGGCTGTGCTGATCGAGCACGCGCAGGCCACGCTGGCGCCCTACAAGCTGCCCAAGCGGGTGTTCTTCGCCGAGAGCCTGCCGAAGAACACGGCCGGCAAGCTGCTGAAGCGGGAGCTGCGGCTGCGCTATGGCAGCACGGGATCGGCCGTGTTGGGGCTCGAAACGGACCGCTTTGGTCCAGAATGACGGATGACCGACATGGCGACAGAGAGCGTGACACCCGGCATTGAGTTCGACGTCGATCGGCTGGACGCCTTCCTGCGCGAACATGTCGCCGGGCTGGAGGGGCCGTTGCAGGTGCATCGTATCTCCGGCGGACAATCGAACCCGACATTCTTCCTGACCTACGCCAACCGCCGCATGGTGCTGCGCAAGAAGCCGGCCGGCGCGGTGCTGCCCTCCGCCCACGCCGTCGACCGCGAGGCCCGCGTGCTCACGGCGCTGGCCGAGACCGCAATCCCGGTGCCGCGCGTGCTGGTGTTCCATCCAGACGCGGATGTGGTGGGGACGCCGTTCTACGTGATGGAGCGCGTTGAGGGACGCGTGTTCGGACACTGCGACCTCGAAGGCGCGGCGCCTGCCGACCGGCACGCGATGTATATGTCCTATGCCGAGACGATGGCTCGCCTGCACGACGTGGACTGGCGAGGCGTTGGCCTCGCGGACTTTGGCCGGCCCGGCGGCTACTTCACCCGGCAGATATCGCGCTGGGGCAAGCAGTGGAAAGCGGCCTGGTTCCGCGACATCCCGGATCTCGTGGCGCTGGAGGCGTGGCTGCTGGACCATCTGCCGCCCGACGACGGCGAGGCGGCGATCTGCCATGGCGACTTCCGCATTGGCAACATGATGTTTCATCCGACCAAGCCAGAGATCGTCGCCGTGCTGGATTGGGAGCTGTCGACGATCGGCCATCCGATGGCGGACCTGGGTTTCAGCGTTATCAGTTGGAGAAGCGCGCCTGAGGAGTATGGCGGGCTGCTTGGCCATGACCTGGCCGCACTCGGGATTCCCAGTGAAGCGGAGTTCCTGGACCGTTACTACGCGACCCGGCAGACCGCCGTGGCGCCGTTGACACCGTTCCACGTAGCATTCGCCATGTTCCGGTTCGCGGTCATCTTCGAGGGGATTGCCGCACGGGCCCGCGCCGGTACGGCGGCCGGCGCGGACGCGGCGCAAGTGGGTGACCTGTCGATCGCGTTCGCCCGGCACGGGCTGGAAGCGACACAGTTGCCTGTTTGATCAACCGGCGTAACCCATTACAGCATCTTGCTAAAGCCCTCTCCCTCCAGGAGAGGGTTGGGTGAGGGGTCTGCAACAGACAGAAAATTGGTCGCTTGCCCCGCCCTCACCCCGACCCTCTCCCGGGGGGAGAGGGAGCAGGACTGTTATTTGTCGTGCACCTCGACCTTGCTGCGTTCGGCTTGGTTCATTTCCTTCACGGTCGGGTTCTGGCCCGGTGCGGCCGTGGTCTGGCCCGTCGTCGCCGGCGGGGCGGCATTGGGAACCGAGGTTTGCTCCGGCCCACGGCTAGGCCGTGCCTGGGCAGCGGAGCCGGGAACCGGCCGGCGTGCTCGTTTGCGCGGCGGCGGGCAGGCCCGCCAGCACGGTGAAGGCGAGAAACGTGATCGCGATCCGCATGGTCCCTGTTTCCCTTTAAGCCGAAAGCTGGTCGCGGATCGGCAGGCGGCGGATGCGCTTGCCGGTGGCGGCGAAGATCGCGTTGCACAGCGCCGGCGCAAATGGCGGCACCCCGGGGGGCCGTGTTGCACAGATCAGAGGTGTGGGCGCAGTTACCCCAGCCCCGTTTGGTTTCAGGTGATGCGGACGCAGATCGGGCGTCCCAACTCCAGCATGTGGTTGAGGGCATGGACGGCGACGCTCATCTCGGAGGCCCGACGCTCGTCCGTGCGCGAGCGCAGCCCGTCACCGATCACCTGTTTGAACCTGCCGATGGCAGCCTCCGCTCGAGCCCGTATCGTATAACCGGAGGCTTTCTGCCAAGCCGCTCGTCCGTGCTCGGCGATGCATCGCAGATGGCGGTCCCGCTGTGTGGGCGCGGTCGCGACCGTCTCGCTCGGCACGGCCGTCGAACGCGGTGGCACGATGATCGCCGCTTCAGGATGGCGCTCGGCGACGGCGGCGGCAACGCCCTCCTGGTCATACCCGCCGTCGCCGGTAAACGAGGCCACGGGTCCTCGCACTTGATCGAGCAAGGGGCCGACCTCGGCGCCATCGTCGACCTCCTTGGCTGTGAACGACGCCGCGACGATTTGGCCGGTGTTGGCATCCAAGCCGATGTGCAGCTTGCGCCAGGACCGGCGCGTTTTGGCGCCGTGCTTCTCGACCAGCCACTCACCCGCGCCGCAGGGCTTCAGGCCGGTGCTGTCCACCAGCAGGTGTAAGGGCTCGCCGTCTTTGCGCGGCCGTGGCCGTGGCACCTCCAGCGCCTCTGCCCGGCGGCTCAGCGTGGAATGGTCCGGCATGGAGAGAGCGAGCCCGAGCAGGCCCATGACGGAACCGATCAGGCCTTCGGTCTGGCGCAGGGCCAGACGGAACACGGCCCGGAGCGTCAGTGCGGTTAAGATCGCCAGAGGCGAATACCACGGCTGTCCACCCGGGGTCGTGCGCGGCTGCGCCCGCCAACCCTCGACCGCCTCGTCCGTGAACCAGATCGTCAAACTCCCGCGCTGGCGCAAGCCGGCGTCATAGGCCGCCGAGTTCATGACCTTGTGCTTCTGCTTGGGAATATGATGGCGGCGGTCTTGA
>JAABUY010006001.1_pt1 | contig 11996 bp, 10 predicted proteins | sample 5560271 | NCBI WGS metagenome assembly JAABUY01 (sample SAMN10711886, study PRJNA513374) | rock metagenome | isolation source: Antarctica rocks | place: Antarctica: Victoria Land, University Valley
ATGCGGCCAAGGCAACGGTGGACTGGCGATTCGGGGTAGCGGAGGCGCGCACGACACTGCAGCGCCTCTATCCCGTCACAACCCCTGTGGCAGAGGACTAGTGCCGCCCGAGAAGGCGGAGGAGCCGTCGGCGTAGGCCATGCCGCCGATGCCGATCGAGGAGGGGGTGGCGGCGGTGCCGACGACGCCGTAGCCGCCGACAGCGGCGCACTGGCCGTAGACGCCGATGCCGTTGGCGCCGGTGGAGTTGTTCACCCCCTTGACCGCCACCGTGTTCGCGGCGGGTGGCGCGACGCCGACGATGGCCGAGATCGTGCCCGAAACACCGATCCCGCTGTCGCTCTGACCACCTACCCCGGCAGTGACACCCCCCCGACGCCGTGGACGCCAAAGTTGCCTGCACCAGTAGCGCCTCCATAGACACCTGCATAATTGGGGGCAGTGCCGCCGCTCATGACGGCGAAGACGCCGTAGCCAGTACCGACCGAACTGTAGACGCCGTAATTCTTGCCCGTGGCGGACACGCCGGTGAAGTACCCGCTTGTGGCGACATCGAAGGCGGTGCCGCTGCCGCCCGTGGCGACGTAGCTCACATCTGAAATGGCTGCCACCGACTCGCTGGCCTGCTTCGCCACGATCCCCGCCACGGCCACCCCCGCCGCCGCGAGGATACCCCGCCGCTTCAACGTTTTGCCCGTCGTCTCCCGCCCGTCGGTACGCCCGCCCGCACGCCGCTGCTCCGTCACCGCGTCCTCCTTGATGTAGTGGTATCGACAGCGAGAGTGTAGCACCCTCGCCACTTTTCTCCTATACCATACGCATGAAAACACCGAACCCTTGAATCTCGAACATCTCATTGCAGACAACCCCGAAGGCTTATGGCATGAAGCTTCTAAACGCGGATCATGGCAGCCGTAGCAATGGAATAGATTACCTGGTATCCACTCAATTCTACGCACCGCATCGGAGGCCCGAAATCGGCAATTTTTTCTTCACCTTCGGCTTCACTGTCCACGATTGGGAAGCGATGGCGGCGCTACTTCGCCTTCATGTCCGAATCTACGACATTGCAAGCATACGGTGGGGTGTAGATTTGACAGGATACAGTGCATTGGCCCATTAGTCACGTCGGGTGTGATCCGGTCGTACGAAATGGTTTGTATATTATAAGGATGGTAGTATTATTCTGCGGTTCTCTTCCGCGTGTCTCCCTGGTATTGCGGGCATGAAAAAAGACGGATCGGGAGCGGTCAGTGGCTCCGGGTGTGTGGCAGGTGGGTGCGGCTTCCTGTTTATCCGTTCGACCGTCACCGCAGACCGTCCCCGATCTCGTCTAGAGGCAGTATCACGGCTCTCGCTGAATCCTGTCTGAGCGTTTCCTGAAAGTTTCCTGAAAAACATCGCTCCTTATTCCATCACTTTACAGCGGTCGCAGAGAAATTATTCGTACCATGCAGGCGCTTTCTTGAGCGTCCGCCACTGCTGCCCATCATGACCGAAGACGACTGATCGGCATCACGGTTCCGCCCGCGCCCGCCAGCCGCTCGCCGGGAACCGCAAGTGAGCCGGGGCCAGTGCCTACCCCCGGACGGCACCCGCGTCGGCATCTACAAGCGGCATCCCGACGCAGGGTAGAGCGACCATGGCGCCGGGTGGTGTGGCGAGCGGATCGGAGCAACTTCCTCCGCCGCCTCGCTGATAGCGCGGAGCAAGACGGCTTATCGGCGCTCCCAATACAAGGCGCAGCGTGCGTTCCGCCAGATACCGCGTATCGCGCGCCTTGGAGCGGAGCGGCATGGGAGCGGTCAATCGCCGCCGAATGTGCGATACTGCGCGTGACAGAATGGACGTATCGCCCGGTTATACCGGGCGTTGGGGTGCTTGGAGGGACAGGGCTTTTGCAACGCATTGTAGCGCCAGCACGGCCGCGTGGCTGGTGGAACGAATATGTCGCGCTTCTCCTTACGGTGTGGATGGTCGGTACCGTCGTCTGGGCATTGGGGCATGTGGGATGGGATCCCCTCCTGCAGCGGCTGCCGGTTGTTGCTATCCCCGCTGTCCTGATAGGTTATGGATTCACGAAACTCTGGCGCGTGCCGGTCCCCGCGCTCCATACGTTGGCGCTGCTTGGTGGCGCGATCATCTGCTGGCTCGTGACGATTACCACTCCCGGCTTCGCGTTCGGCTCGCCGCGCCACCGGACGATCCTTCTCTGGCATCGGGGCGTCGCGTGGATACGCGCGGCGTGGCGCGGCGACGCGCTCCAGGACCGCGCGCTTTTCCTGCTCGTCATCAGCATTCTTGTTTTCGCGCTCGCCTATCTGGTGCTCTGGTGGGCGTTCCGCACCGGATCGTCCGTGCTCGCGATCGGCGTACCGGGGACTACCCTGTTCGTCACAATCGGCACGATGCATCTCGCCGGACGGTGGTATCTCGCGGCATACTTGCTCGCGGCGATCCCGCTGGCGGCCCGCTTCGCCGGGTTCCGGCAGGAGGCGCGCTGGCAGCGGCAATGGATTGCCTACCCGGTGACGCTCCGCTCGCGCTATCTCTCCGTCGGTTCGGGAATCGCCCTCGTCCTCATTTTGCTGACGACGTTCCTACCGGCCACAGTCCATATTGGTGCGATCAATACCGCGTGGCAGCGTACGCAGCAACCCGCCCAGCAACTCTATGCGGACGTAGAGCAGCGCTTCACTCGCGCGGTAGGCGATGCGAGCACGCCGCAAGTGATTCCCGGCTTCGCCTCCTTTGGGCCAACCTTCCGCCTCGCCGGGAGCCTTAACCTCTCGGAGGCCCCCGCCGTCTCTCTTTCCGCGCAGGAACCGCACTACCTGAGCGCGAATGCGTACGACTTTTACACCGGCCTCGGCTGGGAAGACCGCGCGACGGGCACATTCAACCCGCAAGGCCCGAACGGCGCGATCTACTCGCCGCAAGTCTCCGTCGGCGCGAAGCAGCAGGTGCCGCGCCCCGCCGGTGGTGTCGAGGCGACCCAGGATGTCACCTGTGACACAACCTTTCTCCGCCCGCGCGGCTCGCTGCTTTACTCCTGCGGGCAGGCGGCGTCGCTCGCCGTGGACGCGCGCGTTTCGCTCTCCTGGCAGCAACTAGGGCTGGCTGGTGTCGCGATCCCGGTACCGCCGAACGCTACCGTTCCCGCCCCGCTAAATGACCACCTCGTCCGGCTCGTCAGCGGCCTCGAAGGGCTGACGCTCCCCGGCGATGTGCCGACGCCCGGCCTCAACGGCGAGGCGACCGCCGTGCGCCCGGATGGAACCCTGATCATTTCGCTCACTCCGGCACGGGTGCAAACATGGCATCCAACACCGGAGGAACTATCGGGATATGTTCAGCGCGCGACACAAGCACAGGCGCAAACGCCGAACGCACCGCCGATTTCGCGCATTATGATCGTGCCACCGTTCGCGAACACAACGACGGCCAGTACGACGCCCCGTTCCATCGCAACCGCGATGGCCGATACTGACCCCCGCTTCGCCGCAATTGACGCGGAGCAGGATCGCCTACACAAGCAGTTGATTGACACGCAGGTCGTCATCCAGGGCGGCAAAGTGACGATGCTACTCTACCGTGGACAGACGCCGAACTTCGCCGACGTGACGATGCTCGACGCGGGCGCACCGATCGCGACCAATGAGACGATCGCGCAGACAGCGTGGATCAGCACGGCGACAGCGGACCAACTGCGCGTAGTGGCGACTTCGTATCCGCAGTGGCTGGATCGCTATCGCCTCCTGCCGGACGGCAGCACGCCGAACACGATTGCCACGCCGCAACGGGTCAAGGAGCTCGCAGCGCAACTGGCGCGCGGCCAGCGCGACCCTTACGACATTGCGACCGCCACGGAACGCTATCTGCGCGCGACGTACGCCTACGCGACCGTCGTCAACAACCCGCCCACGAACCGGGATGTTACCGATTACTTCCTCTTCGACGCCAAAGCAGGGTACTGCGAGTACTTCGCGACCGCGATGACCGTGCTCCTGCGTGCGGACAGCATCCCGGCGCGCGTCGTCACCGGTTACTTACCCGGCGCGCGGCAATCCGACGGCCGCTTCCTCTCGCGCGAGAGCCAGGCGCACTCGTGGGTGGAAGTCTACTTCCCGCAGTATGGCTGGATTACCTTCGATCCAACACCCCGCCCGGATGTCGCGCCGATTATCCGGGCTGCCGGTGGCCTGCCGCCCGAACCAACACCCGTGCCCGCTCCGGCCCCCGACCCTGCTGTCGCGCCGCCCGCACCATCTGTCCCCCCCTCGCAATCACCGACGGCCCCGGTGAACAGCACACACCGTCGCGGTTTCCATCTTTCGCCGTACCTCTTCCTCATTCCATTCACACTGCTCGCGCTCTGGGGACTAGCGGCGTGGTACTGGTTCCTCCCCTTCCGGGGTCTGACGCCTGCCGCGCAATGGTATGCGCGCCTGCAACGGAGCGCGCGCTGGCTCGGCGTCCCAAATGCGCGGGCAGCGACCCCGTTCGAGACGGCGGAAGCGATTGGCGACCGCCTCCCAGCAGGCAAACCCGCCGCCATCACCATTGCCCAGCGGTACGCCGAGGCGCAGTACGCTGCTCGCCCTCTCGCCCCACCGGAAGTTGAAGGCATGCGCGGCGCATGGCGTACGATTCTCACCAACACCCTCCGCGCCCTTCCCCGCCGCCTCCGTATCGGGAAACGGAACTAAAAAACCATGAAGACACGAAGAACATGAAGGAATACAAGAGAATGAGAAGGAAGAGAACATGAACGAGGGGGACAGATGAGAATAACTGCGAAACCTTCCCTTTTTCCTCTCCTCTCTTTCCCTCTTTACGTCCTCTGCGCCTCTGCGGTTCAATCGCTTTCGACCGCCCCGAAGGCGACGCAGTTGCGGATACCGGGGCCGACGCCGCTGCCGGACGCGGTGCGGGAAGCGACCGGGCAGCAGATGATCAACCATCGTGGGCCGGAGTTCGCGCGCATTCTCGCGGAGACGATCACCGATATGCAGACGATCCTCCAGACGACGCACGATGTGCTACTGATGTCCTGCTCCGGTTCGGGCGGGATGGAGGCGGCGGTCGTCAATCTCTGCTCGCCGGGCGACGAGGTGATCGCGGCGCACGCAGGTGTCTTCGGCGAGCGGTTCGCCACTATTGCGGAAGCATACGGTCTGACGATCCATCATGTCACCGCACCGGACGGCACGGCGCTCGATCCGGCACGGATCGGAGAAGCCTTGATCGCCCATCCGCGCGCCAAGACGCTTTTGCTGACGCACAACGAATCCTCGACCGGCGTAACGCACGACCTCCGGGCGATTGCCGAGACGGCGCATCATCACGGTGCGCTGATCGCTGCCGACTGCATCACCTCGACCGCCGCGCTCGACGTGCCGCTGGACGACTGGGGCATTGATGTCGCCGTTTCCGCCTCACAGAAGGCGTGGATGGCGCCACCCGGTATGGCAATGGTCGCCGTCGGCCCACGGGCGTGGCAACGTGCGGAAACAACAACACTTCCCCGCTTCTACTTCGACTTCGCGAAATATCGGGACGCGCAGGCAAAAGGACAGACGCCCGCGACGCCCGCCCTGCCGACGCTTACCGGCCTGCATCGCGCGCTTCAGATGCTCGTTGCGGAAGGATTACCAGCAATCGTCGCCCGCCATCGCACCGCCGCCGAAGCCTGCCGCGCGGACATCGGCGATCTCGCGGAGTATGGTCTCCGCCTCTTCGCGGACCCGGCGTATGCCTCGAACACGGTGACGGCAGTCGCTCTCCCCGACGGAATGGACGCAACCCGCCTGCTGGCGCGGCTTCGGGATGAGCACGGCGTCATCCTCGCGGGTGGATTAGGGCGGCAATCTGGCACGATTATCCGCATCGGCCATCTCGGCCACGTCACAGCGGCGGATATGGACGCGGTTGGCACGGCGCTCCGGACGGTGCTGGGAACCTAAACCCCCGCCACCGATTCCCGACTTCTCGTGTACACTGGCGCTCAATCTATGGGTAGCGCGCGACAGGAGAGGAAGCGATGGACAACCGGCGAAAGGGCAGTGAGGTCCTGATCGAGGTCCTCCGCAGCGAGGGCGTGACACATATATTCGGCAATCCCGGCACAACCGAATTGCCAATGATTGACGCGCTGGCGGCTGTTTCGGACATCCATTACGTGCTCGGGCTGCAAGAATCCACCGTCGTCGGCATGGCGGATGGCTACGCGCAGGCGACGCGACGACCTGCCTTTCTCAATCTGCATACCTCGGCAGGGCTTGGTAACGCGATCGGCAACCTGACCAATGCGAAGAGCGCGAACACGCCGCTCGTCGTGACGGCGGGGCAGCAGGATTACCGGCACATCATCACCGACCCATTACTCACGGGCGATCTGACGGGGATCGCGGCAGCGGTCTCGAAGTGGACGCATGAGGTGCGTACCCTCGGCGAACTCGGTACGGTGCTGCGCCGCGCCTTCCACGACGCGGCCTCGGCGCCAGCGGGACCAGTCTTCGTCTCGCTGCCGATGAATATGATGGACGAGACCGGCCCGGCGCCGATCCCGCCACCTTCGCGGATCGAACGGCGCGCGGTCGGCGGCGGACTGGATGAACTGATCGCATTGCTCGCCACCACCCCGACCGAGCGATTAGCAATCGTCGTTGGGGATGAAGTGACAGCGTCCGGCGGCACGAAGGCGCTGGTAGCGGTAGCGGAAACGCTCGGTGCAACGGTCTTCGGCTCGCCGCTCCTCGGCTCATTCGCCTTCCCACCACTGCATCCGCTCTGGGCGGGCACGCTACCACCCCATGCTGGCGCGCTCCGCAAGGCGCTCGCGGACTACGACCGCGTCTTCCTGATTGGTGGCCGCGCCTTCATGACCTATCCGTACGCACCCGGTTCGCCGCTGCCGGAGACGGTCGAATTGCTCCATCTCGCCCCGGACGTCCACGATCTTGGCCGGACGTACCCGGTGCGTCTCGGCATCGCTGGTGATCCACGCGCGACTCTGGAAGCCTTACTGCCCCTTCTCCAAAGCACGGTAACGGCGAACATTGCGGCAGGGGCGATAGCGAAGCGGCGCGTCGTGCAGGAAACGGCTCGTGAAGCCTACGAGGCAGCGGCGCTCGGTCGCTACGACAAGATGCCGATGCCGCCTATCGTCGCCGCCCACGCCCTGCTCCGCGCGCTGCCGCCCGAATCCATCGTCGTGGATGAAGGCCCGGCGACGAACGCGCATGTGCGAGCCTTTCATCAGGTGACGCGGCCGGATCGCTACTTCTTTGTACGCGGCGGCGGACTCGGTTGGGGGATGCCTGCCGCACTCGGCGTCTCGCTCGGCTTCGGTCGCGAGCCGGTATTGTGCATCGTCGGGGATGGCGCGGCGATGTACTCCCCGCAAGCTCTCTGGACAGCGGCGCACGAGCAATTGCCCGTCGTCTTCGCCGTCGTCAATAACCGCGAGTACAACATCCTCAAGAACTACATGCGCGGCATGGAGGGGTATAACGCGACGATGGGAAAGTTCATCGGCATGGATATTAACGATCCGCCGGTTGATTATCGCGCGCTTGCCCGCTCGATGGGCGTCGCCGCGACCCTCGTCGAGCGGGCAGGTGATGTCGGCGACGCCGTGCGCGCCGCGTGGCAGTCCGGCAAACCGCACCTGCTCGAACTACCAATGGCAGCCACCGAGCGTGGATAGTTGGTGGCGTAGGCGTCCGCCTGCGCGAGCGATGGAGGAACGCAGGCTGTAGCCTACGCTACCGCCTAGTCCTCGCTGATCTCCACATCATGCTGTTTGGCGGCGCGCTTGATTCGCTCCTTGATCTGCGCGACATCGCCCTTGTCGTACTTCGCGGCATTGTCCTTGTGGTTGATGTAGCTCCATGCCGCACGGATATGCTCAGGCGTGTCAATCGGGTATTTGTGGTTCGTTGGGTCCGCGAACTGGACATGCCCGTACTCGTGGACACCCTCCTTTGGGTTAACATCGTCCCGCTTCTCGATTCGGTCGCTCACATCGCGCTCCTTTCCATCGTGCCGATCCACCCTCTCGCGGTGTTGCATCGCGCATGCCACCCGCTATGATCACGCGGGACGCGCGACGAACGAAGCGAGAGAGGAGCCGTTGAATGAAGATTCGCGAGATTCGGGCGGTCGGTTTGCGGGGCGCGACGCCGGAGGGCGGATGGAGCGATGAACTGCAACCGGACGCCTGCGTCCATACGCTGATCGCCATTCACACCGATGAGGGGATCACCGGCGTCGGCAGCGTCTTCACGAACGACGACCTCGTGCGCGCCGCGCTGGGCGTCCTCGAACCGTTGTATCGCGGCGAAAACGCGCTCGAACCAGAGCGGGTGAGCGAGAAGTTGCATCAGAATACCTTCTGGCTCGGGCGTGGCGGCGCGATCACGCACGCGATTTCGGGCATAGACATCGCCCTCTGGGACATCCTCGGCAAGGCGACGGGCCAGCCGGTCGGGCGGCTACTCGGCGGGCGATACCGCGAGCGCGTGCGCCCCTACGCCTCCCTGCTGATGGACGAGCCGGAGCGGATGGCGGACGCGCTCCTGCCCTACAAGGCGCAGGGATTTCGCGCCTTCAAGATCGGCTGGGGGCCGTTCGGGCGGCAGAGCGCGGCGACAGATGAGGCAATTGTTCGTGCCGCGCGGGAGGCCGTTGGCGACGACGTGCTGCTGATGGTGGACGCGGGCGGCAGCGATGCCCACTGGAATCAAGGATACAAATGGGCGCTGCGAACGGCGGAAATGCTCGCGGGCTACGGCGTCACCTGGTTCGAGGAGCCGCTGAAGCCGGATGCGCTCCGCGATTACGTCATGCTGCGGGAACATGCCCCGTTGCCGATCAGCGGCGGTGAGGTGCTGACGCGCCGCCAGTCCTTCCAGCCGTGGCTCGAAGCGGGCGCCTTCGATATCGTCCAGCCGGACGTCACGAAGGTCGGTGGCATCTCGGAGGAGCGGCGCATCGGCTGGATGGCGCAGGAGCACGGCATCCGCTTCATCCCGCACGGCTGGAACACGGCGGTCGGTTTGGCGGCAGACCTCCAACTCTCCTCCGCCTTCCCCGATACCGATTTCGTCGAGTACATCACCGGCTCACCCTACGTGGATACCATCGTTGCCCACCCGTGGCAACTGGACGCCGACGGCATGCTCGCCATCCCCGCCACCCCCGGCCTCGGCATCACCCTCAACCCGGACGCGGTACGGCAGTATTCGCGTGGCGAGCCGTTCCTCGACTGACGGCGATCATCTGCTGATCGTCGCCGCATTTTGCGATCCGGTACGGATGATGTACGATTGCCGCGTATGAAACAATTGGGGGTGTTTGGGGGAGGCGGTCATGCAGCCACGGCTCACGGATCAGCGGACGCGCGTGTCGCGCTTTGGGATGGTCGCTGCCCTGCTCGGCGCGCTCCTTCTCACCGCGCTCTCTGCTGCGGCGGTGGGGGCGGCAACCTTCGCCGTCACCGTGGACCATACTACCGATGACACGAACGCCTGCGCCACGACGGGTGCCATGCCCTGCTCCCTGCGCGATGCCGTCGCCTACGCCAACACGCATACCGGCACGTCCGACATGACAACGATCACGCTGCCTGCGAATTCCAACCCCTATGCGCTGACGGCACGCGTCAATATCCAGGCGAATCTGACGATCAACGGCGGTGGGGCGAGTGTGACGGTGATCAATGGTGCCGCCGCCGACCGTATCGTCTCGATCATCGCCGGCGTGACGGTGACCTTCAATGACCTGACACTGAGCAACGGCCACGCCACCACCTTCGCGGGCGGCGGGGCGATCTACACCGTCGGAGCGACAACGCTCAATCGCTGCGTCGTGAGCAACAATACCTCGACTCGCCCCGGCGGGGCGATCGCAAGTGCGTCGGGGACGCTCGCGCTGAACAACAGCGTCGTGAGCAATAATACCGCTATCAGCGGCGGTGGTGGCGTCTATGGTAACGGCGGCTCGATCACTGTGACGAACAGCCAGTTCACCGCTAACAACGTGACGGGTACACTCGGTTCACCCGGTGTCCCCAGTGGGTCCGCAGCCGGGGGCGCGATCGCCGCGACGTCCTCCTTCTCGGTCACGGGGAGCAGCTTCACTGGGAACAGCGCGACCGGCGGCAGCTCCAGTAGCGGCGGCAGCGGCGGGGACGCGATCGGGGGCGCAATCTCCGCGACGACCTCCTTCTCCGTCACGGGGAGCAGCTTCACCGGGAACAGCGCGACGGGTGGCTTAGGTGGCACCGGCATCAGTGGGGCCGCGAACGGGGGAGGCCTCTCCGCCGCTGGTTCTGGTGGCACGGTAACGATTACTGCGGGCAACTTTGCCACGAACACGGCCACGGGGACGAACGCGAGCAGCGGCGCAATTTCCAATAGCGGCACGCTCACCGTGGCGGCCACAACCTTTACCGCGAACAGTGCCATCGGCCCCGGCGGGGGGAACGATGCGACCAACGGATCCTCCGTGATGGGGGTGGCATCAACAATACGGGCACGCTCACGGTGATGACCAGCACGTTCACCACGAACCATACCGACGGCGGTCCGGGAAGCGACGGTAGCATGTGGTGCAATAGCGGTAGGACTTACGCAGTTGGGGATGAATGCGCCAGATGTTGTGTCTGCTGATCGGACGATCATACATCATCTGGTGCCTCGCTGCGTCCGTACACGCTCAACTGCGTAAGTCCTAAGCGGCTCGTGTATCGGCAGCGACGGCGGGAACGGAGGAGCGGGGTCGGGCGGTGCGCTGCGGAACGCGGGTACCCTGACCATCAGCAGCGTCACGTTCTCCGCCAATCGCGCCAGCGGCGGCAAAGGTGGCAGGGGTGGCGACGCCGACCTCGGCATCGTCGGCCACGGCGGTAGCGGCGGCGCGGGCGCGGGCGGCGCCCTCTCCAACGGCGGCACGCTCACGCCCGCGCTGACGAACAGCACGTTCACGATGAACCAGGCCACCGGCGGCAACGGCGGCAATGGCGGTAATAACGGCGTCAATGGCAGCAGCGGAACAGGCAGCAATGGCGGTGCGGGCGGCGCGGGCGCGGGTGGCGCCGTTGCCAACGCCGGTTCCGCAGCGATCACCAATGCTACCATCGCCACCAATAGTGTAAGCGGCGGCACCGGCGGGAACGGTGGCGCGGGCGGCACGGGCAACTCCCCCGGCGCAAATGGTATGAACGGCTTCCCTGGCGGGGGCGGGCTGGCGAACACCGGCAGTCAACTGCGCGTCACCAACACCATTCTCTCCGCCAACACCGGCGGCACGACGACTAGCAACTGCTCCGGCACAATCACCGACGGCGGCTACAACCTCGAATTCAACCCGGCAGCCACCTGCGCCTTCACCATCGCCGTCCAGCAGGGCAATCCGAACCTCGACACGCTCAAGGACAATGGCGGCCCGACGCAGACGATCGCCCTCCTCCCCGACAGCGCCGCCATTGACACCGCCGATCCAACCGCCTGTGCCGCCCCACTGGTGAGCGGCAAGGATCAGCGCGGCCTCGCCCGCCGTTCCGACCGGTGCAGCATCGGCGCGTTCGAGGCGGATATCGCCATCCCGAACCCGGTGCCACTCCCGCCGCGCCCCGGCCCCGCTCCCGTCGGCGTGCCGAACCCCGTCCCCGCGACATCACGCTCCATCCCCAGCAGTGGCGGCAGTGCCCCGAACCCGATTCCCGTGCCCCGCCGCTAGCAGGCATCACGGAAAGAACCTCACCTCCGCCCCTCTCCATCGCAATGGAGAGGGGTGTCTCGCCTGAAATACCGTGGCATTCCCCAAATATTCGGCTCTTCCAGAGGCTGCTCCCCCTCTCCATCGCGGGTGCCCTCGTATATTAGTGATGACGGTTCGCGGCGGATGGTGAGGACGCGGGTGCCCATGCAGCAATGACTGCGTCCCAGAGAGTGTCCCCCATCCGCCGGGGCGCGGCAAGTCTGGACCGT
>JAABUY010006006.1_pt1 | contig 11987 bp, 12 predicted proteins | sample 5560271 | NCBI WGS metagenome assembly JAABUY01 (sample SAMN10711886, study PRJNA513374) | rock metagenome | isolation source: Antarctica rocks | place: Antarctica: Victoria Land, University Valley
CCTACCACGGACTTTACAAAAACACTGCTAGCGGACGAAACCTTTGAAGCTTTGGTGCGAACAGACTACGATCCATTTTGGATGCGGAATACTGGACTCGATCCTTCCGTCCTAGCTGAATGGACAAGTCATCAAATCAGTCGGTATAAGATCGGACAGTTCTTTTCTGCAGTCTTTAAGACTGGTGATATATTTCGACTACCTATCATCTTGGAAGGTGCATCCGTCGTGAAGACTGCTGTTGTGAGTGCTTTTAAACGAAGTCACTGATTGATAATTTACTGACCACACACATGCTAGGTCCACAGCATTCTCCCCAACGTCTTCAGCATCGGACCAACCATAGCCGTTTCTTCCCCTCTGCTCACTCCTGTTCACGGCCTAGGAGAGCTAGAAGCCGACCTCGTCAAAGAGGCAGGCGGAAAAGGGCGACGAAAAGGCAAACCGAAGCCCCTACCCTACCAAGCTGTGGAAGTGTTCCGGGCCGGCCAGTCGCTCGGTAACCTGTACGACATCAGACAAGCGTTCCATTTGTACCAGGACCAGGTGGAAATATGGGCGGTGAAGACCAACCAACTGCATCTTGTTCCGCCGCCGCGTCGAAAGCAACCTCCCCACAATAGCAATATGGTGTATGAGAACGGGGTTTTGATGCGCCGGGAAGACGATGGCTCACTTGCGCCGGCGGACGACCAGCTCATGTTTCGAACGCATATTCAAATGGCGCGTAGGGGTTCGTCTTCTTAAGGAATTGGAGTGGGGGAGGTTGCGGTTGCGTTTCTGCGCTCCATGTGCTTGTTCGTTCAAGAGAGGTATCATGCTGGAAGTATCACCTGCTGGAAGTCTACGGCAGAGTTTTCATTGTCAAGTCAGCCTTTAGTATAAAAAGAACATTCCGCTTTATGCGTACAGTAAGGTTTTTATTTGATTGTCATCGTTCTAGTTCAATTTGCAGACAAATCGCTTTGGAGGCATGGAAAATGATCATCCTACTCCAGTAGATTTGTACATTTGGTATTTGGTTTCCAAGAAAACGGCTGATGCACACAGCTCCAAGGCCCCATACAAATCCTCTAAAGACCTACAGTACAGTACATCCGCCAGTCGAAAATCCCCTCTAACCCTCACCCCTAAAACCCCTCCCCAACAAAATGCATCCCAACAAACCTCCCCACAAGCTCCCTATCCCCCCACACCTCCCAAACCTCCGGCCCCGGCGGCGGCGGTTGAGCAGGGTCGAAGTGCGAGTAGATGTTTTCGAGGATGGCGGGTTTTTTGAGAAGGGGGGGCGCGGGAGCGGCGGGATGGGGGGTTGGTGGTTGTGTTTGTGGGGTGGTGGGGCCGGGGTAAGGGGGGGGGGTTGGATTGGGTGGTGTGGGGTGGTGGGTGGGTGGAGTTGGTGTTGAGGTGCTATCCAGGGGTTGGTCGTGAAAGATTGAATAGGAGGTAGTGTGGTTGGTGCTGGAGCGGTTTGCGAGCTTATGGAGGTTCAACGAGTAGCTGAGCGAGTGACCATGTTGAACGGTGTATTTTCCTTGCTTGCCATTCTTGGTTGGATTCTGCCGGCTTAAGTGGCCTCGTCGGTCTGATGAAGTCCTCGGCTTGATGGGAATTGGGTTCTGTTTTGCAGTGAGTGCGAAGTTGGATGGATTGGAACAGAAGAGAAAGAAGAGATATGATAGACAAATGTTTAGCCCTCAAGCTTCAATACAATTGCCAACCAACATATATGATTCGTGGGACTTATGTAGACCTCTGATGGTCAATGAGTCATGGACGACCAACATATGATATGCGTCCACCAACTGACAACCCAACCAAGTCGGTCCCAGCTGCTTATAAATTCTTGCTTCGATCGAGAATTTTTATGCTGAATTTTACGTGAATGTACTTGTGTATATAACGGTAACAGATTGAACTCTTATAAGTCCATAGCTAAGGCACCTTAAGCTCGTTTCAAAACTTCTAGAACGTTTTTGGAAGGAATTAGGGAATATCAATTGAGCTCCGTCGAGAGCAAACACACAGTGAGAAAAAAAGGAAATTTATTTATTTTCTACTGACTTTGTATGCCCGGACCATCATCCCGGAAACTTCCTTCCGTTCAGCGTCCTCTCCCTCCATGGCTCCCCTTTCTCTTCGCTTTCTGCATCCTTACAGTCCATCCATCCCCCAGAGGAGTGGAATTCCCCGAATGAGATGATGGCTTCAATTTCTGGGGGGCTGGCAATGCCGCTATTGAAACGGTCAAATGCCCTCCACAGCCATCGCGGCGGGTTAGATTGTCCCCACATCGAGTGATTCTCCTGCGAAGGTTGATCCTTGAAGAGATACTTTCCTTCGCAGTGCTTAAACCGAAGTGGACAATCCTGATATCTACACAATGGAAGTTCTCCTTCGGAGACGCTTATCCTTCTCCTGATGCGAAGAGACCCAGGGCTTTTTTTGGGAACATCCATGATAGATGATAAGAGTTATTGGAAAGGGGAATACGTCAATAAGTTCCAACCAAAGTTGCGGTTCGAGCAGACGCAGAATAAGGAAACAGGCGAACAGGTAAAGAAAGGATAATAAATAGCACTAATATATATAGTCGCAATGTCTTATTGATCAAAAACTTTAGTAACAATGCGTCTCTTCTTGACACAAAGAAATAAGTTCGCATCGACGTTCTGGTAGTAGGTCAATGAGATTTCGATGGACAAGGACCTTTGTCTGATTTAGAAGAGATTGTACAGCATTGAATACTTCCAATAAGGTACAAGGCCAATTAAACGTGGTCTTAGGGTAGAGCCGATTCAGTCAAGAACGCCAGTGCTATTGATAGACACTTGAAATGAAGGGTCGCAACAGCAGGAGGAGACAAATTTTATAGAACCATAAGCATCCTAGGGCCTTATCGCTTCTGGTCCTATGGCTTTTGTTGGAGCCTGGTGCAATGTTGCCATTGCAGAGCCCAATGAAGCAGTAAATTTTCGAGCAGTCTCGGAGAACGCCAGATAGGGTCCTACTGGTATTTCTATTCCAGTTCCATTCGGGACAGTCACTTCCTCGCAGTCATTTTTGACTGTCCCCGCCCTGCACGCGGTACTTTAAAGCTTCCGCCTACTGATTTGCTGAGGTCGGCTTAACTCTCTTCCGGTACATCCTCCCAAGATGTCGAGAATAAGCCTCAAACCCACCGCTTGAGGCGAACTGGATTGGGTTTGTTGAGTGTCACCCAAACCAATGGTCGCACCAGAAAGGCAACGGGACCCTATAATAATATACTGTTTGTAAAAACCTTTTTTACAAATGATTTCAATTAAAACTCTTATCATTTTAAAGCTTTTAATGATCACGTAACACGTTGTAGAAAATACAAATAGAATACTCTCGAGCGTAGTTGACGAGCGTGCAGCGTCGAAAAAACAATTTCTCGAGGGTGGCTATGGAGGCTTCTCTTCAGGGGCACCCAGCCCGAAGCACCACCTATAAGAGGATGTACATCTATCGATTCAGAGGTGTACGAGTATAGGTATAGAGCGTACGCTATAGGTATGGGGTGTACGCCTATATTTAGTACTACAAAAATTAAGGGAGGGAGACGCTGGTGGGTGATAGGTACATCTTTTCCGGATCCACGATAGAGTATCCCACACACATAGGGGCAGTGACAAACACTAAAGTTTCGATCGACGCAAATTGTAAGCGCTGCTCAGCAGTACATTTTAAAATCCAAAATCGTTGAATTCGATGCAGTCGAGGCGTAGTGTCGTGAACAAAAACTTAAGGGTGTAGATTTGTAATTAACAGTCTTATTGGGGGCAACTTCGATAATCAATCGATTTGAGAAACGAAGAATGAAAAGGTGGTATTTCCGAAATTTTCCAACACTTGCCGAAGTTTTGCAGAAATCACGAGTGTTGGCCTGAGCGCCCGACTGAGCAGACCCGACTTCATTCCTCGGCCAACATCTTTGCGTCCTCGTTCCTCCACAATCTCACCTGCTGATGCATGGCGTAGCTGCATTCAACACAGGCTGACTTTTGGCTTAGCTTTTCATGTTATCCAAGGAAGTTCACTAACAGTGCTTTTCAGTTTGCCCAAGTTTACGACGCTCGTATGTTGTTGTCTCAGTCTGTTTGATTCCAACGCCCATTCAGTGTCCCCGCCATCCTTGATCTCGATTGTTCTTTTTTCTACTTTTTTTCTACTATCGTTTTCACTGCATCATGCTCGCTCCAGTGTACTTCACCGCCATTTGTCTCGGTGCCGCTCTCCTCCTTTACTATACCTACCATCAAATCACAACTTTGATCGTTTCTCGAAAATTCGCACGTCTTCATGGCTGCAAACCAGCAAAGGCGGATCGCCACTGGGATCCAATTCTTGGGCTTGATTTCGTCATCAGCACCATCCTTGCCAGTAGGGGGAAATATCAACTCGAGGACCTCCAGGACCGGTTCAATCGAATTGGACATACGTTCACGTCGGATGTTCTAGGTGACAAATTGATCTTTACCGACGAACCAAAGAATGCGCAAGCTGTTCTGGCCACGCAATTCCCTAATTTCGACATTGGAGAGTTGCGCCGACAGGCCACGGTTAAGCTGTTGGGACATGGTATTTTCAACGCGGATGGCGCGTACTGGGAGCACTCCAGGGCTTTGATCCGGCCAAATTTCGTGAGGAAACAGGTTGGGGATTTGAAGTTCATGGAGCATCATGTCATGACTATGATAGGCTATCTTCCCGGTGATGGGACCCCAGTCAACATCCAAGATTTCTTCTTTCGTATGGTAGGTCTTTACTCTCTGGAATCTCGTCATCCTTTGGCTTGTTGTAGGAGGACATCGTTGATCGCTCGTACGATAGACCATGGACACAGCGACCGAATTCCTCTTCGGAAAATCCATCAACTCTCTGCGTCCCGACGCCACAGCCGAAAGCAAGCAATTCTCCTGGGCTTTCGACTACGCCCTCGGCTGCATCGCGCAAAAGATACGCTTCGGCAAGTTCAACTGGGTATATCATGGCCGCAAGTATACCGAAGCATGCAAGTATATCCACGACCACGTACGCCCCATCATCCGCCATGCGGTCGAATACCGTCAAGCAAAGAATTACGTCGACAACGATGCCCACATGATGACAAATTATAAAAAAGGTGCCCCCGCCAACCCCGAGAAGACAGCTCTACTCTATTCTCCTTCTTTAAAGGAGAGTAAGGATGGCGACTTGGATGAAATAGCCAAGGAGAACGACCAGGAAGAACGCTACGTCTTCCTCTACGAGCTTGCCAAGCACACCGCCAGCGAGCAAGAACTCCGCGACCAAGTCATCAACACCCTCATAGCGGGCCGTGACACCACTGCCTCCCTCATGTCCTCCACCCTCTTCGTCCTCTCCCGCCGCCCCGACATCTGGGCCAAACTGCGTGACGAGTTCGCCTTCCTCTCCGGCCAGCCGCCCACCTTCGAGCAAATCAAGGAGCTCAAATACCTGCGATTCGTCCTGAATGAGACCCTCCGTCTTTATCCCGTGGTGCCGATCGAAGCCAAGTTTGCGAACAAAGACACGTTCCTGCCGCGAGGCGGCGGCGCGGATGGGCAAAGCCCCATATGCGTGCAGAAGGGCCAGATGATCATCTGGGTCCTCTACTCCATGCATCGTCGGACGGACCTCTGGGGGGCGGACGCCGCGGAGTTCAGACCCGAGCGATGGGAGGGATTATTGCCGGGGTTCAATTTCTTGCCGTTCAATGGCGGGCCGAGGATTTGTCCAGGTAAGTCTGTCTTCTTCTTCGCTCCGCAAAATTTCGATGTGTATCCTCATTGCTTCCCTCTTCACTCGGGACCTTCGCTTTAATATATCTCTCTGTTCCTGTCTCCTATTCGACTTCCCCATTCGCCTCCCATTTTGTCGCTTACCGCGGCTCATGCATTGGTGTATTTTACTCTGAAAGCGATCTCTCTCTTTCTCTCTCTCTCTGCCTCTTCGTTATTCTTTGACCGATAGGGTTATCGTTTCCAGGACCCTTTCGCTAAGCTCATTACGCAGGGCAACAATTCGCGCTCACGGAAGCATCATACACCATCGTACGGCTTTGCCAGCAATTCAGCAAGATTGAGGTCGTTCCTGGGCAAGAAAATCGCCCTTGGACTGAGAGTTTGAATCTGACGGTTTCCGTAACGGGTGGAGTGAATGTAAGGTGCTGGAAGTAAGTGAGTAGGGAAAGTTTGAGGCATATGGGCGTGGAAGGGCCAGGAGAGAGCTGAGGAGTGAGTGAGGCGAATGTTAGTACAGACTGTAGTGGATTGGCAAGCCTTGGATTGAATTCATGCGACAGCTGTGCAGGTGGTGAGAGACTGGATTCCACGTAGTGTCAATCATTGTGATCTTGGTAGATGAAGAAATCAAAACTGGTCTTCTGTCGAATTACACAGAATCCTGATCTAGTGCTGCGCGTCTCTGATCAAAGTTTCTAGAAACAAATAAGCGATCATCTGGGTTCATCGGAGGTTGGGGAAGAAAATTTCTACCCCAAATGAGGTTAGTGCATAGGCTTAGCATACGCTCAGTATATAAACGATTCAAGTGCGAAATTGAACTCTGTTTGATATATGTTAACATACTTATCAAGATAAATGTTTTCAAACTTCTTTACGCACCTTTTAAACGACTTTGTAGGTATTGTAATATTTCATAATTAATTGATTATCTCAAATAAATTAATTTAAAAGGTTTTCTTTAACGTTAATCTACTGGCAGTGCGCCAATCGCCTCAAAGGGTAAAGCGTGTGCCAAGACATGCCGGCGACATCGCGATTCCTTCGGAAGCCGACTTTTAATGGCATCAACGACGACCCAAGGAACCTTATGACTACGAGTCGAAGCCGATCATGGGATCCAAGACACCAGATGATCATCGTAGAGGTCCAGATGGTATGGAAAGAAAAGTATTTACTTTACGTTGTAAGCTATTCTGACACCTTGAGCAGAGTCATCGGCACGCACTGCAATTGCTGCTGTCAATCCTCCCAAGCCAGCCGCAGCAAGTGGACTCCTTCATGGTGCACTCGAAGGGGAAGACGAAGACGGGGAGGACGAGGACGACGACAAGATTGGAGCTGACCTGAAGTCCGGTTGTCAGCCCAATAGTAGTAAAGCCAACTCGAAGTTAATACACACTTGAAGCTAACCCCAGAAGGCAAGAAGAAAAAAAGAGAGAGTAACAGGAAGAAGAAAAGGAAGGCACTGGGTGGACAGCAGACGACTCCTCCGAGGGTTGCACTCGCCAACCTCTTTCACGATCAGCGATATTCGGAGGGCGAGATTGTCGAATATGCCACCGACAATGACAATCTTCGGCGCACCACGGCTGAAGAACTTCGTCACCTGTCCGTCGTGAACAACATGGATGATGAGTTCCTGAATGACTATCGCAAAGCTGCCGAAGTCCATCGCCAGGTCCGCCAGCATGTGCAGACGATCGCAAAGCCCGGCGTTTCCATGAGCCAGCTTGCCCAAGAGATTGAGGATGGCGTTCGGTCACTGACCAACCACCAAGGTCTTGAGACCGGAGACGCTCTCAAAGCCGGCATGGGATTTCCGACTGGGCTCTGCTTGAACAACGTAGCTGCTCACTGGACTCCCAATCCTGGAGCCAAGGAGGTCATCCTCCAGTACGACGATCTCCTGAAAGTGGATTTCGGAGTTCATGTCAGCGGCAGGATTGTCGATAGCGCCTTTACCGTGGCTTTCAATCCGGCCTACGATAATCTGCTCGCGGCTGTCAAGGCAGCCACCAATACTGGTCTCAAGGTAAGCGAACCTGCCCTGCATGACGTCTGCAAAGCTAAATAAACGCCCAGGAAGCTGACATCGATTCCCGGATGAATCACATCAGTGAGGCAATCCAAGAAGTAATGGAGAGCTACGAAGTCGAGCTCAACCGAAAGATCATCCCCGTCAAAGCGGTTCGGAACATCACTGGCCATAACATCCTGCGCTACAAGATCCATGGCGACAAACAAGTCCCCTTCGTCAAGACCCGAACCACCCAACGCATGAAAGAAGACGATGTGTTCGCCATCGAAACCTTTGGCAGCACCGGCAAATGTTATGTCAGAGATGACGTAGGAGTTTACGGCTACGGGCGCAATGAGCATGCCAGCGCTGCTGGTCTTCATCATGCCTCCGCCAAGTCGCTGCTGAAGACGATCGATGAGAACTTCAGAACTTTGGTCTTCTCCAGGCGTTACCTTGAGCGCATTGGAGTGAAGAATTACCACCTTGGCATGAGATCGCTCGTCTCGAATGACATTGTTGAGTCCTATGGACCGCTGGTCGATGTTCCTGGCTCTTATGTCGCACAGTTTGAGCATGTGAGTATGGTCCACGAGTTGAAGACCGCTGAATATGCTGACGCAATCTTCTAAAAAGACCGTTCTGCTCCGGCCCAGTTGCAAGGAGGTGATCTCCCGAGGAGACGATTACTAAGGAATTGTGGGAAATCGGGGGTCAAATTGATTCTGGGAATACTGGCTGTATTTGATTCTCTGTGTTCCTGGCTTCAACAGTCACGGAAAACACCTTGGTAAGGCATTTCAACACGCCTTACTTATAGCATATATCGCGCCGAAAACGCTAGTTTGAACCGCAACATATCAAGAATCGAACATGATCGTGTTTCACTGCCTCAAGATACTGCGATGTGAAACTCTGCGCTTTCGTTCTATCGCTGACATCTACTACTAATGCCCCTTCATGTCGAAGAAATTTTGATTCGCAACGTCGAAACATTATTGAATTTCTTTTTCAGACTGGCTTACAACGCCAACTACTGAAAGCCAGTCCTGTGACCTCATGACAGCGGAATCGATCGTTTGTTTCGCGCCGTCAACTTTCCACCAATTTAGTTTTTGAACATGGGTGATAGGTGAGAATGTTGATGTGGTCAAGAATGATCAAAGACTGAACAGTTGTAGACAGACGGATGAGTAGAGGGATATTGTAAATGAAAGATGAGAACGACGAAGAAGAAGAGTTACTGCGTTGAAGTGTATGTAGTATTCACAGCGGTATCGGGAGCGTGCGTTGGTTGTTGCACTTTGCTTCGACTGAAGAAAATCTGTTGTACTTTGAAAAGCCTTTGGGATAGAGTTGTAGGTTATAAGTGTGGTTGCTGGGAAGAGATGGTGGATCGTATGAGAGTCAGGAGGACAGGTACGCATATACTATGATGGCAGTGACCCGGTAAGGTAGGCTACTTTACATAAGATTTTCCAAAACACGCCGGGATATCTCTTTGATTTTATACTGGTATCAATGTTACCTTGCATCCATTGATGTTTTTTGCCACAAGCTTCTGATCTCCAGCCCAGTCTCTATCGTCACGACTCTCTATGCCTTTAAAGGCCTGCGTAACCCTAATGAGTGTACATGAAGCTTCTGCAAGGGCTTTCTGTTGACCAAGGCAAGCCCGCATGCCTCCGCCAAATGCCATGTACTGGAAAGGACCTGGCTTGATCGATTCCCATCTATCCGGGTCAAATCTCTCAACATCTGGGCCATATACTGCTTCGTCTCGATGTAGAGCATAGAAGTCTGAAAAAGTCTTGGTTCCCGCGGCCGCGAAAACAGGCCGGTCTCCTTTGATGCCACCGCCCGTTGGCAGGATTGTATCCGTGAGGGCGATGCGGGCTAGTAGTGGAAAGACGGGGTATAGTCGAAGAGCTGTGGCAGTGAAGCATAAAGCAGGTTAATCTATCTATGTTCTCAGATCATTACGATGTAGACACTCACATTCGTACAGAACATTCCGCAGCAGCCTAAAGTTCTTCGTATCCTCGAGCGTCAGTGACTGAGAGCCTACAGAAGCTGTTTCGTCCCGCAGACGCTTCCATATTGCCGGACTACGTGACAGCAAAAAGAAAGTGTTACTGATTAGAACTGCAGTCGTGTCCTGTGCAGCCATCATTCCTTGTATGATTTGGTTACGAATCTCGATTCGATCACTGGTCTGTTCTGCAAGTCCATCAAGAAGACTCCGATGATGATGACTTGAAGTCCGCTGGCCGTCCAGATTCATTGTGGGTGAAACCTTGCCCTTTTTGTCTTCAAGAGCTCGATCTACGTAATAATCAATGAATTTGTGTACGACGTTCCAGTGCACGACGCTCGCAGACTTCGGGGTCATGAATCTGAAAGGCCCCAGGTAGAGTCGCATGCCACAGCTACGAAGAGAAAGCTGGAAAGCTTTTAAGAACGTCTTGCCGTCCACTGAGGCGTCTGCTGGTTCGTCACCGGCAAGTGCTTCAAGAGATTGACCTAGTAAAAACCTAGTGGACGTATCGACAAACTAACAACAAATAAGCATCAAGCAGCGACTATGTAACCAGACTTTAGGCGAACTTTACCAGCAAAGATAGACGAGGCTGCAGGTCAATCGTCGAGCCGTCTGTCGGAATACCACTCAAAAATAGGTTCACGGAAGACTCGAAAGCTGTCAGATCAGAAATATTGCCTTTATGAAACGACGGTTTGAGAAGCGCTCTCGAATGTTCCCAAATCGGACCATCGGTCGTAATGAAGCCTTTCCCGCAGAACGGGTTCATAGCAGGTAACCTGAAAGGCTGAATTCCCCAGTCTTTCGCCTTCAGACCGTGTATAGTGTGGATGTTCTCCGCACTCTTTGTCTTTATCACGGTACCAAGTATCGTAGTTTCCCGAAACGTCTGCCCGTACGTATGAAACAGAGACACACCCGCTGGGAGGCTTTGGAAAGCTTTGGACAACTTGGAGTCCTGGAGTTTACGATCTAGCCCTAGGATTGGGTCTTGAGCAGCCCGTTTAGGTGGAGCTTGACATCCATGACGCTCTGCAAAACTGTTCTGCAGCATCCGAACACGAAGATAATACGAAAAGAGTCCGAGTATGACGAGTATCAGTGCAGCGGAGACGAACGCCATTGGGATGTATAGATTATTGGAAAGGCCCTGTAAAAGCGAAAAGACCGACTGTAGCCTCTCAAAGGTCCGGAAGAAGCGACATAGTGTTTTCAGCAGCTCCCTGGCATAGGTATATAAATTTATCTCCCTGACTGCAATTGAAAGGTGTGGAGGGGTAAAGTTCCTTGGGTGGAAGGGGCACCATCAACTTGGAAGGATTATTCCAAGGGCGCCTGGAAGGTTTGCCTGACGTGAGCAGGAGCTTGAGAGATGTTAAGTCAGAGTATTCCTGGTTGGAGAATGTGATACCGTGCCCAACGGCAGCTTCTTCTGTCTTCTTTCCTCTTTACGGAAAAATCGAAGTTTCCCTGGAACTTCTTCCTTCATTAAGTTTACCTGTGAATCATGTAAGAGGCTGAGATCGGCCGCGTCTTCTACTATTATAATCACTGCTATAAACACACCCAGATGTCGTCGAACCCTAGACTCGTTACCAGTCCTGTTGCGCAAGACGCATATCTCTCACCGAATTCAACCCTCTTTCATTTGGCGCTTTACCAATGTTGAATATTTCACGTATCAATCAAGAGCCTTTGGAACTACTGTAAGAAATATGCGGAGTGCGATAAAACGATCGTGAGGGAGCTGAACACCGCATGGAACACCAACTCGCGTCGCGTAGCTTAACCCTCGACGTCCATTGCATCGACATCAAATGTCGCTTTGCGGAGTGAGCATCCTGTATCCGCAGAGATGAACGAGAAGAAGAATGCTGGGCCCACGATTACAGCCGTCGCAGAGCACTCAGACGATGAGGACCTACGTGCGGAAAAGATGAAAGAAATGGAGGACTTGACGCAAATCAAGGCATCGAAAAGTAAGACTGTATCAGCTGCTATATCACTGAATCTTTCCAAGTCATCGGTTTCATTATTCTGAGTAACCAGACACAATCTTGACGATAATTCGTTCCCAAGCTGACGAGTACCAGGTCCAAGGCCGATCGTTGAAGCAACTTTCCCTAGCGGCCACTCCGGACAACATCGCTGCCAT
>JAABUY010006007.1_pt1 | contig 11987 bp, 12 predicted proteins | sample 5560271 | NCBI WGS metagenome assembly JAABUY01 (sample SAMN10711886, study PRJNA513374) | rock metagenome | isolation source: Antarctica rocks | place: Antarctica: Victoria Land, University Valley
CGACCGGATTCCCCGGCAGCGCGAATATCGGTCTCTTGCCAATCACACCGAAGGCGACCGGATGACCTGGTCGCATCCGTACCCGCCAGAAATCGAGCGCCCCCCGCTCCGCGATCACGGCTCGCATCGCATCGTACACCCCGCCTGATACACCGCCGGTCGTGATGATGCAGTCCGCATCATCTGGCACAGCGTCGAAGGCGCGCCGTAGATCGTCCAGCGTGTCACGCGCGATACCGAGCGGGATGGGATCGCCACCGAACTGTGCGATCAGCGCGGCAAGCAGCGGGCCGTTCGTGTCCGGAATCTGCCCTGGCCCCATTCGTTGCCCGTCAGGGACCAGTTCGTTTCCGGTGGAAAGAATCGCGATACATGGCCGACGCACGACCGAAGGCCGCGCGTTCCCCGTCGCGACGAGCAGGGCGATCTGCCCTGGCGTGAGTCGCGTCCCGGCGTGCAGAACCGTCGTCCCCGCGCGCACGGTCTCGCCCTGCTGCCGGACGTTCGCACCCAGTACAACCGCACCGCGAATCGCCACGGTCACTGCACCGCCATCCGTCTCTTCGTGCCGCACGACAGCATCCGCACCCGCAGGCAGCGATGCGCCCGTTGCGATCGCGGCCGCTTCGCTCTCCTGGATCCTTAGAGGCGCGGCATCCCCGGCGGCCTGCAGGCCGATCACGGCGAGCATGATGGGTTGCTCGGCGGACGCACCGGCGGTGTCCATCGCACGGACGGCGTAGCCATCCATCGCGCTATTCGTGAAAGGCGGGAGGTCAGATGCCGCGATGTTGTCCACCGCCAGTGTCCGGCCGAGCGCAGCATCGAGGCGCACTGTCTCAGCACTACAACGACGGAAACGCACAAGGAGACGCACCTGCGCCTCCGCGACAGAGAGGGGGTGCGGCGCGTCCATGCGAACCGATGCCTTAGGAAGCGGACTGCGTTTTGAGATTCTCCATCGCGCTGATGAGTTCGCGGACCGCTCCGGCTGAGCGTTGCAGCGCGCTGTACTCGTCGGCGGTCAGTTCGATCTCGATCACCTGCTCGCGCCCGTTCGCGCCTAATTTGCACGGCACGCCGACGAACAGGCCGTGGATGCCATACTCCCCTTCGAGCAGCACGGAGGTCGGCATGATCCGCTTCTTGTCGAGCAGAATAGAGTCCACCATCACGCAGACGGAGGAGGCGGGCGCGTAGAAGGCGCTGCCCGTCTTGAGCAGATTGACGACTTCCGCGCCGCCGTTCGCGGTGCGCTGGACGATCGCGTCAATCCGCTCCTGCGACAAGAGCGCAGGCAGGGGGATACCGGCAACGGTTGTGTAGCGGGGGAGCGGCACCATCGTGTCACCGTGGCCGCCAAGGACGAAGGCGGTGACATCCTCTACCGAGACATCCAGTTCCTGCGCGATGAACGAGCGGAAGCGCGCGCTGTCGAGGACGCCGGCTTGCCCGATGACGCGCTCCTTCGGGAAGCCGGAGGCCTCGAGCGCGATATGGCACATCGCATCGAGCGGGTTGGAGACGAGCAGGAGAATCGTCTCCGGCGACTGCGCCACGACCTGCTCAGTCACGCTGCGGACGATGTTCATGTTCGTGCGCAGCAAATCGTCACGGCTCATGCCCGGCTTGCGCGCGATACCGGAGGTGATGACAACAATGTCCGACCCCGCCGTCTCCTCGTAGCTATTTGTGCCGGTGATGAGCGTGTCGTATCCCTCGACGGGGCCGGATTGATTGAGATCGAGCGCCTTGCCCTGCGGCAACCCCTCGACGATGTCCACAAGCACGATGTCCGCGTAGTCGCGCTCCGCGAGCCGCTGCGCGGTCGTGCCGCCGACCATCCCCGCACCCACGACGGTAATCTTCTTCCGCGCCCCTGCCATCGTCGCACTCCCTCCGCATCGGCTGATTAACGTGTCTGCCCCGGCACGCCGGATAAACTATCGTATCACAGCGGGGATGAAACCGGGGAGAACCGCAAAGATGCAAAGGGGAAGGGGAATTGAACCACGAAGACACGAAGACACGAAGAGCACGAAGAGAGAAGGGCAAGAATTTCATGCAATCTTCTTCTCTCTCCTTCGTGCTCTTCGTGTCTTCGTGGTTCAATCGGTTTCAGGCTTCAAAAGAGGGTTCGGCCTGCGATGCGGCGTTCGTAATCGAGCAGCCAGCGTTTGACGTGGACGCCCCAAGCGTAGCCCGTCAGGCTGCCGTTACTGCCGAGGACGCGGTGGCACGGCACGATGATCGAGAGGGGATTGCGCGCGACCGCGCCGCCAACCGCCTGCGCGCCGCCCGGTTGGCCAAGAGCACGGGCGAGATCGCGGTATGACACCGTTTCGCCATGGGGAATCGCGAGCAGCGTATCCCAGACCCGCCGCTGAAACGGCGTCCCGACAAGATCGAGGGGCAGATTGAACACCTGCCGCGCGCCGTTCAGGTAGTCGGTGAATTGAATTGTTGCCTCCACGAGCGCGTCCGCATCCGCCACGAGCGGCGCGGGGCAGTAGTGCTGGAGCGCATCGAACGCCGACGGTATCGCCGCATGCGCCGCGATGATTAGCGCGCAAATTCCTCGTTCCGTCCCCGCTATGAGAGCGTCACCGATGGGCATCGAGACGGTGGTATATGATACGGACGGCGTTTGAATCGCCATGTCTACGCCCTCCTCACCATCTGGAGGTAAACAGTGCGGAGGCACGGAGTTCGAGGTCCGGTAGCACGCGTGAAGCAATCACCTCATCACCGCGCGCAATGCCAAGCAACACGCAAGAGTGATTCTCGAGCGCGAAACCCTCCACCGTTTGCGCATCGGCATTAACAATCCAATACTCCGGCACACCGAAGTATGCATATCGCTCGTACTTGACGGTTACGATCAAGGCTACTGGCCTGCCATACGTCATTTGACACCTTGAGTGAATATTGGTGGAGCAGGCTTCAGCCTGCTGTCTCGGAATTGCAGGCTGAAGCCTGCTCCACCATTACATATCAAATTGCCCTTGACAGATTACTACGTGTCGAAGGCGATGCGATCTCAATGCACAAGTCAGGCACACCGTTCATACCCCGGCGGTCAATACGTGCCATTTTTGCCGCTGATATGAAGAGGACATTCGGTTCGAGAACATTATGTGGACCGAGGCGAACCGCGAAGGGAGCATAAAATATGTGACCAAGTCCGCGCGCTCTGACATGGCTGCCGAGAAATCATGTAAGCTCTCCACTTGCCACTGATGTGGAATAAACGGTGGTGGAGACACATACACCTCCCCGTCAATAATCTCGTAGCGGTTGCCGTCGTCCGGGAAGGTTTCGTAGTCTTCGTAGGTCAGTTTAGTCTTCGTCGCCACAGCGTACCCCCTTTGATATGCGGGAAAGTGCCTCACTATTATCCCTTACGGGCGGGCGAGGCGTTGGGCCTCGTTGTGGGCGAGGCGGGAGGGTTCGGGGAGTTTCGTCCGTACGGCGCTGCGGCGGACAATTTCGACTGCGGCATCGAGCGTGATCCGGTAGCCGACCGATGGGAAGACGGGCGCGACGCCCGTCCGCGTCCTGAGCGCCATGGCAACGATTTCGCCTTTGTCCACGAGGGGCGCGACGCTGCCCGCCACTTCCGCCAATCCCTCGTACCGACCAACAAGAATGGATTTCGCGCAGCCGAGCGTCGGTAGGTTTACGGCGAGGCCGAGATGACAGGCCAGCCCGAACCGTCGGGGATGCGACCGCCCATGACCATCCGCGATCAGCACATCAGGAGCTTCAGGCAATTGTTCCAACGCGGCGAGCGCGGCGGGCAGTTCGCGCCACGAAAGCAGGCCAGGCACATACGGGTACGCCAGCGGCGCATCGGCGGAAACAACAGCAATGAGCGCCAGATCGGGAAATGAGAGGAGGGCCGCGACGCCGATCGCCCGGTCCGCGCCGAGATGGACATCCACAGCGGCGATAGTCTTCGGCGGATGCACCAGTGGTTCTTCCCGCACCATCGCCGCCCAGACACGTTGCTGCGCAACCGCCTCGCGCGGCGGCGTGGCGGTATCCGGCAGATACGCGGTATTAACGGTAATCCGCATACCATCCACCATCCAGGTAGCGTAGGCTTCAGCCTACGTTCTCTGAGAGAGAGACGCCGGCTGAAGCCTACGCTACCGATACTCCTCCTCAATCCACCGCTTGCGGCGATAGAACGTGATCTGCACGAGCGTAATCACGATCATCACTGCGACACCCGTCAGGAAAGAGATTGGCAAGAAGAGAACCGTGACACTGGTCAGCCGCTCACCACACCATCACGCGGCGCTATCCGATACGAAAGCATGGCGCAGTGACCAATGTTCTCCATAGGCAAAGGCAATGCCCATCCGCCTGACGATTGCCGCATGCAGTGTTATACTTTGCCTAGTATTGTTCGATACGGGTCGCGCCGTGCGGGCATTGGCGCGAAAGGGCTGAACGCGGTCTATACGAGACTGTTGTGCCCCGGACAAGCGGAGCGGAGAAGAACATATGGCTGCGACAGTAGCGCTCTATCGCACGTCAATCGGCAAGAAAACAGTCATGGCGGTGACGGGGATCGTTCTCTACATCTTTATGATCCTCCACATCTACGGCAACCTGAAAGTCTTTGAGGGCCGGGAGAAGTTCAACGCCTACAGCGACTATCTCCGCATCGTCGGCAACCCGATCTTCTTCAGCACCGAACTCTTGTGGATCATTCGCGTCGTTCTGCTCGTTTCCGTCATCCTGCACATCGTTGCGGCAGTGCAACTGACGCAGCGCAGTATTGCGAGCCGCCCGGTGCGCTACGTCAATAAGAAGGAGACAGACGCGACGATTGCCTCCCGCACGATGCGCTGGGGTGGCCTCGTCATCTTCTTCTTCATCATCTACCATATCCTCGATCTAACGTTGGGTACGGCCCATTCGGGTGCATACCAGGCAGGCGATGTCTACGGCAATGTCGTCTCCGGTTTCAGCCACTGGTATGTGACCGTCTTCTACGTCCTAGCGATGATCGCGCTCGGTTTCCACTTGTATCACGGCGTTTGGAGTATGTTCCAGACCCTCGGCATCAACCGTCGCAAGTACAATCGGTTTTTCCGGGGCTTGGCGCTCATCTCGGCGGTGCTGATCGCCGGGGGCGGTATCGTCGTCCCGGTTGCCGTCCTGGCAGGCATCGTCAGTTAAGGAAAGCGAATTCGCGATGGCAACAACAATCGCACCTCCCGCCCCGGCTATTGATAGTGATCGCCGTGCCCATGGGGGGCGCGAGATCGTCCTGGACGCCAGGATTCCATCCGGGCCAATCGAACAGAAATGGGAGAAGCACCAGTTCGAGATGAAACTGGTGAACCCGGCGAACAAGCGCAAGTTCACGGTTCTCATCGTCGGCTCCGGCCTTGCGGGAGGCGCCGCCGCCGCGTCACTGGCCGAACTCGGCTACCATGTCAAATGCTTTTGCTATCAGGATTCGCCGCGCCGCGCGCATAGCATCGCCGCGCAGGGCGGCATCAACGCCGCAAAGAATTATCGCAACGATGGCGATAGCATCTACCGCCTCTTTTACGACACGGTGAAGGGCGGGGACTTCCGCTCGCGCGAGGCGAATGTCTACCGGCTGTCGCAGATCAGTGTCAACATCATTGACCAGTGCGTCGCGCAGGGCGTCCCTTTCGCGCGCGAGTACGGCGGTCTGCTCGACAATCGCTCCTTCGGCGGCGCGCAGGTCTCGCGCACCTTTTATGCGCGCGGTCAGACGGGACAACAATTGCTGCTCGGCGCGTACTCGGCGCTCTCACGACAGATCGGCCTCGGCAATGTGGAGATGTATGCACGCCATGAGATGCTCGATCTCGTCGTTGTAGACGGTGCGGCGCGGGGCATCATCGCGCGCGACCTCGTGACGGGCGCGATCACGCCGTACGTCGCCGATGTGGTCGTACTGGCATCCGGTGGGTATGGCAATGTCTACTACCTTTCGACAAACGCAAAGGGGTGCAACGTCACGGCGGACTGGCGGGCGTACAAACGCGGCGCATTGTTCGCGAACCCCTGCTACACGCAGATTCACCCGACCTGCATCCCCGTCTCCGGCGATCACCAATCGAAACTGACGCTGATGAGCGAGTCACTGCGGAACGATGGGCGCGTCTGGGTGCCAACGCGGGCGGGCGATACGCGACCGACCGCGATGATCCCCGAGAGCGAGCGCGACTATTTCCTCGAACGGAAATATCCGAGTTTCGGCAATCTCGTTCCACGCGATGTTGCGAGCCGCAATGCGAAGGAGGTCTGCGACGAGGAGCGCGGTGTTGGCCCGGGCGGGCGCGGCGTCTACCTCGACTTCGCGGACGCAATCAAGCGGCTTGGGCGGCGGGTGATCGAGGAGCGGTACGGCAACCTGTTCGATATGTATAACAAGATCACCGGCGAGAACTCCTATGAAGCGCCAATGCGCATCTATCCGGCCATCCACTACACGATGGGCGGCCTCTGGGTGGATTACAACCTGATGAGTACGATCTCCGGTCTCTTTGTCGGTGGTGAAGCCAATTTTTCCGATCACGGCGCGAACCGCCTCGGCGCGAGCGCCCTCATGCAGGGCCTCGCGGACGGCTACTTCATCCTCCCCTACACGATCGGCAACTACCTTGCGGGTGCAAAACTGCCGAAGATGGACACGACGCATCCCGCCTTCGCGGAGTCCGAGGCGGAGGTTAATGCCCGCGTCAAGCGGCTCCTCAGCATCAAGGGAAAACGAACGGTAGATTCCTTTCATCGCGAACTCGGCCACATTATGTGGGACTATTGTGGCATGGCCCGCAACGACGCGGGGTTGCGCCACGCGCTCGCCCAAATCCCGCAACTGCGTGAGGAGTTCTGGCAGAACGTCAACGTGATGGGCGAGAACGCGGAACTAAATCAGTCGCTCGAAAAGGCAGGGCGCGTCGCGGACTTCCTCGAACTCGGCGAACTAATCTGCACGGACGCCCTCAATCGCACCGAATCGTGCGGTGGTCACTTCCGTGAGGAGAGCCAAACGGCAGACGGCGAAGCCTTGCGCGACGACGACAACTTCTCGCACGTTTCGGCGTGGGAATACACCGGCGTCGGCAACATCCCAGCCTTGCATACGGAACCCCTCGACTTCGAGTATGTTCACCCATCGCAACGGAGTTACGTGTAAATGGCAACGCTTGCAGCACGGGGACCCAGTACCGCACACGACGGTCATATCGACCGCGCCCTGAACCTCACCCTCCAGATCTGGCGGCAGAAGAATGCCTCCAGTTCCGGCAAGATGGTTACCTATGAGGCGATGGGCATTAGCACGGATATGTCCTTTTTGGAGATGCTCGATGTTGTCAACGAGGGGTTGATCGCGCGCGGCGAAGAACCGATCGCCTTCGACCACGACTGCCGTGAGGGCATCTGCGGCACCTGCGGCTTCATGATTAATGGCGTCGCACACGGGCCGGAGCGCGGCACAACTGTCTGCCAGCTCCACATGCGCCACTTCCACGACAGCGAAACGATCACGATTGAGCCGTGGCGGGCGCGCGCCTTCCCGGTCATCAAGGACCTCGTCGTGGAGCGCGGCGCGTTCGATCGGATTATCCAGACGGGCGGCTACATTACCGCCCCGACCGGCAGCGCTCAGGACGCCAATGCCATCCTCGTCCCAAAGGCGGACGCCGATGTTGCATTCGACTCCGCCGCCTGCATTGGTTGCGGCGCGTGCGTGGCAATGTGCCCGAACGCCTCGGCGATGCTCTTCACCGCCGCGAAAATCTCGCACCTCGGCCACCTACCCCAGGGCCAACCGGAGCGGGACGACCGCGTGCTGCGGATGGTCGAGCAGATGGATGTCGAGGGCTTCGGCGCCTGCACGAACATCGGCGAGTGCGCCGCCGTCTGCCCGAAAGAGATCCCCATGGACGTCATCTCCTTCATGAACCGCGACCTCCTCCGCGCCACCCGCCGCAAAGACCGCGAGGCGAAGACGAACAACGAGTAACGAGTACGAGTGCTCCGATCTGACAACGCAATGGAGAGATGCCGAAACAGGCTTCTCTCTTTGTGATACGCTGACGTAGTACGATGAACCTCGTAGTCATTTCCTCACAGGAGATCGAACGATGGTCAAAGCACAAACATCAGCGCGTGCCATTGTCTCTCGGCCCGATGTGCTATATGGGGAGCCGACAGTCGCCGGAACAGGATTTCCGTCCGCACGATTGTCATCGCGAACTATGCATTTGGCGGTGTTGAGCAGGTGCAAGAGCAACTGCCAACCCTGAGTATCCCGGACATCGAACAGGCATTGCGTTACTATCGCGCACATCGTGGCGAAATCAATGCGTATATCGCGGCGAATGTCGAGGATGAGGACATCCCATACGAGCGGCTGTAAATGCCCCCGCCAATGGCCGTTTATCTGGATGAGTGCGTGTATCGCCGTACTGCTCAATCGCTCGCCACACGCGGCATCTCAATTATCACGGCGCAAGAAGCCAATATGATCTCAGTGTGCGATGACAGACAACTTCGCTTCGCTACTACGAATGACTGGATATTGCTTTCGATAAAACACGCAAGACTTTATTCGGCTGCATGTAGCCTTCCAGAGAAACGGATGGGAACACGCTGGTATCATCACAATTCCCGAGACGTTTCGTCCTGATCGCCTCACCATCCGTGCCGCGATGATGTTCGACTGGATACAGGCGGAATGTCCTACTCCATGGAATCGCCTCTTTCGCTGGACGGATGTGCAGCAGCGGCTCAACGGCGGCTACGTACTTGAAGGGTATACCGATGCAGAAGTCGCCCTCGCGCTCGGTAGAGCGACGACGCTTCCATGAGCCAGCAACCGTCGCTCACCGCCATCATTCTTGCGGGCGGGCAAAGTCGGCGGATGGGAGTGGATAAGGCGCTGTTGCGGCTGCCGTCCGGGGGGCCGACACTGATCGAGCGGGTCGTGGCGGCAGCGCGGGCAGTGACGGATGATGTGGTGATCGTTGCGGAGGATGCAGGGCGGTTGCCACCAATGGCCGTCCGCACGGCACCAGATGCGATTGCGGGCGCGGGGCCGCTGGCAGGACTAGTCGCGGGGTTCGCGGCGACGCGGCGCCCGGATATTCTCGCGCTTGCCTGCGATCTGCCCTATCTCTCCGTGCCACTCCTGCGCTGGATGGCCGGGCTGCCCCGGACATGGGATGCGCTCGTTCCCGTGCTCCCGAATGCGGATAGCACGGCGGGGTGGGAATCATTGCACGCGCTCTACACGCGCGCCTGTCTCGCCCCGATGCGTGCCGCCCTCGACCGGGGCGACCGACAGGCGACCGCCTTCTTCCCGGCGATCAACGTCCAGCGGCTGACCGCCGACGAGATGCGACCGCACGACTCAGCAGGGCGATCCACGATCAGCGTCAATACGCCAGATGCATGGGCCGAAGCGGTACGCTGGCGAGCGGATCGTCCCGACGCTATACTACGCGACGAATAGCATGAGGATTCGGCGTTGGGGCGCTCACAAGGGGCTACCCCTCCCGTTCAATATCGTGGAGAGAATGCAACGATGACCTTGCAAGGTGAACGCGATTACCGGAAGTTCATGGTAGATGACGCGTTGGAGCCCGCGCTCATACCACTCGATATCTGGAACGCGCTCTTTGATGAGTACCAGAATAAGCCCGGCAATTTCTACAAGGGGTTCAAACGGCTCGGCGTGCTCCGTCTGGATGTCGAGCAGGAGATCAAACAGGCCGAGGAAGCGGGCAAGTGGCTGACCGAGGACGAGGCGGCCCGGTACGTCCTCTACGAAGTGATTGACGAACTTGGCAACGATATATGGTACCAACGAGCGATGTCGCTGATCGAGGAGGACTGCCGCAAAGATGTCGCCTGGCGGCCGAAGAACTACGCGAAATACCTCGATCCTGTCTACGATGAGCAGGAAGCCCGTGGCTGGCAACCCTACTGGGAGCCTCCCCGCTGGGTTCTACCAGGCAATAAGTAATGAGCACTGAGAGGCGCCACGTCCTCCTCATTGCACACTGCTGACTGTGGAACCGACTCACTTCTCACCTCGTTGTAACCCATACGCGCGTGCTATCATGCGAGCGCACGCGCTACTGGAAAAGCGATACGAACATGCAAGGGGGAACACGATGGTTACGGCAACACGACGACGGATGCGGCGGGGAATGGCGGTAGGGATGCTACTACTGACGGCGGCGCTGCTCAGCGCGTGCATCGAGTCGAATTCCAGCAGTACAATCGGGTCGGACTTCACGGGCACGACGAACATGCGCATCGGCATCTCGAAAGCCGCCATCCAGACGCTGACGACAATCGGCAAAAGCCTCGGTGGCACACCGACGCCGAATTCCAGCGGCGCACTGGATAATCCCTTTGGTGACGTGACGAACCAGGTCACCGACATGGGCGGCACGGTAAAACCCTACGACAACGGAAACTTCATGGGTGTTGACATCACGATGCCGTTCACATCGCTCGATGAAATGCAGAGCCAGATCAATAGCATCCTTGGCAACTCGTCTGGTTCATCGAGTGGATCAAGCCCGTTGTCCGGGAGTGGGAGCGATCAAAGCGCCCTCGTTCAGATTACTACCAAGGGCACCGATACGGGGATCCGCATTGACGGCACGGTAGATCCATTGAGCACCGTCAATGACCCCAATAGCCCGAATGCCATCCCCGGCCTTGATCTATCGTCGCTCCTGCTCGGTGGCGGCATGATCCAACTCTCCTTCACGATGCCGGGCGCGATCACGAATGCCGATCCGCTCGCGAAACAGAACGGTAACACCGTCTCGTGGAGCTTCAAAGTCGGCGACAAGGCCGCAAAGATCTTCGCGGAAGCGAACAAGAGTTAGCGCCAAGCGCAGGTGTTGCTAGCGTAGGCTTCAGCCTACGGCCCCTGTAAGCAAGAGCCTCCGAGGGAAAGAACGCAGGCTGAAGCCTACGCTACCACCGGGGAAAAGGAGGGGCATTTGCCCCTCCTGATCGTTTCCTGCTCTCGCGTTCAGAATCGCCGGGACGTACGACGATATTCGCGGACACCACGGGATGGGCCACCAAGGACGATACCGAGCAGCCACGTCACGAAGAAAGCGATGAGCGCCCAGACAACGATGGCGACGATCGTGCTCACTTCGAGGACATTGCTACCCGAGGCGCTGTCCGAGAAGATACCCCGGAATGGCGCGACAAAGGCCGCTGTCGCGTTGTAGATAAAACTGACGAAACTACTGGCCGTGTTCGCACCTGTCGCCTTGAGGATGAAGCGAAAAACGAGCCCAACGAGCAGCAATCCGGTCAGGAACCAGATGATCCGCGTCGCGAGGTCGAGCGCGGAGAAGCGCCCCGCCGCTTCATCTTCCACAATGCGGTCGCTCACTACCTCATCGCGCACTGGTGCCGCGACATATGGTTGCTCAACGACCCGTTCCCGCACGACCTCATTGCGGAGCGGCGCTGTTTGCGCGTACGGCGCCGGGTCTCCGTAGGCCACCGCCTCACCGGCATCCCGTTCTTCAGAAATCGAGCGTCGCTCTACTGGTACTCCGGCAGCGTCGCGATACACTTCGTGACTTTCTTCTCTCCGGTACGTCATGTTGTCGCTCCTTCTCGGTAGATGCCTGTATTCCTGCGACGTGCACCCGTCATTTCGATCCATACTCCCCAAAGGCAAGTGGCGTGCCAGCAGGCGGCACGACAGCAAAAAAGGCGAGTTGGTAGCGTAGGCTTCAGCCTGCGTTCCCCCTATCGGGAGGAAGCCTTTGAGGGAGGGACACAGGCTGAAGCCTACGCTACCGGAGTATGGCCTTTAGAGCGGTTCTCATAAAGGTTGTCCCGGCCCCGGCTCGTATCCGCAGTGTGTGAACCACCCAGCCGCGTTTTGGGGCGTGACCGTGTCGAGCGCTGTTCCGATGGCTGCCTCCAATCCTCCTTGC
>JAABUY010006009.1_pt1 | contig 11983 bp, 15 predicted proteins | sample 5560271 | NCBI WGS metagenome assembly JAABUY01 (sample SAMN10711886, study PRJNA513374) | rock metagenome | isolation source: Antarctica rocks | place: Antarctica: Victoria Land, University Valley
TGCTGGCGTACACGTTGCGGCCCCAGCGCACCGCGCTCACGACCGACGCAAAGTTGTTGTCCAGCAGCAGGATGTCGGAGGCCTCCTTGGCGATGGACGTGCCCGCGTTCATGGCGAAGCCGACGTCCGCCAGGCGCAGCGCGGGCGCGTCGTTGGTGCCGTCGCCCGTCACGGCGACCACCTCGTCGCTGTCGCGCTGCAGCGCTGCGCGAGAGCACGCAGACCGCTCAGGCCTGAGAGCCGCCCCACAGCTCCGGCACGATCGGCAGGCAAAGGGCCCGGTGACAGAGGGCACGCAGGCTCATCACGTCAGCCCAAATGCCCGTGCAAGGCAGCTGTAGGTCCGACTGAACGGACATCAGCCCGCCCGCCCGCGCAGGCGTCCTTCGGCCCCCGCGACCCCTCATGCGTCTGCACCGAGCATGACCGGTGGCTGCAGCAAATGATCATTTGCTGGGCGCAAGAGTGTGGCAGCAGCAGGAGATCACTGCGAGTGCAAGACTAACTGCAGGCATAGCTCGCATGCAGAGTCACCCGCTGCCCTGCCCTAGCAGGGTACCCCTGCCCGCACGCAGCCTGCAGCGCCGGACGCGCGGCGGGTCGCGCGCACCCTGGACAATCGTGAATTTGTCCTTTGGCGAGCAGCGCCCGATGACGCGCAGGTCGGGCCAGAGCGCCGCGAAGGCTGGGTAGTCCAGCGAGCCGTCCGCCCGCAGCACCTGGGCGGGGCACCGCACAGACGCATCTGGCCGAGCCACAGCGTATCAGGGAAACGTGGCTCTGCCCACAAAGCGACAAAGCAGCGAGTGCGAGCTCCAAGACAGAGGCGACAAGGGGTGTGCATGCGGGGGAGGCATGGCCGCCACGCGCGACACCAGCTGAGCGGCATGTGCAGGGAGGTGCACGCGCACCCGTTTCCGGAACTCTGGCCCGGTCATCACGACGCTGCCGTCGAGGCCGCCTGGGTCTCTGCGCCTCGCCGTCGAGCCTGCACAGAGCGCCAACCCACTTCCACTTGACAGGTGTGTCCTTGTGTTTGAGCTGCAGGGGCTTGGCAACAGGCCACAACAGCGTGTCACATGTTGAAAAATTGGCAAGCAGTTTGGGGCGACACAACAGTCTGAGGGCGAGTGGTGTGAGCATGTGAGCCATTAGACCGTACATAAAAACGGACATGGTAAATACAGCTGCAACATGTATTCTTGCCGCAGGGCCATGAGCGCTGAGGCGTGCCACTGTCAGTTGTCAGGGCGTACCAGCCTCGCTGCTGCGGCTCCTCCTAGTGACTCCTTTCCTGCCATAGAGGGTCCCCTGCAGAAGCAGGGACAGGCTCAAGTTAGCACCCACAGCTGTCACTTTACATGCAAACAGGTACGTCATACAATGTGCTTGTCATGCGGCCCGGCCTCGCCCTTCACACACATTGCCTGCGAGTGCCCAGGTATAAGCCAGGCATGCCGTTCTTGAAGTAACTGCAGCCGTTGGCAAGCACAGTGATAGCCACACGGTGATAGCACATGGTGATAGTCGAACACTCAGTACTTGGCGAGCTGCAAACAAAGCGTGCAGGATGCCTGGCCTTTCAGAAAGGCCGCGCCAGCCAGGAGTGCTGCCCGCACGGGCGCCGCCCCTGTTCTGCCGAGTGTCAGTCTAGACACAGTTGATGACATCCTGACTCAAGCAGCGCAACCCACCTTGAGCGCGGCCGTCCCGTTACGGCCGGCCGCTCCCTCGGCGGATGCCGCCCCCGCAGCGCCGCGCCCGCTCACGCTGGCGCGCGCGCCCGCCTGCCGGCGTGCGGACGCGCCCGCGGCGTCCTCCGCGTCCGGCGCACTGCGCAGGCCGCCCGGCGCGCCCGCGGGCTCGCCCGGCTCGTCCATGGTGGCCATGACGGGCGCGAGGTACGGCAGCGGCGCGTCCGGCGGCAGGATGCCGCACTGCCGCGCGATCGCGGTCGCGGTGACCGCGTTGTCGCCTGCGCAACCCCCGCACTCGCATCAACGCAACCGGAGGCGACCCTGCAGTCAAGGCAGACCCACGGGCGGCAGCAGATGCACCGGCGCAGGTCAATGAGCCTGAGCGCAGGAGTGTGCATGACTGCCGCTGACTAACCACCTACCGGGCGCCGCTGCGCACCGCCCTGCGGGCGCGGGGGTCCCCCCGCGCCGGCACGGAGCGCGGCCAGGCGGTCAAAGCACGTCTGGTTAAGGCGGCCGCGCACCGGTGAGCATGCGCACGGTGATGCCCGCGCGCTGGCACTGCCGGATGGCGTCCGGCACCTCGCGCCGCAGCGGGTCCTCGATGCCGACCAGCGCGACGAGCGTCAGGCGCTCCTCCAGCGCCGCCGCATCGGCGCCGCCGCCGCCGCCGCAGGCGGGGCCGCCGCCGGGCAGCTCGCCCGCCGGCACGTCGCGGTACGCCAGCGCAAGCATCCTGCGCGCGCGCGCGCTCGGCGGTCGCCCATGGACCGCGGCCCCAGCGGCCCGTCCGTGCACTCTTCCCACCTGGCCCCACTGGCTCACGCGCTCTGACTCTGTAGCCGCTGGCCAGGCAGGCTGCCCCGCCAGCAGCGCGCTGTGGGCGACACGCTCTGAACAACGTGCTGCAGAGCTGCCCTCTGGGACATGGCATGGCGTCTGCGTGCGCGCCCGGTTCGGAGTGCACAGGGCGCCATCACCCCCTTGCGCAGCAGCAACTCAGGCGCCCGCGGCGGGGGCGCGCCGGTTGCCGTCCGCCGAGAAGCTCTCCAGCAGCTCCTGCTTCTCCTCGGCCGGCAGCTCGGCCGCGCCGCCGTCGGGCGTCAGCCGCCGCGTGCACTTCCGCAGCACGATCTCCGCCGCGCCCTTGCAGAGCAGGCGCGCGCCCGGCGCGCCGTCGCCGCTGCTGCGCCCGGCGCATGCCTTTATTTATGCAATGAGCGCTTGCGAGTAGCTGCGCACCAGAGGCTCTGCGACCGCGCCAGGGTCGTCACTGTGTGCCGCTGCGCCATGTGCAGCCTGCGCAACGCAACACATAGGGCATGCAGGTCCCGCGAGGCAGATCACAGGCGCGACGGCACATGCAACCTGGGTTGAGCAGACTACACAGTCGCAATGACACCCCATGGCAGGACAGCCGAGGCGCGCAGTGGCGCACAAGCGCCGGCGCAGGCCCAGGAGTTGCAAGCAAATGTCAACGGCCGCGCCTGGCCTCGGCGGCCGCGACGAGCGTGGACATGCGCTTGCGGTCGGAGGAGAAGGGCGCGACCGCCAGCAGCCGCGCGGCGCCGCGCGTGGCTGCATAGTCCGCGCCCAGGCCCGCCGCCAGCGCCAGCAGCGCGCACTCCGTGCGGCTGCCGACCTGCAGCGGGCGCCCGCCTGCGCGCGCGCGCGCGCGTGATTGGCGCGCGCCGCTGCCGCCCTGCGGGCGGCGTCGCGCTGACGCCGGGCGCCGCGTCTGTTTGAGGGCTTGGGCGCCTGTGTCTGTGGGCATTGCGCAGCCATGCAACGTGGCCGCCCTGCGCTCATGCCCTTGCGGCCCATGCAGGGTCAGCGCTCCAGAGACACACGCCTGTGTCACGCAACCTGAGGGGCCAGCATGGGTCCGAACGCCAGCAAATGGAGACATGCTGGGTTAGGGTTAAGGCTGAGCGGCCCCGCACCATCCTGCGCGGGCCGCAGCTCGGCGGTGGAGTTGATGGCGATGCCGTCCGCAAGCAGCTCCACGACAACGGGCGGCAGTGCGAGGCCGGGCAGCGCCGCGCCGCCGCCGCGAGGCGCCTCGCGCAGGGCGGCCAGGTCGCGGAACTCGGCGCCGGCCGCCCACAGGCGCACGACCGCCATCTCGTTCTGCGTCAGCGTGCCTGCCCGCCCGGCGCACCGCTCTTGCTGCTTATCTGGGCGGAGGCAGGCCAAGTTCCTGGTAAGGTAGCCCCGCAGAGGCACTCCAGGCTGACATGGTTGAATCTTAGGGACTTCATGACAGCTTTGCGCCGACAAGCTGCAAGCCCTGGCGGGACCACGCCGCGCACTGATAGCACTGCGCCATGGCGTCATCGCCGCGCGGCCGGGAAGCAGGGGGCCCCGCGGCCCCGCACCGGCTGCAGCGCGGGCACGCTGGTAGGCACGCATCATGGGCCCACGGGCGCGCCCGGGCGCGCCTGTCTTGTCGGTGCAGATGGACGTGGCGGCGCCCATGGTCTCCGCGGCCGACAGCGTGCGCACGAGGTTGCTGTCGGCCAGCATGCGCCGCACGCTGAACGCGAGCGCCACGGTCACCGCCAGCGGCAGGCCCTCCGGCACCGCGACCACCTGCGCCGCGCGCGGCGCGCGTCGCCGGCCCTGCCCTACCCTGCTACCCAACCCTGTCAGCTTCGAGCGCCTGGTTCGGCACAGGACGGCGCCGCGCTCATCGCCTGAGCGGTGGAGCACTCACCTGGGCGATCACTCACCACAGCCCAGAGCCACATGTTGACAGGGGATATATCAGGGTAAATGCTTGCTTGGTATAATATATGCATGGCATGCTGAAACACGTCCAGCGCATGCTGCGTCCGGGCTTGCGGCATGTGCAGGGCCTCTAGGCAGTCTGCCTGCTCGCCCGCGCTGTGATCCGGCGGTGACACGACGGAGCAGAGCGCCCAGGGCGCGCCACGATGGTGATGGCGGTGATGACAAAGTGCAGGTAGCGCGGCAGCAGGTCCCAGGACCAGGGCCGGCCGGCGACCGCAAACTCCGCCCAGCTGAACTGGCCGGCCATGGCAATCAGGCTGAACAGCGCGGCCGCGAGCCCGAACGCGCCGATCTGGCCGGCCATGACCTCCAGCTTGGTCTGCAGCGGCGTGGTCTCCCTGGCGCATGCGCGCGCCGCCGCTGCCAAGTCAGGCGCTGCCGTCAGGCGGCAGGAGCGAGGCATCACAGCCCCTGCAGCACCTCGCTCAGTGGCGGGCCCTCGCCACCGTAGGAGTGCAGGTCTGCAAGACACTGGTGAGCGGATCTGCATGGAGTCGGTGCGGGGGTCTGTGAGGTGGCGGTGGGCGGAGCGCACCGTAGCCCGTCGCTGGGGTCGGGCCTGTCGCCGCCGCCGAGCGAGCCCAGGATCTGCCCCTGCGCCGAGTTGAGGCCCACGGCAGTGACCATCATGCGCCCGTAGCCCTCCAGCACCTGCGCGGTCTGCCGGATCAGCAACAGCGGAGCCGCGGGCGGCCTGTGCCACCTACATATGTCTATACATTGCTAGGATCCCAACAAAAAATCTATGGATGAGATGGTCTGCATACAGCCTCGGCTTCGGGGCAGGGGGGGAGGGCATGCCTTGGTGCCGCTGAGCATGAGCGCGGCGCCGCCCGGCGCCTTGAGCACGTCCTGGCTCTCGCCCGTGAGGTGGCTCTCATCCGCCCTGCGGCGCCGCGGGCGCGCAGGGATCAGGCGCCCGCCGGCCGCGCGCCGCAGCGTGCGCCCCCAGCGGCGCTGAGCTCGCAGGCACCCCGCATGACCAGCCGCCAAGCGCTGAGGGATGTGCGGAGCCGGACAGTCGGCACTGAGCTGCTGGCCTGCTGCGACCGCCCCCGGCAGGCTGAAAGCTGCTCGACTGCCAGATCCTGGCACCTGCTGCACTTGTTGGCAGCGCAAACTATCAGTCCGCTTCAAATCTGGCCGGGTGAATGCGCAGGTTGCCGCATGGGGGCATGCTTGCCTGTACCTCCAAGTTTGTACATGTGATGCGCCAGACTGTGAGCGCACGCATTCACGGGGCCTGGGCGGGGCGCGCCGGATCTCGTCGCCCTGGAAGAGAATGCCATCAGCGGCCAGGATGTCGCCGGTGGCGAACAGCATGACGTCGCCCACCACCAGCTGCCCCGTGTCGATCTCCTGCGTGCGCCCGTCCCGCAGCACCGTCACCTGCGCCCGCGCGCGCCCCGGTCGGCGCCAGCGCTCACACGCCGCCCCCAGCCCGTCGCACACGCCGCCGCCCGGCCCGTCTGGCGGGGTCGTGCGGTTGGGTAGGGTAGGGTGGGGTGCGCACGTCGGCCGCCGACGACAGCTCGGACAGCGCGCGGAACTGCTGCTCCTTCTGGAAGTCGTTCGCGGCGGTGACCAGCGCCACGACGGCGACCGCCGCCAGTATTGCCGCGCCCTCCACCCAGCCGCCGGCCTCGCCGCCGCCGCCCAGCGCGGCCTGCAGCGCCAGCGACAGCGCGCCCGCGCCCAGCAGCACGCGCAGCGTGAAGTCGTCCAGGCTGCGCACCAGCAGCTCGCCAAACGTCACCTGCGGCGCTGTAGGCCTGCGCAGTGAGCGCCCGCCAGCAACCTCCCGCGCCCGCACGCGAAGCTCGCGGCCCGAGCCTGGTCGCAGCGCCACCGACATAGCGTGCCGCTGCCGGCGATGTGGCGGGCGTGCGCGCCAAGCTGCGCCGACAATGAAGCCTGCAGGGTGGGGAGATGAGCTCCTCATCTCCCTGAGAGAGAGGGGAGCGACGCTCTATACAGAATGTGTCAGCATGACTGACGAGACAGAAGCCAGAGCTCCTCTGCTGCAGGGTTAAACCTGCAGGGTATAAACTGCCGGGCGCGCGCCTGGTCGCGGTCGGGGAGGCTGTTGGAGCCGAGCGCCTCCGCGCGGCGCGCCAGCTCGCCCGCGTCGCTGGCCAGGCCGCGCGTCAGCGACGAGCGCAGGCCCTCCGCCAGGCGCTCCGCGGCGTCGCGGTCGACGCTGCAGCCCTCGCCCTGCGCGCGCGCGCAACGCGTTCAGCACGCAGGGCGCCAGTTGCTTTGGTGTGAGCGCGGCGCCCGTTGCCGAATGGCCTGCTGTCCCGCGCTGCGGCTCGTCCGCTGCGTACTGGCGCACGCTCGCTGGCAGCGCGGGCGGGTAGTGCAGCACTCCGAAGCAGCGCTAGTCAGCAAGCAAGCTCCGGGCTCCCTGACTGCTCCTCAGCCGGTGCAGACTGCCTGCCTCCTGCTTGTATGCCAGCTTTAGTTTCGCGCAAGCACCATGGTATGCGGGCTGGCCTGGGCCCCGGGGCAGCACAGCTCACGTGCTTGCAGTGCACCCGGCGGGCTTGGTACGTGCCTGGTCGGCAAGCTGCTCGGAGAAGCGCGCCAGGTCCGCCACAGTCATGCCATATCCGCCGGCCTCTGCGGCCTCGCCGCACTCCTGGGGCGCCTCGGCGGTCTGGACTGCCGACACTCGCAGGTGCCAGGCTCGCTGCGCTGCAGCGACTTTGACAGCGCCGCTGGCCTTGACGCAGCGCTGCCAGGCGCTCTGGCACAGCGGGGAGAGCCGGCGCGCGCTGGTCGTACGCTGCGGCGCGCTGCATTGGGCCCCAACACGCGGCCTGTGCGCGGGGCTGCTGCACAGTTGGTGCATATCCTATCTGAGCGCGTACAACGTCAATATGTAGGAAGACGCAAGACAGGGTCCTCCGCAAAACTGATGCCACACGCCAGAGTTCAGTTTATCATCCCAACTGATAAGCTGCACAGTTTGTGACTCACACAGATTGCGATGCCGCCCAATGCAGGCAGTTAGGCACGCCGGCTAACAAATAAAGCGCTCTTAGCCTCTGGGCTGCGTTGGCAGATTTCAGGTCTTTCACCCCAGTGAAAACCCTGATGCAGCACTGCTCACTTGGCAAAAAGTTTGCCGCTCCTTATGCGCTCCTTGCTGGGATCACTCTACTCTAGACTGCCCGACTGTTTCAAGCTTCAGTAGTAGCGACGTCCACATTTTGACAACCTGATCAGTTCTGAACAAGCGGGGAGCGCGATGTGACAGCAAACGGTTGCGTGGGCCATGGTCGCGTACAACATCTACATTTTCAATCGGCAGGGCACCTGCCTGTATTACTATGAGTGGCACCGGCCCAAGTCAGTGCGGCAGGGCGCCGGCACGCCCGCCGACGACCAGAAGATGATGTTCGGGCTGTTCTTTTCGCTGAAGACGTTTGCGGCCGCGATGGACCCGCGCCAGTGTGCCCCAGGCTGTGCTCTACTTACATGCTTACATGCTGTGCCACGTTTCAACGATAATGCCGGCGCCTGCTGCGCAGTGCCTCAGCTGTCGCGCTCTGCTGCTGAAGCGCACACTACTGCCTGAAGCTGGTACACGGCCGGCCCGGCGCCGCAGGGACAACAAGGTGCTGGGGGCGACGCTGCGCATCGGCGAGGCGTGCACCTTCCACTCCTTCCGCACGAACAACTACAAGCTGCACTTTCTGGAGTCGCCGTCCGGGCTGAAGGTGCAGGGCGTCGCTCCCTTCAAAGCTGGCGCACTCGCCGCTCACACGATCTCTCTCTCCAAACGGGCCTGGTCATGTGGGCCCCAGATTGTGCTGAACACGGGCGCTGAGGCGGGCGACATGCGCGACCACCTGAACTACATTTACGGCGCAATCTATGTGGAGTGCGTGCTGAAGAACCCCGCCTACACGCCCGGCCGGCCCTTCAGGCGCGCACCGCCACGCTGGTTTTGCCCCTTGCGTGTTGCCCAGCAGCACAGGTGCAAGCTCAAGCCGCCGTCAGCTGCAAATGTGGGCCGCGCGTGCTGCCTGACGCGCTGCTTGGCCGCAGCTGCGAGCTCTTCACGGCGCGGCTGCTGCAGTACATAAGGAGCCTGGGCTTGTAACCCTGCGCGGCGGGGCCCTGCGCCGCAAGGGCGCGGCCGCCGCCGCGGTGCCGTCTGCCAGAAGAGCCTGCTCTTGGCAGGCGGCTGGTTGTGTGTCCATATAATGTGAATGCATATCTGATCTGGCACATGTCACATGTGCTCACTAACACCGAAGGAGTTCGCTTACAGTACTGTTTATATGTGCTATAAACACGCCAGGTGAGGTCGCGTGTACAAGGTGTGTGAACCCGAGTCAAGCTCTTTGAGGGCGGCACAAAATCAGTTGGTGTGCCCGAAGCCCCACAGTAGCCCCCAAATGGCCCGCAAAAGCCAACAAATGCACCAGCTGGGCCGCAAGCCAGCAGGCAGTGCGCTTCTTGGCCAAGCAGCGTAAATGCTACGTAAAAAGCAGGCAGCTGTACGAAAGAGTCAGGTCTCATGTTCACGTAGAGGGACAATGCCAGAGGTAGCCCAAGCTCCGTTGAAAGAATGCAGGGGCTGCACGCATGCCAGTCGCCAACGGACTGCATGCCAACAAATGCGAGGCTGAAGCAGCCAAAACAGGGCTGCCGGCGGGCTGCACGCACCGCGCGCCTGCATGCCCAATCAGCTGCCAGCAATCAAAACATGCCGCAGGCAGCAATACATGGTGTAGAGTTTCAGTCGTTCGCTACAGATCTTTCACGCCAGTCCTCACCCGCGGCGCTGTGCACCCGCGGTGACCATGCCGGTTGGAAGCCCTCCCAGTTCATCACGTGTCCCAGTATCATGCACCTGGAGCGCCTCAGGCTGCGCCTGCAGGCTGGTCACTTGGGCGGCCGCGTCCCCGCCGCACACCCCGCGCGCGCCTACCACGGGGCAGGAGCAGCGGCCGGCGCAGCCGCGCCTGCGCCGGCGCTGGGGCAGGGCGGGCCGTCCGAGCAGTCCACGAGGCCGCCGCTTGGCAGGCTGATGCATGACGCGCACACGCGCGTTACGGCCGCTCCGCCGCTGCTCGCCTCGACCAGCCTGCGCGGGGGGCGCCAAGCGGTTCGCCTTCCCAGCGGGGATTTCACGCTGCCGGCCTCTGGGGCTATCTCCGACTTGCACTGGCCCATATGCACCCGCCTAGCATCATGACTGACTCCCCTGCACCATGGGCGCGTGCGAGCCACACATACCGGCCAGGGTGCAGGTTGTCAGGGGCCAGAGGAGGGCCGCACCAGCTGACGCGCGTGCCAGGCCGCAGCGTCCGCCCCAGCACAACCTGCGCGTGGGGCATGCAGCTGTGGTGAAGGGCGTGCATGCCGCTTGAGGGCTGCTGCACAGCGCAGTGGCTATCTGCAAGCAATGTAGTGCCTGGGATTTTATGAAGGGTTGCGTGGCCGCATGGCTCCAGCGCTGCGCAGCAGCAGCTGCTTGCATCTGGCCTTGAAAAGCGCACATGGGCCAGGACGCAGGGCATGCGCACGGCCTGGAGCGCACCGAGTTACCCGCAGCAGTGACCGGGCAGGGCGCGGCCTCGCGGCTTGCAGCGCCGCAGCACCGGACGGAGTCCGGCCGCACGCGGACCGCCGGCGGCGCGCAGCCGTTGGCCTTGGCGCGCGCGTAGCTGGTGGCGAAGCGTGCGCCGCCGGCCGCCGCGTCTGTGGTCGCCTGCGCATACCGAAGCTGCTTGGCAGGTTTGAGGGCGCGGGGGGAACGGGCCATGCCAAGGCGCCTGAGCCCTGAGGACCAGCCCAGCCTCTCTGCCTGCCGCATCATGCACCCTGGTACACGCTGTGTAAAGCGTGCCGCTGTGCTAGTTTTCTACACACTACGGTCACCCTTGCAGCCCTCGAATGCAGCCGCTCCGGCACCTTACAGCATGCCTTGCCAGCGAGTTCCCTTTGCGCCGGCGAGCACTGCAGCGGCGCGGCCGTGCGAGCGGCGGCGCCGCTGGGCGCGCGCCGTGGCGTTGCCGGGCGTGCCGCACGACAGCAGCGATGCGTCCGGCGCTTCCTGGTCGACGACCGACAGCAGCAGCACCGCAGCGCTGCCGTCCGGCGCGGCGGCCCGCACGACGCGCTCGCCCAGCGCGTACGGCCCGCGCGGCACAAAGTCGAGGCCTGCGCGGCCGGCCGGCAGCAGCGTCGGCATGCAGGCAGCCAAGCACCTCAACCACTGCTCAGCAGCTGGCACAGCCCCAGGCTGGCCGGGAGCGCGGCACATGGGCACATCCTGCTCACGTTGCATGACCTGAGCAGCAAGCAGCGCCGGGCACGGCCGCTGCCCGGCCACGCCTTCATACAAAACATCGCTGTGTGCCGTGGTGGCAGCAGGCTCTGCGCTTGCGGTCAGCCTTGTGCGGGCGCACGCACGGCTCCTCATTCTGCCTTTCAGGCGAGAGGCATCAGCAAGCATGAGCGGGACGCGCGACGACGGCACCCCGAGGGCCCCACATGCGCAGCGGCGCCATGCCCCCCCCGCATGCACACGCATGCGCTGTCGCAAGGCGGGCGGTGCGCACCGGCGGCCGCGGCGCCCGGCGCCATTGCGCCGACGACGTCCGCCTCGTGCGCGGCGCACGCCGCGGAAGCGCTCACGGTCAGCGCCACGCGCTCCAGCGGCGCGCCGGGCACGGCGGCCCCGACGGGGTACGCGCCCCGCGCAGAGTCTGGCCCGGGGTACGGCGCAGCCGCCGCGTCCGGCACGACCACCACCTCCGCGGTCGGGCGCGCGTCGGAGACCGAAACGTCGTTCGCGGGCGGCGCCGGGGCGGCGGCCGGCGCGGACAGGCCGCCCGCGGCCGCGGACGGCGCCTCGGCAGGCGCCTCAAATACCTCTGCATCTGCTGCCTGCCCGTCTTCGATGGCGGCCGCCACGCGCGCGAGCAGCGCCGCCTGCAGCGGCTGGGCGACCGTGTCCGCAGCGGGTGCCGGCGGCAGGGGCCCGGCGGCGCCGGCGACGTGGCCGCCGTATGACCCTGCCGCGAGCGGCTCCGCGCCGGCGCCCTGCAGCGCCGCGACGCGCGCGGCGGACATGGCCTGCGATGCCGCTAGGGCTGGCGGCGGCGGCGGCGGCGGCGGCGGGTTAGCTGGCAGCGCTGCCAGCGGCATGCCATGGGGCACTACCGCGGGCATCGCCGCGAAGGGCTTGGCGGTGACGCCGCCATAGCCCCCGTACGACCCTGCAGCATAGGGGCCGACAGCGGCGGCGACGTGGCCCCCGTACGACCCAGCGGCAAAGGGCCTGGCGCCCGCGGCCTGCAGCGCCGCGGCCCGCGCGGCGGACATGGCCTGCGACCCCCTGGTTATCGCCGGCGGCGGCTGGTCGGGGAACGCGTTTGCCACGCTTGCAGGCGTCTCCGGGAAGGGCTGGACGGCGGCCGGCTTGGCCGCGGTGGCCCCCGCCGCGAACGGCTCGGCGCCCGCGACCCACG
>JAABUY010006010.1_pt1 | contig 11983 bp, 9 predicted proteins | sample 5560271 | NCBI WGS metagenome assembly JAABUY01 (sample SAMN10711886, study PRJNA513374) | rock metagenome | isolation source: Antarctica rocks | place: Antarctica: Victoria Land, University Valley
CCGATGGTAGGCGTCGAGCAAGGTTTCAGCCAAGCATTGCAAGTGGATGCGCGGGTCGCGCGGCCGGATGCCGTCCGGGACCGCGGTCACCGCCAGCAGATGCTCGAGGTGAGTGCGGATGATGTCGAACAGCAGCTCCGACTTGTCGGTATAGTAGTAGTACAAGAGCGCCTTCGACATGCCGCAGGCCTCGGCCAACATGCTGAGCGACGCCCGGTCGTAGCCGTGCTGCGCGAACAGGCCGGCCGATTGCTCCAGGATGGCTCGCCGCTTCTCGTCATGGTCAGAAGCCCGTGGGCGAGCCATCTCGTTTGCTGTCCCTAGTTTCGAGGTGCGCGAGCCGGGCCGCCGGAACCTGCAGGCTCCTTGTTTTTCGGATGGGGCTGGAGAGACTGGAAACCCGCGGACCGACGCCGCTCCGGCGGGATATATGCCCTCTGTGCCGGGGCAGCAATCGCACGGTTGCTCGCCTGCTGCCGAGACGGCTGAAAGCTCACATCCGGGCGCGGCTGTCGATGACTCGCTTCACCTTGCCGAGCGACCGTTCCAGCGTGCCCGGGGCCTCGACGACCACCCGCGTGGTCACGCCTACCGTATTCTTGATCATATCCGTCACCTGCTTGGCCTCGTTCAACAGGCCCGTGCCGTCCCAGTGCTCGGGACGGGCCTCGACGTGCACCGCCATCTGGTCCATGCGGCCTTCCCGGGTCAGCACGATCTGGAAATGGCCGCCGCACCAACCGCGCGCAAGCAGCACCTCCTCGATCTGGGTGGGAAACACGTTGACCCCGCGCAGGATCAGCATGTCGTCGGACCGGCCCGTCACCTTCTCCATCCGCCGGAAGCCCGGCCGCGCCGTCCCCGGCAGCAGCCGCGTCAGATCCCGGGTCCGGTAGCGGACGATGGGCAGCGCCTCCTTGGTCAGGGAGGTGAACACCAGCTCCCCCTTTTCCCCATCCGGCAGGACCTCCCCGGTCTCGGGATCGATGACCTCCGGGTAGAAGTGGTCCTCCCAGATGTGCAGGCCGTCCTTGGTTTCCACGCATTCCTGGGCCACGCCTGGGCCGATGACCTCGGACAATCCGTAGATGTCCACGGCCTGTATGCTGAAGCTGCCCTCAATCTCCTGGCGCATGGCGTTGGTCCACGGCTCCGCGCCGAACACGCCGATCTTGAGGGAGCTGGAGCGGGGATCGAGGCCCTGCCGGGTGAACTCGTCCAGGATCGCTAGCATGTAGCTCGGCGTCACCATGATGATCTCGGGCTTGAAGTCCTCGATGGACTGCACTTGCCGCTCGGTCATCCCGCCGGACATGGGGATCACCGCGCAGCCGAGTCGTTCCGCCCCGGCATGGGCGCCCAAGCCCCCGGTGAACAGCCCGTAGCCGTAGGAGTTGTGCACCTTCATGCCCGGCCGTCCCCCGGCGGCATGGAGCGAGCGCGCCATGACACTCGCCCACATGTCGAGGTCCGCCTTGGTGTAGGCCACGACGATCGGCTTGCCCGTGGTCCCCGAGGAGCCGTGCAGGCGGGCGATCCTGTCCTCGGGCACTGCGAGCAGGCCGAAGGGGTAGTTGTCGCGAAACACTGCCTTGGTCGTGAACGGAAACTTGGCGAGGTCCGGCAGACTCCGGAAGTCGGACGGATGCACGCCGGCCTCGTCGAACGCCTGGCGGTAATGGGGCACGTTCTCGTAGGCATGGTTCAGGGACCAAGCCATGCGCTCGCGCTGCAAGGCTTGCACCTCGTCGCGCGACGCCCGCTCTATCGGGTCGAACACGTCACTTATGGGACCGGCTGCGTCGGACACGGCTTCCTCCATTCTTTGTCATTAACCAGGCTTCGTCTCAGTGGCCGGCGCGAAGGAGCCGATCACCCGCGAATGACCGCGGAACTCGGCGATGACGCTGCCGGCCGGGTCCAAGACTTGCACGTCATAGATGCCTCAGCGTCCGGCGCGTGCGCGCTCCTGCGCGACGGCGGCCAGCCGGTCGTCGCACTTGCCGGGGCGCAGGTAGGCGATGCTGCACCCGCTTGCGACCGCGCGCTCGCCATATGTGTTGCAAGCGAAGGCAAAGGCCGAGTCCGCCAGAGCGAAGATGAAGCCGCCGTGACAGGTGCCGTGGCCGTTCAGCATGGCCTTCGTGACCGCCATCTCCAACCGTGCGCGGCCTGGCCCGACCTCCACCAGGTGCATGCCAAGCCCTTGGCTGGCGCTGTCGTCCTTCCACATGGCGGCAGCGCATCGCTCCGCCAGGGCCTCCGCTGCTTCGTTGACGACTGCCGGGCTGCTCATTGCGCGCCTTCGTCTTGGGGTTGCCCGGTGAAGTAGGGCGGCCTTTTTTCCATGAAAGCCCGGACGCCTTCGGCGTAGTCCGGCGTCCGGCCGGCCTCGCGCTGCAGGTCGCGTTCGAGGTCGAGCTGCTCGTCCAGCGTGTTCGCAGCCGACGCCGCAAGCGCGCGCTTGGTCAGGGCAAGGCCCTGCGTCGGCTGGGCGGCGAGGTGCTGCGCCAGGGCTTCGGCTTCCTGCTGCAGCGCGCCGTCGTCCACCACCTTCCAGATCATCCCCCAGGCCACGGCCACCTCTGCCGATACCGGCTCTGCGGTCATCGCCACGGCGCGCGCCCGGGCCTCGCCGATCAGCCGCGGCAGGAAGAACGTGCCGCCGGAGTCCGGGACGAGGCCGATCTTGGCAAATGCCTGCACGAACCGGGCGGACCGGCCGGCCAGGACGATGTCGCAGGCAAGAGCGATGTTGGCGCCCGCGCCGGCCGCCACGCCGTTGACGGCGCAGACGACCGGCTTCGGCAGGGACCGGAGGCGCCGTATCAGCGGGTTGTAGAACTGGTCAACCGTGCGCCCAAGGTCTACCGGCCCAGCCGCGTCCGGCTGCCGGTCGTTCAGGTCCTGCCCGGCGCAGAAGGCACGACCCTCGCCCGTCAGCAGCACCGCCCGGCATCCGGGGTCGGCAGCTGCTTCCTCCAGCGCCTGCAACAGGGCGCCGTGCATTTCGTCGATGAACGCGTTGAGCCGGTCGGGCCTGTTCAGGACGATCTTGCGCCACGCGCCACGGTGTTCGGATCGTATGGACGGCACAGACGCTTCCCCCTTGTTCAGCGCGAACCTTTGCGGCTCACATTCACCTTAGAAACCGCTTGCATTGGCTTGCCGGCCGGTCAATTAAATGTCTGCAATGGCGGCCTGTCAACGACAAAGCGGGCCGTGCCCAACGCCGGACCAATTTCGGGAGTGGGGCGACGTTCGGGAGTGGGGCGACGCTGGCCACGTTTGCTGGGCACGTTTCAAGAAAGGGGAGGGTTCGATGGCCGACGCTTACATCTGCGACTATGTCCGTACGCCGGTGGGCCGCTATGGCGGCATACTCAAGGATGTTCGTGCGGACGACCTGGGCGCCCATCCGATCCGCGTGCTTAGGGAGCGCAACCCGGGCGTGGACTGGGACGCGGTGGACGACTGCTACTATGGCTGCGCGAACCAGGCGGGCGAGGACAACCGCAACGTGGCGCACATGGCCACGCTGCTGGCAGGGCTGCCCGCCAGCGTGCCGGGTTCCACCATCAACCGCCTGTGCGGTTCCGGCCTGGATGCCGTCGGGTCCGCAGCCCGTGCGATCCGCGCCGGCGACGCCGAGCTGATGATCGCCGGCGGCGTCGAAAGCATGACCCGAGCGCCATTCGTCACGGCGAAGGCCGCCGAGGCCTTCTCCCGCAGCACGGAGACGTACGACACGACCATTGGCTGGCGCTTCGTCAACGGCCTGCTGAAGTCCCGGTATGGGATCGACTCCATGCCGGAAACGGCGGAGAACGTGGCGCAGGACTACCAGGTTTCCCGCGCGGACCAGGATGCGTTCGCCCTGCGCTCGCAGCAGCGCGCCCGCAAGGCGCAGGAAAGCGGGTTCTTCGCCCGCGAGATCGCCCCCATCACGATCAAGGGCCGCAAGGGCGAGGTGGTCCTGGACCTAGACGAGCATCCGCGGGGCGACACCACGCTTGAAACCCTGGCGAAGCTCAAGGCGCCGTTCCGCAAGGAAGGCGGCACCGTGACCGCGGGCAACGCATCGGGCGTGAACGACGGGGCGGCCGCGCTGATCGTGGCGAGCGAGGCGGCAGCCCACAGGCATGGCCTGACGCCGCGCGCCCGCGTCGTGGCCATGGCGACAGCCGGTGTGGAGCCGCGCATCATGGGCATCGGCCCGCTGCCTGCCACCCAGAAGCTGCTGGCCCGGCTGGGCCTGGCCTTGTCCGACATCGACCTGATCGAGCTGAACGAGGCGTTCGCGGCGCAGGGCTTGGCCGTCATGCGCGGGCTTGGGCTTCCCGACGATGCCGAGCACGTCAACCCGCATGGCGGCGCCATCGCCCTGGGTCATCCGCTCGGCATGTCCGGCGCACGGCTCGCCGGCACGGCGGTGCACGCGCTGGAGCTGACAGGGGGCAAGCGCGCGGTGGTCACGATGTGCATCGGCGTGGGCCAGGGCATCGCCGCGCTGATCGAGCGCGTCTGACGAGGGCGGCCCCATGCGGCAGGACGCGGCTGCCCTCGCCACGCGATGCAGATAACGCTTCCGCCCGCTGACGCGGGATCGTTCCTGCCCACGATTTCTGAGTGCAGAGGCGCAGCCTGGTGCGCGTCTGCCAAGCGTAACTTACGGAGATTGCCACCATGCCCATCGCACTCGAAAGCTATGCCGAAGGCCGGTGGGTGCCCCCGTCAGGCACCCCGGCCGAGATTCCGAGCGCCATCGATGGCCATATCGTCGCCACGGCCTCAAGCGCCGGGCTGGATTTCGGCGCCATGGCCCGCCACGCCCGCAGCGTGGGCGGCCCGGCCCTGCGCCGGCTGACCTTCCACCAGCGGGCGGATCTGCTGAAACGGCTGGCCACGCACCTGACCGAGCGCAAGCAGATCCTTTACGACCTGGCATACGACACGGGCGCGACGAGGAAGGACAACTGGATCGACATAGATGGCGGCATTGCCACCTTGTTCGCCTACGCTTCCCGTGGACGGAAGGAGTTGCCGAGCGAGCAGTTCCTGGTGGAGGGCGCTCCCGAAAGCCTGTCCAAGGGTGGAACCTTCGTGGGCGCCCACGTCCTGACGCCGCTGCACGGCGTCGCCGTCCATGTCAACGCCTACAACTTCCCCTGCTGGGGCATGCTGGAGAAGCTCGCGCCCAGCCTGCTCGCCGGGGTGCCCGTCATCACCAAGCCTGCCACGGCGACCGCCTACGTGGCCCATGCCGCAATCCGCATGATCCTGGAATCCGGCATCCTGCCTCCCGGCAGCGTGCAGTTCATCGGCGGCAGCACGGGCGACCTGCTCGATCATCTGACCGGACAGGATGTGGTGTCCTTCACCGGGTCGGCGGAAACGTCGGGACGCCTGCGCGACCATCCCGCGGTGTCGCGCAACGCCGTGCGCTTCATTGCCGAGCGGGACTCGCTCAACGCCGCGGTGCTCGGGCCGGATGCGGGGCCGGGCAGCCCGGAGTTCGACCTGTTCGTGCGCGAGGTCGTGCGCGAGATGACCGTGAAGGCAGGCCAAAAGTGCACCGCCATCCGCCGCGTGTTGGTCCACCGCGCCCATGTGCAGGCTGCGGCGGCGGCGCTGCGTGACCGTCTTGGGCGCGTGGTGGTCGGCGACCCGCGGCGCGAGGACGTGGGCATGGGTCCGGTCGTCAGCCTGTCGCAGCGCAGGGACGTGCGCGGCAGCATTGCCAATTTGCTGCAAGAGGCGGAGATCGTCTTCGGCGACCCGGCGCATTGCGTGCCCGCCGGCGGCGACGACGAAAGAGGCGCATTCCTGTCGCCGGTGCTGCTGCACTGCGAGCGTCCCATGCAGGCGCGCCAGGTGCATGCGACGGAGGCATTCGGCCCCGTCAGCACCATCCTGCCCTATGACGGCCTGGACCAGGCCGTAGACCTGGTCCAGCGCGGGGAGGGCAGCCTTGTCGCCTCCATCTTCACCTACGACCCGGATGTCGCGGTTGAGCTGACCATGGGCCTGGCCCCGTTCCACGGACGCATGCTGCACCTGGATCGGGACTGCGCCAAGGAGTCCACGGGTCACGGGTCGCCGTTGCCGGGCCTGGTGCACGGCGGGCCGGGCCGGGCCGGAGGCGGCGAGGAGCTGGGCGGCATCCGGGGCGTGCACCACTACATGCAGCGCACTGCCCTGCAAGGCTCCCCGGCTCGCCTGTCGGCGCTGACCCGGACCTGGCTCAAGGGCGCGCCGGAGCGTGAGGGGCCGCAGCATCCGTTCCGGCTCAACTTCGACGAGCTTGCCATCGGAGACACGGTGAACACGGAGCCGCGCACGATCTCCCTGGAGGACATCGAGCACTTCGCGCACTTCACGGGCGACACGTTCTACGCGCACATGGACGAGGAGGCGGCGAAGGCCAACCCGTTCTTCCCGGGCCGGGTGGCGCACGGCTACCTCATCCTTTCCTTTGCCGCGGGGCTTTTCGTGGACCCGGCGCCAGGCCCGCTGCTGGCCAACTACGGGCTGGACAACCTGCGCTTCCTGCAGCCGGTGTCCCCGGGCGATGCGATCCGGGTGCGGCTGACGGTGAAGCAGAAAGGCGCCGCCCGGAAGCCGGAGTACGGCGAGGTCCGCTGGGATGCCGAAGTGTTCAACCAACGGGGTAAGACCGTGGCGCGCTACGAGCTGCTGACGATGAGCGCCCGGCCATGATCGTCGTCAGCGTGAAGTGTTCCGCTGTCGAAGGCTCCCGCTTCGACCAGGACTACTGCCGGACAAAGCACATGCCTCCTAGCGAGGTCGCGGGGAAGCCTGCGGACCTATGGGCGCCAAGTTCATGCACGGCGTCGGCGCGCCGGGCAGTGGTTTCGCTGCCTTCCGCATGACCGCGCTGCTTTCATTTGCCTCGCACGATGGTTTCCAGCGCGCGACGCAGCAGCACGGCAAGGAGATGATGTCCGAGGCCAAGAACTCCACCGATGCGGAGCGGGCGATGTGGAGCCAGTCATGCAGTTCAACATAGAGAGCGAGCAGCCAGCCACATGGACGACGTGCAGGACTACTCGCGCTACACGCGGCTGCGGTTCGATCGCCCGCACCCCAAGGTGCTGCGCGTGACGATGAGCAATGGGCCGATGAACGCCGCGGACGACCTGCTGCACCGGGAGCTTGGCGAAGTGTGGCGGCAGGTCGACGCCGACCGGAGCGTGAACGCTGCCATCCTGACGGGATCGGGCGGCAACTTCTCGGCAGGCGGCGACTTCGCCCTCATCAAGGACATGATCACCGATTTCGAAACGCGCACCCGCGTTTGGAAGGAAGCGCGGGATCTCGTCTACAACGTGGTCAACTGTTCCAAGCCGATTGTCAGCGCCATGCGCGGCGTCGCGGTGGGGGCGGGCCTGGTCGCCGGCTTGCTGGCGGACATCTCCATCGCCACCCGGGACTGCCGCATCATCGACGGACACACGCGGCTGGGCGTCGCCGCCGGGGACCACGCGGCGATCATCTGGCCCCTGCTCTGCGGCATGGCCAAGGCCAAATACTACCTGCTGCTGTGCGAACCGATCCGGGGCGAGGACGCGGAGCGCATCGGGCTGGTGAGCCTGGCCGTGGATGACGGGGAGCTTGACCGCAAGGCCGTGGAGGTCGCGACACGCCTGGCCGAAGGTGCCCAGAGCGCCATCCGCTGGACCAAGTACGCGCTCAACAACTGGCTGCGCCAGATGGGGCCGACCTTTGATGCGTCGCTCGCCCTGGAATTCATGGGCTTCAGCGGCCCCGAGGTGAAGGAGGGGCTGGCGTCGCACCTGGAAAAGCGCCGGCCGGCGTTCCCGCCCGACACTCCGCTTTGAGACCGGGCTTGGAGTTTATTAAACACAGGCAGGTGAGCGAAACACGATGGACGCCCGGGTCACGGTTGAACAAGGTTGCCTTGAGGGCTTCCTTGAGGGCAGTATCTTCAAGTTCCTTGGCATTCCCTATGCCGAACCTCCGGTCGGGGATCTGCGCTGGAGTGCGCCGCTGGCGAAAACTCCTTGGCGGGGCATGCGGCCGGCCCAGCGCTTCTCCGCTGTCTGCCCGCAGACGGTTGGTGCCAGCTTCGACCTGCGCGTGACGGAACAGAGCGAGGACTGTCTTTACCTGAACGTCTGGACGGCAACGCTTGATGCCGCGGCTGAAGCGCCGGTCATGGTTTGGATCCACGGCGGCGGGAACCTTGGCGGAGCCGGGTCCGAAGATGCGTTCGACGGCACGGGACTGGCGGCGCACGGAGCAGTCGTGGTCACGCTCAACTACCGCCTGGGCGCGTTCGGTTTCCTGGCCCATCCCGATGCCGGCGCCAACTTCGGCTTGCTCGACGTCTTGGCTGCCGTCACGTGGGTTCGATCCAACATCGGCGCCTTCGGCGGCGACCCCGGCAATGTCACGATTTTCGGCCAGTCGGCGGGCGGGGTCGCCGTTCGGACACTGCTGTCCTGCCCACAAGCTCGCGGCCTGTTCCATCGCGCCATCATGCAAAGCGGCGGGTTCGGGAAACCGGCATTTGCGCCCGCCTGGACCTATGACCGTGCTCGGCAGGCGGCAGAGGCGCTGTTCGAGAAGCTCGGTGGCGGCGGCTTGGCGGCGCTGCGCCACTGCCCGGCCGCGGCTGTGAAGGAAGCGTCGCATGAGCTGTCCGGAACGATCCCCAAGCCGGGGGAGGTCCATACGCCCGGCAAGCTAACCTGGATGCCAGTGGCCGATGGCGACACTGTCCACGCGGACGGCTTTCCCGGGTGGCCCGAGGACGTGCCGCTGATGCTCGGCTGCGTGGAAAACGAGGCACGCTACTTCATCAGGCCGGGACGGCCCTACACCTCCGAACTGCTTGCGAAGATGGCGGATGCGCTCTGCGGCTCAGGCGCCGACGCGGTGCTGCGGCTCCTGAACCGGCATGGAGCGTCGCCATACCAGGCGTTGGACAGGCTGCTCACCACCGCCATCTTCACCGAGCCGGCTGCCGAAACCGTCCGGGCGTTCGACGCGCTCGGCCGCCGGTTGTATTGCTATCACTTCAATAGGCAATCGCCCGGCAGCATCGCCACCGACGAACTCGTCAAGCACACCGCGGAAATTCGCTACGTGTTCGGAAACCTGACCGGGAACGGATACTACGACGGCGTCGACACCGCGGTGTCGGAGCTGATGCAGCAAGCCTGGCTCAGCTTCGCCCGTCACGGCACGCCTGCATCGCCCGAAGGACAGGCTTGGCCGCGGTACGAGGCCAGCGCACCGCACCTGGCCTGGATTGAGCAGCACGCAGCCATGCGGCCGTTCCCCGTCACGGAACTGATGGAGGAGTTTCGCAAGATACGCGTCGCAAACTCTGAAACATGACCGTCAACGGTCGCGATGCGGCGGGCGCCGATGCTGCAGCCTGGCGACACGGTGGTGGTACGCGGCGTCCACCACGCTTGGGGCAACAAATCGGACGAGCCATACATGGTTCTCGGGGTCATGGCGCCTGTCAAGCCGCGGCCCGCTGGTCGGTATCCGGCTCCCGGCTTCTGGCTCGCCGGCCCGGCACGGAGGAGCCTTGACCGGAGGCATCTGCACGGGCCGGCGCCGTCTTTCCCAACTCGCTGCAGGAGAGCTGCCTATGACCAACATTGACGCGGACCAGCGCGCGACTCCCATGCTCGAGTACCGGCATCCTCTCCCGGCCTGAACTTTGCCGATACGGCCTGCTTGGTGCCTTGCCGCCTGATGAAAGGCAGGGTCAACCTCCTTCGTCAGCAGGCCGGGCAGGAGTGGCTTGGCGACCCAGCCGGCGCAGATCACTGCGCCTTCACTCACGGCCACCGCTGGTCAACCTCTTTTTGTGGAACTCCCTATGAACATGGCCTCTACCAATCAAGTCGCTTCGGGTTCTCTCGGGAGCGGCCTGACATGGCGATCAAAGGCGGTCCGGTTCGCTGCCATCGTCACCCTGGTGAACGTCTTGGTCGCTACCGGCTTCTCCATGGCCGGCCTGGTCGCACCGAAAGCGATCCTGCCTGCCGGATACTTGCCGACAAACGCTTCCTACGTGTTCTCGCTTTACGCGGCAGATCGGGCGGTCGGACTGGCCTGCGTCACGGCGTGGGTCGCCTGGTCCCGCTCGACGGTGGGGCTGACCATTCTCGGCGTGCTCGCGGGCATCATCCAGTTGTGCGACGCCGCAATCGGGTTGGTCCAGTCCGACCCTGGCAAGACCGTGGGCCCCTTGGTCATCGCACTTGTCCAGCTCGTCGCGGTGTGGCGGCTGGTCCGTGCCGGTGCGGTCGTGGGAAGCAGCGTTGGGAGCGGCTAGGCCTGACGCCGTCGGCAGTCCAGCAAGGGAATGCTTCAGTCTAGGGTCCGGACTCAATTAGCATCAGAAGGCAACGATGGCGACGAGCGCAACGGCAGGCGCGAAGTGGCCGTGAGCTTGTCGTAGCCAGTGTCAATGCGCCGGAAGTCCTTCAAGCGGCGAACACACGCCTTCCGCTCAGACACACGTGGCGCCAAGTAACTACTCACCCGTCCTGGCTGCCTGACCAATGGCGGCGTGGACGTCCGGCTTGACAGGGCGAGGGTTGGATTGGTTCATCGCCTTCCGTGAATAGCGAGATCCTCAAGGCTCTTTCCAAGGACGACCTGCTTGCCCTGATCCTGGCGCAGCAGGTGCAGATTGAGGCGCAAGCTGCGCAGGTCGGTGCGTTGACGGCGCGGATCGCGGAGCTGGAAGCCAGGCTCGACGCACCGCGCAAGACGCCAGGCAACTCGAGCCTACCCCCATCCAAGGGCCGGAAGCCAAACCGTCCGGAGCGCCCGAAGACGCCTCGCCGTGGTCGCCCCGGCGTCACCCGCGCGCTGGCGTCCCACCCTGATTGCACCATCGAGGCGACGCTCGACGCTTGCCCGTGTTGCGGCCACGCGCTCAGCCCCGCCGACCAGCCGGACATCCACGCCTACGACCATGTTGACCTGCCGCCGATCAGCCCGGTCGTGACCCGCGTCAACCGCCATCGCGGCGCCTGCCCGTGCTGCGGCAAGCGCGTGGCCGCCTCTGCGCCGGAAGGCCTTGAACCCGGCTCGCCGTTCGGGCCAGGGCTGTGCGCGCTGATCATCCATCTGCACGTGACCCAGGCGATCGGCTTCGAGCACCTGGTCTGCCTGCTGTCCGAGGTGTTCGGCCTGACCCTCAGCCAGGGTGCGGTCGCCAACATCCTGGCCCGTGCCGAGACGCCTTTGCTCGCTGCTGCCGCGCCGATCGCGGCGGCGGTGCGCGAAAGCCCGGTCGTGGGCTCGGACGAGACCTCGGCACGGGTCAGGGGCAAGACCTGGTGGCACTGGGTGCTGCTGGGTTCGACGGCGATCTGCCATGTGATCGCCGATACCCGGGCGGCATCCGTCGTGACCGCGTTCATGAGCGGTGCGCAGCCGGACGTTTGGGTGGCGGACCGCTATGGCGGCCAGTTGGGCCATGGCGCGGCACGGCAGATGTGCCTGGCCCACCTGCTGCGCGATGCGGCCTATGCGAGCGAGGACGGGGATGGCGGGTTTGCGTCGGGCTTTCGCCTGCTGCTGTTGCGGGCCATGGCGATCGGCAAGCGGCGGGCGGCGCTGAAGGACAGCACCCTGGCGCGCTACCACGCGGGCCTGGAGCGACAGCTGGACCGGCTGCTGTCAGGGCCGATGCCGGAACGGCCCGCCGCACGCCGCCTATTCCGCGCCATGCGCCGCGACCGCGACGACCTGTTCCGCTTCGTCGCCCGACGCGACGTGCCCTACACCAACAATGCCTGCGAACGTGCGCTGCGGCCTTCGGTGATCTTCCGCAAAGTGACGGGCGGGTTCCGCGCCGAGTGGGGCGCCAGGGTCTATGCCGCGGCCGTCAGCGTCATCGCCACCGGGCGCCTACATGGGCTGACCGCGTTCGGAGCGCTACGGGCCGCGCTGGCCGGAGAAG
>JAABUY010006011.1_pt1 | contig 11982 bp, 14 predicted proteins | sample 5560271 | NCBI WGS metagenome assembly JAABUY01 (sample SAMN10711886, study PRJNA513374) | rock metagenome | isolation source: Antarctica rocks | place: Antarctica: Victoria Land, University Valley
GACGAACACCAGCTGGCGTCCTGACCCGGATCTGGCAACGCGTCCTGGCGCTGACCGCCGTCATCTGGCACAACGACACCATCGGCGCCCCGATCAAACGCTCACTGATCGCCTACGACCACTGAACACCCTTGGAATCACTCATCTAGGTTGGAAAGTGCCACTACTGAAAGCGGCAGGGCGCCCCGTAACTGTCCGAAAGCGGCCGGGCGTCCGCAAGCCGAACCCCAGCCGATGCCTCGTTTGGGCTTGACAGCATCCATTGTGTTGGTGCACCGTGTGCTATGACACTAGATCACCGGTACGCAGGATGATGGATTTTCGGGTCGACCAGTCATCAGGCGTCCCCGCCTACCTGCAGCTTGCCCGGCAGGTTCGACATGCGGTCCGCTTCGGGATCGTGGTTCCGGGGGATCAGTTGCCGACGGTGCGTGACGTTGTCGCAGCTCTGGCGATCAATCCGAACACTGTGCTCAAGGCATACCGCGAGCTGGAGCGCGAGGGGTTGATCGGCAGCCGCCCTGGCCAGGGCACATACGTCCTGGCGGGCATTCCTGGCCCTGCACCCCGGGTTATGCTGGGTTTGCGTCGCTCCCTGGACCGGTGGGTTGGTCAGGCGCACGTCGAAGGCTTGGACGCGGAAGCGATTCTCGCTCTCCTTGAGGATGTGTTGGCCCGCTCGGGTGACGAGCGGACGGCATGACAGTCGCTCTGGAGACGACCGACCTCGGCCGTAGCTACGGCGACCGGTGGGCGCTTCGGCATTGCACGATGCAGATCCAGCCGGGCCGGGTCGTCGGCCTGGTCGGTGCGAACGGGGCGGGCAAGACCACATTGTTGCTACTGGCCACCGGTTTGCTCACCCAGAGTGAGGGTGAGGTACGGGTGCTCGGGTTGTCTCCGCTGCGTGAGCAGAAGCAGCTGTTACCGCGGGTGGGGTTCGTCGCCCAGGATCATCCTCTCTATCCCGGATTCCGGGTCGAGGAGATGGTGCAGCTTGGCCGTCATCTAAACCCGGATCGTTTCGATGTCAGCGTTGCGTTGCGACGTCTTTCCGACGCCGACATTCCGCTGCGCCGGCGGGTCGGCAAATTGTCCGGCGGTCAGCAAGCTCAGGTCGCGCTGGCGCTGGCGCTGGCGCTGGCGAAAAGACCCGAGTTGCTGTTCTTGGACGAACCGGTGGCCAGCCTGGACCCGTTGGCTCGCCGCGAATTCCTGCGGGTGCTGATGGACGCGGTGGCCGCCGATGGCCTAGCGGTCCTTTTGTCCTCCCATCTGGTATCGGACCTGCAGCGGGTCTGCGATGAGCTGATCGTGCTCGCGCACGGCGGCGTTCAGGCCGCCGGGGACGTCGAGGATCTGCTGGCAGAGCATCACCTGCTGACCGGGCCGACGGTCGGGGTCGGCCCGATCGAACGGGTCACCGAGGTCATCCAGGCCCAACACACCGGGCGTCAGTCCACCCTGTTGATCCGCGGCCGGGTCCAGTTGCTGAACCCGGCGTGGCGCTGTGAACCCGTTGCGTTGGAGGAGATGGTGCTCGCCTACCTGAACCGCGACCCGGCCGCACCTCAACCGTCGGCGCAGCCGTTTGTCCGAAAGGGGGACCGGCGATGATCTGGCTGACCTGGCGGCAGCACCGCGCCTATGCCCTATACGCAGCGGTGGCCTTGGCGGCGCTGTCCGCATTTCTGATCCCCACTGGGATATACCTGCACGGCCTCTTCGACGGATCCGTCGCGGGCTGCCTTGGACAGACCGGGTCACGTTGCGACCAGGTCATCGCCGACTTCAGCGCCGTCTACCAGAAACTGTTTGACCCGCTCGTCTACCTGAACCTGATCCCAGGACTTGTGGGTGTCTTTGTCGGTGCACCCTTGGTGGCCAGGGAGGTCGAGCGCGGTACACACCGGATGGCCTGGACGCAGGGCGTGACCAGAACCCGGTGGCTGACCAGCAAACTCACGTTGCTGCTCGCGGCCACCGCGGTGTTCGCCCTTCCCTTCACCGTGCTGCTGAACTGGTGGTTAAAACCGGTCGTCGCGATGATCGGGCCAATGCAAGCAGGCACCTTCGATTTCATGGGACTCATGCCCGCCGTGCACTCGTTGTTCGCGTTCGTCCTCGGCGTGACCTGCGGCAGCCTGGTCACCCGCACTGTGCCAGCCATGGGGATCACCATATTCGCCTACCTCGTGGTGTTTGAGACGATCCACGGCTGGCTGCGGGAGAACTACCTCACCCCGCTGATTCGGCTCCGGGACTTCGGCACTCCGCTCGGCCAGCGCGGCACCGACTGGCTGCTGGACAATTCCACCTTCGTGGATCGCGGAGGCGTGCTCAGCCAGGCACAGATTCGGCAGGTGTGCAGCAGCGACGACAACAACGTGTTCGCAACATGCCTGCACAGCAAAGGGATCATGCTTCAGCAGACATACCAACCCGCCAGCCGGTTCTGGCCGTTCCAATGGATCGAAATCTCCATATTTCTCACCCTGACCGCCGCCCTGCTCGGACTCACCGCGTGGTGGGTACGGACCCGGGTCCGGTGAACCGGTCTTCCATCTGCACGGTTGCGTAGGCCGGCCCCGGTGTCTGTCCGATAGCCGAACGGTGACCGGTCACGGATGGCTGACCGGGTGCGCGTCCGCGTGTTGCGTGCAGACTCGATGGATGGCCATTACTCGTCTCGAACCCGACGGTCTCCACCCGACGGCCGGCTACGCCCACGTCACGATCGTGGACTCCGGGCGGCTCGCGATGCTCGCCGGACAATGCCCACTTGATCACGACGGGCATCTTGTCGGACCCAACGACATCCTCGCCCAGGTCGACCAAGTTGTCGCAAACGCCACCGTGGCACTCGCTGCGGCCCGAGCCGACCCCGAGGACGTCGTTAGATCGGTGATCTACGTCGTCAGCGACGATCCCCGAGTGCTATCGAGCGTGTGGGACCGTCTCACCGAATCCGGCATCGGCCCGGCCTTCACAACCGCCAGCACTCTGCTCGGCGTCGCAGCGCTCGGCTATCGCGGCCAACTCGTCGAGGTCGAACTGACTGCTGCCATTTCCTAACCGCACCGACTGAAGCTGTCCGGTAGACGATCGGTGACCCGGCACCGATCGGCTCATGGCGGAAGAGGTCTGCCCGTGAGGCCTGCGAGGAGCTCGGCGTAGGCGCCTTCGATGTCTCCGTCGGTCGAGATGATCACTCGGGTCGCCGATCGGGCGGCGATCAACGCCAGCACCTTGTCGTGGGTGGCGGCCAACTGCTCGCGGCCGCCACTTCGGCGCTGCAGCTCCGCAGCCTCCCGGTGGCCAGGATGACTCGAGGTCTCTGAACGTCGCTCGAACCGACGGACAACGTCGTCGCGGTCGCTGATCAACGCGAACTCAACGAATGTGGCGCCAACCTCCTTCGCGACCTCCTCCAGCATCTCGATGAACTCAAGCCGGCCGAGGTATTGCGGCACGAGCACATCGTGGCCGGCGTGCAGATGCGCTCGGGCCATGGCGACTGCGAGCTTTCGGGCAGCAGCCCAGCCTCGGTCGGCTGGTCCAGCCAACGCCCCAGCATCGCGCGCACTTGATCGACGTCAAGCACCAGTGTCAGCGCATGTTCGTCGGCGAACCCCTACGCGCGAGAGTGGATTTACCGCTCCCCGGCGCACCATTCAGCAGAACCAGTCGAGGCACACCCGGACGCTACGCCAGCCGCCCGGTCACCGATCGGCTATCGAGACGGGCGAACCTCGACCCGATGATGTGGGGTCTGACGACTCTGAAAGCATGGTTGACATGGGCATAGTCAGTCTTGCAGCCGACCAACTTTCGCCTTCAGCGCCGCCGCCCGCCAGCCTCACTGAGCAAGGACGCCTGTATCAAGATGTCGTCTTCGCACAGCCGATCGGTTACCGGCCCTTGCTCCTGGATCTGCACCTGCCCGTTGCCGACGACGCCGTCCCTGTGGTCGTCTGCATCTACGGTGGCGGCTTCGCCATGGGATCGCACAAGACGGACCCGCTCGGCGTCTACCTCACGGAACGTCTTCTCAACGAAGGCATCGCAGTAGCGCGACCGCAGTATCGGCACAGCCGCGAAGCCTCATTTCCCGCCCCAGTGCACGACGTCAAGGCTGCCGTGCGCTGGTTGCGCCTCCACGCGTCACCTCTTGGGATCGACACCGCCCGCATCGGTGCGTGGGGCTCATCCTCGGGCGGCTACCTGTCGACGATGCTCGCGGTGACTGGTGACATCCCTGTGTTGGAAGGGGCTGTGGGCTTTGTCGGACCGAGCAGCGCGGTCCAAACTGCAGTGGCCTGGAGCGCGCCTGTGAATATGGGCCGCCTCCCGAAGGCGCCGACCGAGTCACCGTTCTACAAGCTGAGGGCCGACCCGCACGATTGGCTACTCGGTGGCCCGGTCGGGGAGCATCAGGACCGCGCCAGAAACGCGAGCACCAGCACCCACGTCACCGCCTCGGCGCGCCCGCTGATGGTGGTCCACGGAGACGCTGACACTGGCATTCCCATCGACCAGTCCGAGGAGCTGGTCACTGCGTACGAGCTTGCGGGCGCGGTCATCGACTTCACGCGAATCCCCGGCGCAGGCCACTTCTTCGACGACCAGACTCGCGCGGCGCAGGCAACTGCAGGGATCTCCTTCCTCCGCGATCATCTGTAGCGAGAGTCCATCCTGTCCGGCCTTCCGCTTGCGGGACGTCGACATTTGTCGCAATTAGTTGGCGGTTGAATCCGGATAATGTGCTGATATGAGAGCCGCCGATCGGGACGCGAGCAACGACCGGAAGGCACTGTTCGACGATCCGAAGTCTTCGGTCCGGGCATCGCTGTGGATTGGAAGGCGCACATGCTGGCTGGCACTTGATGTCCAACAATCGCTCATCGGCGCGGTGGTTCTGCCACCTAGACCCGACAAGCCGATGCAGGTCTATGCGTACGGGACCGAACGGTCTTGGCGCGGAACGCCCACCTCCAGGCATTTCTACGACGTTCGCAGGTGGAGCTGGTCGATCAGCGAGGTTTTTACCGACGGGGTGTTTCCCGATGGCGTCGCCGTCCGGCTCATCGACCCGCTGACCCGTAGCACTGTCGCTGAGTCCCCACATGCTGATCGGAGCATGACCACCGGAGTCGCCGCCACGACGGTCACCACTCTGGACGAGGCTGTGGCCCTGTTCGGCTCCGTCAAGTCGGCCTATGCCGGCTACGAACTGGACGCACGAAAGTTGTTGGCGTATCCGGCGCTGGTCGACCCACAGGATCCGATCAGCGTCACCTGGTTTGACGCGTTCGGCCAAGCGTGCGCGCTGGAGCCAGAGGATCCGAAGCTCTGTCCGCCAGATCATGCAGATCGATTCGTCACCGCGGTGCTGGTCGCAGAGAAGGCATGGGAGGCAGCGGAAGCGAACGCCCGCGCCGTCGCCCTCGACCACCTGGACGCCGAACAGCGCAACCGCCTTCGTCGGGCCCGTCGGGCGCTGGACCTCGCTGTGGATCCGGGAGCTCCGGCCGGCGAACGCGAGGCCGCCCTGGCCACCACCCTGGATCTGATCCAGGGCATCGTCGTCCTGCCACCGGCCGCAAGCAGCAGCTTGCGACGAGCAATCGCCGCCGGCTCAGGCCGCCTGCAACTTGGACTGGACGAGCTGAGCTCGGGCCGTCCGGGTCCAGAACCGGAACAGGGCTGAGCGACCGAAGTCGACTGCCACACTGTCCTGCACCGACGTCGTCGATAGCCCATCGGTGAACGGGACGGGCGAGCCGCACTCCGGCGAGTTCTCCTCGCCGGAAACAACACGGCTGCCTCACCCGGCGGCTTGCGGGATCCGAGGGGCAGGGGTGACGCCTGGGGGTCGAGGCCGGGCCCTTTGACGCTTTCGGTATCCGTACTCGCCAGAGACAAGTATCAAGCCACCACCGATGATGACGAGCAGTCCGGCGATAACTTTGATCATGGGGTGGCTGGCGTCGGAGGCGGTGACGCCGGCGCCGACGTCCTCAAAGTCGCCACCGCACTCGGCCACGCCTCACCGTCGACCACCATGCGGTACGTACGCGGTCGCGACGTCATCACCCACAGCCCCGTCCACGCCGTCGCCACGGCCATCGTCAACGGCTAGGGATCGGTTCGATTCTTTGAACGTGTGACGTCGCCCTTGGCGTGCCTTTGACCCAAACCGATGCGGCACACTCGGTATATGCCGGACAAGAGTCGCAATCCTCAGTCGGAACGCGTGCTGTCGATTATGTCAGCTTTCCTCTTACTTGCTGGCGGAGCGCTAGGCGCGTCCGGAGCGCCTTGGTGGGTCGTGCTACTTGTCCTTACGGTGGCTCTCGGTAGCGGGTACGCGATCGCCGCGCGAGTGCGAAGCCGCGCCCATCCCAAAACCGACCGGCGCTGATCGCGCAGGAGGTCCCTACCTTGGCGCAGCGCGCTCTAGATGAGTAATTCCAAGGGCTGATCGGCGCGTTGAACCTCAAGTCGGGGTGGAGAGTGTCCAGGCTGGCGTTGCTAACCCAACGTCGAGCAGGAGCTCAAGTGGACGCTGACCTGGACACTCTCGCGACTGCACTTTACGTGCGTGTCGATGATTTGTTGAAGATCTCGCCGGATCGGGCGCCGGCGCGTCCCCTGGTGGGGATCGCGCCGCGGATCAGCGACGCGGAACTGCTGACTCTGGCGGTGATGCAAGCGTTGTTGGGCTTCACCAGTGAAGCCCGTTGGCTGCGCCATGCCCGCGGCCGATTCGCGGTGCTGTTCCCCTATCTGCCTCTTCAGCCTGGGTACAACAAGCGGGTGCACTCCTGAATTTTCGTGATCAGGTCTGGGACGCTGTGGAACACGCCGCGACGAAGGGCCTTGTCGGTCAATTCCCGGAACCACCGCTCGACCAGGTTCAACCACGACGAGGACGTCGGGGTGAAATGCAGGTGGAACCGTTTGTGCCGGGCCAACCACTGCTGCACATCGGCGTGCTTATGGGTCGCATAATTGTCCAGGATCATATGCACCTCAAGGCCTTTGGGAACTCTGAGCAACTTCCCGACACCACCACCCAGGTCAACATCCTGCAGCGCATCGGTGGCGCCCTCGGGGCCGCACTGTTCGCCGTGATCCTGGCCCGCGGTCCGGGCCGGGGATCAACTCGTAGTCACTAAACTGGACCGGCTCGGCCGGTCACTTGAGCACCTCATCGAACTGTCCAACGACCTCCAACACCGCGAGGTCGACTTGGTCGTCCTGGACCAAGGCATCGACACCTCCACCGCCATCGGCCGGATGTTCTTCAAATCCTCGGCTCGATCGCCGACTTCTCTGTTATCTCGACACGCCCTGATGTCTGAACGGACCTGGGACGGGCTGGCCGCCGCCCGAGCCCGCGGCCGGGTCTGCGGCCCCAGACTCAAACTTCGACCGATGCAGGCCGAACTGGCCCGGCAGATGTACGACCAGGTCGACGACCAAGGCCACAACAAGTTCACCGTCGCCCAGATCGCCGCCGAGTTCGATGTCAGTCGGCGTCAGGCCAACTGCAAGGTCGCTCGTTCGTCGTTACACACCACTGAACCCAGAAAAAAACCCCGGCCGCATCACGACTCAGGGTCGGAGAGGCGGAGCCCGGGGATTTCACTCTGTACTGTACCCGAACATGCGTAGGAAGCGGTAGTGACTGGACGATCGGCAGCGGAAGATGCCGCACTTCGTCGAGCCATCTCAACTGACCGTATTGGTACCTACCGATCCGCCGCAGAGGCGACCGGATGCGATGCCTTGGACCTGTACATCTGGGATCGTGACCTCGCCGTCGCTTTCCTTGCCGACATCGCCGTTCTAGAAATCGCGCTACGTAACGCTATTCACGCTGAGTTGGCCTCGCACTACGGCACCGACGAGTGGTACGCCCTAGCCATCGGTCTCGACGATCGCAGTAGCAGAGCGTTGGCCGAAGCCTGGAACCGGCTCCCGAAAGGCAAGCGCACGCCGGACAGGGTCATCGCCCGGCTCATGTTCGGATTCTGGACTGGCCTACTCGAAGCTGGCGGATACTCCGGCAAGGAGCCTCAGGCTTTCAAATGTGACTATGAACAGCTTTTCAGAGCGGTGCTGCATCGCGCCTTCCCCGGCGGGCGGCCCGAGGCCAGATCTATTGGAGCCTCATTCGACCGTGGCTGGGTGCTGGAAACAGTCGGCATCGTCAACGATCTGCGGAACCGAGCAGCCCATCACGAACCGCTTGTCAATGGGTTTCCTCTGCCTGGTCAGAAAGACAAGCACGGCCACATCGTGCGGCTCACCGCCCAAGAAGGACATTCCACCTGCCAGCGGTTGGCCCGTCTGCTGGACCGAGATCTCGCAGCATGGATGGCTCGGACCAGCTCGGTACCGGAGCTGCTACTCAGCCGCCCCTGACGTGTAGCTCTTGACGACAGTCGACCCAGAGAGGCCCACTAGACGATCGGTGACCGGGTGCGCGTACGCGTGTTGCGTGCAGACTCGATGGATGGCCATCACTCGCCTTGAACCCGAAGGTCTGCACCCGACGGCCGGCTACGCCCATGGCTTGGTCGTCGAAGTGACGACGGGTCGTGGAAGTCGCCGGTAGACGTTCGGTCAGCGGGACGGTCTTCGCGGGGCTGGCGAGCATGGTCGTGCGAGCTGTCGCGGGTGGGCTTCAGTCGGAGCCCCGATCTGCCACGTCGACATACGGATGCTGGGTCACCGCCCTGCCGCTGTCGTCGCCTCCATGCCAGGAGTGCCATAGCTCCGCGTACAACCCCGGAGAAGCGACCAGCTCGGCGTGTGAGCCGACCTCGACGATGCGTCCCTGGGACATGACCGCGATGCGGTCGGCTTCGCGGGCGGTGTGCAGCCGGTGAGCGATGGCGATGACGGTGCGCCCGGCGAGCACGCCAGACAGCGAGCGTTCCAGGTGCCGGGCCGAGCCCGGGTCCAGCAGCGAGGTCGCCTCGTCGAGGATGACCGTGCTCGGGTCGGCGAGCACGATGCGGGCGAGGGCAAGCTGCTGCGCGCGCGCAGGCGGCACGTCCAGCCCGCCCGCGCCGACCCGGGTGTCGAGCCCGTCGGGCAGGGCGCGCACCCAGTCACCGACGTCGACGGCGTCGAGCGCGGCGTATACCTGTTCTGCACTCGCGGCCGGGTCGACCAGCGCGACGTTGTGGCGCACCGTCCCGACGAACAGATGGTTTTCCTGGGTGACCATCGCGACCAGTCGGCGGCGTTCCGCCAGTGGGAGCGCTTGTAGGTCGACCCCGCCGGCGCGCACCGATCCGGCGCGCGGGCGGTGGATGCCGGCAAGGAGACGCCCGAGGGTGGATTTGCCCGCCCCGGTCGGCCCGACCACGGCGAGCCGCTCACCGGGGGTCATAGTGAGATCTATGTCGTGCACAGCATCGACGCCGTCGCGGTAGCTGTAACTCACGGCCGACGCGGTCAGGCTGGCGTCGGCCGCCGGCGGGTCCACCGTTGCGGCCACATCGTCGGATGGTGCGAGCTCCACCCCGACGATGCGGGCGAGCGCCGCGCCGCTGGACTGCAGCTCGTCTAGCCAGAACAGCAGCAGGTCGAGCGGCATGACAAGCGCGCGGGCATACAGCATGGCGGCCACCACGGCGCCGAGCGGTACGAGACCATGCGAGTAGCCAATCGCGCCGAGGATCGAGACGGCGACCACCGGCAGGATGTAGCCCAGGTCGAGGGCCGAGAACCACACACTGCGTAGATAGAGCGTGGCCCGCTCGGCGGCGTAGGAAGCGCCGCAGTGCGCGTCGCCCAGGGCGATGCGGCGCGGGCCGAGCCGCAGCGCATCTATAGTGCGCGCACCGCTGACCGACTCGCTAAGCCCCCCGGTCAGCGCCGAGTAGCTGGCGGCCTGGCGTAGGTAGGCCGGGCGCGCGCGCCGCAGGTACCAACGCGTCGCGAGCCACACTGGCGGCACCGCGATTAACGCGCCGAGCAGCAGCAGTGGGCTGGTGATGGCCAGTGCGACCAGGGTGAGCAGGATCGTCAGGCAGGCGGTCAGGATCGCGGGCGCACCGGACCGGGCCGCCCGCGAAAGGGTGTCCACATCACGCGAGCTACGGGTTAGTAGGTCACCGGATCCTGCGGCCTCGACTGTCTCGATCGGCAGCGCCAGCGCGCTGGCGACGAAGTCCTCGCGCAGGTCAGCCAGGGTCGCCTCACCAAAGCTTGCAGAGGCGACCAGGGCGGTTCGACCAAGCACGAACTGGGCGAGGAGGAACAGCGCAATGACACCGACCGCGATGTTAATACTCGGCATGGTCGTTCCGCGTTGAATCGCCGAGACGAGCCGGCCGATCAGCGCGGGGACAACAAGGTCACACGCGGTGGCCAGCGCGAACCAGAACAGGGTGGCCGCGAGCGGCCCCCGCCGGTGGCGGGCCAGCGCGCGGACGCGGCGACGGACAGTGGCCGCGTCGGCGACCGGCAGCGCTGGCCCCTCGGCGGCAGGACGGGTGGCGGCTGTCACGACTGACTCCGTCGGGTCGTCTGGGCGTAGGCGGGGACCGTCTCGAGTAGCTCGCGGTGTGAGCCGATCTTGACAACTTTGCCGTCGGCGAGGAAAGCGACGTCGTCGGCTCGGTCGAGCACGAGCGGGCTGGTGCTGACCACTACTGTCGTGCGCTGTCCACGTGCCGTCCGCACGCGGTCGGCGATGAGCGCCTCCGTGCTGGCATCGACAGCGCTGGTCGGCTCGACGAGCACCAGCACCGGCGGGTCGGCGAGCAAGGCGCGGGCCAACTGCAGCCGCTGCTTCTCCCCGCCGGAGAAGGTCAGCCCGCCCTCGCCGACGCGGGTATCCAGGCCGTCGGGTAGGGCGGCCACGATGTCCTCGCCGTTGGCCGAGTGCAATGCCGCGCTGACCCGCTCGGGCGAGGCGTCACCGAACTGGTCAGCGAGCGTGCCGCTGAACAGATGCGCGCGATGGTCGACAACGAGGATCCGTTCGCGCACCCAAGCCGTGGGCCGGTCGGCGAGCGGGACACCGCCGTAGCGGGCCTCGCTGTCGACATAACGGCCGAGTCGCTCGGCCAGAGCCAATGCCTCCACAGGGTCCGCGGCGGCGACCGCGGTCAGCCGGCCCGCACGCACTACAAGCCCGGACGACGGGTCGACGAGCTCCGCATCGCCGGCGGGCTCGCTGATCGTGGCGCCCTCGGGCAGCGGCTGAAGCGACAGCACGTCGACGATGCGGCGGGCGGCCACCCGCCCGCCGGACAGCGCGTAGATCAGGTCGCCGGCGGTGTTCATCGGCAGCGCCAGGAACGCCGCGTAGGAGTAGAAACTGACCAGCTCGCCGATGCTGAGATTCCCGCCCTGCGCCAGCGCGGCGCCGAGCCAGACGACACCGACAGCGAGCAGGCCCGGCAGCAGCGAACCAGACTGCTGCAGCACCGAGTCCAGCCGGGCTAGATGCACCCCCGAGCGGCGCACCTGCTGAGACTCCGCGCGGTAGCGGTCGGCGAACACGTCCTCGCCGCCGATACCGCGCAGCACCCGCAGTCCCGCGACGATGTCGGCGGCGTTCGCGGTCAGGACGGCCTGCTGGTCTCGGCGCCGATCGGCCCGCACCTGGATCGGTTTGAGCAGAAAGCCGGTGCCAAACAGCAGCGCCGGGACGCCGATCAGCACGAGCAAGCCGACCGGCCAGGAGGTCAGCAGCAAGATCACGGCGACCACGACGATCGCCACGACCGAGGCGAGGCTGCGCGACACGGTTTCCAGCAGATTGCCGACTTGGCCGACGTCGGTGGTGCTGATCGCGACGACCTCGCCCCGAGCGACCGGCCTAACTACTTCGACCTGAGTGTGTCCTGAAAGTGGAGTGATGACGATGTAGGAGATCGTTGGAGCGATACGTGCTGTGCCAGTGATGGAGGTTGGCCCTCCGGGTTCGCCGTGCAGGCGGAGAACTCAAAC
>JAABUY010006012.1_pt1 | contig 11981 bp, 31 predicted proteins | sample 5560271 | NCBI WGS metagenome assembly JAABUY01 (sample SAMN10711886, study PRJNA513374) | rock metagenome | isolation source: Antarctica rocks | place: Antarctica: Victoria Land, University Valley
TGGTACTGTCGGTCGGCGCCAGCAGCGCATGCGCCGTTAGCTCAATTGGCAGAGCAGCTGACTCTTAATCAGCGGGTTCGGGGTTCAAGTCCCTGACGGCGCACAACGCCCCCCTCCGGTCCTGCCGGGCGGGGGCTTTCGTGCGTCCGGCCGTCTTTGAGCCATACGTAGGGCACGCCAGTACGTAGAGCCCACAACCTCACGGTTTGCATGCTCGGTTGGATCTTGCCGTTGATCCACGTAGAGACGGTGTTGCGGGCCACCCCGAGGTAGTCCGCCATCTCCTGCACCCCAACGTGGGACGTGCGAAGTGCCTTGCGCATCCGGTCAGCCAGATCGAACTCGGGCACCTCATCAAAGTCCATACTCTGCGTCATGCACTGAGTGTTGCACGAACTATCTGCACTGCGCAATACGCATTGCACGGACAAGCATCTTTTACTCTGCACTTGTGCAGGCGTCGTGCTATGTGCAACACTCGCCCCATGCCCACTAGGAAGCCAGACCTCATCGGGTCCAGGGAAGTCTGCGTGATGCTCGACGTAGCGACCAGCACCCTCACCCGCTGGGTTGCCGATGGCCGACTGAGCGCTGCGCTCAAGATGCCCGGGCGCAATGGTGCATTCCTGTTCCACCGCGACGACGTAGAGGCGCTGGCCGCCGCGCGCACCAACGTCGAGTCGGCGACGGCGTGAGTCCACGTGTGGGCATCGTCGCCCTACTCCGCGCGAAGCAAGGTGAAGCCGAGAACAGGCTCGCCGACGTGCTGGCCATCGTCAACGCCAACCACCAGGAAGTCCGCTGCGACTGCGAGACCTGCCGCATCTACCTCGGCGACGGCGACGAGCCCTTCCATGAAGCCCTCTGCGATTACTGCCGTACGTCCTATCCGTGCGCCGAGGTTGAGCAGGTCAGGTCCGTCCTCGACGAGCCGCTCGAGGTGCTGGGCCGATGAGCGCCGAGAAGAGCGTGCTGAGCGCGCACAAGTGCCGGTGCACCGAGTGCACGGCCGAACGCACTGCGAAGAACCAGCGGCACCAGGCGCGGCGCCTCGCCGGGCGGGAGCTGATCGCCGGTCGGCTGGTGCACCCGCTGGCCGTGCACGGCACCACGAGCGCCTACACGCACTGGGGTTGCCGGTGCACCGAGTGCCGCGAGGCGGCGATGGACGCCCAGCGCGCCAAGCGGGCCTCATGAAGGCCACCGACCCGACCGCCGAGGTCGCGATCAGCGCGACCGACGCCCGGCGCATCACCGAGCAGATCAAGGTGAGCGTTGAGGCTGTCTGGCACTTGATCTCGCAGGCATACACCACCCGAGCATGGTCGGCGCTCGGCTACGCCTCCTGGGACGAGTACTGCACCCGCGAGTTCGGCACGTCGCGGCTGCGCCTGCCCCGCGAGGAACGCTCCGAGGTGGTGGCGTCGCTGCGTGAGTCCGGGCTCAGTTTGCGGGCCATCGCCGCGGCCACGGGTGACAGCCATACCGAAGTTCGTAGGTCGCTGGCAGGTGGAACAAATGTTCCACCTGAACCAGCCGCCGAACCCGCACAGCCCATCACCGGCACGGACGGCAAGACGTACCCACGCCCCGAGCCCAAGCGTCACCTCTCGCCAGTACCTGATGCCGACGAGTTCCCCGCCAAGACGACCAAGCACCGCCGCCCACTGGACGAGTCGTTCTGGCAGGCGGCTTATGACCTGACCAAGGTCACCGAGCGGATCGAGCGCCTCGTCGAGGACGACCGCTTCCCCCAGAACGCGGAGAAGGTCGCCACGAAACATCGCAGCGACCTCACCCGAGCAATCGACGCCCTGCAAGGCGTCGTCAACCGGCTGCCCACAGCCTGATACCGAAAAGGATACCCCCGGTGAACACGCAACCCGAGTTCGACGGCAGCAACGTCGTTCCGATGAACAAGCCAGCACCGTCCTACGTCGCGGTGACACCTGAGATAGCACAGCGATGGCTCGCCGGCAACGGCAGTAACCGAAACCTGCGCGCGGCGCAGGTTTCGAAGTGGGCGCGCGAGATGCGCTCGGGCCATTGGACCTTCTCCAACGACGCGATCTGCTTCACCTCGAACGGCAAGCTGCTCAACGGTCAGCACCGCCTGAATGCGGTCGTCGCCACCGGAATCACGGTCACCATGCTCGTCATCCGGAGCATGCCCGAGGAATCCATGTCCTCACTCGACACGGGTGCAGCTCGAACCGCGAGCGACGCCCTGGCGTTTGACGGCGAGCATCGACCCCATGTCTTAGCGGCAACGCTCAAGTTGTGTCTGTTGATCGACGACGGCCGGATCTACCGCGACGCCAAGATGCAGGGCGTTTCCCATAACGAGCTACGCGACTACCTCGAAGCGCACCCCGGTATACGGGAGTCAGTGGCCGCAGGCACGCACGCGTGCAAGCACGTTGATGCGACCGGAACCATGCTCAGTACCGCGCATTGGTTGATCGCAGGCGTGAACGGCAATTCGGCGGCAGACGAGTACCTGATCCGCCTGTCTACACGCGCGAACGAGCCTGTTCGATCCCCGATTCTCGCTGTGGACAAGCGGTTGCGGAGCATCCGCGGTGAACGGACCCGGGTGGATCTCCGACAGGTCATCTACCTGTTGATCAAAGGCTGGAACCACCTTGCGGCCGGAACTACCGCAGGGAACCTGACACTGAATCCGCGCGGCGAGTTTCGCATTCCGGCCGTAGCCCGTAGGTCGTCGACCCAATGAGCACTCACCAGCCCGTCCACCAGCCCCGCGAGCATGCCTGCGCTTGTCGCGCCTGCGGTGTGCGCGTCACCGGCCGCCGGGTCGAACCGCGCACGATGACCTGGAACGTGTCCGGGCTCTGCGACCGCCACGAGGCGCAGCGCAGCGAGAGTGCGGCATGAGCGCCTACGACGACGCCCAACGGCGTCACCCGTCCCAGTGGCCGGCCACTCCGTGCTCCACCGACTTCACCCACGCCGACGAGCTCGAAGCGTGGGCTGAGTGGTTCGCCGAGTACGGCCACGAGGTGGAGATACCGCCTGCGCCGCGTCTGGCGCGTCGGTCCAATGTGCTCACGACCGTGGCCGTGTGCCTGGTGGTCGAGTCCCTGATCATCCTCGGCATCTTGGCGGTGGTCTACCGATGACCGAGTACCGCCTCACCTGGTACATCTGGCGTACCCGCCGCCGCGAAGGTGTGCGCCTGTCTTGGGCGAAAGCGCGGGAATGCGCAGCCATCGGCCAGTACCTGGCGCTTGTCTGCGAGGCGTCGGTATGACCGCCTACCGCAAGAAGCCTGTCGTGATCGAAGCCCGAGGCCCGGTGACCCGAGAGAACGGGATGTCGATCGCCAACTGGTCCGGAGGTTCGGAGTCATTCCTCGGCGGCATCACAATCTTGACGTTCGAAGGCACGATGTCCGCCTCGCTCGGTGACTACGTGATTCGTGGTGTTCAGGGCGAGTTCTACCCCTGCAAACCGGACATCTTCGAAGCCACCTACGAGCGAGTCGGTGAGTCCGAATGACCGCCCGGGCGTACGTCGACGGCGACCTGGAGATCACCAACCTGTGCCGTGATCGGGTCATGTACCCGCCCAGTGTCGAGCGTTCGTACTGGCTCGCCACTGGGGTCGAAGATGCGTACGACTACTGGCTGCGCGACGACGAGATCACCGTGCAGGAGGTTCGGCCGTCGTCCCTCTGCGACGACTGCGACCGCGAGGCGCTACCGGGCAACGACCTCTGCGCGGTGCACGCCGACGAGGTGGCCGGAACGGATTACGCCTACGAGGCGTGGCTCTCGGAGAAGCTGGGGTGCCTCTAGTGATCCCCCTCGAAGCACAGCTGATGGCCGCCATCGACGCGTGGTTGCTGAGGCACCCAACGGCGGCCACAGTCGTCGGTGTCGGCGGCCTGTGGCTGCTCATCTTCCTGTTCTTCGCAGCCATTGCGTTCGGCCGGTGAGCGCGGTGAAGATCCAGTGGGCCACCCGACGTCTCGACGACGCCCTGTTCTCACGGATTGTGCGTCTGCCGCGCGAGGACGGGCAGTGGTCCGAACCCACGCGTCTCGTCGCGGTGTGCACGTACTGGGGCGGCCGAACGACGGTCACCCACTGCAGTCACGGCGGGACCGTCACCGAGTCGTTGTCGCCCGAGCTGGCGCAGCGCGGCGCGCTCGTCGAGGTGACGGCATGACCGCGCCGACTGTGGGCCAGCACATCACCTGGCGCCACTGGACGGGGGGCAATCCTCGCGGCACGAAGCGCAACGGCACCGTGCTCACGCCCGCCCTTTGGCCGGGAACGTGGTGGGTTCACGCGGACGCGTCGCTGGAGGGTGCTGAGGACATCTACGGCTGCGCGCTCGTGCGTTGGGATGCTGCCACGCTCGACTGGACGGCCGACGCCGATACCTACGAGCACGAGCAAGCCCGAGCCCTTATGGCGCTACGTGCGGCGGGGGTGGCCCCATGAACGCGCCGACGCTGCTCCCCTCCGACCGCCAGCAGCGCGGGGCCCTGTGCGAGAACAGCGCCAACCGGGCGCTGGAGGCCGTCACTTTGGTGCGCGACGAAGATCCGGCCTCGGTGTGGCGGTGGCTGGACACCTTCTCCCGTACCGAGCTGCACGTCATGTGCATCGCCCTGGCCGCGATGATCTCCGACCAGTCCAACCCGCGCGAGCTGCTCGACTGGACGTACAGGCTCGTGGACGGTGCCGCATGAGCGCAAACGATCACGGATCGGCTTCCACCTACGCCAATTACGGATGCCGCTGCATGCCGTGCGTGGTGGCGAGCAGGCGCAAGCATGAGACGCATAGACAGCGCCGCATGGCTGAGCGGGTGTTGATCGACGGTCGGTTGGTGCATCCACGTGCGCCGCACGGCACCACGAACGGCTACAGCTACTACAGCTGCCGCTGCACCGCCTGCACCGATTCGTGGCGTGTCGCATGATCGCCGACTTCGGGATTCCCCCAGCCTGCGAGGGTGGCGTGTCCGGGCACTGCGGCGCCGGGCACCACGGGCAGTGCGCTCACCGGCTCGGCGGTCTCCAGCAGCACGGCTCGTGGTCGCCGGAGTGCTACGTGAGCATCGGCCTCAATGGCGGTGTGCCCCCGTCGCTGCCGATGGTGGTGCGTCCGTCGCACGTGTGGCGCTGCCCATGCGACTGCCACCGTCGGGCCGAGCCGACCGACCTGTTCGAGCTGCTGTCGCTGGATGGTGCCGCATGACCGCCCGTCGACACCCCTGCCCCGGCGGCTGCGGGCGCATGCCGCTCGTCCGCACCGTCACCTGCGCTGACTGCCGCGCCGCGCTGCCCGCCGAGCTGCGACGCGCCGTCGAAGCCACCGCGGGCAAGCCGGCCGGATCGTCCCTCACGGCGCGCGGCATCCCGGGCTGCCGCCGAGTTTCTGCAACGGAGGCGAGTGTCGTGACCACCACCGAAGTCGTGATCGAGCCCGACGTCGACGGCTGGACGTTGGCGTGCCTGGATTTCGTGCCGCCGTGTGATGTGGGGCGCGGCGGCGGGCCGCATCCAGTATGCGAACGGTCCGCCGTGTGGGTGATGCGGATACTCGAACCGCCTTGTGTACATCAGCACCCCTTCCTGTGGTGCCAGCTGCACAAAGTGCAGATGATGGCCTCCCTCACCTCTTACGTCAGTGTCCAATGCGCGCGCTGTGCCGCTCCCATTCCCCCGACAAGCATTTGCTGGCAGCGCCTCCGATGACGCCGCCGGAGATGCTGACCCTGCCCGAGCTCGCCGAGCACTTGGGGTGCTCAGTGCGGACTCTCCATCGCCGCCGTACCGCAGCCGGGCCCAGCGCGCCGCACGGCACCCGCATGGGCCGGCGCCTGCACTTCCCCCGCACCGCGGTCGAGTCGTGGGCAGGTGCGCATCTGGCAAGCACCCGCGTACGTTTAGACGGGCTCACTGGGGTGCTGCTCGATCACGTCGTCGAGCCCGGTTCGCCGGAGTGGCTCACGAGGATGAGCGCCAGCAAGATCGCTGCCGTCGTCGGGCTCAGCCCGTATGAGTCGCGCTTCTCGCTCTGGCACCGGATGGCCGGCCTCGCTCCGCCCGAGCCGGAGTCCGAGGAGATGCGCCGAGGACACCTGCTGGAGCCCGCTGTCGCCGCGTGGTTCGCCGACCAACACCGAGACTGGCGCGTGGACGCCACCGGCACCTGGGTAGCCCCCGGCGCCGAGTGGATGGCCGCCAGCCCCGACCGGCTGGTTACTCGCGACGACGGCACCACAGTGCTGCTCGAATGCAAGTCGTCCAGCGACAGCGACGAGTGGGGCACACCCGGCACCGACGAAATCCCCATCGGGTACCGCGCGCAGTGCCTCTGGCAGCTCCACGTCACCGGAGCGACCGAGTGTCACGTCGCGGTGCTGCTGCCCTACCTGACCTTCGCCGAGTACCTGGTCACCTACGACGCCGCTGAGGGCCAAGCCCTCGCCGCGGCCGGTGCCGGGTTCATGCGGAGTCTGCCCACCGGGGCGCAACCGCAGCGCCCCAACCTCGACGAGCACGGCGCTACCTATCGATGCGTTCGTGAGCTGAACCCGGACATCGTCGACGTCGAGGTGTCGCTCGAACCCGCCCTCGCTGATGAGTACATCGAGGCCAAGGCCGACGAGAAGCGAGCCAAGGCCCGCGCACTCGGAGCCACCACGGCCGTTCTCGACGCGCTCGGCGTGGCTCGTACTGCCACCTGCGACGGCCGCAAGATCGCCGTCCGAATCCCTGGGCGGGGCGACAACCCGCCCAGTTTGCGCGCATCCAAGAAGCCCACCACCAACGAGAGAGCAGCGTGATCTGCATGACCGAGCTAGCCGTCCGCGAGGACACCAGTACCGCACCGACCTTGATTCAGGCCGCCGCCGCTGACCTGCAGCAGGCAGCGCACATCGCCGACGTGCTGTGCAAGACATCGTTCGTTCCTAAGGAGTTTCGCGGCAAGCCCGAGGAGGGCACCGTGGCGATCCTCTACGGGCAGTCGGTGGGGCTGGACCCGCAGACTGCGCTGCAGCAGATCTACGTCATCGGTGGGAAACCGGCGCTCTACGCCAGGGCGATGGTCTCCATCGTGCTCACCGCCGGCCATGAGATCTGGACCGAGGAAGCCAGCCCGGCCAAAGTCGTGGTCTGCGGTCGCCGTGCCGGTACTGAGCGCATCGAGCGGTCTGAGTGGACGATCGGGCGGGCACAGACCGCGGGCTACACCTCGAACGCGAACTACAAGAAGGACCCCGAGGCCATGCTCTACGCCCGCGCCTCGGGAGACGTCGCTCGGCGCGTCGCCCCCGACGCTCTACTCGGCATGGGCCACAACGTGGAGGAACTGCAGGCCGCCGAGGAAGCCGATGGGGCGCACCGCATCACCACGGCCAAAGCTGCCCGCGCCGACCGACCCCGCACCATTCTCGAAGCCGCCGCCGCGGTCACACCGCCCTCATCTACGGGCGAGAAACCGGACACGCCCGCCGTCGACGTCGACAACCTGCTCGACGCGATCGCAGCCACCGACAACGCCGACGTGCTCCGCGAAATCTGGCGCACCGCGGCCGGCCTGCCAGAGAACGAGGCCGCCACCGTCCGCGATCTCGTCACCACACGCATCGAGCAACTGCGCGAGCTGAACGCCCAGACCGAATCCGAAACCGCAGAGCAGGAGAGCTGACCGTGATGAACCTGCCCTACCAAGTCACCGCACGTCTACCCATCGGCGCGGGCGCGGGCGTTGTCGAACTTCGCGCCCACTCCTCGATCTTCGGGCCGTCTGAACTCAAACAGACGCTGCCTGCCCACGCCGCGCGCCAGCTAGCCAGCGACCTGTTGGCCGCGGCCGAGCTCGTCGACGCCCACGCCGCAACCGACGACCCCGAGCAGGAGAACTGACATGACCGAACCCCTCATCGAAGCCAGCCGCGTCAAGTTCGCCGGCATGTCCTCCGACAGCCTCGAAGATCCGCCGAAGCTCGACGAATCCCGCACCTACACCGTCCAGGCCACCTGCACCGCCATCACCCGGGAGCGAATGAAGGACGGCGAGATGCGCCTGGTCGCCAAGATGCAGGTCGACGAGCTGTGGGAAGGCACCGGGCCGAAACCGGCCGCCGAGTCCGAGCCCGGCCTGTTCGACGAGACCGACGACGGAAGCTGGGACGAGGACGACACCAGTCACGACACCACCGGTCCATTGCCGCTCAAGTCTGTGGCCGATCCGTTCGGCGGCAAGGGATGACGCCCACCTACCAGCCGTCGCACTGGCTCGGTGGGGATCACTCGAACCGGTCGCCGCGGGCCGACGTCATCGTGCGGGACGTGCTGATCGCGGCGGCCATCAAGGAGCTTGATTGGTCGTGGGAACCGGGTGAGGTTGAGCAGTGCTTGTACGGCGAGTACCGCATCCCGCCCTCACCCGAGGAGTGCTTCGCGAACGTGGCCGACGCCCAGCTCGGCGCCCTGGTCGAGGCGGGGTACTTGGTGGTGCACGAGTCCGACACCGACGAGGGACGCGCCGCCGCGCAGGTAGATCCCGGCGGCAAGCACGACGCCTGGCTAGAGGCGCGGAATGAACCTCATGGCTGACACTGTGCGATCCATCCGCCCTGGGGCCCTGTGCGCTCGCTGCCTGGACCCCGTCGAGCACCACGGCCGGGTGCCGAACGACACACCGTCTGGGTATTCAGGCAGGTGTTGGACCGGCACGGCGGGGCAGCAGGTGTGGAGCGAGAAGCGACAGACGTGCCCCTGCGCCGGGTTCGTGGTCGGCGGAGAGGAGCTGCTCGATGCCTGACCCGATGGTCGCCCGCACCGACTACGCCCTCGCCCACCCTGCCGCCGACGCGGCCGCAGTCCTGGCGCCCGAGCTGGCCACCGTCACCACGATGCCCGGCGGCAACCTGCTGCGCACCATCCTGGCGGTGGACCGTTGAATGCGCCTCAACAACGGCATGCCGGTCTGGCACGCAAGCATCAGCATCAGTACCCCCGATGGGCGGCGCGTGCGTTCGGCTGGAGTGGCAGAGCGCGCCGCTACCCGTGCCCTCATCGGCGTCGGGAGTGACCGTGAATGGTGGATATGGAACAGCGCAAGCGGCGTCGGACACCTGCGCATCGGACTCACCGAGGATGAGTTCGCTCGCACACCCCACGGCATCGCCACAGTGGACGCTGGCCCGTCCGGACCCGAACGGAAACGTCGGAAAGGGCGAACCTGAATGAGTGGTAACGGCGGTCGGCAATACGCCCAAATCATGAAACGTATATGGACCGACGAGCACTGGAAGCAGCTCAGCCCGAATGCGCAATGGCTCTACACGCTGCTCATTTCACAGGACTCGATCAACTACGCCGGGGTACTGCCGCTGACTGTGCGCCGATGGACTCGCCTCGCCAACGGCGTCACCACAGAGGTGGTACACGGGGCGCTGGAGGAGCTGCGGACGGCCACACCATCCCGCTTCGTCATCGTCGACTGGGACACCGAGGAGGTGCTCGTGCGTACCTTCATCCGCAACGACGAACTCTGGAAGCAGCCCCGGATGCTGGCCATGGCGTGCAGCCAGGCCCTTACAACGCAGTCGGGCGTGTTGCGCGGCGAACTCGGCGAAGAGTTGATCAAGCTGTCAACTCTTGTGAAATCAGTCGCAAGCGTCCAAGAGACAGCATCGTTGCTGGCGGGAGGGCATGAGCCACCCCATGAGCCACCCCCTGCCGCACCCCATGAGCCACCCCATCGGGAGGGGATGACGCCGAGCAACGGTAAAGATTACTCAGTAGACCTAGCACCTAGCACCGTAAAAGAAGGCACCGTTACCTCGGCATCAGTTGGTAGGGGACCCTCACCAGCGCGCGACGCGGAAATCGACGAGCCGCAACGGCGCGAGGTTCCCATCGACGGCTGGCGCCACGTCCGAGACCTGATCCCCGCCGAGCACCCCCAAGTCGTCCGCACCGGACTCGCCATTCACGCCGCGTCACTGCTCAATGCCGGCACTCCGGATGGTGATGTGAGGGCCGCGCTTGAATTGTGGTTGTCCAAGCCGAATCTCGGTCCCGGCGTTCTGCCGTCGCTTGTCTCCGAAGTGATCCGCAATCGGAACCCTATGGGTAGGCCAATGTCTAAATCGGATAGCAAAGTCGCTCATCTGCTCGACATATACAACGCCGACAACAATGCACGGAAAGAGATCGGCCAATGACCACCACCCGCCAACTCGGCGCCATCGTCTTGGCTCGATGCTCCGCTTATGACCCGTGGTTTCCCAACGCATCGGAAATTATGTGTGACGCTTGGGGCACCGCATTCGACCGGTACAACCTCGGCGCCGCCGACCTCAGCGCCGCAGTGGACGCCGGGTATGCGGCGAACGGCGGCGGATGGCGACCGCTGCCCGGCGACATCACCCAGCAAGCCCGCGCCATTCGCAAAGACCGTAACGACCGTGAGGACGAGCCCGCCCGGCAAGCCCGCATCGTCGCCCAGGATGCTCGACCCGAAGTGGCCGGCGCGATGCAACCCACCCCCGACGACGAGCCCGTCAACGAGGCAGCAGCCCCAGCTCGAGCCGCCGCCATCGGGCTGTTCGCCGGGAACGCCGGCCAGCTCGGCGACCCCTACGACACGTGCATTCACCTGCTCTGCCCCCGCTGCCACGCCGAGCGTGACGCCTACTGCACGAACCCCGTCACCGGACGCTCAGCCCGGTGCCCGTGTCTGCGACGGCTCAAGGCCGCCGAGGTAACCGCGTGAGCGCTGGGAAGCTCGAATGCACGCGGGAGCGCTACCGCAACGTCACTGTTGGCTCGCTGTCGTTCACTGCGGAAGAGCTCCGTGACCTCGCCCATCTGTACGGCTCTAGTGACGGTGCGTACGAGGAATTGCTCGACTTTGCGGATGAGGTAGACCGTGCTAACGACGTAGACGGTGGCGCCGCGTGAGCGCCGTCGAGCGGTGCGCACTCACCGAGCTGCTCGTCACTGAGTGCGCCTGTCGCATTCACGGCAAGCCGGAACCGAAGTGCCTGGAGACCGACATCGTGGCCCGCTTCCCCGCACGGTTCGACTCCAACTGCGACGATTGCGGGGGCCGGATGCGCGAGGGTGACCCGATCGCCAAGACCTACGCCATGGAGTACATCTGCGAGAGGTGCTCGGGATGACCCCCGTCGTCATCGGCCTTGACCCGTCAATGACCGCCGCGGGCATCGCGATCATCGCCCAGAACGCCACCCCCACCGTGCGCACCATCGGCAGCAAAGGCCACCGCGCCGACGTCATCGCCCTGCGCTCCACTCGCATCGTCAAACAGGCCGCCGCGGTGCTCGCCTGCGTCGACCCGGCCAGCACCCTCGTGGTTATCGAAGGACCCGCTCTCGGCCTGAACTCACCCGGCGTCTGGGACCGCGCCGGCCTGTGGTGGGGCATCGTCGCCGGCTGCCGTTCTCGAGGCGTACCCGTCGCGGTGTGCGCGCCGCAGACCAGGGCCAAGTGGGCATGCGGCAACGGCCGTGCGGACAAGGTGCAGGTGCTCGCCGCCATGCGCGCGCTGTGGCCCGAGGTGACCATCCGCGACGACAACCAGGCCGATGCGCTGGCCTTCGCCAGCATGGGCGCGCAGATACTCGGCTGGGACGTACCCGAGCTCGTCCACCAACGAACATGCCTGGCCGCGATCGCGTGGCCACAGGAGGTTTCCGCGTGAAGTACTTCTACGACACTGAGTTTGACGAAGACGGCCGCACCATCGAGCTGATTTCGTTGGCGATGGTCGCTGAAGATGGCCGGGAGTTCTACCGGGTGAGCAATGAGTTCGACCCCACCAGGTGCAACGCTTTCGTTCAGACGAATGTCTTGCCGCACCTGCCAGCGAAGGATCTGTGGATCGACCGCAAGCAGCTGCGCACCGAACTGCTCGACTTCATCGGCGCCGATGAGCACCCAGAGCTATGGGCGTACTACG
>JAABUY010006013.1_pt1 | contig 11979 bp, 10 predicted proteins | sample 5560271 | NCBI WGS metagenome assembly JAABUY01 (sample SAMN10711886, study PRJNA513374) | rock metagenome | isolation source: Antarctica rocks | place: Antarctica: Victoria Land, University Valley
AGTCCGCGTCCGTGGCGAACCATGACTGGAACTCGCCCAGCGAACGCGGGTACAGGGCACCACCCTGCGAGCCGCGGTACTGCATCACACCAGTGTAGTCGGCTCAGATGGATAGCCCCGAGTCCACTATAAGCCTGCGTCTTCGTCGCCACTGCACTCGACACGCCCGACGGGACAGTGTGGTCGTCCTTTTCCTCGACGTCGGCTGACCCGGTCTGCATCGCGTATCGCTGCGCGCAGGCGGGAAGGGTCTATGTCATGGCCGCGCTTGTGGTACGGACACCACACCGGCAGCGGGTGATCCTCGTCGGCGACGACCGGGCCGACGTAGTCCGACCGATCACCGATGACGCCCGACCGGCGGGCCGCCAGCACAACGTCCGGTCGCGGTGCCATGACCCGCGACCCATCGAAGCGAAACTCTCCTCCGACGTATAGCCCAAACAGCCGCGCCGGTTCGCGTCCGCATGCAGAGAGCAGCACGACGTCATTGCAGTCCACTTCAATCCTGACTGCCCGGCGAGCGCCCGCAGGAGGCCGCCAGATGTGCTCCTTCGCTGACTTCTCCGTGGGCCGCCGGTCGTCGTACTCCCAAATCTCCCCGAGAGTGTTCCCGTCCTCGTCTACCAAGTAAGGGCGCCTTGTCACCATGACTACTGCCCTCTCCACTCGATGCGAACGTGCTCCGGGTCGAACCTGACGCCCTTGCCGGCCGGCAGAATCCGCACCGTCATCAGCGTGTCGATGACGGTGCGCAGCTCCACAAGGGACAGCCGGTCGAGGGCCGCGACGACGTCGCCCGCGTTGACCACCGCCGCCAGCGGGGATGAGCCGGTGGCGGCCTGCAGATCGAGCTCCACCGCGTCGAGCTCGCTCGTCAGCTTCTCCGCCTGCGCGCGCACCGCGCCGGCCGACAGGAGGCCCTCGCCGAGGAGCTGGGCCAGACCGTCCCGGCGCCCCCGGAGGTCGCTCAGGCGCTCCCGGAGCTTGTCCGTGTCGACGTCCGCGTCCAACAGCCCGGCGGCGTCAGCGCGGCTCAGGCGGCCCGTCAGGACACCCATGACCACCTCGTCGACGAGGTCCATCCGGCGGGTGGTGCCGAAACAGGTGCGGCACTTGTAGACCATGACGCCCTGAGCGTTGCTCGTCGCAAACATCGCCGCGTCGTCGTGCCCGCACCGGACAAGACCGCTGAGCAAGTACTTGACCGCGGTAGACGGGGGCGAATGCCGGCGCCGGGGGTCGCGCAGGATGGCTCCCAGCCGGTCGGCAACCTCGGCCGAGAGAATGCCGCGCTCGGAAGCGCCGAAGTCCTCGCCGTTGCTCACCGTCCGGCCAGCGGTGCGAGGGTTGAGCAGCACCCGGCGAACCGCCGTGATGGTCCACCGCTTGCCGGGGGTGGTGCGGACGCCGCGGGCGTTGAGGTCGGCGGCGATGCTGGAGAGCGAGGCGCCCTCGAGCACGCGGTCGGCGGCCTTGCGGATCTCAGCCGCCTCGGATTCCACCACCTTGATCCGGGCGCCGTCGCGGTCGAAGCCGAAGGGCCGGGATGTAAAGAGCACGACCCCACTCTGGGCCCGCTGACGGTTCGCCGCGACCTGCCGAGCGGCCTTCTGCTGGCCCTCGTATGCCGCGACGGAGCCGAGCAGGGAGGCGACCATCCGCCCCGAGGGCGTCGAGAGGTCCAAGTCGGACGACTTGACGGTGGCGATCTTCAGCGAGCGCTTCTCGGCGAGCTCGACGAGGTCGACGAGGTCGCGTAGCCGGCGGTAGAGCCGGTCGGTGTGCCAGCAGACCAGCACGTCGTAGCGGCCGGCCTTGAGGTCGGCCAGGAGCCGGGTCCACTCGGGCCGCGGCTTTCCGCTCGTCGCGCTCTTGTCGTTGTCCTGGTAGACCTCCTCGATGGTCCAGCCGTTGCGGTCGGCGAGCTCGCGGCACTCCGCTAGCTGACGGGAGACGCCCAGCGCCTCGCCAGTCCGGTCGAGGCTCTGCCGGGCGTAGACGGCGGCCTGAAGATTCTTGGTCATAAGGCAAGGGTACACGTTGACAATCGTGCTCGACGGTGTCGTGACAGTGTCGTCCGTGCAGCGCTTCCCGGCCGGGACGCTGGACTACCGGCTGTCGAGCTTCTCGAACCGCGGTCTCCGCGTCATCGACGTCGCGGCTCCGGGCTCGACGATCCTCTCGACGGTCGTCGCGAACAACGGCTACGGCCCCAAGAGCGGCACCTCGATGGCCTCGCCGCACGTCGCGGGCGTTCTTGCCCTGATGAAGTCGGTGCACCCCACCTGGACCCCGGCGCAGATGATCGGGAAGCTGCGCGCCCAGGCCGACGATAAGGCCTGCAGCGTGGCTACGGGCGGCCCGGCCTGCGTCGGCCCGGTGACGGACAACAGCTACTTCGGCGAGGGTCTGGTCGACGCCCTCGACGCGGTGCAGTGACCGGCTGACCGGCTGACCCGGCATACGTGAGCAGCACGTCGAGGCCGCGGTCCCACCGGGACCGCGGCCTCAGCGGTCGGCGCGGGCGACAGCGGCTGCCTCCAGCTCGGTCGCCACCTGCGGACGAGGCGCGCTGCCTCCGGCGGACGCCGGCAGCCACCACCGGTCCTGGTCGCTGCGGGGACGGTCGGGGTAGGTCGCCATCGCCTCGTCCAGGAGCGCCTGCATCCGCACCCGCAGCTCGGCCGTCACCTCCCGTGGGCTGGCGTCCGGCGCCGGGTGCATCGGCCTGCCGACGAGGATGGTCAGCGCCTTGCCCCGGCGCAGGCTCGCGCGCCCCCCCGCCGTGAGGACGCGCTGGCCGCCCCAGACCACGACGGGGACGAGCGGCACCTGCTCCCAGATGGCGAGGGCCGTGGCCCCGAGCTTGAAGTCCTTGAGCGTCCACGAGCGGCTGATCGTCGCCTCGGGGAAGACGCCGACGACCTCGCCGGCCCGCACCTTCCCGACCGCTTCGTCAGGAACCGGACGAACCGCCGCCGGCGGAAGCCGACGAGCCCGACGAAGCTGAAGTCGAGGAACGAGACGTGGTTGCTGGCCAGCACCGCACCTCCGGCGGCCGGCAGGTGCTCGGCGCCGCGGACGGTGATCCGCAGATCGAGCGCCTGGAAGAGCGCCCGGCACACCGCGATGACCGCCCGGTAGGTCACGTCAGTCATGCCAGGAGTTCGTTGCCGGGGCACCGAGCGGCTTGGCCCGTTCGCCGCGGGAACCGCCCGCCGGGCGGAACCTGAGACACCCTACTTGTCGCACACCGGGCCGAGGGGGTTGAGTAGGGAGCACAAGCCAGCACCGACGCAGGAGGACGCACGTGCCGAACGAGACCCTCGAGAACCTCAGCCGCGAGGACCGCACCTTCCCGCCCAGCCCGGAGTTCGCCGCAGCGGCCAACGGCACGCAGGAGCTGTATGCCGCGGCCGAGGCGGACTACGAGGGCTTCTGGGCCGAGCAGGCGCGCACCTATCTGACCTGGAGCAAGGACTTCACCCAGAACCTCGACTGGAGCAAGGCACCCTTCGCGACGTGGTTCGCGGACGGTGAGCTCAACGCGGCCTACAACTGCGTCGACCGCCACGTCGAGGCGGGCAAGGGCGACCAGGTGGCGATCCACTTCGTCGGTGAGCCGGAGAACGACACCCGTGACATCACCTACGCCGAGCTCCAGACCGAGGTCATGAAGGCTGCGAACGCCTTGGAGAACCTCGGCATCGGCAAAGGCGACACGGTCGCGATCTACCTGCCGATGATCCCTGAGGCCGCCATCGCGATGCTTGCCTGCGCCCGCATCGGGGCGCCGCACTCCGTCGTCTTCGGCGGGTTCTCCGCCGAGGCCCTGAACACCCGCATCCGGGACGCCGGCGCCCGGCTCGTCATCACCTCCGACGGCGGCTACCGCCGGGGCGCGCCGGCCGCGCTCAAGCCCGCCGTCGACGCGGCCCTCGACCGGGCGGAGACGCCGGTCGAGCACGTCCTCGTCGTGCGGCGCACCGGTCAGGACGTCCAGTGGAACGACCGCGACGTCTGGTGGGACCAGGCGCTCGCGGCGGCCGACGAGCGCCACGAGGCCGTCGGTCACGAGGCGGAGCACCCGCTCTTCATCCTCTACACGTCCGGCACGACGGGAAAGCCCAAGGGCATCTTCCACACGACCGGTGGCTACCTGACCCAGTGCGCGTACACAAGCTCCGTCGTGCACGACGTCCACCCCGACACGGACGTCTACTGGTGCACCGCCGACATCGGCTGGGTGACCGGGCACTCCTACATCGTCTACGGCCCACTGGCCCTCGGGGCAACCCAGGTCATGTACGAGGGCACTCCCGACACCCCACACCAGGGCCGCTGGTGGGAGATCGTCGAGAAGTACAAGGTCTCGATCCTCTACACGGCGCCCACCGCGATCAGGACGTTCATGAAGTGGGGCGAGTCGATCCCCCAGAAGTTCGACCTGTCGTCGCTGAGGGTCCTCGGTTCGGTGGGCGAGCCGATCAACCCCGAGGCGTGGATGTGGTACCGGCGCGTGATCGGTGCCGACCGCTGCCCCGTGGTCGACACGTGGTGGCAGACGGAGACCGGCGCCATCATGATCAGCCCGCTTCCCGGCGTCACCGCGACCAAGCCGGGTTCGGCCCAGCGAGCGATCCCGGGCATCAGCGTCGACGTCATCGACGAGGATGCTCGCTCCGTCCCGGACGGCGGAGGAGGCTATCTCGTCGTCGACAAGCCGTGGCCCGCGATGCTCCGCGGCATCTGGGGTGATCCGGAGCGCTACCAGGAGACCTACTGGGCCCGCTTCGACAACCTCTACTTCGCCGGTGACGGCGCCAAGAAGGACGAGGACGGCAGCATCTGGCTCCTGGGCCGCGTCGACGACGTCATGAACATCTCCGGCCACCGGCTCTCGACGACGGAGATCGAGTCGGCCCTGGTCTCGCACCCCAAGGTCGCCGAGGCGGCCGTCGTCGGTGCAAACGACGACACGACCGGCCAGGCCGTCTGCGCGTTCGTCATCCTGCGCGGCGACGCCGTCTCGGGGGCCAACGAGACGACGAGCGACAGCGAGGTCGGCCGCGCGCTGGTGCAGGAGCTGCGCAACCACGTCGGCACGGAGATCGGGCCAATCGCCAAGCCGCGCCAGATCATGATCGTCAAGGAGCTGCCCAAGACGCGCTCCGGCAAGATCATGCGGCGCCTGCTGCGCGACGTGGCGGAGAGGCGGGAGGTCGGCGACGTGACCACCCTCGCGGACTCGACGGTCATGGACCTCATCAAGTCCGGCCTCGACTCCGGCCGGACCGAGGACTGACCGGAGGTCGCGCTCGTCGACCGACGTCGCCCCGGCTAGGCTGGCCGCTCACGGTGTGCCGGGAAGTCGGGCCGGCGATCGCTGCCCGGTGCTTCCGGTCGACGCTCGCGACCCGACCCCGAGAGGCCACCCGTGACCGACCCGCAGCCAGAGCCGCAGCATCCGCCAGAGCCGCAGACCGAACCGGAGCCCCAGCCCCTGCGCCGCATCCTCGGCCGCGGCAGCTGGCCAGAGACGCAGTACGTCGCCTCGGCGTTGCGCACCGAGACCGTTGGAGGCGCCCTCCTCCTCGGCGCCGCCGTGCTCGCCCTGGTGTGGGCAAACACGCCCTGGCGCACGGTATACGAGTCCCTGCGCGACCTCCGCGTCGGACCGCTCGCCCTGCACCTCGACCTCACCCTCGGTCAGTGGTCCACCGACGGACTCCTCGCGGTCTTCTTCCTCGTCGCAGGCATCGAGCTCAAGCGCGAGCTCGTCGCCGGAGACCTGTCCGACCGCTCCAGGGCGGCCCTGCCCATCGCCGCCGCGCTGTGCGGCGTCGCCGTCCCCGCGATCCTTTATGCCGTGACCGTTCGCCTCGCGGGGGGTGAGGGCGACGCGCTGCGCGGCTGGGCGGTCCCGACGGCCACGGACATCGCCTTCGCGCTCGCCGTCCTGGCCGTGATCAACACCCACCTGCCGTCGTCGCTGCGCTCGTTCCTGCTCACCCTGGCGGTCGTCGACGACCTCATCGCCATCACGATCATCGCGATCTTCTACACCGACAGCCTCAACGTCGCCCTCTTGGGCCTCGCCCTCCTGCCGCTCGCGGCGTATGCCGTGATGCTGCGCCGGGGGCTGACGAACCCGTTCCTGCTGGCCGTGCCGGCCCTGCTCGCCTGGGGCCTGCTCCACGCCTCGGGCGTGCACGCGACGGCTGCGGGCGTCCTACTCGGGCTCCTCGTGCCCGTCAGCAAGAACCGGGTGGAGGGCGAGGACCATTCCACGCTCGCCGAGCGGATGGAGCACCGGCTGCGGCCCTGGTCCGCCGGGATCGCCGTGCCCGTGTTCGCGTTCTTCGCCGCTGGCGTCGACGTCGTCTCCGGAGGGATGAGGGCAACCCTCGGCGATGCCGCGGCGCTCGGCGTCATCGTCGGGCTGGTCGCCGGGAAGGCCGTGGGGATCTTCGGCGGGACGTGGCTCTTCGCCCGGTTCACCCGGGCCCAGCTCGACGAGGAGCTGGCGTGGAAGGACGTCCTCGGGCTGTCCCTGCTGGCCGGCGTGGGCTTCACCGTGTCCCTGCTCCTCGGCGAGCTCGCGTTCGGCCCGGGATCCGAACGGGACGGCCACGTCCGGCTCGCCGTGCTCCTGGGGTCCACCCTGGCCGCGCTCCTGGCCGCCGTGGTGCTACGGGGCCGTAACCGTCACTACCGGCGGATCGAGCAGGAGGAGAACGAGGACCTCGACGGTGACGGTGTCCCCGACATCTACCTCGGGCGGGAGTCGACGCTAGGCTCGGGCTGAGTTCGTCCTCGTGCCCTCCGGCGCGGGGACCCGACGATCCCGCGTCCCGCGCGGTGGGAGGGACGCAAGCACATGGCTCTGGACAGCAAGGACGACCCCGAACGGACGCTGGGCCGGCTCATCGTGGAGATGAGCCAGGACATCAAGATCATCCTGCGCAAGGAGCTCGAGCTGGTCAGGACCGAGGTCGCCGCCTCGGTGAAGCTGGTGGCCAAGGGGCTGCCGCTCCTCCTCGTCGCGGGCGTCCTGGCGCTCTACGGCCTCGGCATGCTCTTCACGGCCGGCGCGTGGGGCCTGCACGCCCTCGGCCTGCCGGACTGGCTGGGGTTCCTCATCATGGCTGTCGTCCTGTTCCTCGTGGCCGCAGTCCTCGCCCTCGTCGGCAAGTCGTCACTGGACAAGGTCAAGCCCCGACCCGAGCGCACGATCGCCAGCATCGAGGAGACGGTGGCCCAGCTCAAGCAGGCACGCCAGTCCGCAGGCGGGGCCGCGAAGGCCGCGCCGCCGGCCGAGCGCCAGGTGGCCCCCGTAGAACGCTCCCGCGATCACTGACCTTCGACTGAGCGCACCGTCCCCGTTCATGAGCCTTGATGCGGCCTCCGTCCTGATCGACGGCCCGTGGGAGCACCGGTTCGTGTCCGCGAACGGTGCCCGCTTCCACGTCGTCGAGCTCGGGGAGGGCCCCGTCGTGCTCCTCATGCACGGCTTCCCGCAGTTCTGGTACGCGTGGCGTCACCAGATGGTGGCCATCGCCGACGCCGGGTGGCGCGCGGTCGCGATGGACCTCAGGGGCTACGGCGCCTCCGACAAGCCTCCGCGCGGCTACGACACCTACACCTCCACGGCCGACGCAGCAAAGCTGGTCCGCTCCCTCGGGGAGGAGAGCGCGGTCATCCTCGGTCAGGGGCTGGGAGGCTTCGTCGCCTGGTCCATGCCGAGCCTCCAGCCCGGGACGGCCAGGGCCGTCGCGTCGCTCTCGATGCCGCATCCGCGAGTCATGCGTCGGGCCTCCTACCGCTCGATGGAACAACGTCGGGCCAACCACTACCTCCTCGAGATGCAGCGGCCGTTCGTGCCGGAACGGGCCATGACCCGCGACGGGAGCTACGTCGAGCACCTGTTGGCTGAGTGGGCCTCACCCTTCGGTGAGTATCCCTCGCCCGAGGACGCGACGCGCTACGCGAACGCCATGGCCATGCCGTTCGTGGCGCACTCCGCCGCCGAGCACTACCGCTGGTTCGGGCGGAGCCAGTTCCGGCAGGACGGCCCGCTCTTCAACCGCCGGGTCCGTCGTCCGATCGAGCAGCCGGTCCTGCACCTGCAGGGCACGGAGGACGGATGCGTCGTGGCCCGGGCCACCGACGGGTCCGCCCGCTACGTCACGGGTCCCTACACCCACCAGCTCGTCGAGGGCGCCGGGCACTTCCTCACCGAGGAGTCCCCGGACCGGGTCAGCGCCGCCATCGTCGACTGGCTCGACACCCTGGACGGCTGAGATCGAGCCGACGCAGGACCCGCGCCCGAAGGAACGCCTGGTCAGCATCCCACCTCTTCCGCTCGGCGAAGGGCTGCGGTGGTCAGCGTGCGTGCGCGATGCGTCCGGTGCCGTCGTCTGGCAGCACGACCCGGCTCAGGTCCTGCGCACGGCCAGCGTCGGCAAGATCCTCCTGCTCCTGGAGACCGCTCGCCAGCTGGCCGGTGGAGCTCTCGACCCCGGCATCCTGCTGTCCCGGGGCGACGACCCGGTCGGCGACTCCGGCATCTGGCACGTCCTGCGCACCGGACTGCTCCCGCTGCACGACGTGGCGGCCCTCGTCGGGGCGCTCAGCGACAACCTGGCGACCAACGTCCTTTTGCGGCACGTCGGGCTGGCGTCGGTGGACGCCCTCCGCCGGAGCGTCGGCCTGCGCGACACCCGCCTGCTCGACGAGGTGCGCCCGCGGCGAGGTGCGGCCGACCCGCCCACCCTCTCCACCGGACGCGCCGACGAGCTGAGCCGGCTCGTCCACCGGATGGAGCGCGGCCCAGAGCCGGCTCCGGGCTCGGAGCAGGTTGTGCGCTGGCTGTCCGGCAACACCGACCTGTCCATGGTCGCCGGGGCGTTCGACCTCGACCCGCTCGCCCACCGCACGGCCGACCGGCCCCGAATTGTGGAACAAGACCGGGACCGACGACGGTGTCCGGGCCGACGTCGGGCACGTCTCCCGCGCCGGCACGGCATACTCGTTCGCTGTGCTGGCGAACTGGGACTCGGACCTGGCGGAACACGGCACGGACGTCGGCGCCGCCATGCGCGGCGTCGGCGCCTCGCTGGCCCTGCTGCTCGGCTGACGGCGGTTCTGGCAGCCCACCCCGACCGGCTGGCTAGCCGGTCGAGCAGCCCCCAGTGGCAACCCGGTTCATCGCCCCCTGCGCCGCGTCGAGCACGGGCTGCGCCTCCTTCAGCGTCAACGCATAGCCGGTGGACTCGTCATCGAGGGACTTCGCGAAGACGATGCCGACGACCTGGCCACTCTCGGACAGCAGTGGACCGCCGCTGTTGCCGGGCTCGACCCGGGCGAAGAGCGAGTAGATCTCCCGGGAGACGCCCGGCTGGCCGTAGATGTCGGAGCCGGTGGCCGTGAGGGTGCGGCGCACCCGCGCGGCGTCCAGCCGGAACGGCCCGTCTAGCGGGAACCCCGCCACGACCGCGCTGTCCCCCTGGTTCAGCGCGCCACCCCCCTTCAGGGCGGGCGCCGAGAGTCCCGGCACGTCGAGAACGGCGAGGTCGCGCCCCGGGTCGAAGACGACGACGGACGCGGGGTAGGACCGCCCCACCCCCTGCACCTTCACCAGCGCCGCGTTCACGCCGGCAACGACGTGGGCGTTGGTGACCACCTTCTCGGGTGAGGTGACCCAGCCGCTGCCCTCCTGGCCGCGGTTGCACGCCTCGGCGACGCCGGTGATCTTGACGATCGACCCGGCAGCAGCCCGGATCTCCGGTGCGACCGATGCGGCCCCGTCCGGCGGCTGCACCGCCTGGATCGGCTCCGGCGACAGGCCCTCGAAGACCCGCGGGAAGCCGTTGCGGTCGAGCATCGTGCGAAAACCGGCGAAGAGCCGGCCCGTCGCCGGCGGCACGGCCCGGTCGATCGTCCGCAGCACCTGGGACTCGCCGATCGCCCGGGCCAGCGGTGCGGGAGCTCCACCTCGGACGGCTCCGGCGAGAAACCAGACGAGGATCGAGACGGCGACGACGACGGCGACGGATCCGAGCAGCGAGTCGGTGACCCGCAGCGGCCTGGCCCGCACGCGCGAGCGCACGCGCCGGCCGACGGCGACCATGATCCCCTGGCCGAGCGAGGCGAAGAGGAAGACTCCCATGACGAGGACGACGATCCGGACGACCTCGCGGTCGGTCAGCCACTGCGAGTTCCGGAGCAGCGACGGCAGGAGCCACATACCGAGCGCTCCCCCACCGAGGAACCCGAGCAGCGACAGGGCGCTGACCACCAGCCCCTGCCGGTAGCCGGTCACGGCGTAGCTGACCAGGAGCAGGACAAGGAGGATGTCGAGCAGGAGACTGCCGGTCATCGGCGGTCTCGGGTCAACCGGTCGGGCAGGGCCCTGGTCACCGTGGCGTCCCAGGGCCGGTCGAGCCCGGCCAGCTCGAGCGCCTTGGTGACGATGCCCCCGGTGAAGCCCCAGAGGAGCAGGTCCTCACCGAGGGCGAAGGCCGGCCCCCGGTATCCCGACGGGTGGACGACCGTATGCCGGGTGGCCGGGTCCACGAGGAAGTCCACCGGGACCAGCGCCACCTGGGCGACCTCGGCCGGGTCCCCGACGGAGACGGGAGACGGGTCGCGCCACCAGCTGACGACGGTCGTCACGACGAACCCGCTCGGCGGCAGGAAGAGCGGCGGCAGGGTCCCGAGCACCTCGACTCCTGACGGCTCGAGGTTGACCTCCTCGTGGGCCTCGCGCAGTGCCGTGGCGATGACGTCGTCATCCCCCGGGTCGGCTGCCCCGCCGGGCAGGGCGACCTGGCCGGGGTGGCTGCGCATGTCGTGGCTGCGTTCGAGAAGGAGCACCGAGTCCGCACCGGACGGGTCTGGACCGAAAAGGAGGAGGACGGCTGACTCACGCCCGCCCCCATCGGGTGGCAGGAACCTGCTGAACCATGACGGATCCACCCGGGCGGCGTTGAGCATGAGGGTGTCGAGCCACTCCGGGTGCCCGGCGCCATCCCGCCCGGACCGGGGGGTGAGGCTCTCCCCCGGTCCGGCAAGGGACGGCATACGGGTCATCGGGCGAGCTGTGCGCCGGGGGCCAGCTCGTACGTCAGCAGCTTCGCCGCTCGGTCGGGATCGGTCTCGCCGATGCCGTAGCTCGGGCACATCCGGGCGAGCGGGCAGGCGCCGCACGCGGGCCGCCTGGCGTGGCAGGTGCGCCGGCCGTGGAAGATCAGGACGTGGCTGAGCATCGTCCAGTCCCTCTTCTGGATGAGGGCCCCCACGGCGTGCTCGACCTTGACAGGGTCCTCCTCGGCCGTCCACCCGAACCGGCGCACGAGCCGGCCGACGTGGGTGTCGACGGTGACCCCCGGGGTGCCGAAGGCGTTCCCGAGGACCACGTTGGCCGTCTTGCGACCGACCCCGGGCAGCGTGACGAGGTCCGCCAGCCGCCGCGGGACCTCACCGCCGAAGCGCTCGACGAGGGCGGCCCCCAAGCTGACCAGCGAGTGCGTCTTGGCCCGGAAGAACCCCGTCGACGCGATGATCGTCTCCATCTCCGCCCGGTCGGCAGCCGCGTAGTCGGCGGCGGCGGGGTACCTCGCGAACAGCGTGGGCGTGACGAGGTTGACCCGCGCGTCCGTCGTCTGCGCCGACAGGACCGTCGCGACGAGCAGCTCGAGGGGCGTGGTGAAGTCGAGCTCGCAGTGGGCGTACGGATAGCGCTCGTGCAGGAGGCGGTACATCTTCCGGGCCCGACGGGTCAGCGCCACGGGGGAGTCGGTGGTGGGGGCGGCGGACACTTCCTCAGGGTACGTGGCCGCTCCCCGGCACCAGCACCGCGTCATGGCAGACTGTGCGACGTGGACCACGAGGTTGTGCGACGGGCGCCGCTGTTCGCCGCGCTCGACGACGAGGCCGGCCAGGCGCTGCTCGCGGAGATGGGCACCACCGGGA
>JAABUY010006015.1_pt1 | contig 11977 bp, 18 predicted proteins | sample 5560271 | NCBI WGS metagenome assembly JAABUY01 (sample SAMN10711886, study PRJNA513374) | rock metagenome | isolation source: Antarctica rocks | place: Antarctica: Victoria Land, University Valley
GCCTGTGTGTGGGCCACCCCGCGCGCCTGCGCGGGCCACCAGGGGTAGCGCGCGAGCTTGGCCCACACGACCGCGCCGGGCGCGTCCTTGGCGCGGCCGTCGCGCGCCGCCGCCGCCTTGCCGCGCCCCGCCGCGCCGCGGCCCTTCCCCTGGCCCTGGGCGCCCTGCTGGCCGGCGTCGCCGCCCCGGAAGCCGCGCGAGGGCGGGCCCGAGTGCGGGCCGGCAGCGTTGCTCGCTGGCGACGGCAGCGGCGGGCTGCCGGGCAGCAGGTGCGGCCCGGAGCCGCCGGGCCTGGTGTCGTCCCAGCCGAGCACGCTGGGCGGCGGCGCGGGCCCCGGCGACATCTCGTCAAAGCCGCCATAGTCCATGGCAGGCGGCGGGGAGGGCGCCTAGTTGTAGTACAGCTCCAGGCCTGCGCACTGCCCCGCACGAGTTGGCGGGTCTGCGGCTGGCAAACCAACTTGCGCGCCTGGGCAATTAATACGCAGACGCGCAGCGTTGCTTGAGGCGCCGGCGCGCACCCATGCCGTCGTGGATCTCGTAGTCCGCCAGCGTGATGTGGTCCTTGTACACGTTGTACCACTTCTGGATGCGGATCTTCTCGGGCCGCGTGCCGGTCTGTGCGGCGACCAGCTTCTTCAGGTCGCCGATGGTGTCGTCCTCGCTGCGCCCCGTGGACCATTCACAAGTGAGCTGTAGTGCACGCAAGCTTGCAAACGCCGCAGACAGCGAAGCGGGAGCAGCGCCGCTGCGGCAGCGCGCGCGCACTTGCACTTGACGCGCACTTTCTTGCCCAGGCGGTCATTCAGGACGACCTCGATCATGTCTGGCTCGGTGACTCCAAACTCTGCAGGTGTCCTGTCTCACCGTTCGACGCACGTTGCTCTATAAAGAAACTCAGCCTGTGTTCTCTGCAGTGTCAAGGTCGTGCTGCAGGCGCTCTGTATTAGCAGCGCGTCACAACCAGCTCGTACATATGCTTCTCAAGCTTCAAGCTGTTGCCAGAACGAGTTTAGTTCATTCCAGAGTTCCCATGCTGGGAGCGCCACTTTAAGGAGCTCAACAACTGATCAACTCCATCTTCACCTGCTCAGGTAGGCACCTGACAGAGTTGCAACTCTCCACAATTGTGGATGCCAGCAAGTCCCTCTGAGCATCCATGCCAACTTGGCTGGAGATGCAAGACAACCATAAAAGATACACAGAGATGCGCTCATTCCAACTGCCGCTACGGCGTACACGTACATACAAGGTCACTTGCGGCCCATGTGCGCTAAAACATGGAGTACTTAACTACTACCTTGACCTACACCTATCAAACTACCAACGGGGCGGACATGCATTCTGCAAGGCAAACCAACCATCACGAGCTAGAAGGGGTCCCCTGATGCCTGCATGACACAATTTTTTTCCTGCCAAAGCAACTCCTCCCTCTGAACGAGTCGGTGGCCTGGACAGCATGCGGTTCAGAGCGCCCACCTCCACGACAGCACACAACGACCATCACGATTATTTGCCAGCACATACCGCAGGTTCACCCCCGTCACGTGGCGAACAACGCGCTCCAGACACTCCTGCCTCCCCCGGCGCCCAACCAGGAGACACGCTCGTCACAGTGCCCGCCCTCACAGGCGGCCGATCGGCGACCGCGCCTCCCGCTGGTCCTTCTTCATGCTGTCCACCAGCGGGGGCGCGCGCGGCTGCGCCAGCAGCGCCGTTGACACCGGCTCGGGCGCCAGACCGTCGCTGCCAGGCGGCGGCGCGTACCCTAGCTCCGGGCTGCGCACCGGGCCGGTGCCGGGGCGCATGCTCTCCCCTTGCCCAGTGCGCCCGTTGCCCATGAGCGGCGCATAGCCGTTGCCTGCGCTGGTGTACCCGTTTGCCAAGCCCGGAACCCCAAACCCTGCGGAGCCACCCACCTGCCCGTTGCCAGCAGCGGGCTCGTAGCCGTTCCGCAGTAGGCCTGCAGCGCCGTTCATGCCGAGACCCGCTTGGCCGTAGCCGCCCGGGTGCGCGACCTGGCCGCCCACGCGGCCGAGCGTGTGCGTCTGGCCGGGCGAGCCGTCGGTGGCGAGCCCGTTGCGCGCGGCGCGGCGCGCGCGCGCGGCGGACGGCGCGACGTCGGCGGCCAGGCGCTGCGCCGAGCGCTGCACCAGCGTGCGCACGAAGAGCTCACCTGCGCGGCCCGGTACGGTCGATGCATGCATGCACCGCCAAGCCGTACTAGTAGACCAGAGCATGGACAGCCTCAAGGCATGAGTTCTTTCGTGGAGCTCAGCGTAAGGTGCTCCTCATGTCCGGCATATGGGGCACCCCCCAGTGCCGGCCACGCACACATGGCGCTGCACGCCCCGCGCGCAGCTGGTGCCCCCGCACGGCAGCGGTGCCGGCCCGCCGCGCACCGGTCGCGCCGAGGCCCGGCGCGAGCTCGGGCAGCAGCGGCGCGAGCTCCTGCAGCGCGGCGAGCGCGGCACGGCCCTGCTCGCCGGCCAGCGCCGGCTGCGGCGCGCCGTCCAGCAGCGCGGCCACCTCGCGCAGCAGCGCCAGCGCCTCCGCGTCCTCTGCGTCCGGCTCCACCGCCGGCGCGATCCTGCGCGGCGCGGGATCACGAAGTTAGCCCCAATAGCGCGCGCTTGGTGTCACGGCGCATGGCCTAGTGGAACGGCGCATGGCATGCACACAGCGTCAAGACACCTGAAAGCGTTACCCTGCGAGCGCAATCCTGCGCATAACGCCAATCCGGCTCACGAGCCTGTTACTAGGGCGGTGAGGAAGTATGCAGAGCAACGTGGGTGCCTATGTGTGGCGCTGGCGAGTCGGGTTGGCCTGGAGCTGCACAGCAAGCAGGGATCCCGGGTGCTGGAAATCAGCTCAACAGCAGGGCTCCAGTGTCTGCCAACGCCGCGTGGTCACACAGCGCCAGCTGTTTCGGGGCGAATATACCAAGATGGGGCACTGGCAGCAGCCGGCATGGTGGCCGGTGGCCTGATGCACCCACAGCGCACACAAGAGCACCAGCCTGGCAGTGCGCACTGCGAGAGCAGCTCCAGCGGCGTGGGCAGCGGCAGCAGCAGCGACCGCCAGGGCCCCAGCGCCGCGACCACGCCGCTGGCCAGCTGCGCGGGCGCGCTGGCCAGCACGTTGCGCGCGAGGTTGTACGCCGCCAGGCGCTGCAGCGACGACACGGCCGCCACCAGCTCGTTCACGAGCACCTCCTGCCCCGCGCGCTCATTCGCTGGCATCAACTTCCTGTACGTTTACAACAACATTCGCTCACAAAATGACATACAGGATGGCGTGTAATTTCTACTTGTTACAACACCTTACCGTAACGGCTATAGACATGCGCAACTCAGTACTGTCGGGACATTTCATGCCGATACTCGCAGGAGCGGGGCAAACACGCCGCCAAGCGCATGCAGATCCGCGTCAGACTGCCCTCAGAAAGCACCGACGATGCATGCTGCCTGCGCGTGGCCATGGAAGCGGGCAGCGGCGCGCCTGCAGGTAGCTGCCGTCGGCGCTGAGCACCAGGCGCAGCGCGTCGCGCGCGGGCTGGCTGACCAGCTGCGCCGTGGGCGCGCCAAGTGGGCGCGCGCCCGCGCCCGGCGTTGGCTGGATGCCTGCCACCGTGAAGGCGCCAAAGCCGCGCGTCAGGCGCTGCAGCCGTGCGACGCTCACGCGCGCCTTGTCCTGCGCGCGGCGGCGCCGCGGGGGGCATTGGCGCACCGCGGTGACCTCGCTGCACAGGCCTCACGCAGCGCACTCAACCGGCTCCGTGCTGCCTCATGAAGCTTTCTCAGCCTTACAGCCAGGCATACATCATAAAACATGTTGCATGTAAGGTTTAAACTAGCAGTACTGACACATCCTGCCGTAGGAGACGAATCAGAACACCCTCATAAGGCTGGCACACACTCTTCCTACAGAGCGCATGGGGCAGCTCAGCAGAGGCCGCACCGCGTACAGGAGCTGGTGCAGCGCGGCGCGCGTGCGCGGGTGGTTGTCAGTCAGCAGCCGGCGCGCGATGTACGGGAAGCACTCCTGTGGCGCAACCCTACCTTTGTTTCGAGCATGCATCCTGTGCAGACAAATGGCAGAGCGTCTTCTGTGCTCTTATGGGACGTTTGAGCAGCACAGAGCCCCCTGTCTGCGCCAGGCATTCACCAGCGACTTACGTCTGCGATGCAGAACATACATCACATGTGCTATATACAATGCCTCCTGCTGTCAACAAAACGCGAACAGGCACCGGTGTCCATACTCAACGAGCGAGGCCGCGCCTTCACGATGGAGTAAGAGGGGTCAACGCGCAGCGCAATGCCTTCGATGACAGAGAACGCGCGCAGGATGAGCGCAAAGTAGGCCGGGACCTGCCGCCGCCCGGCGCTCAATGCTAAGTCTCGACACAGCAGCGCATGCCATCCCCGCACTGCTCTCACACTCACACATTTGAATACATCAAAATGACTGATGGCAGGCCAGCCATGCCAGGGCACGACCCGTCTGCAACGCTTTTAAGGCCACGCCTCGGGCAGGGCACAGCAAAGTGGCAGAAGCGCCGCACGCGCGCGCCCGGGACGGGGTAGTCGCGCATTAGCTTGGTTATGCTACATATGGGCTAGAATTAGGATGCGCGCGCCTGAAAGGGGTAGTCGCGCGTCAACTTGTCCAGCTCGACGGTGATGTCGTCAATGTTGATGCCGGCCGCGCCGCCGCCCTTGCTGAGCTGGCGCAGGATGCTGCCGAGCGGCGCCACCAGGCCGGACGCCACGGGGTCGGGCGCGCCTGCGGGGCGCCCGTGGCGCCACGCGTCAGCAGCAGTGCTGGCTCTCAAGGCAGAGACCCTCTGCACTAACGCCAGGCACCCCACCCCCTGTCATGGTCTTGACTGCCTCGTCCGTCCCTTCATTGCCTAATCTCACTGGCCCATGAGTCTAATATTCCTCATCAACGATCAGGACGGACACTGCAACTTTCACAGGATTCAGCCTGCACATAGCCTGCCCCTCAGCGCCACGCGACGCGGCCCAGCGCTCGGCAGGCGCCACGCGCGGGGGCGCCCGCACGGCCGCACCGGGCGGGATGAAGCCGAGCGCGGGCAGGTCGTGCGTGACCACCGCCGCAAAGTCTTCCACGCTCAGGTGCGCGATGTACTCCACCAGCGCCTGGCCGCGCTCGGGCGGCACCTCGGTCATCAGGCCGAAGTCGAGGATGCAGATGCGCCCGTCGGGCGTGCGGATCAGGTTGCCTGCGCGCGACGCGCATTTTCATTCATTCGTTTATTGCTGTAGACCACGGGCGGCGGCCGCCGCGCCACCGTTGCCTGGCGCGCTGAGCGGCGCGCGCCCGCGCGGGGCATCCGGCCGGCGCGCGGCGGGCGGGCGCACATGCAGGTGGCCGAATGAAGCGAGCGCTTCGATCTGTCAACATGTGCTGAAAGGCGGACATGCGGAGGCTGTGTGGTCAGGTGTGGCCACTGCAGCGCCGGGCAGCGCCTCACCCGGGTGCGGGTCAGCATGCAGCAGGCCCGTCTCCAGTAGCTGCGCGCGCAGCAAAACCGCATCGTCAGGACGCGCCAACACCATGCCGTGGTGAGCTGTACAAACACAGCGCTCATGCCCACCATGACAAGCAGCGGCTCGTAGTTACCACACATTACGCCAATGCGCAGCGCGAGCACACACAAAGGGGGGGGAGAGGACCAGGAAATGCCGAGCCTCATGACCCAGCCTGGAACGCGTGGGCACTGTGGATGGCGCCCGTCTGCTTGGCGGCGCGGGGGCGCGAGGCGGCCGCGGGCGCGCGCCTGGATGAGGTAGCAGTTGAGCAGCGTGGTGCACAGCTGGCGCACGTCGCCGGCGCTGCTCTCGCTCAGCTTCTCGCCTGCGCAGCAGGCCACCCGCGGGGCTCAGCCCTGCAGTGTTGCGCAGCATCACATGCGCTGCGCTGATTATGCTCACCATTTGCCCACCACACGAGCGTGGAGTGCTGCCCAGGCGGACGCATGGGCCCCTGCCGACACCGCCGCTGTGAGCGCAGCATTCGGCATGCGCAACGGAAGCCCAACACAGACAATGCCATGCGGAGCGCCACAGCTGCACCAACCCTCCATGCATGCGCCCGCTGTTGGTGTTCAGGCCTCAGCTGCTCGCACGCAGGGGCGGCGGCCCAGGAGCGGGCCGCCAACGCGGGCGCGGGCGGAGCCGGGCGCACCCGGCACCCAGGCGGTGGTGAGCACGGTGTGCGACGACAGGTCCGGGCGCACGTCGGGCGTGGTGATGCCGGGCAGGTCCGCCATCTGCGCCGCGAACGTGGCTGCGCTGGCCGCCTCGCGCTCGTAGTCCAGCTCCTGGAAGAAGCGGCCGGCCCACTCGTCGATCAGGCCCACCCAGTCACTCTTCACCTGCGCGGCGCCCGCCCCGGGTGAGAGCGTGCGGTGAGCAGCGGTCGCCGTACGAGCGGGCGCTCCGGACCTTCCTGTCACCTCGCCAGCCCCGCCCTGGGCATAACACACAGCTGCGCCGGCGCCGCGGGCGTGAACCTGCTGCCCGCGCGCTTGCGCGGGATTCGCCTGGACCAGCAGCGGGAGCCTGTTCTGCTCCCTCGCCCTGCTTCAGCAGAGGCTCCTGAGCCTGGGCAGCGTTGTTGCCGGCCCGAGAAGGGTGGAGGGGGTTGCCAGGGATAGGGTTGGGGGGCCAGGGTTGAATACAGGCTTAATAACATGACGAGGTCCAAGGTCGCGCCTGCGGCAGCTTGCGCAGCCACGCGGCCGCGCCGCGCATGAGGTACAGGTCCAGGCCGACCGCGCGGCGCACGTCCGGCCGCTGCACTTTCACTGCCACGTCCGTGCCGCCGTAGCCCGGCGCCAGCGTGCCGCGGTATACCTGTGGCACCAGCGTGCGCGCGCGGTCACAGTCGCAGGGCTGTGCGCTGTGTAGGTCGCGCATACAGCGCACACATGTGCGGGACAGAATGCCTTCGACTGCATGCGCAAGAGCAGACGCACGGCTTTTCTGGCACCTGTGAGCAGCACTGATCAGGCCGCATACACGCAGCTGAGCAGGAGCGCCTGAGTGCCAAAGGCAACGCGGACACAAACGCTACATGTTCACCGACGCCGCTGCAGCGGATGCGGGTCACGCGCCTGGCCGAGCGACGCGGCCGCGATGGGCGCCGGCGAGATGCTCGCAAACACCTGGCTGGCCGGCCGGCCCCACGCCTCCTCCATGCTCGCCAGCGCCTGCCGCGCCCGCGCGCCGCGTGAAACAGCGCGCCGGCCCGCACAGCTTCAGCCGCGCAGCTGCGGCCCCACTTGGCGCAGCCTGACACCGCCGCGCCGGGGCCTGGCCTTGCAGGCGGCGCGCGTGCGGCCGCGGTCAGAGCCCTGGTTCTGACCCTAAATCAGGCGCGCACCAGGGTCGTGGGGAACGGCGGCACGCGGTCCTGCAGGCGCTCGATCTCCACCAGGTACGCGGGGCTCAGGATGTCCACGCGCGTACTGACCGCCTGCGCGATCTTGACGTACGCGGGGCCCAGGCGCTCCACCGCGCCGCGCACCTACGCCCGTGGCCGCGCGCCTCGCCGCCGCCCCGCGGAGTGCCGAGGCTGGGCGCAGGCGCCGGGACCATGGCCGACTTGCGGGTTACTGTTGGTCAGCGGTCAGGACACGCGCCCCATGCATCCACTCAACACACGTATGTCCAAAGCGCTCCACACCCTTCTGGCGTGGCTGGCAAGAAAGCGTGCATGCCTGCGCGGCGCGCCGCCGCGCATTGGCGGACTGCCGCCCTTGCGCGTAGTCGAGGCCCAGCCCGATGCCCACCGCGGCCGCCGCGGACAGCACCTGCGCCATGCGCGTGGCCACGGCCAGCGGCCGCCGCTGCCAGAACGCCGCCACGGCGTCCGCGTTCCAGTCCCATGGCAGCTGCTCCGAGGCCTGCGCCGCTCGCAGCACGTAAACGCGCTCACTGGCGCTGATCACGACGTGTGTCGTGCAACCCCTACAGCCCGGGCCATCGAGCGCCGCGCTGCGCGCGCGCGCCGGCCGCCGTGCACGCAGGGAGGCGTCCGCCCGCGCCTCCCTGGCAGCGTAAGCGCGCGAGAGGCAGCGCGCCGTGAGGGTGTGAGTATTGTGGCTGGCGCAGAGTGGGGGGCCGTGCAAGCAGAAGAGCGACCTGCAAGCGGAGCGGCGCGCCTGCACAGCCTCGGCGGGCGGCCCGCGGCCGCCGGTCGCCAGGGCAAACGCAATAATGCCGGCAGCCAGCAGCGCGACGGTCGACGGGCTGTATCCCCCCAACTCTGCCGCGTCGAAACTGCACGTCAAAGATAAAAGGAACCCGTGTGACAGCAGGTAGGAAGACAAGAGTGAACGTCAGATGTGAAATTGGCGTTGCCGGGCGGCAGCAGCTGCCGAGCAAGGCATGAGCTTCTGCACACCCCCTGGCAAGCGCGCGTGCGCACCCGCGTCCTGCAGGCTCGCAGCAAACGCGCTGGCCGCGGCGGCCGCGGCCGCCGCCGCCTGGTCAGGCTGCCAGCCGGCCAGCGCGGCGGCGGCCGCCGCGGGCGCCGCCGCCGCCGCCGCCGCTGCGCCGGCCGCTGCTGCCACGAGCTCCCGCAGCGGCCCCTCAGCAGGCGCGAGCGCCCGGAGGTCCAAGCCATGGAACCCTAGCTCCGCAGCCGCAGCCCCTGCTTTGTCCGCCAGCGCGCGCGCAGCATCCAGCCCCGCGTGTGTGCCGAAGTGCGGCGCCAGCCCTGCCAGGCCGTCGGCGCCCGCGTCCGCCGCCTGCTCGACCCGCGTGATGGAGGCCTCGAGCATGTGCGTGGTCACGCGACTGTAGCGTGCAGGGCGCCGCACAGTCGCAAGTGGTCAGGGACAGGGAGGACGGCTGCGGGAGAAGCGCGCCTTGAGGTTGGGCGTGAAGGGGTCCGGCAGCGTCATGTTGCGCGGGAACGCGGACAGGATGAGGTTGCGCATCTGGATGCACGACGGCGGCACCATGTTGCACAGCTCGAAGTGGTACTCGCACAGGAACTCCGGGAAGTCGTGCAGCAGCACCAGCAGCACGCGCAGCGTGCCCTGCGCGCCCGGCCGCGCGCCGGATCAGGGCCCCGCCCTGCCACTCCGTGCCAGGCCGCGGCCCGCCGTGCTGGGCTGGCCGGCCGCCTGTGGCCTCACGTGCGGCTGCCAGGGCCTTGCTCGCTGCTCGAGCTCTCAGGCAGAGAGGCCTTCTTCATACGGCCAATATCTAAGCGCTGAAGCCCCCTCTATCGCGCTTCAGAGCAGCGCCGGCGGCGCCGCGATCACGACTCGCCCGCCAAGCCGCCGACAAGCTCAGGCTCCAGACTCTGAGCAGGCGCCGCGGCATGCAGGCGGACGCCGCGGCCGGCAGGAGGGCGGGAGCTGCAGCGCCCTCCACGCTGCAGCGCCTCCACGCTGCACGCGGCGCGCGGCGGGGGCCGCGGTGGGCGGCTCGCCCCGACGTGGCCGACGGGCCGCGGGCCCCGCGCGCGCGCACCTTGTACAGCACGCGCACGGCCTCGATCAGGTCAGCGTTGCGCAGGTAGGGCTCCATAAAGCGCAGCAGCGCCAGCAGCAGGCGCTGCAGGTGCGGCCAGGCCGCCTGCCCGGGCGCCTGCAGCAGCGCCGGCATGAAGCGCCTGCGCGCGCGCGCGGCCGGTCAGCCGCTGACCCCCCCGCGCCGGCTGGCCTGTGCCGCAGGCAGGGTCCCCTGACGGCTCGCGCGCGCAAGCTCGGCTGCCCGCTGCCCGCCTGCGACGTCGCTGCATCGTCAGAAGCGCGGAGCCGTGTCATACACGCATCGCGCCCGGGGTGCTCGCGAGCCAGCAGAGCTCATGCCATCGCGCCCTGGGCAGCACTGCAAGCTGCTGCACCGCCCGCTCTTACCAGCGAGGCCCGCCCTGGCCAGGGGCGGCGGGCCGCGCGCGCGCCTGTGCGAGATGAGCTCCAGCCAGGGGAAGGCGAAGCCCGGCACGCGCAGCGGCTGCAGCGCGTCCAGCGCGCCCGCCAGCATCACCTGCGCCCGCGGCCGCCGCCGCGCCGCTCGCTGCCTGCCGCCGGCCGCCGCCCTGCCAGGCCGGGCGCCCGTGCACACGCAGCAGGCCATCCGCGGGCACCGTGGTCAACCTACCATGCCCCTCCAAGCTACAGCCTACGCCAGTGCCAGCATCACAGCCGAGATCATGTGACTGCGCACCCATGCGGCTCACCACGCGCTTCCTGACTCAGGCAGCACTGCTGGAAAAAGGGCGGCCCCGCCAGGCCCTGCGGCATGCGCCGGCGCGGGCGCGCGCCAGGTAGGGCAGCTCGGCGGCGTCCGCCGCGCCCGGCCCCGCCGGCAGCTCGCTGAACAGGCCGATGAAGATGCGGAAGAAGGGGCGGCCGTTGAACTCGGGCCCGCGCGCGGCCGCGTCGCGCAGCGCCACGCCCACGACCAGCCGCAGCGCCGTCTGCAGCAGCGCCGCGCCGCCGCCGTGGTCTGCCCGCGCCGCAGCGCACGTCGGTGCATCTTCTTCTGGACAGAGCTGCTCCCTTACAAGATTTCTACCATGGCACTCAGACGCCCCCCCTAGCCTGACACCTTCAAATTTTCTGAGATGAGCAGCAAACCATCTGAAAGCCCACAGCACGTTCGATATGAGGTGGTGGCGCCACCCGTGCCAAACAGGCGCAAGAAGACGCGGGGCGCACAGCGGATGAGCGTGCACAGCAGGCGCACGAACGAGTCCACCGCGATGAAGTTGAGCGCGCCGGGACGCGGCCCGCCGAGCGGCAGCTCGCTGCCCAGGCAGTGCGCGACCGCGATCTCGGCCAGCAGGCGCAGCACGCGGTCGGTCGTCTCGTCTCCCTGCCGTGCCGCGCGCGTCAGGCCAGGGCTGCTAGGGTTTCAGTAGGGTATCAGCCAGGCCCAACTCTTGCCTGGCATTGAACAGGGAGACCAACCGACCGCCCTGCACCCATGGCTGCATCACGCCGGGCGCGACCCCAGGAGCCGCACCCCACTAGCGGGCAGTGCGCCGGGCTTGCTTCAACTGGCGCAGCTGCCGCGCAGGCGGTCGGGCGGCCGGAGGGCAGGGCGCCGGGCGCGGGCGCGCCTTGAGCAGGCCGGCGGCGCGCGCCTCCTCCGCGAACTTCTCGTGCACCTTGTCGCAGGGCGCGTCCTCCACCAGGCGCACCCAGCGGTCGAAGAGCTCCGCCACGCGGTCCTTGAGGCCCGGCGGGTCGGCGCCCGCGGGCGCCAGGCCCGGGCCGGGGCCCGCCCTGGCGCGCAGCCGGGCGGTGAGGCAGGGTCGGGGTCAGGGCATGCCGCCCACGCTGTCACCTGGGCCGTGCAGGTGGGCCGCGCTCGTGTGCCTCGCCTTGCTTGGGGCGCATGCGGCTGAGGCAGATCGCGCACAGGCGCAGACAGAGCGCCCCATTAGGCATCTGGGTCATTTCCAGGCTTTGGTGGCTGCAGCTGCGCACCGCTCAGCCCCACGCAGAGCGCAAACAGTTCGCGGGGGCAGGGGCGGCGCGTGCGGTCTCCAGCTCCCTGCTGCAAGTGCAGCGTGCTGTATTGAGGCGGGCGCGTCAGCATGACAAGCTCAGGACTGACTTCCAAATTTACTTGAAGGCTGCTGCGGAGCTCTCAGCCTGCCCCGCCCGCCTGCAAAAAACGTTACATACTGCTTCGCTCCGGTAGCCCAATCAGATTTTGCTCCAGCAGCTCGAGCCGGGGACACGCGCGTGCGTGCCGAGCGCTGCGGGTGGCGCGGGCGGGGGGGGGCACGCACTTGGCGCGCCGCGCCTCCAGCACCAGCGCCTGCAGCTGCAGCCCCGCGGGCGCGGGCAGGCTGTATGCGACCTTGCCCAGCGTCTCCAGCGTGGCCGGCAGGTCCGGCGCGCCCAGCACCGGCTCCGCGAGCACGCACGCGCGCACCAGGTGCACCGCAAAGTCCACCGCCAGGTGGCCCAGCT
>JAABUY010006017.1_pt1 | contig 11976 bp, 20 predicted proteins | sample 5560271 | NCBI WGS metagenome assembly JAABUY01 (sample SAMN10711886, study PRJNA513374) | rock metagenome | isolation source: Antarctica rocks | place: Antarctica: Victoria Land, University Valley
GAACGCGCTCAGCGTGTGCCGGATGAAGCCCGCGTGCGACACGACCGCGATGCGCTGCTCCGGCCTGACGGGAGCCACACTGCACATGCTCAACCAAGCGCTTTTGACTGCCCGTGCTACATGTCAGCGTGTTGGCCATGTGATGGACATCCATGACCGCAGACATGAGATAGCCACCCTATAGAACACAGAGGTGCTTTTGCTTAGCATTCAGGCCACCACATATGCTGCGAGGAAGCATGCACTTTGCCCCCCTCCCTGCTGCATGCGGCCATGTCCTTTACACTGGAGGCAACACAGAACAAAGCAACCCACCTGAAGTGCACCACATCCGCGACGTTTACCATGGTGTCTGAAACACAGACGCGACGACAGTGCAGGAGCACCGGCGCACCTCGACATGAGCCACTTTATGAAGCGCACGCCGCGCTCGGCGCACATCGCTTCGCTCTCGCCCACGGCGTAGCAGCCGCTGGTCTGCGCGCGGCACCCAGGGCTTGAGCTGCCGCAAGCGTCAGCAGGTGCGCGGGCGCAGTGAGGGCCCCGCGCATCCACTGCTTACGAGCGCGGCACGCCATGGCCGCAGCTACATGAGCGGGCGGGGCGGACGCGCAAGCGTGGTGCGCCACGCCTGCTTGCAGCGTCACGAGCGAGCGGGGCGGGCGTCGCGCTGCCGCACGGCAGGCTGATGCGCACGCAGACGGCCGCGATCAGCAAGAAGCACTCCATGCAGTCCCAGCAGACTTACCGCGTCCATGGCATGGCCAGGTGGATAACAATGCCCCAAGCTAATCCGAGTGCCTGTCAGAGCCCGCTCCGAATTGCGGCACATGCTGGCGCAGGCGCAGCAGCACAGCCCCACGCTGTTGCCAGCAGGCGCATGCGCCAAGCACGCCGCGAGGGCCGGCGGCGGGTGGGGCGGACCTGCGGCAGGGCATGCTCGCGCTCCCACCACTCGTCCTCATTGGTCTCCACCAGCCCAAAGTCGACGCCCGGGAACTGCTTGCGCGTGACCGACAGCGGCCGCCGCCGGTCGCACCTGTTGGGCCCTGCCGCAGGGCTCGCCCAGCGTCAGTCTTCGCACTGGCGCAGGCAGATAGGGGTTCCCGTGCTGTGACACCTTTTTTTTTCTTTTTTTTTATTCTGACAGCAAACGCCTGGCATGTGGGCGTACTGCGGGTACCTGTGTCGATCCAGCTAGGACAGCTGAAGACGCCTGCAAGCTGCGGTGCTTTGCGGTAGGCTCTAACAACACCGGCGCAAACGTCTCGCCTCTCCCGACAGCTGCAGTGTGTGGAGCTGCAGGCGCCTTCGCCCCAGTGCGCAGTTGCAAGCGAGCGCCGCCACCGCCCGCAACTCCGGCTTGCATGTAAGCACTGCAGGACGTTGTGCACATACCCAGGTCCGCCTTTCCGGACGCACCCACGCGCTCGCGGCACTGCTCGCACGCCACGAACGGCGGCCCGCCCGGCGGCAGCGCGACCGGCTCGTGCGCGGTGCGCTCGTTGGGCGCCCCGCCCTGGCCGCGCATGAGCATGCCGCCATCCGCGCTCTCGCCACACGCAGCGCCGCCAAACACGCCTGCGGCGGTCTCCAGCGTGCGCTGCAGCGGCGACACAATGACCACCTGTGCGCGCGAAGGGTAGTGTGTGTCAGATAGATATGGCTAGGGTAGGGACCCTGCCCTACCTGCCGGCTGAAATATCACCTGCGCGCGCGACAGGGCTACGCGAATGCACCGCAAGCGCCGCTGCCTGCTCTTGCCTGTCTGGCGGCTTTGCTCGCCGGCGCGCGGACGCGGCCCACTGCAGCGCGCTTGTGCGGCAGCAGCTAGAGAGTCCACAGACAGGGGCTGACAACCTCTATTGTATATTATGAGCAACCAGGATTGGACAGCCATTAATTTGCCCTTCAAGATATTCGACTTGCTAGTGCAGCAGCTCCAGGCCGGGGCAGGCCTGCACGTTGAGGGGCAGCGCAAGGCTGGACACGTGGCGCCGCAGCGCGGCAGCCTGCTGCCAGCCCCTGCTCGTCAGGTGGGCATCGTCATTCTGCTCCCAGCCAATGTTGTGGAAGCCCTCAGCATGGCGGATGAAGTGGATGGTCTGCACGCGCACGGCACACATCCTCAGCCAGTGCACATTCTCAGCCAGTGCTTTAAAGTGTGCTTCCGAACACAGCACAGAAGTGATACAGGGCGTCAAGGAAATTAGTGGTAGAGAGCAGCACCGCCGCCAGAGCTGCACCTTTGTGAGCTGGTAGGGCATCAGTGATAAGCCTGGCTCCAGCGCATTGTGGCCTGCCTGGGCCCTTGCAGCGCGCCCTGAGCAGCCCGGACACATGTTTTCGCGCTGGTATGCAACACACATATTCCATATTCCAAAATGGTGGTCATGCAAGCTTCAGTAACAGCATGCTTACATCAGCTTACAGCCAGCCAGCAGTGCCAACAGACAGGTCGCTCTCAGACGTAAGGCAAGGGGGGCTGCCATCAGACACCTCCACTGGCCGCACCTGGCTGCAGCATGGGCGGCGAGCCCTGAGGCCGTGTTGCCATAGGATTGAGCCACGAGAGAAAGCGCCAGGACTGCTGTGCCATCAGCGCATTGGCTAGTACTCTGTGCACGTAGCAGCAGTGGTTTGGATGTTGATTGTGCAAGCACCGCGCGAGCTATCAGGTGCCAAACTTGTGCTGACTATTTCTGTGCTGCCGGGCGTGTGTTACATACCTCAAGCAACCGTGTGCTTGATGGCCAGCAAAGTGCACGTGACAGCACCCTACCCTGTTCTAGCAATAGCTAGCCAGACCTCTTTGGCATGCATGACGCCTGCACTGCAAGCTGCAAGTTGCACTGCAATGGTATACGACAGCGCAGGGGCTCTCCCTCTAACAAAATGTAGCTTAGCAGCGCTGCATGTACTGCTGACCCCGGGCAAAAGCAGCCTTCGCTGCCGGCCAGTAGGACAACAAGAACGCAGCGTGCAGGCGAGGACGCGCGTGCAGCACGCAGAACGACATGCAGCACGCGCGCTTTTGGCGTTTACGCAGGGCAGCCTCAGCCCAGCCCGCCTCGAACACGCCCCTCGCTACCCTGCCGTGGCGGCCTGGGCAGCCGGCGCGGCGGCGGCCGCCATCCGGGCCGCGAACGCGCGCGCCTCGGCTGACGTCGTGTCGACGTGGTCGCATGTATGCGTATACGAGTCATCCACATCATCCACGTTGCTGAGCACCCTCCTGGGCTCACTGGGCGCGGCCGCGTCGCGCGCGGCAAAGACCTGGCGCAGGGTCGGGTCCAGGCACGCCGCGAGCGCGCGGTACCCCGCAGCGTTGGGGTGCAGCGCGTCGCCGGGCAGCATGGACGCGTTGACGCCAGCGCCGCCCGCGTTGATAAAGGCCTCGCCGCAGTCCAGGTAGTGCATCCGGTCATCCAGCGCCGCCAGCGCCTGCGACGTCCGCAGCAGACCGAAGACTTTGTACATGGGCTGGAGTGATGCAGCAGGCGCACCAGGCGTCCGCAACGCCGGTGTGCGACGCTTGCCAGGCCGCTCTCAGTGCATGTCTGGCTCATGCGCTACTTACACAAACCCTGGCAGCTGGCCCTGTGCTGCTGAGCCTTGCAAGATGGAGCATGCGCTGGGCGCCGGCGCATGCCTGCATGGCGTTGTTCACGGCAGCGATTGGCGGGGTCAGGCGGCTGGGCCACTGGTAGATGTCCGGGGCCAGCGTCCAGCCGCCGCGCGGCAGGACGCCCAGCAGGACGATGTCCGCGTCGGGCAGCGCCGCGCGCAGCAGCGCCACAGCGTGCCGCACCCTGGCAAGCGGCGCAGAGAGCCATCAGCGCGCGTGTCTGGGGACGTTGCATCCGAGTAGTAGAGATTGTGCAGTGGGGTTGCCCTCCTTACGACGCGTCTCAATGTGCGGGAAGCTCTTGCACCATCTCAGGCCGGGTCCTCCTCACCGCGGACTATGCATAGGGGCCAGCTGCTCTGTCGAGAACAACCAAGTCAGCGGGGCAAGCAGGATGGTGCCAGCAACGCCCTGCTTTGCTGTGAGCCTCCCAGCACGCGCACGCAACCACGAGCGCCCACGCAGCGCGCGCGGCTCCGAGGCCGCCGACGGTGGCAGGGGCGCAGCGACCCGCGCGTCTGCACGAGGACGGCGGGTGCGGTCTGCGCCGGCTGGGGCTGCCGGGCAGCGCAGCGGGGTGGCCGTCTCCCAGCGCGAGCACACCTCGGGAAAGCTCAGGCAGGTCGTATGCCAGGACGGCTGACCAGGCCCGGCCAGGCCCCAACGCAGTGAGCGCGCAGCGAAGGGGACCGTGCGTGCGCCAGCACCAGCACAGCGGGCAGGGGCCGGCGGGGGCGCGCGCCGGCTGGCGATGCCGGGCACGGCGGCCAGGTCGTCGGCCCCCCAGCGCGAGCAGGCGTCCAGGAAGCCGAGGTCATTGGTGCCGATCATGACCACGGCGGCGTCCGGCAGGTTGCGGCGCGGCAGCAGCCCGTTGCGCAGCTGCCACCACAGGTTGGCCGTCTGGTCGCCTGCGCGGCGGGCTGGTATCGGCCAGGGCTGGCGCGCCACTTTCATGGCGCTGGCGCGCAGGCCGTCCCAAGCAGGAATGAAACGAGGTCTGAAAATGACTCCTGCACTGTAATGCGCGTCGCTTTGCGCATGGCCAAGGCGGGGAGGCCAAACACCCATGGCCCCATTGCCCATGCATGTCAATGTTAATATATTGGCATATTTCAAGGACGGTACAGCAGGCACCAAGCATGCATGCGCCAGGAGCTGCGGCATGTCGAGGCCACTTGCTGATACAGGAACAGGGCATGCGCCTCGACTGTGCGCACAAACGCAGGCAAGCCGTGCCGGCGCGCCGCAAGCGCCGCCTGACGCTGGCTGGGGTGCTGAGCGACGTGTCATGGGGCAACACCGAAATGTCGCACAGCGCGCAGAGCGCAGAGAGTCTGGCGAGAGTCTGGGCAGGGACCCCCTCAGAGAGCGGGGGCGGGCACGCACTACCGACGCCCAGCGACTGCGCCCGGTAGCTGCCAAAGTGCTGCATGAACACGTCGTATGGCGTCACCACGCCGCGCCGCTCGGGCGGCGGCGTGACGGCCCACTTGTCCACCTGCCAGTCGGACCGCCACCGCATCGTGATGCTGTCTCCGTAGAACAGCAGGCGCCAGGCCTGCGTTGGCGCCCGCGCACGCTCACTGGCACAGCCGTGCAGCTGACAGGTGCAATCGCGCAGGCTTTGCGTGTCACGAGCTTCTACAGCAGACCAGGCACGGCCGCAGCAACACGCAAAGTATAAAGCTGGCGTGCGTGGGCGACAAAACTGCACAGCCCCGTTGAGCAATAGAGCATGGCCTGCGTGTCTCACCTGGCTGCTGTCCATGCGGTCGTTCTGCGCTACTTCTGCAGCCAGGACGCCATGCCAGTGGGTCATGTTTGGATCGGCCTGCTGCACTGGCGTCCATAGCAGGTCGTGGCATTGGCAGAGGTAGCTGGGCTGCGCAAGAGCCCTGGGAAGCGCGGCCGCTGCCGCAAGGAGAAGAGAAGCGGCGACGAGCGGCATACGCGCCCTCATGCCCAACAGAGCAAGCAACAAGCCCTTTCCCCGCCTCCAGAACAAAAGCGGGAGCCCTTTCTCAGTCGCCAGTCTGTATGAGCAAGCTCAAGCCTCTGTGGCAAAGCAGCGCAGACCGCGTAGCTGCCGCCTATCCCCTTGGCGGTCTTCCACAACACAGCGCGACCAGGTTGGGCATACACCTGGAGCAACGCGCCACGTGCACGCCAGGAGGGAAAGGCCTCAGCCCCCGAGTTAATACAGTTGACGTCAGGTGAACGCAGTGCTCTCCTTCTAAAACTAGGAAGGTGTGCCAGCAGGTTTGATGAGCGCTCCTGGGACCAGTGCGCGTAGTACAGAGGAGGAGTCAGACACCCCCTCATTAGGTTATTTATGATAGCGCTTCTGACAGCTGGTTGGGGCTGGCAGAGTGCGCTCCGGGCTTGGAGTCATGCCTGGCGTACAATTGGGCGCGCAAGCGCGCTGTTTAGCGAGCAGCAGAATATCCGCTGCGGCGTTTGCATTGGAGAGAGTGTCAGATCGTGGAAGAGCAAGGGCTGCGATGCGCTTCGGACCGTTTCCGTGTCATGCCAGTGCACTGCAACATTTGTCCCTTGACTTGAGTTTTGAGGGGTGTCAGGTGTAGTCAGAAGGCTTCAGAACAGCGGTCCGGCTAACAATTGCGCGCTGCCGGCAGCGACCCAATGGTGTTTGGCGGCGCCAACGGCGCGAGTGGCGATAAGGGCGAGGGCGTGGGCCTGGCGCTGCGCTCGGCGTTCATTGCGCTGGACGACGAGATCCTGAAGCAGGCCATTGTGCGCGGCAGCCTCAAGCAGGCCCTCATGTTTGCACTGCTTCAAGCAGGCCTGTTGATCAGTCTGCCACCAGACGCTGGGCATTTCTTTGTGCAGCCACAGCATATGAAGGTGACAGCACATTGAAGCTGTATTGAGGGCGTGCCGGCGTACCCCGTGCATGGGGTTTGTAGGCCCTTACATGTGGGGCATGCGCATGCAGGACGGCCCGCTCAAGCCCTGCGACTTTGGTGGCACGACGGCGCTGGTGGCGCTACGGATCGGTGAGGTGTGTGCACTGTTGCCTTGTCCTGTTGCCTTGTGCCTTGTTGGAGTAGGAATGGAATCCTACTCCATACTCTGTTGGCCTTGTGCTTGCGCTCCTGCATCTGAGGGCAAGTGAGGTTGATACAGCCCCTTGCTTGTGCCTAGCATCAGAGGCAGTGCAACCTCAGAGCAAAATGCAGGCGGGGATTCTAGGTGGCTAACTGGTCATCCTCGGTGGCATGCAGTAGAGCCGCGAGCTTGCCTGGTGCGAGACGCGTCACTCCTACCGTTCGGCCGGCGCGCCAGGTGCTATATGTGGCGCACGCCGGGGACTCGCGCGCGGTGCTGGCCAGCGATGGCGAGGCGCTGCGCCTTACCGCGGACCACAAGCCTGACCGCCCGGACGAGTGCGTGCGTGTGTGGGTGCGCCCCTCGCCTCAACGGTTCGTACTTGTTGAGGTGTTGCGCCGTGCTGGGCATATGGGCGTGTTCTGTTGCGTCACAGCGACGCGCCAGCTCGGAGAAGGCCTGGCGCGGCATGACGCCAGGAAGTTTCTATGTAAAAGATGATGTGATTGCGGTCAAAGACATTTGAATCTGAACATAAGCAAGCGCAACACATTCTGTGAACGCAGCTGCACACACACCTGTAGGCAGCGGGTGGGCGCATCATGGAGAGCCGCAACCGCGTCGTCAGCGCGCCCAAGGAGCACGGCAAGCGCGTCACGCTGCTGGCCATGACGCGGTGCGCGCCCGAGACGCCGGCGACCCCAGCTTTTCATCCGGCATGGTGCTTTTGCCGTTGAGAGGCTGCTGCGTGAGGGCCGTCGGGTGAGCGCGTGATATCGAGCAGCACCTTACCATTGTGCGGGTGCTTGGGTTACTGCAGTGTAGGTGTGATATTCAGAATAGGGCATTGCGGTAGGTAGGAGGCAGATGGCTAGTCAGGGGTTCAGGGGGGTTGGCACTGCAGGCGAATGCAGTTTTTTCGCAGGAGCGCATGCCTGCGCGTGCAGGGCGCTGGGCAATTTGGAGAAAAGCTGTGTCTCATAGCAGCGCTCTGTGGCGCAGGGCGCTGGGCGACCCCGAGTACAAGCTGAAGGGCGGCTCGTGCGCGGTGATCGCGGCGCCCGAGGTGCGCCGCCTGCGGCTGCGCCCCGGCGACGCGGCCGTCGTCCTCGCGTCCGACGGCCTGTTCGATGTCATGGACGACGGCGAGGTCGTTGACGTCATTGAGCAGGCGCGCTTGGCGACTGAGGAACAGGGGATTACTTTTAGTGGCTCAAAGAGCTGGCAATGCTGGAGTGCTTTTTGAGCTTGCAATTTTCAGGTAGTGGTTTGCCGTGCCGAATGTGATGGCGGGAGCTCATGCAACAGGTGCAACAAGGTACGCTCGCTGCATGTAAGCCGGTAGTATGAGGGCAGTCCTGTGGCACAGGCTGCGGCGGTCGTCTGTGAGCATGCACTGCCTTATGCAAAACTGCCTTGTGCAGGTAGCTGCTGGCATGCTGGGGTGCGCAGTGCGGCCTTGCTTGCTTCCTTGCAGCCCTGCGTTTGAACCTGGGAGCGGACGGCGAGCATGCGTTTGGCAGGGGCAGAACGGGGGGCGCCGTGCGCGCGGCAGGTGCTGTCGTGCCAGTGCGAGAAGGGCCGCAGCGCGATGCGCGCGGCCGCCGAGAGCACGACCAAGGTGTCCGAGGAGCAGGCCACGGCCGCCGCGCAGGCGCTGGTGGACGAGGCCATGGCGCGCAACAGCCGCGACAACACCACCGCCGTGGTCATGCTGCTCTCCTGGGTGTGACAGTATCAGGGTCAGGGCATTGCGCCACAGGAGAATGACACTGCCGATGCAGTCGTGCTGCTCTCCCGGGTGTGAGGCCTGGCGCTCCTGCGCGGCGCGGACGGCGCGGGCTGACCCGCCGGCGCCGCTGTAGCTCGCTGGGTGGGGCGGCATGGGCTGCTTGTGTTGGGCGTTTGCAAGCACTTGTGGGAGCGCGCGGCGTCGTTGCAGTGGGAGGGTACCCAAGGCGGATGGCGCTATGCCAATCGCTGTGCCGAGCGGGGTGCGTGATGTGGGAGGTGACAGCGTCCGTGGCCACTTGGAGAGCATTTCAGCGACGGAAAGCGAATTGCGCGAGTTGGCGGGCACCGGGAAGTCCATAGTTACCTGGTTGTCGCAGGGACGTTGATAAAGCATTGGTTCTGGCAGTACGGGAAGCATGAACTTACGCATCACCTGGGGGGTCAGCTTGGCATGCTGAGGATGCGACTGCAGGTTGGGGCTGGCGCACACATGCGCTATGGAAGTTATTGCCCAAGCTTTAGGTACAACCCCGTTGCACCAGGCTGTGGTGGTTTTGCTGCACAGCTGTGAGTCTGTGGCACAAACTCGCAGCTGTGCAGCAAACCCTCAATAACTGCTAGTTATTGAGAGACACTAAGTGGCTGGGGTGTGTGCTGCTGGGGCTGGCGCATGCATTGTGGGGCTGCTGCAATGCAGCACAATATTCCTTCTGCTGGCAGTAGTACAGAAGATCTGGTGTAGGTCTGGGCTGGGCTGAGAAGCCTGCTGCAGACAGGAGAGAGGCCCGTGCAATGTCGCGGGTCACCCGGCCTGCCCTGGGACGTGCGGCAGTGTTGTACTTCTCTTATTGTATGCAATCTTCTCTCTCTCTCTTTGGTATGCAATCTTACGAAGGAAAGCAAGAGAGAGTGTGATGGGCTGGCAGGTTGGCTGGTGCATTGGGTCTGCGCGGCAAGCAGGGCTGGGGGTGAGAGGGTGGTACCTCCTGGTGCCAGGTCAGGAACAGTAAGGAGCATGTCAGGACAGGAGCTGTGCTGCGCTTCGAGTGCGCGGCGCCCACTTTTGAGCGTAGGTTAGTTGCAGCCCCAGTGCTCCACAGCACAGAAAGACTCCAGCGGGGAAAGCGGCAGAGCTCCAGTATTCAGACCGCGTGTTTTATCTGGCCTGTGTGCAGCACTCTGTTGCCTGGCCAATCGTCCGCTTCAGCCCTGCCAAGGTCCCCGGGCTAGGTATATATAGATGTCTGTCTGCATATGTCAGTGGAGTGTGCAGGTGTGCAGTGTGGCGGTGTATCTGCGGGTGGAAGCTGGTGTTGCAAGTACTTGAGGCACTCCATGCATTTCACCTTGAGCCAGCGCATGTCACAGTGGACGTTGCTTTACCTGTGATACTCTCTTGTTCTGGAGCAGGACGTGTGCAACCGATGCAGGACGCTTGCTATGAGATACATGGTGCACGTGACCTTAAAAGGCTTGCTACCCGATGAGTCAATTACCCCTGACCTGCTACCCGATGTACAGAATGCCGAACCTGTCTTGCTACACCCATATAATAAATTGTGGCACATGTGCAGAATGTTGTCTTCAAGACCAGTGTGCATGTGTACATGCACTGTGCATGGACTTTTGACAGGGTCCAAGGTTGAAGGGCTTGTCAAGCGCACCGAGTAAAGAGTGTGTTTTTATAGCGGCCTGCGGTGGTGTGGATGCAGGGCTCATAAATCATGGGCGCACGGCTCGCTGGGAGGCCCGCAGACTCCTGACATGCTTCTGCCTTCGTTGTCATGTTTGCCTGCACATGTCCTGGCCTGGGCACTGGCGCAGGCCGCCCTGCTGCTTGGCGCAGTCGCAGTCGCGCTGGCGAGGCTCTCCGGCAGCCTCGCTGCCGCAACAGCCTGTCCGGCAGACGGGCGGGTGCAGAGCAGCGCCGGAGCGCAGCCAGCCGCCTGCAGCGTGCGCGCTGACGCCGCAGGCGGCAGCGCCGCACGGCCCTCAATGGCCTGCTTCGGCGAGGAGCCGTGCACAGGCAGCGCAGAGGCGGAGCACGTGCAGGACTCCAGCAGGGGCACCGCACGTGCCAAGGCAGCGTTCCTGCAGCAGGCGGGGGACGACTACGGGTACGGCGGCGCCATTGACTCGCTGCGCCGAGATAGCCTGGCCCGGCTGCGCGGCCGCGTGTACGTCGACCATGCCGGCGCCGCGCTCTACTGCGAGGACCAGCTCCGCGCCGCCGTGCTGGTGCGCTGCGAGACCATGACTCGCGCACTTGACTCAGGATGTTTGCAGGCCCGTGCACCTCTGTGTTGCACCTGGTTTCCCGCAAAGCGCGCGGGCCTTCAGCACAGCACAGAGCTACCCTCCCACTGCAACGTGCAAGCCGCCAAGGCGCATCGCCAAGCTCCACGCTCACTAGGCAGACGAGGCTGTTACAGCACAGTTGTCCACCGCTTCTCTGCGTCCCTGTGCGCTTGACGGGCGCAGATGGAGGGCACCGTAGCCTGGCTGCTGCGGCCAGCGTCTGCGCCGCTGCAGACGCTAACGGTCCGAGGCCAGTGGGGAGGGGGCCTGTGGCCCTACGCGCGCAGCCGCGCCCGGAGCGGGACCCGGCAGGATGGCCGCACAGCCGACCGTGCGCGAGGCCGCGCGCAGGCGCTGTGCCGGGACCTGCACGGCAACCCGCACAGCCAGGCTGCCGGCGGCGGCGGCGAGGACGCGGGCGGCGAGGACGCGGGCGGCGACGCGGTCGCCGAGGCGCGCGCGGCGACGCTCGCGCTGTGCAACGCGCCGCCGGAGGACTACGTGTGCGTCTTCACGTCGGGCGCGACAGGTGCCGGCCCCTGTGCACTGCGAGGGCTGGCAGCCTGCCCGGCACCAGCTCGATGCCGATGCCGCGCTGGTGTCGGTCCGAACGTTCTGATAGGCTACTGCGCAGCCTGAAAACAGCCTCGGTCAGGGGCCTGGGGCTTCTCAACCCTTTGCACCCCTCTTCCTCAGACAGGGGCGTGGGCGTTCGCACGCAAGGCCTGCTGCGGCTGCAGCAGCGGCGTGGCGCCGCATGCCGCGCAGCAGCAGGCACGGGCGGCGCAGCAGGACGCGCAGCAGCGCAGCGAGGCGCTGCATGCCGCGCAGCAGGAGCTGCAGCAGGCAAAGCAGGAGAGGCGCGGGCGGCGCAGCAGGAGGTACAGCGCTGCGTCCCCTGCTGCGCGGCCTGCGCCTCCTGCTGTGCCTGCTGCAGCTCCTGCTGCGCGGCATGCAGCGCCTCGCCGCGTTGCTGCGTCCTGCTGCGCCTGCTGCAGCTCCTGCCGCGCGTCATGCAGCGCCACGCCGCGCTGCTGCGCGTCCCGCTCTCCATGCCTGTTTCTGTGCCTTGTGCACGTCCGCGGGCGCATGCTCACCAGGGCACGCACGCTGCCTCGACGCGCCTGACGCAGTGCCGCCAGCTGAGGCACGCGGCGGCCGCGAGCAGGCGCGCTGCGGCTGGTCGCGTCGGCGTTCCCGTGGGACGCGCGCTCGCGCTTTGTGCACACGCGCGACAACCACAC
>JAABUY010006018.1_pt1 | contig 11976 bp, 11 predicted proteins | sample 5560271 | NCBI WGS metagenome assembly JAABUY01 (sample SAMN10711886, study PRJNA513374) | rock metagenome | isolation source: Antarctica rocks | place: Antarctica: Victoria Land, University Valley
TGTCCTGCCGATCGACGAGGCTCTCGACTTCATTGCGCACGAGGACATCTTCTGGGTGCTACGTTGAGCCTTCAATCTCGTCGAAAATGCGGAAAGTCGAGGTCAGGAGAAGCGCTTAAAAGTTTCCCCAGGCAGCTTCCTTCAGCACCAGCTTCTCCAGCGTCAGGTCAGCCACCGCCCGCCATACTCGACACGCCACCGGTAGTACTTCGCCTCCGTCACCCCGATTGCCCGCACCGCGTCCGCCACCAACTTGCCTTGCCCCGTCAAAACCTCAACCTGCCGCAGCTTGCCGACGATCTCCTCCGGCTTGTGATGTTTGCGCGCCATCCCAGTTCCCCTCCGCTTGCCCCCGGCCTCTCATAACCGGCGGCTCACTTCTAGGGGGCCAGGTCAGTCACCGCCTTGGCTTCGGGCAGCACCAGGGCGAATGCGTCATCGTGGCCAGGACGAACCGCGGCGAAGATGTAGGTGGACAGAAAGCGCTTGTCGCGGCGCCCCGGCGGACGCACGCCGCGGGTGAACCGGCGATGGCCAGTGCGCCCTTTCTGGCCTTCCCGGGCCTCGTCCTCACATCACAGCTGCAGCGTCCTGCCGGGGTGGGCGGCCGCGATCGCCTGCAGCGTGGCCGTGAGGTTTTGTATATGGCGCCTGCGCCTCGGCATCGCCCTTCGGGTGGGCGGGTCGGGTCGTTTGCCACGACAAGCCCATGCGATGCAGCGGACGGGACACCGACGCCAGCCCGTAGAACACGGACCAGCGCTGTTCGACGTGGGCCGCGACGCCGACCAGCCGATAGCTGCTCATGCCGTCCACCTCCGGGTCCGGTCCGGCAAGCACCCACGCCCGCAGTTGTTCTTGCCGCGCCGGGCTCAGCTTCCCCGGCCGTCCCGGCCGAGGGCGGCTGCGCAGCCCAGCCAAACCCTCGGCGTTGCCCGGCGAACCCCTTGGTTCGACGAACCGCACCACCGCGTCGCGTCGCGACTGGCGCTCCCGCCCAACAACCTGGGCCGCCTCCGCCCGGCTCGCTCCTTCCAACGCCTGCGCGATCGCCAGCGCCCGCAACGCTGCGCAACGGTCTGCCTCGCCCTGCGCAAACCGGCGCAACTCGGCTGCACCCACATCGTCCCGGATCACCAAGCCGCGCGCGCCCATCCGCCTTTCCTCCTCGAACACGCCGGAAGGGAATCACACTTCAGCCACGCCACGGAGCACATCAGAGTCAGCAATTGTGGCAACTGGTATAGCTAGGTCCAGACCCAAACCCAAGGGTGGCGTCCATCACGGGGTTTCACCGATGGCGGTCTGGATGTCGCCCAGGTCCTGCGCCGTGAGGTCGCCCGCCTCCCGGTGATCCAGCAGCTCGTTTATTTGCGCTATGGTGCGGGCGCCGATCACCGCAGTGGCCACGGCATGATGCAGCACCCACACCAGTGCCAGTTGCGCCAAGCTTTGCCCTCGGCGCTGCGCCACCGCCCCCAGCTGAGCGAGCGTGCGCTGCACCGCGGGCGTGAGCCGCTCGGGCGGCAGCGTGCCGGGGCGGGCCATGCGGGCGTCCGCGGGCACCGCGCCGCGATATTTGTCCGTGAGCAGCCCTTGGGCCAGCGGTGAGAACGCCGCGAAGCCGATCCCCGCATTGTGCAGCGCGTCCAGCAACCCGCCCTGGGCGGTGCGGTCCAACAGCGAAAAACGGCCCTGATGAATGAGGCAAGGCGTGCCCAGCCCCTGCAGCAGGCCCGCCATCTCGATCGCGAGCGCGGCGGGGTAGTTGGACAGGCCGACATACAGCGCGCGGCCGGAGCGCACGGCCTGGTGCAGCGCCCCGGCCGTCTCGGCCAGCGGCGTCTCGGGATCCGGGCGATGGTGGTAGAAGATGTCCACGTAGTCGAGGCCCATGCGGCGCAGGCTCGCATCGAGGCTGGCGAGCAGGTATTTGCGGGAGCTGCCATCCCCGTATGGCCCCGGTCCCATGCGGTAGCCGGCCTTGGTGGCGATCACCAGCTCGTCCCGGAACGGGCGCAGGTCGGCGGCCATCATGCGGCCGAATGCCTCTTCGGCGGAGCCCGGCGGCGGGCCGTAATTGTTCGCGAGGTCGAAGTGGGTGACCCCGCGGTCGAACGCCCGGCGCACGATGGCGCGGCCGGTCTCGAACGGGTCCACGCCTCCGAAATTCTGCCACAGCCCCAACGAGAGCGGCGGCAGCATCAGGCCACTGGCGCCGCATCGCCGAAACGGCGCGCCCTCATACCGGGCGGCGGGTTCATCGGTCATGCAGGCTCCTCCTTCGGCGCAGGGCCGGTGCTGTCCCGCACCAGCAGGGCGGCCGGCAGCCGCAGCCGGGCCTCGTTGGGCGGAATGGCCTCACCCAGCATGGCGCGCAGCAGCAGGGCGGCGCCGTGCTGGCCCAGCTCACGCCGGGGTTGGCGGAAGGTCGTGAGGGTCGGCTCCACGTAATCGGTGAATTCAATGCCGTCAAACCCCACCACGGACAGTCTGCCCGGCACGTCCAGGCCCGCACGCCGGGCGGTCCTCAACAGGCCGATCGCCATCTCGTCATTGGCGGCGAACACCGCCGTGGGCCGCGGCTGCAGCGCCAGCAGGCTGGTGGCCGCGGCTGTACCCGCCGTGAAGGTGAAGTCGCCCGGCAGGAAGCAGGCCTGGGCGGGATCGAGCCCGGCTGCTTTCAATCCCTCCCGGAACCCGGCCTGCCGCTCCTGTTCCAGCACGTTGCGCGGCGGCCCGCCGACATAGGCGAGCCGCCGGTGACCTAAAGCCGCGAGGTGCGCCACCGCCGCCCGCGCCGCCTCCCGGTTGTGGACGTCCACTTGTGGGAATGTTGCGCCGGCCACAGCCTCGCAGATCGCGACGAGCGGCACGCCCGCCTGCAGAAGGCTCTGGTTGCCGCCGCGGGGCACGCGGCCGTTCAGCAGCAGCACCCCGTCCACCTGACCCGCACGCACGACATCGACGATCTTTGCCTCCTTTGCCCGGCCGTTGTCGAGATTGCCGATCAAAAGGCCATACCCCTGACGGGACAGCGTGTCTTCGATGCCGCGCAGCACGTCGGAGAAGAACGGATTGGCGATGTCCGGCACCACCACCAGCGCCAGCATGGCGCGCCCGGCCCGCAGCGTGCGGGCGGCGATATTAGGCCGGTAGCCGGTCTGCTGCACCGCCTTGGTCACGCGCGCGAGCGTGCCGGCGCGGAGTTGTGCGGGTCCGGACAGCGCGCGGCTCACGGTCGCGGTGGACACGCCCGCCATGGCTGCCACCTCCGTGATGGTCACCGCCCGCCGCTCCGCCCTGCCATCCCTCAACGTCGAATTTCTCCCGCCGAAATAGCTGGTAGCAGCAAATGATACCGATTACATTGCCAAAGCTTGGCGCTAGGCCGGACGGAATGGCCAAATAAGCCGGCTGGGGAAGAAGCGCCATGATCCGACTCGTTGCGTCTGCCGTTGCTGCGATTCTGGCTGCCGGGCCTGCTTTCGCCCAGAGTGAGACAGAGGCGCCGTCCAAGGCTGAAGTCATTCACTGGTGGACTTCGGGCGGTGAGTCCGCCGCGCTTCGCGTTTATGCCGACGCCTACGCCCGAGCCAACGGCCAGTGGCTCGACACCGCCATCGCCGGCGGCGCCAATGCGCGCACTGCGGCGGTCAATCGCGTCGTGGGCGGTGACCCGCCCACCGCCATGCAGTTCAACACCGGCAAGCAGTTCGACGACCTGGTGGAAAATGACTTGCTCGCCAACCTCGATGCGCTGGCGCGGTCGGAGAATTGGGCCTCCACTATGCCCGCCGCCATCGTCCAGGCCGTGACGCGGGAGGGCCATGCCTACGCCGTGCCCGTTGATATCCACGGGCAGAACTGGTTGTTTTTCTCGACCGCCGCCCTGGCGAAGGCCGGCGCGACGGCGCCCACCAATTGGGATGATGTGTTCCCGGCGCTCGACAAGCTGAAGGCGGCCGGGATCATTCCACTGGCCTTCAGCGGTCAGAAGGTGTGGGAGCGCAACCTGTTCAGCGCGGTGCTCGTCGGCCAGGGCGGTGCGGAGGCCTTCGTGTCGTTCTGGGGCAAACGCGACCCGGCCTTCGTCAAGGGTCCGGTGTTCCGCCGCGTCGCCGACACTTATCGCCGCCTGCGACAATACGTGGACGCCGGCAGCCCCGGCCGCAACTGGAACGACGCGACCTCCCTCGTGATCCAAGGACGCGCCGGCATGCAGGTGATGGGGGATTGGGCGAAGGGCGAGTTCACCGCCGCCGGGCAATCCGCCGGCAAGGAGTATGGCTGCACCGTGCTGTCGGACCGCGGCATGGCCTATGCCATCGGTGGCGACGTATTCGCCTTCCCGCGCAGCAAGTCCGCGGATACGGCGCGGGCGCAGGCGGTGCTGGCGCAAGTGCTGACGGACCCGGTCAACCAGGTCGCGTTCTCCGCCAAGAAGGGCTCGATCCCCGCCCGCATGGATGCGGACGTTTCGGTGCTCGATGAATGCGCCAAGAAGGCGCATGGCTGGCTGCTGGACCCCTCCGCCCAGGTCGCCGCGAGCGAGCTGCTGGCGCCTCCGGCCGTGACCGGGGCGATGGAGGACCTGTTCAGCCAATTCTGGAACGACGCATCCATGACCACGGAGACGTTCGTCACCAAGGTGGCAGGAGCGTTGAACCAACCATGACCCGGGCGGCGCCGGTCCGCAAGCGGCGCCGCGTCGGCTCCCGCATGCCGGCGCAGTTGGCCCTGCTGCCGGCCACGCTGATCGCGCTGGTTGTCTACTGCGGCGCCACGGGATGGACGATCTGGATCTCCCTCACCAACTCCCGCACGCTGCCCAACAGCGTCTTCGTGGGGCTGCGGCAGTACGCGTCGCTGATGGATAATGGCCGCTGGCAAGCCTCCGTCGTAAACCTCGCGGTGTTCGGCACGCTGTTCCTGGCGGCCAGCCTCGTGCTCGGCTTCTTGCTGGCCGCGCTGATCGATCAGCGGGTCCGGGCGGAAAGCCTGCTGCGGTCGGTGTTCCTGTATCCGTTCTCCATGTCCTTCATCGTCACCGGCCTTGCCTGGCGGTGGCTGCTGGACCCGACGCTCGGGATCGAGAAGCTGCTGCACGACATCGGCTTTGCAGGCGCGCATTTTGACTGGCTGGTCCGGCCGGATCGGGTGATCTTTACCCTGGTGCTGGCGGCTGTGTGGCATGCGTCGGGGCTCGTGATGGCCATCATGCTGGCCGGGCTGCGCGGCGTGGACCCGGAGATCTGGAAGGCCACGCGGGTGGATGGGATTCCCGCCTGGCGCACGCTGCTGTTCATCGTGGTTCCCATGCTGCGCGGAAGCTTCGCCACTGCCTTCGTGCTGCTCGCGACCAGCGTGGTGCGGCTGTATGACCTTTCGGTCTCTATGACCAATGGCGGGCCGGGCATCGCGTCCGAGGTGCCGGCCAAGTTCGTGATGGACTACCTGTTCGAGCGTGGGAACCTGGCGCTGGCCGCCGCAGCCGCCACCACCATGCTGATCACGGTGGTGGCTGTGGTGGCGCCCTGGTTTTACCTGCAGGGACGGCGGTTCGGTACGGCGGGCGTCCAATGAGCGCCGCGCTCGCCATCCAACCCCGCGGATCCCGGCCGCGGCGAATGACGATTGGCCGGATCGGGCTGTATGCCTTCCTGCTGATCGCGGCGCTGTTCTTCCTGTTGCCGCTCTATGTCATGGGCGTCACGTCCCTGAAGCCGATGGCGGAGGTTAGGGCCGGCAACATCCTGGCGCTCCCATCCGCGCCCAGCCTCGATGCTTGGACACAGGCCTGGTCCGCCGCCTGCACCGGGCTCGCGTGCAACGGCATCCGGATAGGGTTTTGGAATTCGATCCGCATCTTGGTGCCGAGCGTCGCCGCTTCCATCACGGTCGGCGCGCTGACCGGTTATACGCTGTCCTTCTGGCGGCCGCGCGGGGCGGAGCTGCTGTTCGCCTCGCTCATGGTCGTGGCGTTCATCCCCTACCAGGTGTTCATCTATCCGCTAGTGCGCCTGTTCTCCTTGGCGGGCATCGGTAACTCGCTGCTCGCGGTCATCGTCGCGCACACGATATTCGGCTTGCCGACCATGACGCTGCTATTCCGCAATCACTTCGCGGCGCTGCCGATCGAGCTGTTCAAGGCCGCGCGGGTGGACGGCGCCGGGTTCTGGCGCATCTTCGTGCAGATCATGCTGCCGATGGCGGTGCCTATTGTCGTTGTGGCGGTGATCCTGCAGGTCACCGGCATTTGGAACGACTTCATCCTGGGCCTGGTGTTCGCCGGGCGCGGCAACCTGCCGATGACGGTGCAGCTCAACAACATCGTCAACACGACGCAGGGCGAGCGCTTCTACAACGTGGACATGGCCGCCACGATGCTGACGGCGCTGCTGCCGCTCGCGGTCTATTTCCTGTCGGGCCGCTGGTTCGTGCGCGGCATCGCAGCCGGGGCTGTGAAGGGATGAGCGCCTCGATCGCGACCACGCCGAGCAACGTGTCCTTGCGCGGAGTGGAGATCGCCTATGGCCCCATCCGCGTGCTGGACCGGCTGGATCTCGAGGTCGCGCAGTCCGAGTTCCTGGTGCTGCTGGGCCCGTCCGGCTGCGGCAAGTCCACCCTGCTGAACGCCGTGGCCGGGCTCGCAGAGGTGGACGCCGGGGAGATCTGGGTGGGCGGCCGCAACGTGACGTGGGAGGAGCCCAAGGACCGGGGCATCGCCATGGTGTTTCAGTCCTATGCGCTGTATCCGCGCATGACCGTGCGCGGCAACATGTCGTTCGGCCTGCGGGTGGCGCGGATGCGCAAGCCGGAGATCGAGCGCCGGGTGCAGGACGCCGCGGCGCTCCTGCGTATCGAGGATTTGCTGGACCGCCGCCCGTCCGAGCTATCCGGCGGTCAGCGGCAGCGCGTGGCGATCGGCCGGGCGCTGGTGCGGGATGCCGGCGTGTTCCTGTTCGATGAGCCGCTCAGCAACCTCGATGCGCAGCTGCGGGCGGAGCTGCGGACCGAGATCAAGCGCCTGCACACCCGCCTGGGCGCCACCATGATCTTCGTCACACATGACCAAATCGAGGCGCTGACGCTCGCCGACCGCATCGCCGTCATGCGGGATCGGCGCATTCAGCAGCTGGGCACGCCGGCCGAAATCTACAGCCGCCCGGCCAACCGCTTCGTCGCGACGTTCGTGGGTTCCCCTGCCATGGGCCTGATCGCCGGGCATATCGATGGCGGCACGTTCGAGGCGCCGGGCCTGCGCATCCCGCTGGATGGGTATGCGGCCCACACGCCGCCCGAGGGCGGACGCGCGGTGGAGCTGGGCATCCGGCCCGAGCACATCGCGCTGGCGCCCGGAGATCCCGCCGCGATCGACGCTGAGGTCGAGGTGGTGGAGCCAATCGGCTCCGACATCCTGGTGTGGGTGCGCCTGGGCGGCGCGCCGATCGCGGTGCGGCTGCCGGCCGAGACGCCGATCGCCCCGGGCGACCGCCTGCCGGTGCTGCTGCCGGGCCGGCGCCTCAACCTATTCGATGCCTCATCGGGGCAGCGAATCTGAACCCTCCAGCCAGGATATGCGGATGACAACGCCACGGATCTCTTATCAGCTCTACTCCTCCCGCAACTTCCCGGACCTGCAGCGCCAGGCGGCTATGCTGGCCGAACTTGGGCTGCGGCACGTCGAACCCTATGGCGGCCTGTTCGCGCAGCCGGCCGCGCTGGCGGAGGCGTTAACGGCCAATGGCCTTACGGCGCCCACCGCGCATGTCGGCGCGCCCACCTGGCGGGATGATTTCGACGGCGCGGCCCGCGCGCTGCGCGCCTTGGGTGTGGAGACGGCGTTCATGCCCGCCGTGCCCGCGGCTGAGCGCGAGCAGGACCGGGCCGGATGGGAGTGCGTCGGCCGGGAGATCGCCGGCTACGCCCATCGGCTCCGGGATCACGGCATCCGCTTCGGCTGGCACAACCATGCCTTCGAGATGGTCCGCCTGCCGGACGGTTCCATGCCGCTCGACTGGATCCTGGGGGAGGAGCCGGACGTGCTGTGGCAGGTGGACATCGCCTGGATCATACGCGGCCAGCAGGACCCGGCGGCGCTCATAAAGCGCTACGGAACCCGCGTCGTCAGCTTCCACGTGAAGGACATCGCACCCCACGGGCAATGCGCGGACGAGGATGGCTGGGCCGATGTGGGCCACGGCACGCTGGACTGGCCGGCGCTGCTGCCGATGATGCGCGGCACTCCGGCCACGACCTGGGTGCTGGAGCACGACAACCCCAACGACGACGCCCGTTTTGCCCGCCGCGCTGCCGCCGCGGTGCAATCATGGTGAGCGCCGCGGACACCCTGGCCCGGCCGCTTGACCGGCCGCTCAACGTCGGCATCATCGGCACCGGCGTTATTTCCGGCATCTACATGCAGAACATGGCGCTGTTCCCCGGCCTCCGCCTGCGGGGCTGTGCGGACATCCGGCCGGACGCGGCGGCGGCGCAGGCGGGCAAGCACGGGACGGAGGCGATGACGATAGACGCGCTGCTGGCCTCGCCGGACGTGGACCTCGTCGTGAACCTCACGGTCCCCAACGCGCATTTCGCCGTGAGCCACGCGGCGCTGACGGCCGGGAAGCACGTGTTCTCGGAAAAGCCGCTCTGTGTGAAGGTCGAGGACGGGCGGCAGCTGGTGGCGGAGGCGGAGGCGCGCGGTTTACGCCTCGGTTGCGCACCGGACACGTTCCTGGGCGCAGGCGGCCGGCTCGCGCGGCAGATGGTGGATGCCGGGCGGGTGGGCCGGATCGTGGCCGGGTCCGCGGTCCTCATGTCCCGCGGGATGGAGCACTGGCATCCGGATCCCGCATTCTTCTTCAAGCCCGGCGGCGGGCCGATCCTCGACATCGGACCCTATTACATCGGCGCGCTGGTGAACCTGCTGGGCCCGATCGCGCGCGTGCAGGCGCAGGCCTCGATCGGCCTGGCCGAACGGGTCGTGTCCGCGCCGGGTCCGCGCAACGGGGACCGCATCACGGTCGAGACGCCCACGACCGTCATGGCGCTGCTGCAGTTCGCGGCCGGCGCGCAGGTGACGCTGGCGATGAGCTGGGACGTGCACAAGCACGGCCACCCGGCCATCGAGCTGTATGGCACCGAAGGCTCGCTGCGCGTGCCGGACCCCAACTTCTTCGGCGGCAGCGTGGAGTTCACCGAAGGCGCGGGGGAGTGGCAGGCGGCCGACGCCGCCGGCATGGCGTTCGGCCGGCCGAATTGGCGCTCCCCCGCCTGGCCCGCATCGCGGCCGGATCAGGCGAACTACCGCTGCCTGGGTCTTGCGGAGCTGGCGCGCGCCATCGGCCACGGCACGCCGCACCGCTCCTCCGGCCGGCTCGCGCTGCATGTGCTGGAAGCAATGTATGCGATCCTGAGCGCCGCAGAGACCGGGACGGCGAAGGAGGTCGGCACCCCGATCGAGCGCCCGCCCGCGCTGACTGAGGCGAAGGCGGCCTTGCTTGGCGCAGAAGTGCGGGTTTGAAGAGGGTTGGGGCACAATTCGATAATGAACGTAGTGCGTCCGCTTGGCGCAGTTCTCAGCAGACACGCCAGCAATTCTAGAGCGTTTTCAGGCTGACTAGAACCGGAAAAGAGCTTGCGCATGATGCCGAGTTGCGTTTCGAAGGTCTCCGGTTGGGTTTGGCCGGAGAGGCGGGATGCGGTGGTGGCGTGGCAAGGCGTATTCCCAGGACCTGCGCGAGCGGGTGTTTGCGTTATGCGATGCCGGGGACGCTGTCGGCGAGATTGCCGAGGCTTTGTCTGTTAGCACCTGCTACGTTTCGAAGGCGGGACACGGGCGAGACCTCGGCACGCCCGCGGCGGTGCCACGTACCGCCGAAGCTGTCCGGGCTTTACAATGCGATCCGGGCCGAGGTGGCGTTGCGTCCGGATGCCACCTTGGCCGAGTTGCGCCGCTGACTTGGCGCGGTGCATGGCGTCTCGGCCAGCGACGGGCTGATGCACGGCACTCTTGCCAGGCTCAAGCTGACGCAGAAAAAAGACGCTGCATGCCGCCGAACTCGCGGAAACGCGGAGCGTCCGCTGCTGGGACCGTCCGGACGTCGCGGTTGCGCGTGCGGACTGGAAGGAGAAGCAGCCCAGCCTGAACCCGGGCAGGCTGTTCTTCCTGGACGCGACCTCGGTCAAAACCAACCTGCGTGTCCCGGTGATCTTGAACGGCTAATCAATCCGGGCTCTCCCACGCTTCTGGTGCAAGCAGCAAGCTTTGAATCTTCGTATAATCGGCGCCACGTCGCGGCGCCAGACATACAGGCCAAGACCGGCCGTGCCGGCCACCGTGGTCCCGACGACGAGCTTGCCGCCCATTTGGAGCTTGCCCGGCAAGCCGAGACCCAGGCGCATGAGCTGGCCCGCGACATCCGAACGCTCACCCAGTCAGGCCAATCTCGATCACGCCCGGGCGCTCATCCATCGCCGGACGCGGCAGCGGTACGTGGCCCGGCAATAACAGCGCCACCCCGGCCGGCGACGAGCCAGTGACCAGCCCAGGCCCTCCGTCCTCCGAACGCTCCAGAATACCGATCGGCACGAACTCCAGCGGAGGACCTGCTACTATCGTCTTGCCCGGTGCTATCGGTCCAGTGACGTCAGATCGAGCCGCAGCCATAACCAGATGCTGAGGTGTCGCCGATCGACACCAGCGATAAATCAGGCTGGTGCAGATGCCGTGCCGGCGCGCTAGGTCCCGCATCCCGGCTCCGGGAACCGAACACTCCTCAACAACCCGCGCCCGAACCTCCGCGTCACACGCGCGCCGCCGCTCGCCGACAATCTCGATCCGTGCCTCTGAAGCTGCCCCTGTGGCAGCCACAGTGGCCAACATGCTGCCATTTTCCATGCAAGCGAGCAGACCAAACCAGCCTCACCCTCGCAAGGCGGCTACCAGCCCATGCTTACAGTTGAGGCGACCATCGACCGGCTCAAGCAGGTGATCGGCGATGGGCGGAGCCGGCCAAGGTTCTGCGTGCGCAGCACGTGAAATGCCGGCGGAGGGTGCGCTCGTGCACGGACCAGCGCCGCGCGATCGTGGTGAACATCGCCGTCCATGCCCTGAACCGCATGCTGGATTTTGGACGCCCGATCTCCATCCGCGTCGCCTGCCCCCAGGCGGGGTTGGGCTTGCGCCAACCTCAACCCTGATCCATGCAATGCGGCCGGGGTGCCCGCAGCCGCAGGAGGCGGCGGGACGGGGTCAGGCGGCTTGGCGAGGGACGGTAGCGCCGGCTGGGAGGGGGACGGAGGCTGGGGCTGTGCCATCCTCCCACTCGCGCAGGGCGAGGAGGCGGAGACCCTCGCGGATGACGTCGTCAGCGTCCACATAACGGCCGGAGGCGACGACTGCCTCGATGTAGGCATTGAGACGGTCGGTAAGCTTGACAGTCCTGGTCAGCATCGGGAAGCTCCGGGGCAGGGGCGTCGGAGTTGTCTTACAGAGAGTGGGCGATTCGACAACGGGGTCGAAACGAGAACAGAAGCGAGTAGGGGCATTGTTGCATCCGCCGGATGCAGTTCGGCCTCCTATACCCAATATCCCCTCGGGCCATCGCCGGCACCCCGCCGATCAAGGGTACGATGCAAGCTGCCGTTATCGCAAGTTGACGGCAGGGGGTCAGCAAATCAAGTGGACACGCGCTCAACGAGCTAGGTCGAGGCGATGTTGGCGTAATCGGAGAATGTCATCTCGTCGCGCTCCAGGCGCAAGTCATCAAGAATGCCCGGCAATGCTTCGCTGAACTCGGCAAAGCGCCGGGCGATCTCGGCCCCACCCGGCGGTGGCCGCTGTCGCTGCCCAGCCGCAAGCCGTTCCCGTAGCGCACCGGTCGCCCGCACTGGGTCGCCACCATGGGCTGCGATGTCCTGCCCGGCAATATCGGACAAGAAGGCCTGGTAGCGATACGATTCGCGATC
>JAABUY010006020.1_pt1 | contig 11971 bp, 11 predicted proteins | sample 5560271 | NCBI WGS metagenome assembly JAABUY01 (sample SAMN10711886, study PRJNA513374) | rock metagenome | isolation source: Antarctica rocks | place: Antarctica: Victoria Land, University Valley
TGCCGGAGGTCAGTGGACCGGGGTTCGTCAACCTCCGGCTGACCGACGGCTGGGTGGCCTCAGAGGTGCAGCACGTCGCCGAGGACCCTCGCCTCGGCGTGCCGGTGCAGCCACGGCAGAACATTCCCATCGACTACTCGGCGCCCAACGTCGCCAAGGAGATGCACGTCGGCCACCTGCGGACCACGGTCGTCGGCGACTCGCTGGCCAGGACGCTCGAGCACCTGGGTCACCACGTCGTCCGGCAGAACCACATCGGTGACTGGGGCACCCCCTTCGGCATGCTCATCGAGCACCTCCTCGACGTCGGGGAGGGCTCGCCGGAGGCGACGGTGGTCGAGACCGACCCCAACGCGTTCTACCAGGCGGCTCGGGTGAAGTTCGACGGAGAGGAGACCTTCGCGCGCCGGGCGCGGACGCGGGTCGTCCTGCTCCAGGGCGGCGACGAGGACACGTTGCGCCTGTGGGCCGAGCTCGTGGAGCTGTCGAAGCACTACTTCAACCGGATCTACGCCGCCCTCGGGGTCACGCTCACCGACGACGACCTGGCAGGGGAGTCGATGTACAACGACGAGCTCGCGAGCATCTGTGACGAGCTGGAGTCCAGGGGCATCGCGACGATGAGTGAGGGCGCGCTGTGCGTCTTCCTCGACGGCTACACCGGCCGCGAGGGCAAGCCGGTGCCGCTGATCATCCGCAAGTCCGACGGCGGCTACGGCTACGGCACGACGGACCTCGCCACGATCCGCTACCGCATCCAGAAGCTGCACGCGCACCGGGCTCTCTACGTCATCGGAGCACCCCAGGCGCTGCACCTCAACATGGTCTGGGACACGGCTCGCAGGGCCGGATGGCTCAGCGACGACGTGACGCCCGTCCACGTCCAGATCGGCAACGTCCTCGGCAAGGACCGCAAGATCCTCAAGACCCGGTCGGGAGCACCGCTGCGGCTGATGGCGCTTCTCGACGAGGCGGTCGGCAACGCGCGCGCGGTGGTCGACGAGCGCCGCCCCGACCTCGAGGAGTCGGTGCGGGCCCGGCTCGCCCCCCAGGTCGGCGTGGGCGCGGTGAAGTACGCCGACCTGTCGGTGGCCCACGACAGCGAGTACGTCTTCGACCTCGAGCGGATGCTGGCCCTCAACGGGGACACCGGGCCCTACCTGCAGTACGCCGCCACCAGGGTGCGCTCGATTTTTCGCAACGCCGCCCTCGAGATCGATGGTGCGGACCGGCGGATCGTCGTGCGCGAGCCGGGCGAGCGGGCCCTGGCCCTCGCGCTGCTCGAGTTCGGGAGCGTCGTGACGCAGGTGGGCGAGTTCCTCGAGCCGCACCGGCTCTGCGGGTACCTCTTCGACCTGGCCCAGACGTTCTCGTCGTTCTACGACACCCACCCCGTGCTCAAGGCCGAGGACTCCGAGCTGCGGGAGTCACGACTGGGGCTGTGCGCGCTGACCCTCAAGGTGCTCGTCCAGGGGCTGGACCTGCTCGGCGTGGAGTCACCCGAGCAGATGTGACGCCCGCGGGCCCCCTGTTCGTGCGTCAGGCCGAACGCGTCTCCCGGGCGGCCTCGTCGGCCTCCCGGGAGTAGTTGGGGTCCGTCGTGAGCCGGCTGTGCCGGGCGCCGTAGAGGAAGTAGATGACGAAGCCGAGGACCATCCACACCACGAACCGGACCCAGGTCGCCGCGGGCAGGTTCAGCATCAGGTAGAACGAGGCCAGCATCGCCAGGATCGGGATGACGGGCACGCCGGGGCAGGTGAACGCCCGCTCGAGGTCCGGGCGCTTGCGCCGCAGCACCAGGACGCCGATGGCGACGAGGATGAACGCGAAGAGGGTGCCGATGTTGACCAGCTCGGCCAGCTCGGACAGCGGCACGAACGTGGAGATCACCGCGACGACGACCCCGGTGGTGATGGTGGTGCGCACCGGGGTGCCGGTGCGCTCGTTCACCTTGGAGAACATGGCGGGCAGCAGCCGGTCACGGCTCATGGCGAAGAAGACCCGGCTCTGGCCGAGCATGAGGATCATCATCACGGTGGTGAGGCCGATCAACGCGCCGATCGAGACGATGGTGGCGAAGCCCGGCTTGCCGACGGAGCGGAACGCCTCGGCCAGTGGCGCGTTGACCTTGATGTCGGTGTACTTCACCATGCCGGTGACGACGAGCGAGACGGCGACGTAGAGAATGGTGCAGATCGCCAGCGACCCGAGTATGCCGATCGGGATGTCGCGCTGCGGCCGCTTGGTCTCCTCGGCCGCGGTGGCGACGATGTCGAAGCCGATGAACGCAAAGAACACCAGCGCTGCCCCGGTGAAGATGCCGCTGACGCCGAACGACCCGGGCGCGAGGCCGAGGTCCTGCAACAGCGACGGCACGCTCTCGGCGCCCGCGGCCGGCTTCGACCCGGCCGGTGGGATGAACGGGGAGTAGTTGGAGGTCTTGATGTAGAACAGGCCGGCGATGATGACGAAGAGCACGACCGCGATCTTGATCGTCACCATCACGAGGTTCACCCGTGAGGACACCTTGATCCCGAAGCAGATCACCCCGGTCAGGATCAGGACGATCGCCGCCGCGACGAGGTTGTGCCCTTCGCCGTAGGCGAAGGCCGGGATGGTGATCCCGGCCTGCTTCAGCACGTCGGCGAAGTAGGTCGACCACCCGACGGCCACAGTGCTGGCGCCGAGGGCGAGCTCGAGGATGAGGTCCCAGCCGATGATCCAGGCCACGAGCTCACCGAGGCTCGCGTAGGAGAAGGTGTAGGCCGAACCCGCGACCGGCACCGTACTCGCGAACTCGGCATAGCACAGGGCCGCGAGGGCGCAGGCGATGCCGGCGAAGACGAAGGACAGCGAGACGGCCGGTCCTGCCTGCACGCCCGCCGCCTTGCCGGTGAGGACGAAGATCCCGGTGCCGATGACCACACCGACGCCAAACACGGTCAGGTCCAGCGCACCGAGCCCCTTGCGCAGCTGGTGGGCCGGTTCCTCGGTGTCCCGGATCGACTGCTCGATCGTCTTGGTCCGCCACAGGTTCATCCGGGACTCCCTCGTCGTCATGGCGTCGTCGTCATGGGTCCGCGCGCCCCTCACATCCTTGACCCCGTCGGTCGGACCTGTCAAAGGGAGGGCGCACCCTCCAGGTTTTCGGCGGGAGCGCCGCCGTGAGAGCATCGGCGCAGCCATCGCCAGCAGGCTGGGTCGGACCGTCGTCGGGAGCAGGAATGCAGATCGGTGTGCCACGCGAGTCGCGGTCCGGCGAGACGCGGGTCGCCGCCACGCCGAAGAGCGTCGAGCAGATCCGCGCCCTCGGCTTCGAGGTCCTGGTGGAGTCGGGCGCGGGGCTCGGGGCGAGCTTCATGGACGAGGCGTATGCCGCGGCGGGAGCCGGGGTCGCCTCTCCCGAGGAGGTCTGGCGCTGCGACGTGATCTTCAAGGTCAACGCCCCGACCGACGACGAGATCGGCCGTCTGCGGGACGGCGCGGTCCTCGCGAGCCTGATCAGCCCGGCCCTCCAGCCCGAGCTCGTCGAGCGGCTTGCCTCCCGGGACATCACCGTCCTGGCGATGGACGCCGTCCCACGCATCTCGCGGGCGCAGTCGCTGGACGTGCTCAGCTCGATGGCCAACATCGCCGGCTACCGCGCCATCATCGAAGCGGCGCACGAGTTCGGCAGCCTCTTCACGGGGCAGATCACGGCCGCCGGAAAGGTCCCCCCGGCCAAGGTGCTCGTCGTCGGTGCCGGGGTGGCGGGCCTCGCGGCCATCGGCACGGCGAACAGCCTCGGGGCGGTCGTCCGCGCCTTCGACGCCCGCCCCGAGGTCGGCGAGCAGGTGGAGTCGATGGGGGCGCAGTTCCTCCGCATCGACATCGAGCAGGCGGCGCCCAGTGCGGACGGCTATGCCCGGGAGACGACGGAGGACTTCAACCGCAAGGCGTCCGAGCTCTACGCGGAGCAGGCCGAGGACGTCGACATCATCGTCACGACGGCCCTGATTCCCGGCCGGCCCGCCCCGCGACTGATCACCGCCGACATGGTGGCGACGATGCGGCCCGGCAGCGTCATCGTCGACATGGCCGCCGCGAACGGCGGCAACTGCGAGCTGAGCAGACCCGACGAGCTCGTCGTCAGCGACAACGGCGTCAAGATCATCGGCTACACGGACCTGCCGGGGCGGCTGCCCACCCAGTCGTCGCAGCTCTTCTCGACGAACCTCGTCAACCTGCTCAGGCTCCTGGCTCCCGACAAGGACGGCGTCGTCCGGCTCGACCTCGAGGACCAGGTCATCCGCGGCATGACCGTCGTCAAGGGCGGCGAGGTGCTCTGGCCGCCGCCCCCCGTCCAGGTCTCGGCCGCTCCGGCCGCGCCCCGGGCGGCCGTGACCGCGGAACCGGACCAGCCCAGGGACCCGCGTCGACGCTACGTCGGCATGGCAGTGGCGGCCATCCTCTTTGCCGTGCTCGCGGCATACTCACCGCCGGAGTTCCTCACGCACTTCACGGTGTTCACGCTCGCGGTGGTCGTCGGCTACTACGTCATCACCAACGTGCACCATGCGCTGCACACGCCGCTCATGTCGGTGACCAACGCCATCAGCGGCATCATCCTCGTCGGTGCCCTGCTGCAGGTCGGCCTGGGCAACGCCCTCGTCACGGTCCTCGCGGTCGCCGGAGTCCTCGTCGCAAGCATCAACATCTTCGGCGGCTTCACGGTGACCCACCGGATGCTCAAGATGTTCCGGAGGGCCTGAGATGTCGACGACCCTGGTCCAGGCCAGCTACATCATCGCGGCCCTGCTCTTCGTCTTCAGCCTCGCCGGCCTCTCGAAGCACGAGACGGCCAAGGCGGGCAACACGTTCGGCGTCCTCGGCATGGCCATCGCGCTCGTGGCAACCATCGCGTATGCCGTGCAGTCGAGCTCCTGGACGGGCCTCGCCCTGATCGTCGGGGCCATGGCGGTCGGCGGTGCCATCGGCGTGCAGCGGGCGCTCACCGTCGAGATGACCGGGATGCCGCAGCTCGTGGCGATGCTGCACAGCTTCGTCGGCCTCGCCGCCGTGCTCGTCGGCTTCAACTCCTTCTTGCGCCCGGGCCCGCTGACCGCGGCGATGGAGCACATCCACGCGGTCGAGGTCTTCCTCGGGATCTTCATCGGCGCCGTGACCCTGACGGGCTCGGTCGTCGCCTTCCTCAAGCTGAGTGCCCGTATCCCGTCCAAGGCGCTGATGCTCCCGGGGCGCCACTACCTCAACCTGCTTGCCCTTCTCGTCACGGCGGTGCTGCTCGTCTGGTTCGTCGCGAGCGAGGCTGCGCTGCATCTGGTGCTCATGACGGTCCTCGCCCTGGTTCTCGGTTGGCACCTCGTCGCGTCGATCGGTGGCGGCGACATGCCGGTCGTCGTCTCGATGCTCAACTCCTACTCGGGGTGGGCCGCGGCCGCTGCGGGGTTCATGCTCGGCAACGACCTGCTCATCGTCGTCGGTGCGCTCGTCGGTTCGTCGGGTGCCTTTCTCTCCTACGTCATGTGCAAGGCGATGAACCGGTCCTTCGTGTCCGTGATCGCCGGCGGGTTCGGTTCTGGTGCCACCGCATCGAAGGACGACCAGGACTACGGGGAACACCGTGAGACGAGTGCCGAGGACGTCGCCGACCTGCTCCGTGAGGCGAGCTCGGTCGTCATCGCGCCCGGCTACGGGATGGCGGTGGCGCAGGCGCAGTTTCCGGTTGCCGACCTGACCCACCGGCTGCGCGAGCGCGGCATACAGGTCCGCTTCGGCATCCACCCGGTCGCCGGCCGTCTCCCGGGACACATGAACGTCCTCCTCGCGGAGGCCAAGGTGCCCTACGACATCGTGCTGGAGATGGACGAGGTCAACGAGGACTTCCCGGGCACCGACGTCGTCCTCGTCATCGGGGCCAACGACACGGTCAACCCCGCCGCCGCTGAGGACCCCACCAGTCCCATCGCCGGGATGCCCGTCCTCGAGGTGTGGAACGCCAAGGACGTCATCATCTTCAAGCGATCCATGGCCGCCGGCTATGCGGGAGTGCAGAACCCGCTCTTCTTCCGGGAGAACAGCCAGATGCTCTTCGGTGACGCCAAGGACCGCGTACAGGACATCCTTAAGGCTCTGTGACGCGACGGGGGCGGGTGACCGGGATCGGGCCCGTGTCGGCCGACTCGTCGCGCCCTCGCAGGTCCTCGCTCCGGTAGGTCGACTCCTCATGGGGCTCGTTGTGGTGCAACGGAACTGCTCGCGAGCGCGTGTCGTACTCCTCGACGGCGGAGGGACTCTCGAGACCGGGTCGGGACCAGTCGGGGTCGCCGGACGCGGGGATGCCGGACGCGGGGATGCCGTCCGCACCGTCGGGGTCGAATGCGGCGGCCATGCCTCCACCACGGAGCAGACGGTCCTCCCCGTCCCCGCCCGGAGCCGGGACCCCGAACATCTCCGCGCAGATCGCGCGGTAGGTGCGATCCGGGTCGGGGACCCAGGTGATGTTGTGCAGGGCCTGGTCCTGGCCGGCGCTCTCCATGATGAACTGTCCGTAGCCCAGCAGGCGCCCGGGTATGGAGCGGCGGTAGGACATGTCGGTGACCTTGGTCAGGGGCATCATCGCGATCCGGCGGGTCAGCAGGCCATACGTCAGGATCAGCCGCTTGTCGGTCGCGACGAACCAGTCGTGCCGCCACTCGAGCAGCCTCCACAGGGCCCACAGCACGACGAGGAACCAGACGACCCAGGTGACCTGGGAGACCGCGGCCAGGGAGACCGGGACGCTGGCGTCGACCCAGAGGGCCAGGAACATCCCGATCACGGCAGCGGCCACGGGCGCCGAGACCTTGCCCCAGTGCTGGCGTATGGCGACGACGACGCGCTCGTCGTCCAGTAGGTAGCGCCGCAGGGCCGGTTCGGGGGTGGCCATGGCGGGCTTGCGGCTATCTCCGTCCGAGCAGCGCGTCGAAGAACGCGAAGATGCTCTGGAAGCCCTGGACGATGATGTCGAATGCCGTCCGGATCATGTCGGCCGCCTGCGTGGGGGACTTGACGATGGCATACACCAGGAAGGCCAGCAGCACCCAGCCGCTGATCGTCTTGACGCGCTTCATCGACATTGCTCCTTGGCTCCTCGGCCGGGGTGTGCCGGCACGTTTAGTCGAAGTGTGCCAAAGGCGAGCGCCATGGACCGGCTGCCACGCCGCCCGCGGGTTGGTCCGTCGCTCGGCGCGCCGGTCGGAGCCCGCGGGAAACGACGCGGTCAGACCAGGCCGTAGAGGCGGTCGCCCGCGTCGCCGAGCCCCGGCACGATGTAACCCTGGTCGTTGAGCCGCTCGTCGAGCGCCCCCGTGACGAGAGTGACCGGCACCTCGAGGCCGGCGAGCTCGCTCTCGACGTGGTCGATGCCCTCCGGCGCGGCAAGCAGGGTGATGGCCGTGATGTCGTCGGCGCCCCGGTCGACGAGGTAGTGGATGGCCATGGCGAGCGTCCCTCCCGTGGCCAGCATCGGATCGAGGATGTAGCACTGCCGGCCGCGCAGGTCGTCCGGAAGTCGGTTCGCGTAGGTCACCGCCGCGAGCGTCTCCTCGTTGCGCATCATCCCGAGGAAGCCGACCTCGGCCGTGGGCAGCAGCCGGACCATCCCGTCGAGCATCCCGAGCCCCGCCCGTAGGATCGGCACGACGAGCGGCTTCGGCCGGGCCAGCTTGATGCCGGTCGTCGGCGCGACCGGGGTCTCGATGTCGAACGGCTCCACGCGCACGTCGCGGGTCGCCTCGTAGGCGAGGAGGGTGACGAGCTCGTCGACGAGCCGGCGGAAGGTCGGGGAGTCCGTGCGCTTGTCCCGCAGGTAGGTCAGTTTGTGGGAGATCAGCTGGTGATCGGCGATGTGCACGCGCATGGGCGAAACTTAGCGCGTGACGCCACCCACCGACCTCCCGGTCGACCCTCGGTATGCCGGGTGGATGGCTCGCGCGCTCGACCTCGCCGCAGACGCCGGTCGAGCGGGTGACGTCCCCGTCGGGGCGGTCGTCATGTCTGCAGCAGGTGAGGTCGTCGGCGAGGGCGCCAACATCCGTGAGGCGCAAGGGGATCCGACCGGCCACGCGGAGGTCGTGGCGCTGCGGGCGGCAGCACGGCATACCGGGTCCTGGCGGCTCGAGCACTGCACCCTGGTGGTGACCCTCGAACCGTGCCCGATGTGCGCGGGGGCCATGCTCCTCGCCCGGGTGGCGACCGTCGCCTTCGGCGCCTGGGACCCGAAGGCGGGTGCCTGCGGGTCGGTCTGGGACCTGGCGCGCGACCGCCGCGCGAACCACTGGGTCGAGGTCGTCGGCGGGATCCGCGAGGCGGAGTGCGGACAGCTGCTGCTCGATTTCTTCGCGGACCGCCGCCTCCGGTAACGTGCGGGGCGGTGGCGTGTCCGAGCGGCCTAAGGAGCACGCCTCGAAAGCGTGTGTGGGGGAAACTCCACCGTGGGTTCAAATCCCACCGCCACCGCCCTTGACCAGCGGAAACGCCGGTCGGAGCCTCAGCGCCCCGACCGGCGTCTCCCCTTGTGGTCTCATTTGTGGTCTCAGTCGGTTTCATCCCGGACCTCCCAGAGGAGGCCGCCGACCTGTCGGGCAACGTCCAGCCGGATGGGGGTAACGACGTGTGCGTACCGCTGGGTCATCGCGGGATTGGACCAGCCCATCACGCTCATGATCGTCGGCTGGCTCACGCCGAGGAGGAGCAGGACGGTCGCGGCGGTATGCCGAGCATCGTGCAACCGGCTGTCACGGATCCCGGCCTCCTTGAGGAGTTCCTTCCAGTGTGTCCAGTCCGTCCGTGGGTTGATCGGCCCTCCGGTCTCGGTCGTGAAGATCCAACCGCCCTCGTGCCACGCGGAGCCTGCATGGAGGCGCTCGGCGTATTGGGCTTCTCGATGTTGGGCCAGGAGGGACGCGAGCTGCTGCGGCAGCCCGATCTGGCGGCGCCCGGCACTCGACTTGGTGGTGTCTGTCTCGGGGTTGACACGCACCCTTTCCGGGCAGTATCCGGCAAACGGCTTGCCACAACTCATCTCGCACCCGTGCTTGTACCTCGGCCGTGTCTTGCTCCGGCGGATCGTTAGCACCTGGCTCTCAGCGTCGATGTCGGACCACTGGAGCCCGAGCGCTTCGCCTTGCCTGAGTCCGAGGGCAAGTGCCAGGACCCACCGGACGCCGTTGCGCTGCCGGGCCGCCGTCAGGAAGATCCTCTTGATCTCGTCGACCGTGAACGGATCGACTTCGTGTACCTCGACTCGTGGCGCACGCGCGACCACCGCCGGGTTGCGAGCGAGGTGCCCGCGCCGCACCGCCTCGTTGAGTGCCGTACGGATCGTTCGGTGCACTTGGTGAACTGTGGCGGCCTTCGTCTCAGGGCCCATCCTGGTGGGCTTGGCGAGCGTCCTGTTGTAGAGCGCCTCAAGGTGCTCGGGCTCGAGCTTGTCGAGCTTGTGCTTCCCGATCCCCGGAATTAGATGATGGTGAACGGCCACCCGGTACGCGGACCATGAAGTGGGTTTGACGCGGCCAGCAGCTATGTTGTCCAGCCAGTGGTTGAGCCAACCCTCGACGGTCCATCTCTTGCCAGCGGTGGGGACCGAGTTCTCATCGCGGAGCTTTTCGATACGGCGGACTTTGTCCGTGACGACCGACTTGGTGAGGCCTCGAACGTGGCGGCGATCGGTGGCCCCGTCGGCACGCACACCCACAGTGACTCGACCGTGCCAGTACCCGTCAGACCCCTTGTAGATCGAAGACCTGCCGCTGGGTTGTCGGGTCCTCCCCGTGGCACCCATCAGTCGCGGTCGGCCGTGTCATGGTTTCGGGCGACCGCACGAGCCGGCCGACGAACTCGTCCAGAGCGTCGAGCGGGATCCTGCGAAGCCGCCCGATCGCAATGGACTCGATGTCCCCGCTGCGGACCAAGGCGTACAGCAGGGTGCGGCCTACTCCGAGGCGTTCTGCTGCTTCCTCGACGGTGAGGACGATGCGCTCGGGGTGGATGGTCATGGTTCCTCCTGAACTCGGGCGACGTTCTGCAGCTGGTCGATGTAGCTCTGGACGTCGTCCAGTGTGTAGCGGAGATAGCGCCCCACCCGGAAGGCCCTTGGTCCCTGCGGAGCCCCTGGGGATGACAAGGACTGCCACTGGTACAAGGTGGCCCTCGGGACGCCGAGGAGGTACGCCACCTCGTCCAACCCTAAGAGGGGTCGCAGATCAAGGTCGATCGCACCCTCGACGTCCCGTGGGCTGTTGGTTCCTGAACCCTTGCTGGCTGGTTTTGGCTGCATGTTCTCGCCTCTCAAGAAGGTGAAGCCCTATATGCCGGTAAGCACCGGGGACCCTTTGGGCTCGACACTGCCTGCCCTGGAATCTCACCATCCGAGACAGACGGATCCCCATGGGAACGAGGCGACGCGCGTGGGTCCCGCCGAGCGCTGGCGGAGTCGCCTCCGGCGTGACATCTCCGCGTCTCGCTCGCGCAAATGAACGGCGTCCAGGTCATCTCTTCGAACTGGCCGGCGCCGCGGTGGCTATAGGCTTTCTGCGGAATGTTTCGACATCGCGGCTCGATGGGCAGGCTCTGCGTCGCGCTCGAAGGGCCGCAGGTTTGACGACTGTGGTGACGCGGTTGTGCCTCGACCGGCTCCGGGCCCGGACCCCGGTGCCGGCCGAGTTGTCTGATGCTCCGGCCACGCCGGGCAGCGGCGCGGCGCCCGACCCCGGGGCCGACCCCGCCGACCAAGTCGCTCTCGTCGACACCGTCGGTGTCGCGCTCCAGGTGGTGCTCGACCGGCTGACCCCGGGCGAGCGGGTCGCCTTCGTCCTCCACGACACCTTCAGGTTCGAGTTCGCCACGGTCGCCGCGATGCTCGACACCACCGTGACCGCAGCACGCAAGCTGGCTTCGCGGGCGCGGGGCAAGGTCCGCGCCGCGTCCGCGAAGGGCGGGTACGGGGAGGGTGCACGGGCCGACTGGGAGGTCGTCGACGCCTTCCTCGCGTCGGCGCGCGGCGGGGACTTCGGGCAGCTCCTCCACCTGCTCGCCCCGGACGTGGTCGTCACCGCCGACGCCGCGGCGGTCGCCACCGGGACGCCGGAGTGGTTCGAGGGGCGGCGGCCGGTCGCCATTCTGTTCGACGGCGCGGCGAAGGCGGCCTCCCGGTGCTCGTCGGCGACCGACCCGGGGGCGCCTGGTACCACCGCGGCGAGGCCCGGGTGGTCTTCGACTTCACCGTCGAGGACGGCGTCGTCACGGGCATCATCTTCCGTGCCGACCCGGACGTGCTCGCCCGGGTCATCCGGCGCACCGACGGTCGCCCCGCCTGACCCGGCTCGCCCGCGCCATTCCAACCCAACTGAAGGAGACACGATGAAGACGATGACGTGCCAGCAGCTCGGCGGCCACTGCGACCTCCAGCTGCGCGGTGAGACCGCCGACGACGTGATCAAGGCCCAGGACAGCCACCTCCAGGAGGCGGTGAAGGCAGGGGACTCGGCGCACCAGCAGGCCCACGACGACATGAAGGGCCGCTGGCGGAACCCCATCAAGGGGATGGGCTGGTACCGGGGCGCGAAGAAGGCGTTCGCCGCGCTCCCCGAGGACCCTCCCCGAGGCTGACGAGCGCAGCGGCTCCCCCGACGACTGTCAGCAGCCCTGTGCGCCGTCGGAGCTTGCGGCCGCCGAAGCGGCTCACCGAAGAACGGGTCACCTCGTGGTGTGCCGCAGACTTCGACACCGCTATCTCAATGGCCGAGCAGGAAGGCGATGAGTACTTAGACGCGGTCGGCGGGGAGCGGTTCCCCCTCGCCCAGCCGTCACGCTGTTTGACGAGCCAAGGCGACGGTGCTGAGGTCTTCTCACTGGTTCGCCGCCACCCGCTCGATGCAGAGGAGCATCTTGACCGGCACTTTAACACGGGCACCAAGTACCAGCGCCC
>JAABUY010006021.1_pt1 | contig 11970 bp, 7 predicted proteins | sample 5560271 | NCBI WGS metagenome assembly JAABUY01 (sample SAMN10711886, study PRJNA513374) | rock metagenome | isolation source: Antarctica rocks | place: Antarctica: Victoria Land, University Valley
CGATGTCGACAGACCGGATGCTTGCATGGCTAGAACCATTCTGCTGTCACAGTATCTGCAGCACTCGGCAGCAACTTTTGGGCAAAGCTTCGACGTTCAAGGCAGCAGAGGCGACTCGAGTGCTGTTTGTAGCGATGACCGGTTTACTGCCTATTATTTTGGCAAATGTCGTCAGGGGGTGGAGAAAATAGGCTTAATTAGGCGGCTGTGATAACAATTCCGGTTACCCCTCCTCAAAATTTCGAAGGCATTTATTTCGAGATAACAGAAATGCGCATGCAGCAAGAGATGAGATCTGATTCGCTCCAATCACCCTTGCGACTACACTTCGGGATTGCAGCAGGTTGTCTGCAGTGCATCGCGGTCGTGCACATCTGTCTGCGCGTCTGCACGCATATTGCGCTCGAGAGGCGTCACAATGATGAGCCAAACTCTCATGTCCCAGACTGTCCTGCCTGCCCGGTCCTCTCTAGTGTCTGGCTCACCTGTCAAAGCCGCAGCACCTTCTCGGACACAGGTCTGACACCACTGTACAGTTGAACGAACATACTGCTATCATGAGAGCGTCATCCGGGCAATACAGCTCTCAACAACGTCTCGATGTTGATCGCTTACACCGCTGCAGGGCCGAAGGAGCGTAACTGTCAACGCAGCTGAACGCCAACTATGGTACCCAGGTGGAGAGGCCCCAAAGCATCTTGACGGCTCTCTTCCCGGAGACTACGGGTCAGTCTCGATCGTAGAGCCGTCACGTCAGGCTGCGACAGGCAGGTAGCTTACCAATCATGTCGTATGCACAGGTTTGACCCACTATCACTGGCGTCCGAGGAGAAAGCTCTGACATGGTTTCAGCAAGCAGAGCTGGTGCACTGCCGGACAGCCATGGCAGCTGTTGCTGGCATCGTTATTCCTGGGGTATGTGTACATGCATTGCTTCTACAAATGCTGCGGAGTTTGTGGCAAGTAACAGCGCAGACTAGTTGCTGCAATGCGGCAGCAAGCTGTGCAACTTTTTGTAGCACACAGCTCAATGTAGATGCATTGGTGAAGCTCTGACAGTTATCTGCACATAATTGACGCAAAATCTTCATGCAGCTACTTTCCAAGATTGGCATTCTGCCTGCACTTCCAACTTGGACAGACGCTGGGAAAGTCTGGATTGAGTCACACCCCAGCTTCCCTCTAGGTATGCATTTCAGCAAATACTGATTAAGCTGTGCAAGTCATCTGAATCTGGTCTCCAACAGGGCAATGTTGTAGTCAAGTTATGCATGATGTACATATGCAGTGCAGCTGACTTTTAGATGGCAGCCACTCTAACAGCAGAGTACAGCTGCGTTGTCTTACATTCTATGTATTGCAATTTTGCCGGCGTATGATTACAGAATACGCTGCACATTACAAGTCTGTGGGAAGCCTTCCCGTTAGTGTGCATGCTCCTCATGTTTAGCACTGCACCTTGTTCTCAGCCATGACAAACTGCCTGTTGTGCAGGATCTCTTCTGTTTACACAGTTCCTGTTCACTGGCTGGGTAGAGGGCAAGAGGTGGGCTGACCTGTACAACCCTGGCTCTCAGGGTGATGGCTCATTTTTGGGCATCACAGGCGGCTTCAAGCCCAAGAGCAATGGCTACCCAGGTATGCACAGACTTCATTCATGCACAAGCCTTCATAGTAGGTCATAAAAAGTATAATTTTCTTTGTATGCCATCATGACAGTCTGTGACCAACACACAAGGCCTCGGCGTGTTTTGGTACGCATTTCAATCTATGCGTTGGCTGTGTTTCTAGAATATTACTGAAGCCGCTGCCTTTTGTGGTAGGTGGACCATTCTTTGACCCTCTAGGGTTCTCACGAGGGGATGCAGAATCATACTTTGAGTACCAAACCAAGGAGGTCAAGAACGGCCGTCTGGCCATGCTTGCCTTCCTGGGATTCTTTGCACAGTATGCTGCTACAGGTATGTGTCATTGCCACTGTGTTATACTTCTATAGCAGTCCACACCACTTGCAAAGTTGTTACTGCCCTTCCACCACAACATAAATCTGACTGGCCTCTTCAACAATGCAGAAAGCACTGACATCAGCTGCAGTGTCAAGTCTGGATAACGTGGCAATTGCGCCCATGCCACAGCTGCCTATGTTGTGATGCAACTTTGACCCAGCTTCTGCAGGTGCACGAGGTCTGCCTTATGCGTGCATAGTCTCTGAATTCCAATTTGCTGCTGCTTGCAGGCAAGGGGCCCATTGACAACTTGTTCGACCACATGGCTAATCCTGGCCAGGTGAACTTCGCCACCAATGGCATTTCTCTGCCATTTATCAGAAGATGAAACTTTTGTAGACTACATGTGTAAAGCTGTAGGAAGTGCTCACATAAGTGCCTTAGCTGGCCGGCTGTTTTGTCCGTATCAATAGCAAGCATGATCATGAGCGACTGGTATTCATTTTTGACGCTAGCAGAGTATTGTCTGCATGTGCACCAATTCAACTGAGGAGAACACTGAACACTGTTGGGTATGCACTTTTGTGGCTGCTTCACCATAGTCAAGGTCTGTGTAACACAAATGTCTATCAATATGTATAGCGTTGGATCATGCTAGCGGTGCCATATAATGCCGTACTGCTCAGACACCAAAGTTGGTCTTATTCAGCATCAACTTGTCGAGTGAGGTAGTAGCAGTGTCTCGCTGTAAGGCGACGCAAGTTGCTTTGGGCGGCAAGAAGAGACACATTTGCGGTGTGTTTGCATATGCTCACGTCATCCATTACTATCAGAGTGTAGCTGCCTCATGCATCATCTTGCCGGAGCGATCGTTGACTCGCGGCATGCATTGTGGCTATTCCCTGCGGTCTCAGAAGCAACGTTGCAGACTGTACTTTGGTTGCAAGTCAACTGCATCGAGATGCATAACTCCTGGTTGCCGGACAGCGTGTATGGCACAGCTGCTCTGGCATGCCTTAGTCAGCCATGTCAGGCACAAAACGTCCCCAGTAGCCGTTCCGCTTTCATGATGGCTGCACCTAATGAGAGCAAACAGCAAAAGATTCCTTTGTACAGCGCGAAATACTATCAGGCTTGCACGATCGGCGGGATTCTGGCTTGTGGTAATCCACCCTCGACTGCAAGTCACTGCACTTTCAACCGTGCCATGGAAAGTGAGTGCTCACCACCCGACGCAACATCTTGCCTAAAGCGCAGGACCCACCCACACCAGCGTCACGCCCTTGGACGTCGTAAAATGCAATATGCAAATCGACAGCAAGCGATATAGCAGCATCGGCACTGGATTCAAGATCACTCTAGCAGAAGGAGGCATATCAAATTTGCTGCGTGGCTGGGCACCAACGTTTATTGGCTACAGCATACAAGGAGCTGGGAAATACGGTCTTTATGAATACTTCAAGCAGTAAGTTTTGGCAGCAACTCACAGTTGTCTCAGCTGATGATAGCATGCCAAATGACAGCAGCATGTGCGTCACATGTCACTGACAATCATTGTCACAGTCTGTATGCAGATATGGCAGGTGCTGAGACTGCAGCAAATTACCAAACTCCGCTGTTTCTGGCTGCTTCTGCCTCTGCAGAGTTCTTTGCAGACATAGGCCTGTGTCCACTGGAAGCAGTCAAGGTGCCATTTTCACCAACAACACTACACTGAGCTGCAAAAGGTCTCAAAGCACATGTGACTTGACTCGCATGCATGCAGTTGTGATGTTGCTTGCTGAAGTATGTCTGCATTGCATTGCCGCACAGAGCTCATTTCAGCACCCACTTCTCAGAGGCCTTAGTATCGCTGCGTCCCCATTCACACGTGCCTGTGATGCTGTTACAGGTCAAGATTCAGACCTCCCCGGGCTATGCAAAGGGCTTGACTGATGGTCTGCCCAAGTTTGTGCAGGAAAATGGTGTTGCAGGGTAGGTGCAACATGTTATGCATGCATTGTGACGTATTGGTCATACATCAATGGAATTACATGTTGCATGTTGAATGTGTATCTTTTTGGCAAGCAACATGCATGCAAAAGTGGGTCCAGCATCATCAGCAATCGCTCTTGCCTGCTTCATGTCTACAGCTGTGACGCAGGTGCTTGAGTGTGCATGCTTGGTTCCATTCAGCTTTTGTGCTGACTTTGGGTGATGTAGTTTGGATAGAAAGCTGAGCGCCAGCTCCTGCTTTGCATTGTACTCTCAAATGCCAAGCAGTTTTCTATGGACATTTGTACAAGGGCAGGTGCCGACGTCCAGAATCCCTTCATGCTGCCGACTTTGTTGAGGTGTTCACTGTGCATGCTGAATGTGTAAGAATCCAATTAGGGAGTGTCTGTCTGGTGGTGCATGCAGGCTGTGGAAGGGGCTGGTGCCCTTGTGGGGGAGGCAAATCCCATACACTATGATGAAATTTGGTAAGCCTTTGCAGTCTATGCACACATCAGACATGCTGCAACATTCCCAGTGTTAGATCAAACGGCAGAGCTTACTGATTTTAGCAACAAAGCTGTTGCAGTCTGTGCAAATGATACAAACCAATCAGCGGTACAGAGAACATAAATCAATGCTCGCTTCGAATATCTTGCAGCTACAATGCCAAGTTGTCATGTTGGGACATGCAAGAAGTGCAAGGCATGACCGGAACATTCTCCTGTGTGTTTTGCAGCGGCATTTGAGAACATAGTGCAAGCATTGTACACCAATGTGGTGCCAAAGCCAAAGTCAGACTGCAGCAAAACAGAGCAATTGGGAGTATCCTTTGCGGCAGGATATTTGGCCGGCATTCTGTGTGCTATCATCTCACACCCTGCGGACAATCTGGTGTCAAAGCTCAATGCTAGCAAGGTGACTCTTCATACTGATACACAGGATACAGACTTGACTTGCTTCTTGAGTCTATGACTAAAGCTGACAAATACCAGCTTAAGTCATCATACAACATGCGTCTGTGGTCCTAAGTGCTTGCCTTGAAGTAGAGCTGATGCCAGGCAGGGAAGAACAGCAAAACCCAACTTGACGTGTCATTGATTTGCAGTCTAGCTCAGGATCTTGCTGCAGTACTGCTTGTCGTTTCAATGCTGTTGACAGTACATCCTCACTTCGTGATGGTGAAGGGGCCACCGGCTGGGAACAGCAGTGAAGCAGATGATTCAAAAGTTGTTGGGTTTTGACAACATCGCACTAGAACATGCATGACACATGTCCATACATGTTGTTAACGGCAGCAACAATGCAGGGTTCAAGCTTTTGAACGTTGCTCCTCTTCTGAGCTGCGAGGCAACAGTGAATGGTGACGTGGACAAGATGGGGTGAACGCACTCGTTAAGACTAATGTCTGTTCATGATATTCTTGTATACGGTGTTTCATTTGCACTCTGTGTCAACAGATACATGCAGGAGGCAATAAAAAGGGGTTGGCGTAAGCGTAATGCATGTAATGGAGAGAACTACCCTGTAATGTACAACTGGGAGAAATGACCGATGAGATGGTGTCACACAGTGTGATGGGAGCTAAACATACCTAGTGTCACCTATTGGAGCTACTGAATTCCACCATGCCATGCCCAAGTACTGCTTGCAGAAGGCCACAATTAGATTTGTGATCATTGAATTGGATGGAGCTGCTGCACCCCTTCACATCCCCAAAGACTCTTTGCAGGAGGCCACACTTGGCAGTGTTGTCTGTGAGATAGGCTGGTGGCAACCAAACACGCCTCTTGTCATCTGTCCAAGCTTCTGTATCCCTTGACATCCCTAGGTACTGCCTGCAGAAGGCACCAATCAGGGGCACACTTTTCAGCTGTGCTCCAGCCACCTTTTGTCTATTCTTGGAGCTGCTGCATGTTTTCACATCACCAGTCATTCTTTGCAGGAGGCAACGATTGGGGGTGTGATCAGTGAGATGGGGTGGTGGCAGCTGGCCACTCGGGGGCTGGGCCTCCGTATAGCCATGATCGGTACCCTGACTGCTACTCAATGGGCCATCTATGACTCCTTCAAGGTCTATGTAGGACTGTAAGCGCCTGCTTCTTTCTGCTGTTGCCATGCAGTCTTCTTTCTGCTGCCTGTCATGCGCAACTGTGGGAAGTCTTGCACCTAAGTCTGCTGATCATGCCATTAGGGTTGAAGATGTCTCAGGAGGTGTTAGACAATCTTGTTGGCATCTTAACATTGATGTTAATTGCTTGTTTCTTGCATACACAAGTTGGGCTGCTGCCTCAGGAGGCTTCAGTCATGGCCATGGAAAGGCATAGGCCTTTTTGCCTTGCCTTGCCTTGCCTTTCCTCTCCTCTCCTCTCCTCTCCTCTCCTCTCCTTTCCTTTCCTTTCCTTTCCTTTCCTTTCCTTTCCTTTCCTACACAACCCAAGGCATGTTGTTTGGTGCTGCTGATCGCGCATGTGCTTTGTGCTGTATGCATGGTCGGTCAGACCAGACCCCAACTGGCATGCTTGAGAATGCAAGCCTGTGCAGCAACCACTAAATGAATCCAATATGTCCTGCAATGTGAGCTTTCTCCTTGCTATATGCTTGTGCTCTCTGTGTCCTTCACTCTGCCAGCACTCCTGCTATTTCCTATTGTGATGGAGCCTGGACAAACGCATAAACCGATATATGCCTCATCACATGCTGAAAGAAAGTTCCAATCACTTGATGTGCAAACTGTCTTGCAGGCCCACAACAGGTGCTGCGCCTCCTTCTGAGAACGAGGAGGAACATGCAAAGAAGGCATGAGGAGACAAGCCAGACCGCACGCATATGTGTATGACTAGGTGACATGCATCAGGCTTGAGCATGTCAGAGTTTTGGCAAGCGTCCAATCCTCATGACTCTCCAACAAGTGGCATTGTCAGGAGGATACACATCACACTGAGTCATGTCCAGTCCTAATGAAACTACTCCATGGAGCTGGAGGGTTCCTACGCATTTTTTTGGGCTGCCATGGCTTCTGCTTGTCTGTGTTTCTGTTTGTGGTGACTGTTGACATGGGGCTATGCAGTTTTTCCTAGACTGTGTCAAGGCTGCCATCAGTGGTGTGCTATCTTTTGAGTGGCTTGTCAAAACCTAAACAAGTCAATGCATGTAGGGTAACTTCCCAAAAGCGTTCCACAAGTCGAGTGCTCTTAGCAGAGAACACATATTTGTGCGCTGTTTTCACGCAGCTTGTGCTGCAGTTTGCAGAGCTTGCAAGGCACACTGCTGGGGCATGATATGTGTCAAGATATTATCAGGTTTGCATATGTCAAGAACAGGCTGCACATGCATGCATGCTTTCAGTATGCTACACAGGATGGCGAATGATTAAGATTGCTTACACACTGGGTTAATTGTATGTATACAACCATAAGATGGGAGCATCCAGTACTGTGCAGTATAAAGCAAGCTTGCGGCAGCACCAGTTGCTAGTTGACACTAGTCATACACTTGCAATGAGCTTGTAAACCACCATTTACATTGTAATATACACTGTTGGAACGGCATGATTGTTCTGTTCAAGGACACTCCTTCATCTCTCTATACACACACTTAAGGCCCATCCAATGATGATTGCCGGTGGTTAACCACTGGTAGCTGCTGCTGCTGCTGCTGAGCTTCCAGAACTTCCACTAGTGGCACGGTAGGCAGGGTAGTTGGCGGGAGCTGTATCAGTGGACAAGTAGTTGTCTGCCTGGTAGGGCACAAACATAGCGGAATTGGATGCCCCTTCTGCACCAGTGGGTGAGAAGTTTTCGAAGCTGGCTGAGGACGGGGCCAAAGGGGTCATTCCTGGGGCCAACATACCCCCCAGCTCGTTGTTGCGGATCATGTATGTCACATCACTGCATGGCATGCAGCAGCAAGTCAGTCAACAATGCTGTTGAACAATGCTGCAAAGGCAGGCGCTGCATGGTCTTGCAGCCTCCAAAGGTCAAGTAGCAAATTGAAGTGTCAGAACACAATGCACGCACAGTACATGTTGTACAACCATGCATGATTCACAGTCCATATGCATGCACAAGGTGTGCCAGCTGTGTTGCAATCAGCAACCAGGTATGCACAATTTGGCCTCGAGGCTCATTACTGAAAAGTGTCTAGAACATGCGACCAACAGAGCCAGATTGACAGATGACATGAATTTGCATCAAGCAGGCACAAGTCAGGGCAGAAACTTTGTTGAATGTACTGTGGCGTGCTGGGCACCTGAATACTCCAGTTGCCTTGCTAGTCTTCAAGAGCACATCACCAACTGAGTCAAAGCCGACGTCTCCGAAGCGTGCAGGGGCTGAATCAGTGCCGAGCACCTTGCTCATGACTACAATGCCTGATCCGTCAACGGCCCACCAGTGTAGACCTGCACACATGATATGTTGATAGCTATATCTATAGATGGCCTGGACAGCATGGCACTCATTGTCAGCAAGTGGTTTGTGAGCAAAGTTGTTCCCTTGTAGCTTTACTTTCAGATCAATTGCTGCTTACAGTAGGTTGCAACTACCAATTGGATGCACGCTGTTGCTTTGGCCCACCATCTAATATGTCGACTGATGTAATACGTTTCAGGGCTGTCACAAGGTGTAGCAGCATGGACGAATCATTACCTCTTTCTGGGTCTGCTTCAGGGCAATCTTGGCCATGCCAGGACCGCACCAAAGGTCGGCGTGAGCCCCAGTCTGGGTGTACTTGCCAGTGTTCTGTGGATCTGCAAACCCATTACAACGTCAGTCTGGAGCACAACAGCCCTGTTAAAGTGACGGAACCCGCAACCCTCAGCATGATAGACACGCTGAGCCCACCAGTGTAAATCTGCACTCCCAGGGCGCGACAGGCAAAGAGCAGGTCCGCATCGCCAGAGCTTGCTGGCAGAGTCGTGGCTGTGGTCGGCAAGGAGAAGGCGCTGGCTGGCGCCGGCGGGGCCTGAGGGGTCGTTTGACCAAAGGAGTTGAAACTTTCGCCGGCGGCAAGGATGGTGTTGATAATAGACGACGGAGGAGTTGCGGCGGCCAGCAGATGGCGGCCAGCCTGTGCAGCTCCGGGCGCACCAACGGTGCCACTCAGCAGTAGGCTTGCCTGGACCGCCAACAGCAAACGTAGTGCACAGGTCATGGTGCAGGGGCAAGGGCGGACGACGAGCCAAAGCGACGAGCGCAGCAGCTTGAGTGCTCGGCAGTGATGATTGATCAAGCCGATAGCCAGATCTGCCTGTCTTATATGCAGATGCTGGTGAGGGCTTCAGCTAAGGGGGCGAAAGTGTTTACGTGACTCGTCTGGAAGCTCTGATCCAAAGCCTGACATACAGGTTGACTCAGTTTCTTGGTCAGTGCAGCTGCTGATGCCTCCCGTGGCCTCAAACAGTTGCGCAGATGATGTGAATCTTGCTGAGGATGCAAGGATACTTTGATGATGTCAGCTGTGCATTGTCACATGATGGTGATGATGATAAAATCCTGCAAACACCATGACAAGCTGATCAGAGTCACTTCTATGCCCAGCACCCGCAACACATTTGCGTGCTAACATATTAGCTTCACGATATGACAGCTCTGTGTATCATCACCAATTCTGCTATGTGGCCAAGGGCAGCTGTGTCAAACCAGGTTGCCAGCAGGTTTCTACACATTGTGAGATTCTGGGATGCAACATATGTTCTGGGTGCCTGACCCACAATGCTGCAAGGAGCTTCTCTGATGTTTAGACAACAGCGGTGTGATGACCATCACATCACACTAGCTGAGCTGACACCTTTGTCTGCCCTCTGTCCTTGCAGACCTGTGCTTGCATGTCCTTACACATACACTGACCCGAAAAAGGATCTTCTGATATTACATGTGTTGGGCTTACCAAAGCGCATGAGAGTCACAGGCCTATCTAGTGAACAAAATGCATTACTCTCTCAAACTTATCATGTGAAAAACACTGCTCTCGCATAGGCTCCTGCATCAAGACTCACCCAGACCAGACGCGTTCATGCTGTTCTCCAGCAGTTTAAGGGCACCACATGTAGCTGGAAAGCTTGCATGATCATCACAACCTCAGACAATTGTAAAAAACTGGTGCAAACTGGTGCATAGGTCTGCAGACAGCTGTCTAGACTGCAAGACACACCACAAAGGATGTCACTCCTGATGCTTTTTCAATCTCTTGAATTTGACCTTGACACTGCCCTTCTCACTGATATTGGAAGCCTCAAATTTGCCCTCTGGTGCTTTCTTCTTTGCTTGAGCAGCTGCATCCCCACCTCCTGCATGCCATTACTAATGACTGGGCATTGTCACGCATTCATTATGAAGTTGACTTTCAAATGAGCAACATGCAATTTCCCAATATAAATGCTGATTGTACCTTTCTGCAATGTTTTGTCATCTGCAGAGCGCTTCCTGGTTGGTTCTTTCCCTTTGTCGCCCTTGGCCTTGGCTCCATTGCCATTTGCTGGCCTGTCAGCAGATGCAGGCACGTCTCCTCCGGATGACTTTCCAGCAGAAGCGTCAGCAGCAGCAGCTGAGGCTGCATCAGGGCGTGCTTTGCCTGCTTTGCTGCTCCCTCCAGTTTTCAACTTTATGGTTGTCTTGCTTGGCGCCTTTGGCAATGGATCAGTCTGCTCAGCTGCTGTCCTGTTCTTGCCAGCTTTCCCGCCACCCTTCTTTGGCACACTGCCTTCAGCAGCATCCTCCTCACCCAGCACTTTGCCCTTGCCAGCCTTCCCGCCCTTTTTTGGTGCCTGCCCATCAGCAGAGTCATCCTCGCTGTGCGCTCTGCCAGCCTTCCCGCCAGCAGCAGCTTTTGTAACTGAAGCTGCTTTGCTGAGCGCACTTGCACCTGCTGCAATTGTTTTGCCACTGTTGCTTGGCGCCAAGGCGGTGCTGTCCAGGTTGCCAGAGGACTTGGCACTGCTTGGCTTGGCCTTACTGCTCTTTCCCAGACTTGCAGCATGCTCAGGGCAGTACCACTTGCCGCGAGGAACCTTATCCAGTCCAGCACACTCCATGTGCATTGCAACAGGGCAGTCCTTTGCCTGCAGTGCAACACAAAGGCTAGCTCGCTGGTGTGTCCGCAAGAAGACACCTCAAGCCAAGCTGGCTCATGTGTCTCTGGCCACCACAAGCAGACAGAATGCACAAGATCTATACCCTCGGCAGCCTGTAGCATGGCTGCCAGTGGATGCCATCACTCTTCAGGGGTTTCAGGGGTCCAGGGGCTGTCACAAAAACACTGCCAAGGCCAGCGTTTGACGGTACCACTTCATGCTGTCACTCCTGGCAGACATGTCAATGTGCATTGTGGTGTGAAGGGCTACCTCACAACATAGCAGGTCGCCTTCTTCACCACAGTCAGCGCACTCAGCCATCCACCGGTCATGCCCACTGCCCTCATGGGGCCCCTTCCCACTGTTGCTGCCTTGTCCACTGGCAGAGCCCCCACCCAGCTTGACCTTCAGCCTGCAGTTTACAGAGGCTTCCTCTAATCAGTCCTCTAACCAAATGACACGGGTTTGGAGGCTGTGCCAGAGTCTAAGGGAGATTCTCAAAAGCCGCTCCAGATGCGCAGGTGAGCAGGAGTCAGCAGTGCTGGCCCTGATGGTCGTTTGCCAGGTCAGCATTGCTGTACATCCTATACGAGCTGTGCATGCATTCCTGCCAGGTCAGCATTGCAACACATACTATACGAGCTGTGCATGCATCCCTGCCAGGTCAGCATTGCTGTACATACTATATCAGCTGTGCATACATTCCTGCCAGGTAAGCGCTGTCCTGCAAGCTGCACATGCAAATCCTGGTAGATTACCATGTGCAGCAATGCTGACCATGCAGCCCAAGCTGGCAAAACTTAAGTATCACCATAATGACAACAATACTGCACAAAACAGCCCTCTTCACCCTTGTGTAGCCTTGAATCAAACCAGCAGTGGATACATTGACTATTGACTTGATTAGCAACTGAACCGCACATGGACTGCATGTCAATCCTGCACAAAGTAGGGTTGCCGATGCATCAGAGTGTATGG
>JAABUY010006025.1_pt1 | contig 11963 bp, 22 predicted proteins | sample 5560271 | NCBI WGS metagenome assembly JAABUY01 (sample SAMN10711886, study PRJNA513374) | rock metagenome | isolation source: Antarctica rocks | place: Antarctica: Victoria Land, University Valley
TGTTTGATAGTGCTGGTGCCGCTAGACCCTTGCGCGGTTCCCGGAGACGGCGCGCAGGATGGCGATCAGGATGCAGGCCCCGACGATCGCCACGATGATCGAGCCGAGGTCCAGGCTGTTGTACCCGTCCGAGCGGCCGGTGATCAGCCCGAAGAGGAAGCCGCCGAGGAGCGCCCCGATGATGCCGACGATGATGTCGCCCACGAGGCCGTAGCCGCCGCCGCCCATCAGCTTGCTCGCGACGAAACCGGCGATCAGCCCCAGGATCAGCCATGCCAAGATGCCCATGTGGTCCCCCTCTACTCTTGCCTACCGGACCCCGATCGGCCCGGTGCACCCGCCACCCGCAGATGCAGGGCGCGTGCCACGGCTCCGTGGGCACGGCGCGCAGGTGGCGTGGGACGGCCGGAGACAAAGGGAGACCGGGCACGCGACCGAACGACACGCCCAGAGGGGGCACGGCGGGCCACACCCGCAGGTGTTCGGCCCTCGTCGCCCGGTGCTCGGCGGGTGAACCGGCGCGCCCGGTCTTGGGAGCCCTAATGCAGGACGTGTGCCACGTCCCGGTACGCGCGCCCGGCACACCGGGCGACTCGCGCGGCGCAGGCCGTCGCGCGGCACGACCGGCCGTATGGCGGCATAACGGCGGGGCAGGGCGGGGCACATGCCCCGCCCTGCCCCCTGCTGTAGCGCGCGGCGCGGACCCTACTTGTGCGACTGCTCGCGGGCGGTCTGCGTGTGCTTGTGCGCCTGCTCGCTGTGCTCGTGCGCGGCGGTCGCGTGCTGCTTGGCCTGCTCGTGCTGCCCCTGCTGGTGGTGGTGGGCCGCCTCCTGGTGGTGGTGCGCGGCGGCGGCGTGGTGGGCGGCGGCCTGGTGGTGGCTCTCGTGCGACGGGTGGCTGCTCTTCGCGGCGGACATGGTTCCTTCCTCCCCGGGTGTGGGCACGACGCGTGCGCGTCGCCTCGCTGACGAGCGAGCCCCATTTGCTCGCGGGACACCTGTCCCACACCCCAGTGTACGACAGTAGCGCTCAATATCTTCTCAATAGCGGGTGAACGACGCGGTGAATTTGGCGCGTTCCCTGTTCACCATCGGCGTGCCCCGCTCTGCTGCTGCCGCCGGTCGAGTCGCGTAGTCGGATACGCCGATTCCCGGCCAGGGGACCGCACGCCGCCCGGGCCTCCCAGCACGTGGTGGCGTTCCTGTGTCCGTCACCACGGACAAGGCAACCCCTGGCCTAGCCGCACGATTCGGTATACTCTCTGCCACGCGCACCTTGGGGGCCGCATGGCGTAGATTGCGAGCGGGGGGCAAGCCGATGGCCGACGACCTGGACGTGGGAACCGACCGCCTGCAAGATGACATCGCGGAGCGCCGCCGCGAGGCGGCCGAAGAGGCCCGCGCGGAACGGCGGCGGCCCCGCTGGCTCGACGCGCTGGCCGTCAGCACCGCCCTCTTCGCCGTCCTCGCCGCCATCGCCGCGCTGGAGGCGGGCAACTACGCCAACGAGGCGCTGTTCGCGGCGAACGCGGGGGTCCTGCGGCAGACGCAGGCGGTCGACACCTGGAGCGAGTACCAGGCCGACAGCATCAAGAAGTACGAGGCGCAGAACCTGGCCGCCATCCTGGCGCACACGGGCGGCACCCCCCAGGAGATCCAGGCCGCGAAGGACGAGGCCGCCCGGCGGCAGGCGCAGCAGGACAACCTGCAACCGGAGGCCGCGCGCCTGGGGGACGAGACGGCGGCGCTGAACGCGGAATCGCGGACGAACCTGGCGCACCACCACCGCTTCGCCGTGGCGGTGACCCTCTTCCAGGTGGCGATCGGGCTGTCGGCGATCGCCGCGCTGCTGCGGCGGCGGATCGTCTGGCTCGTCAGCCTCGCCGCCGGGGCGCTCGCGCTCCTCGCGCTCCTCGACGGCTTCACCCTGACCATCTGACCCCTGCCTGCCGCATCATTCGGGCGGCTCGCGGCGCGTCCAGAGATAGATCGCGCCCCCAACAAGCCCGAGCAACAGGACGACCGCGAGAGGATTGGGCGGTGTCATCCGCCGTTGCACGACCTGCAACACGAGCGACGCCGGGTCGAGCTGGAGGGTAAGGACTACCAGGGCCCGTCCCAGCAGCGCGACAACCCTGCCGAAACCGCCGCTCCTCATCGCCTCTCCCACCATCGCCGCACACACCCCCACACACGGCTGGCGGCTCCTTGTACCTCAGCGAGCGCTTCCTGCGCCCCTAGCCCCTCTGGCGCAGCCTGCGCCGCCTCCTGATCCTTCCGTTGATGGAACAACTCCGCCTCGGCCACCTCGGCCCGCCGACGCAGCTCAGCGATCGTCAGGGCGTGCGCGGCGAGCGCCTGGTCACGCGCGGTGAGCTGCGCTTCGACACTCTCCCGCTCGGCCTCCAGGCGTCCGAGCCGCTCGGCCTGGTCGGTAATCTGCGCGACGAGCGGGGCAACCGTGGCAACCTCGGCTGCCGCCCTTTCCGCGAGCAGCAGCGCCACTCGACGCGCCACGGCCTCAGCGAAAGCGGCCGAGTCGGCAGCCGTGGCAACCGTGGCAACCGGGGCTTCCTCGGCTGCCACGGCGGTACGGAGCCGCTCGACTGCCTCGGGTGCGAAGAGCGGTATGCGCGCCGTGCCACGCTTGAAGCGGCCGACCTCCGTGATCCGCCCCTCTTTGCGCCAGTCGCGCAGGCGGCGCGTGCTGATGCCGAGGGCCTGCGCCGCCTGATCAGCGGTCAGCAGGGTTGCCGTGGTTTCCTCGGCTGTATTGTCGGGCATCGTTTCCTCACTCATGCGGCGCAGGATAGCATAGGAGGCGTGTGCAATTCTTTGCACACGCCCCCGCTCGTTGTCTCCCGATGGGCGACACTTCACTCGCGCGCCGGTGGCCCCCACACCCGCCGTGTGTCGGCGAGCGCCTCCGGCCCCGGCACCTTCGTGTCCTCCAGCGTGTCCAGGGCGGCCACGATAGCGCAGGCGGTGAAGGCCGCGCCGAGGGCTGCCGTGTGGTTGAAGGCGAGGCCGCTGTTATCCATGCTGTTGGCGTAGGCCATCGCGTCCGCGATGGCGAGGCAGTCGGTCGGGTCGAGTTCGAGCAGGACGTCGCCGCGCGTGCCGGTGATGAACTTCATGCCGTCGCCTCCTGTGCACGACGGTCCCAGCCCTGGCGCACCGAGCGCTCCAACTCGGCGAGGATGCCCCACGCCTGTGCATTCGGCTTGCGGTCCTGCCGCAGTTGCTCGATCCAGCCGATCATGTCGTCATGGGCCGCGTCAGAGCCGAGGGTATGCCCCTCATTGATGCCCTCGTGGTAGGCACGACAGGCGATGCACTCGATACCCTCAGCGAGGACACGATCGGCGAGCGACTGTGGGGCCAGCTCGCCGCGCAGGGCGTCGCGGTGGGCGGTCCAGTCGGAAGAGATATCGGCCACGCCGGGCGCGTATTCGCCGGGATGGCGGGTCAGCTGATCGGAAAGTGTATGGCTCACGGTGTGGTCCTCCTGTTGTCGTCGCGCGAGGCGCGACGGGTTCACCATCCTCCAGTGGCGGGCACGGCGTTGTGGCGGGGGTGCCTACGGCGTTGTAGGCGGCGGCACGGTCCGCCTAGCGGCGGGTCGGGTGCGGGCAGCGGGCCATGATCTCGGTGATCGTCAGGTCGCCGCGCGGGATGGCGTACAGCTCCGGGAACTGCGAGCGGTGATCGGCGTAGGAGCCGCGACAGGGGAGAGGGTTTACCTGGGTAAACTGTTCCAGTGCTGGAACGACTGATGTATTTCCGCGCGGAAACTCCGGTGCGAGCGGCACCGGCGCGTCGAGCACGGCGGCCACGTCGGCCGGCAGCGGCTCCCCGGCCAGGCGCGCGAGGTCGGCCCAGAGCGCCGCCAGCGTGAACGGCGTGGACAGCACGTCGGGGATCTCTCGGCCAGTTCGGCGTAGAGCGCCAGCATGAGCGTATTGACAGACATGACAAATTCTCCTTGGTATAGGGCCGCTCGTGGGGCCACCTGTGGATAGTTGGTGGACGGTGTGTTGACAACCTGGCAGCGGCTGGGGATAACCGGGCCGCCGAAGTGGCCCAAGCGATCAGGCGGCGCGGGGCGCGACCAGCGCGCCGAGCGCCCGATAGTAGGCGCGCTCACCACGCCGCCCAGCGACGTGCAGATCGATATGGCGGTCGCTGTAGCTCAGGCTCTCCCACTCGGCGACGATGGCGACGAGCCCATCCCGCGCGGTCGCGTCCTGGGACTGGTGCAGCGCGGTCGCCAGCACCTCGCCCACGTAGGCGGACTGGGCGGCGGCGCGGCGAGCGGTGCGATCGGCGTAGGCGCTCATGGTGTCGTGCTCCTTCGTGGTCATAGAACAAATTTGGTATATGCACCAGTGCTGTCGGGGCGCTCACCGGTGAGCGCCCCGCGTGTGGCCTAGTCGTCGAACCCGTAATCGTAGAGCAGTTCGGCGAGCCTGAGCATACCGACGCCATCCCAGTTGCGAACAGCGTAGGAGAGGTAGCGACGCCGCAGGTGCTCGTCGCACACCGCGCGGACGATCGTGCGGACCACGATCCCGCAAGGCTGGCCGGTCTGTGCGCTCAGGGCAAGCAGTCGCTCGCGTCCCAGGATGGCGAGCACGTCGGCGGCGGTGCACATCGTCGTCATGGCGGGTGCCTCCTGGGGCTATGTCGCCCGAATCCAAGTTGGAACCGGCCTCACCGATGGCACCAGCCACGGCGGCAAGGGGGCCGAATCCAACTTGGATGCATATATATAAAGGGGTACTGGTTCCAAGTTGGATTCGGCTACGCGGCGAGTGGTGCGCCGTCCGTTTGATCGTGGGGAAGGTGTCGCCGAGCGGGAGGAGGATCGGCAGCACCATGTCGTGCCCTTTGTCTGCGGGGCCGATTCCAACTTGGAATCGGCTAGGCAGCGAGCAATGGCGCGGCGTCAACCGGGAAGAGGCGGGGAGCGGTTTGCGCCGCCCGCTCCCGCCAGACCTGCCGCGCCGTGTCGAGCCGCTCGCGCAGCTGCGCGGCGATGAAAGGCTGGTGCGCGGCCTCGGCGTCGAGGACGTACTTGGCGAGGCTGTGGCCGTGGGCTTCGAGGTCGGCGAGGGGCATCCGCGCGCAGCGGACCCGATAGGCGACCGCGCGCCAGGCGGCGGCGGCGTGGACCTGGTGCCAGCAGGTGTGGCCGAACTCGGCCCCGCGACAGAAACAAAAGGTGTCGAGGGTGTCCAGGTCGAGCGCGGTGACGTTGTGGGCACCGGCCTTGTGCTGGCTGGCACTTTGGAAGTAGGCGATCTCGCCGGCGGCGTCGAGGGTGACGAAGTGCAGTTCGTCCGGGGTGTGGCGCAGGGCACTCTGCGGCGTGGCGCTCGTGGCGGCGGTCGGGGCGCTCATGGGATACTTGCCTTCCTGGGGCTTCTGCCCCGGTAACTCGATGGCTCGGTGGGGGTTCTTGGCAGTTTCACCACCGAGCCATTTCCATATACTTACTATAGACTATTATGGACTTTTTGTCAAGTGTTTTGGACTATTAAAAGTGTAGTCTTGACCGATCGGGGATCATAGCGTTAGAATAGTGATGATGTGGTGGGCCATCCATAAGCGAGGGGTTGCGGCATACCGCTGGAAGGAGCAAGGAGATGGCAGAGGAAGAGTATTTGACCATCAAAGAGGCCGCCGAAGCGATCGGCGTGGCGCGTGCCACCATGTTCAAGTTGCTCAAAGACCACGATGTGACTCGTTATCAGGTGGCGGGTTCGCGTGAGATCCGCATCAAGCGTGAGGATCTTGAAGCATTGCGCAAGCCTGTGCCCCGACCTCGGCCAGTAGCGCGCGTAATCGTTGGGCAGGAGGCGCTGGGGTCAAAAATAGCGGCCTAGGGGACGCCTAGGCCGCTCTATGGCTCGTGGTGGTGACACACCGGCGAGCGGGAGAAGTGTAGCAGTGGTTGAGTTGCACCGACGTATTCAGCACGACTATCGAAACGTCCTCGCCGAGGTGGAGGGTGTTTTGACCTACGCGCGTAACACCGGACTCCTCGAGATGGACCCGGCGCTGCTCGCGTCCGATGCGGCGGCCCAGTTCGTTGGCCATGAGGAGGATCTTGCCGCCTTCGGGCATTGGCTGGTGACGCTTGCCGAGGCCACGCAAGCCAAGGAGTAGCATCATGGATGAGTTGCACGTCCTGATCGCGGCCTACCTGCGCGAGCACCGCCGAACGACCGCTCCGCGTCGGCCTACGAGCGACGCGGAGCGGTACAGCACCGCGCTGGAGCGTGACGCGCGGATCCTGGCGCTCTGGCGCGAGCGGTGCGACCCCCCTGCTGTCGAATCTGCGGTAGGCCGATCATCGATGGCACAGGACTCTACGACCTGGCGCAACTGCGCGCCGAGCGGGCCTGCGCCGAGCACTCGGTGGCGTGCTGATGGGTGATGAGTATGAACCCCCCGTGTTGCGCGCCAATGGGTTGGACTGGCTCGATCAGTTCTGGCGACTTCGACCTGAGAACTTCGGGGCGTTTCAACAGCAGTGGTGCGAACAGTGCAAGCGTCACGCTTCGCACTTACCCTCGACGCATAGCACAACCGCGTGCAGGGATCGCGGTTGTGCTATGCGCGATCCCGATACCTTTGTCGTCGTTCAGGCATGGTCGTTGGCGATGTTTCAGCGCCTCCAGCCCGGTCTTGTAGCACATGCAGCGCCTACAGTTTCACCGGCACTGGTCAATGAGATCAACGCTGCCGTTGCGGCTACCCGTTGCGTGACACCGGCGCTGCTATTCGATGAGCATGGCACGTTGCGTACAGGGCTGGCTGTGCCGGTGTTGCGTGGACGGGTGTATGCATCGTTGATGCGTATCTGTGCCGGTGCAGGGGGGGTGATCGAGGGCAACATTCATACGCCCGACAGTGCCCATGTGCTCGAAAAGCGTGTGACCACTGAGCGGAGGAAGCGTACAGAGGCATTACGCGATCCCGAGGTGATCGCCGCTTATGACGAAGACCCCGCCCGGAGTGATCGTGCCATCGCTCGTCTCACGGGTGTAGACCACAAGACCGTGGGTGACATTTTGCGCCGGGCAGGAAAACGCCCGGAGAAGTGGGGAAGATAGGACTTTTGCCCCCAAATCCCTGCTAGGACGCCAAATACTTGCATCGGAACAGCGAAGTCTTTACCATTCTCTCAGTGGTCGTACACGTATCCGCGAGCAGGAACCAGGGGGTCAACGATGGCAGAGGCACTTACGAACGACCGTCGCCTCGTCTCGATCGGGGTTGCCGCCACGCTGATCGGGTGCGGTGCTCAGACCCTGCGTGATGCCGAGATCCGCGGCGAGATTCCGCCCGCCATGCGCATCGAGGGCTTGGGACGTCGTTTGTATACGATGGCCGATGTGGAGCGGATCCGTCAGGTGCGTGCGGCCCGCAAGGCGGGGATCGCGCCGCCGGTGGCGGTCTAGCGCAGAAACGACAACAGCGCCCGGTGCTGTGGGGTCTCGATTGGCCGTCTAGGCCCCCACCAGCATCAAGCGCTGTTGCGTACCGAACGTCTTCGACCTTTGTGCCCCTGGCGGGGGAGGGCCTCGCCGTTCATCTGCTGAGGCGATCTTAGCACCTTACGGCCTCTCCCGTAAAGTCCCAGGACGCCCGATGGAGCAAGAACGTTATGGCAACCATGCCGCAGACCCGTCCCCAGCGTCTCGGTGACATCGCCCAGCGGGCGCAGATCGCCTACTTTCGCACCCAAGCGGACTCAAGCCTGCCCACCGGTCGCTATGAAGCGGACGGTGATTTCTACCTCGACTTCCCCGGCGACCCGGTCGGTGGCGATGCGTTCGTCTCCTCCTTCCGGCGCGTGATCGCGCTCAACCTGCCGTTCGAGATGATCGATTACGAGCAGGAGCGCCCGAACCCCGGCACCATGTGGACGCACTGGAGCGTCGGGCCGCGCACCGAGGCGCTCGCCCGCCTCTTCTGGCCCGGGCTGACGGTTGAGGCGAAGGGCAACGCAAACTACCAGCAAGGTGGCGAGATCGCCAAGCAGCTGAAGATAATGCGCCAGGCGCTCGTCGCCGCCGAGGCCGCCGTCCGCTGCGGCGTGGCGGTCGGGCGATGACCACGAAGATTAGCGTCGCCGACTTCTTCGCCTGGCGCTTCGACGGGCTCGGTCCCGAGGAGACGATCGAGGTCCGCTCGTTCCGCTTTGGTGGCGGTGCCCCGCGCCAGAGTTGGCACGCCACGCCGCTGGAGGCAGCACAGGCGGCGCTCTCCCGCCCGGACGAGCACGAAGCGTTCTACGGGGTCAATGCCCGACGGCGCGGTGGTGGTAAGGCCGAGCACGTCACCCTGATCCGGGGGTTGTGGGCCGATCAGGACTATAAGCATTACGCCGATGGTGCGGCCGGTGCCGCGCGAGCGCTCGCCGCCTTCCCGCTCCAGCCCACCGCCGTCATCGAGTCCGGGGGCGGCAATCACCTCTACTGGCAGCTGGCCGAGCCGGTCGCGCCGAGCCCTGCTATCGAAGCCCTCCTGTTGCGGCTCTACGCCGCGCTTGTGCCGGGTGATGGGAAGCTCGATTCGGTGCAAGACCCCGCGCGGATCCTGCGCGTGCCCGGCAGCCTCAACCACAAGACGAACCCCCCGCGCCTCGTGACGATCCGCGACGAGGATACCGAGCGGCGCTACACGCTCGCCGACTTCGCGCTCTTCCTCCCGGAGCCGGTTGAGCAACCCCGCCCCGTGTGGTCCGCGCCTTCCGGTGGCAGCTCGCGCCCCGCCTTCGATAGCGTCCCACCCTTCGAGGAGCTGCGCGAGATATTGCGTCATATCCCCCCCGGCGGCGACTACACGACCGACTGGTTGCGAATCCTGGCCGCCGTCCACTCGGTCTATCCCGGCCCAGATGGCATCGCGCTTTGCGATGGGTGGTGCCCCGGCAAGCCCGGCGAGGTGGCGCGCAAGTTCGCCTCGTTCAAGCGCGACGGTCGGGCCGACAACGCGACCAGCCTCGGCACGCTGATCCACCTGGCGAAGCAGCAGGGCTACCAGCCGCCGCGTCCCACGGCCGCGACATTCGTGTTCGTGGATGCCAATGCGGAGCCCAGTGCGGTGCCACTCGAGCAGGTGCGCGCCGCCGTCTTCGCCCTGCAACAGGAGAACGAGGAGCTGCGGCGCGAGGCCGAGCGCTCGGCGCGTCTCCTGGCGTTCTGTAAGGACGAGCACAAGCGCAAGGACGCGCGCATTCAGGCCCAGGAGACAGAGATCGCCGCCTATAAAGCGGCGGCCGCCCACACCGACGCGACGATCGGCGGGGCCATCTTCGATATCGCTACCGAGGTGGTGGCCGCGCACCAGCGCGGCGATGTGCTGGTGGAGGACGGTCGTCAAAAGGTTCGCGTCAGCTATAAGCGTGCGGCCCTGAAGGGTGTGCGCTCCGCACAGACGAACAGCAAGGCGGTGCATAAGATCCACGATTCCGGGCATGTCCCTGTCGCCTTCCGCCCCTGCCGCGTGGAGTCGGAGAACTATACCGGTGAGGTCGAGGCCGCTTACATCGAGATCCCGGTCGAGTACTGCGAGACGCCGGCGAAAGCGGCGCTCTTTTTGCTCCCCCCGCCCGGCCCGAAGAAGCAGGGCGGGGCGCGGCGGCGGATCACGTTGCCAGCATTCGATGAGGCGGTCGAGGGGCCGGTGAAGTGCGTGACGGAGAAGCGTAAGCTGTGGTCCTCCGTCGCCACCGAGCGCGTGGTGAAGGTCGAGGCGGTAGACAGCCATACCGAGTATTTCAGCGACCAAGGCGAGCAGATGACCGTCGATGAGGTACGCGTCTACCAGGAGGGTATCGGCCTGCAAGTGCGCGTGGCGGTGCCCTCCTATCGCCCACCGGTGCAACAGCCACTGAGGGAGGCCGATCGCGAGTTGGTGCGCCCCCCGATGGGGCAAGCCGACTCCGATGCGTGGCTGGACGAAGAGCCGACCCCGATCCCCCTCCACGGCCCACGCTGTCGGGCGCGTGGGTGCGGCAAGCGGCCCGACGCGAGCGGCTACTGCGAGCGGCATAGCGCCATCCTGGCGATGGCTGCGGGGGCGGACTGATGGGTACGCCGGAAGTTCGGGGTAGCCCGAAGCAAGCGCGCACGCCCCGCGCGCGGTCAACGCACGCCTACGCCCGTTGGCGTGCCCTGACATCGGCGTACGCACCGGGTGATCGCCGCCGCCGCCGCCACGCCGACCGAATGTGTGAACGTGAGTGACAGGAAAGGGGACCCCACGATGACCAAGGCCACCACCGCACCGCCGAGCGACCTGGTGACGCAGCGCAAGCACGTCGCCGCGCTGGAATCCGAGTTCGCTGCGCTCGCCGGCCACCTGCGCCAGGCGAGCGCCGACGGCGACGCCGCCACGGTCATGCGGCTCGCGACCCGCCGCGAGATGGTCCCCGTGCTGATCGCGGACGGTCGCGCCGCGCTCGTGCCGCTCGAACTGGCCGGCGTCGAGGAGCAGCTCGCCGCCCTGGCGGACGAGGAGGCGGGCGCCCGCGCCGCTGTCGCGGACGCCGACCGCCAGCGCGAGCTGGCCGCGCTGGCGGTGCGCGAGGCCGAGCGGCGCTACCTGAGCGCCCTGGCCGGATTCCAGCCACTGGACAACCGCCGCGACGCGTTGTTGCGCCAGCGCCACGCCCTGACCACGGTGAGCACAACCGTGGCGGTCAATTGACCGCCACCCGTGAGCAACGACGCCAGCACGAGGAGGGAACGACGATGCCAAAGACCCCCGATCCACGCCAGTTCCACGCCCCCGCCGTCACCTTCGGGACGACCACGCCGCCGGCGAGCACTGACCGGATGACGCCCGCGCGACGGCGCGAACTCCTCGGCCACACGGCTGCAGGGCGAGCGATCCTTGCCGCCGAGGATGCGCGGAACGGCGCGCGGGCGGTGGCGCGGCGGCAGGGTGCGCCCGCGCCGGGCATGATCGGAGGGTAGGCGATGGACGAAGCGTCCCGAAGCGAAGCGAAGCGGTGCAGCGCGAAGCGCAAGGACGGCACCCCCTGCACCGCGCGCGTGATGGGACGAGGTCCCTATTGCTTCGCCCACGACCCCGCCAAGGCCGCCCAGCGTGACCTTGCGCGGCGGAAAGGCGGCGCGAACAGTGCCACCCGTCAGCGGCTCGACCGCCTGGTGCCCGCCACGCTACGCCCGATGATCGCGGATCTGCTCGGCGCGCTGGAAGAGGTGCATAGGGGCACCCTCGACCCGAAGCGCGCCACGGCGATGGCGTCGCTGGCCGCGGCGGTCACACGGGCCTACTCGGTCGGCGTACTGGAAGATCGCGTGCTGGCGCTGGAGAGCACACAACAGGAAGGGGGACGGACCGCATGAGCATCGAGACGCGGATCGGGGCGCTGGAACAGCAGGAAGAGCGCGACGAGCACGCGGCGATCGCCCATTTCGCCGCGTGGTGGGACGCCTGGGCGCGGGATCCGGAGACCGTCGCGCGCGACGAGGCGTCGCTCGCGGCGGCGGGGTATACCGGGTCGACCGTGGCGGAGTTGGACGCCTTTTTCGCGGCGCGGATGACGCCGGAGAAGCTGGCGCGCGGCGAGCACTTGTGGGCGGTCGTCGAGGGGACCACGCAGCGGCCGGACGACACGGCGGCGATCCGCGCCGCCCTCGCCGCGCTCGCGCCCGACCTGGGCCTCACCGCGCAGGACCGCCCCGCCGCGACCCTGCGCGCCCTCAAGGCGGCGATCGTCCTCGCGGCGGGGCGCGAGGACGGCATACCGTCGGGGCCGGGCGGAGCCGGGCGCGCGGGCACACACGAAGGGGGCCTTATACAAACGTTGGTGACACCAGATGCAGTAGCGGGCGCTAGGCGTAGGCGTTGAGCGGCAGGCGCTCGAGGCGCTCGGCCAAGGCATCGACCGAGAGTTGCGTGTACAGACTCGTGGTATT
>JAABUY010006028.1_pt1 | contig 11959 bp, 12 predicted proteins | sample 5560271 | NCBI WGS metagenome assembly JAABUY01 (sample SAMN10711886, study PRJNA513374) | rock metagenome | isolation source: Antarctica rocks | place: Antarctica: Victoria Land, University Valley
TCAGGACTGTATGCATCTGACCCTAGGGAAAGACATGTGTTGAATGCACAATGAATCAAAATAAACTGAACAAAGAGATGCACACATGCACACAAATTTGATTTCCAGCTGTATGGCAGGAAGCGTTTCACACCTATGTGACATCAGTTTGTCAGTGCAGCTATGACATTCTGCACACTTCTGACACCTTTGTGACATGAAGATCCTTGAGCACACCACAATCAGTACACCAGTCTCATTTCAGATTGAGTGAATCAGCGTGCTTTGATGGCAACACAGCGTTGTGGTTTGGTGCAGGAGCATCACCAAAGAGAACTTGTTTGAGCCCGTCTTCTCAGTTTTCCTGGAGAATGGGCCGCGCTACAACATGCTGAACTCAAGTGAGACTCTAAAATCGACTCTGTCGTTCTCTCCAACCAAAGCCTCAAAAGTCGCAAACACCAGTGAAACAACTGTACACAAATCTGACACCTGTGCCATTGCATGACTCTTTGAACTGGTTGAATGATTGATTGATTGATTGATTGATTGATTGATTTGAACCTGTGCCAGCCTTTGCTCTTGCATCAGCCAGGTAGGTTTCAGGTGTGCCTCACCCCGAGTCTCCTTACTTCTTTGAATTGCAGTAGGCAAACTTCCCAGCCTGTGCTCCTCCTCACACATGCTATAGCATAAGTTTGGACTCCGTTTGGCATTTGGCATGTTGTTGCATGGGCTCTGGGTGTTGCAGATGCTGTTGCTGTTTTTATTTCTGGTGTTATTGGCACAGCCATGTGAATGTATGGTATGTCTGTGATCAACAGCCAAACGTAAGTAGCACACAAGGTGGCACTTCTTGTGACATACCTGGCAGGGCTTGTCGTTTCATGTGACAAGCTGCATGCAGGTGTGCTGGAGCTGATTGAGTTCATCAGGAAGGAGAATATCAAAACCTTGGTTGAGCACATAGTAGACCAACATATAGACAGGTATGCTGCTGTGCCCCACTGACACACAGTAGGGTCTAGGGTTTGCAGGATTAAGGGTTTGCAGGATCAAGGGTTTGTACTATTTGCAAGCAGGGCAAAACAGCCAGGCATGTATACTGCAAGACTTTCTGTGCATAGCATGTCCGGCTTTGCTGCTATGCTGCACCAAATTGCACTTGGCAGAGCACATCTGCCAAACTCATGCGTTTCATCCACTGTGATTATGAAAACCGACTCATTATCTGTGTCACCATCAGAGCCTGGCAAGCCATGTCAGATGTTGCTGACTAGGACACTTTGTCAAGCTTCCAGGGAGTTGCAGAATTGTATTCCCGCTTGAACATCCTGTTGGCCCTGAGGACACCTCTGGGGGCTAAAAGGACTCCCTGTTTGGCCGAGTACCTCCTTTTGGGCCTGTAAAACCTTACTCAGCCCCCGCCCCCCCCTCCCCCCCCAATTAACACCTTGCCGCTCTCAAGGGACCCCTTTCTTAGCCTCCGGTGAACCCCTCTCCGCCCCTGCAGGACCCCTTTCTTAGCCCCCAATAAACCCATCTCTGTCCTCACAGGACCTCTTTTTTTGCCCCAATGAACCCCTCTCTGCCCTCACAGGACCCCTTTCTTAGCCCCCAGCGAACCCATCTGTGCCCTCACGTGACCCCTTTCTTAGCCCCCAATGAATCCCTCTGCGCCCTGCAGGCTGGAAGGCGTGGACTATGTCAGCACCTTCCAGGAGCTGAGGACCAAGCATGAGCAAAACAAGGAGGTTGTGCCCAACGCCTTCGCCATGTAAGCCCACACCCCCGATCCCTGTGTCATATCACCGTCAAACCCAAGACCATTGTGATCTCAAGACGATACGTGGTTGGTTGTTTTGTGTAGACCGACAAAGCAGTACTAGTTGTAGCTACATCAACACACCTTCCTCCAGGTGCTCCACTGACTGTTGTCTGAAGTACACATGTCAATCTGGTGGTATGCAAACAAGTGCAATTACGTGATATGGAACGGGCTCTTACGCGGTATGTAATGGGCATTTACAGGGGTCCTGCAAATGGGGTGGCAGTGCAGCAGCGGTGGCGCAAAGATGCCAGGGCCTTGGAGCGGGAAGAAGAGGTATGCACACCCTGCCTAATGACTCATTCCGGTCTTTGGTGTCAAATGGTCATAGTCGGCCCTGGCAACCTTTGAAATCCAATAACATGTGAATAATGAAGTATGATATGACAACATATCTTGTAGTTTAGTCACGTCTAGAGCATGATGAAAGCAGAATGTGCACTATGCGAAATCTATGGCTAAGGCCGAAAGTTTGATCAGCTGATCCGTCGATCGATTAGGCTGGCGGAAAATAATGGAGTGTTGGTCTGAGCAGGGGCTGTTACGGCAGGCACCCCTCCGTCTGATCTCTCTGTGTAATTGAAAGCAGAAATGCTGTCAAGCAAACAGCTGTTGGTCTTAAGTCTGCCTGACTAAGCACAACTGCTGTCAGTTATGCTCAAACAGGCAACATATGACCAAGCGCTGTTTATTTGACCGCACTCCTGCTTTTGATCATACTGTGCTATCAGTCAAACAGCATCAATGTCTGTGTCATCCCAGTCTGGGCTGCCTTGTCTTTAGATTCTGTTATTTAGGCTTCAAACCTTTGCAACCTATATACTTGTCTTGATAGCAGCTCATGAAATTGTGCTTCACCAACAGAGCGCTCACGTGAGTGCTTTGTTGCGGGACTACTTCAACAAAGAGGACGATGATGATCCAAGAAAGCGTCTTTCTGCATTCTGCTCTTTCTGTAGTGACGTAGATTGCATAGTTGTGCTCAAGTCGCTCCTGTGTTGCTGGACTATTTGATTGAAGAGGACTACGGTGATTCCAGAAGAGCCTCCACCTCATGACATTGTGCCTCCAACATGGTGCTCAAGTTTGTCCTTTGATGCAGGACTACTTCAATGAAGAGGATGATGATGATCCAAGACGAGCGTCCACCTCGGGCAAGCGCCCCTCCTCACCAGAGCTGCACTCAGATGGGGTGGGCCGCCCCTTTGTCAAGATGCGCTCTGCCTCACCCCCTGCACAGCGACCACCCTCCAAGGTATGGGACCCAAACCCTATATATGCCCTATACTCTCTCAAGTCCTTGCTCATATCATAACAGTCCTAGATGGCCCTTCATCAACCCGTCTTCCTCCATTTGTCTTCTTGTGTGTGTGTGTGTGTGTGTGTGTGTGTGTGTGTGTGTGTGTGTGTGTGTGTGAGTTTGTGTGTCAGAGGCCCTATTCAGCCAGCACATTGCAGAAGGCCTGTCGGAGCGCTCTCTAGTAGTTTGAGTACAGGTTTCAACCATGAAACAGAAGTTGCTGTAGCAGTAATGATGTTGCTGCATCTCCAAGAGCTGCTCATCCTTCAAGAACTGCTCCAGTCACAATATCAGTCAACAATTTCACCTCTTCTAGGCGTTGGGAGTCATCAGGGGAGTCAACAGACAATGACTAGGCAATCAACATATACCAAGCACTGATTGCCATATCAGCACTGTGCGGTGTGTGATGTGAAAGTGCGACGTGATTTTAGCAGCGGGCTGATGTGTTTTGTTTCCTGTTGTCAGGGTTCCAGTCAGCAAATGTCAAATAGAAGGCCTGACCACGGCTCAAGGGCTTCTCTGGAGAGGGAGGGGGACAGGGGTCCCAGGGGGGGCAGGCCTGGGTCTGTGGTGGCCCCCAGCAAAGGCTTGAGAGCTGTCTTTGCTCCCCTGGTGGACTATGGAGATGACAGTGATGAAGAAGAGGAGCCTGCATCACCAGGTGACATCCATTTGCTCAATCCTTCAGTCGTAGTTTTTGCTTGCTGGCTTGCTTGCTTGCTCACTGCTTTGATCCTGCATGCATGTGTTTATTATGGCTTCATTCATCCTTCATCCATCCGTTTTATGGATTTGGTCTATTGTGCAATGAGCCAAATGTCCCTGAACCAGCATCGAAAGTGTTGGATTTACAAGGTAGAGTGGGCACCCATGAGTGGTCCTGGGATTGCGAGCCAGCTTGCCGCTAGAGTAGCAGTCACAGAAACAAATTCTGGGGTGTTTGTGTGTCTGTGCAACCCACCCAAAAACAAGTATGAAAACAAAGGCAGATGCCAATGTGATTGGCCGCGCAACAGCATTATCATGGCGATTATGCCAGTTATGCCATCAGTCATGCCAAATATTAGTCACCTTCAGCTCCCGCTAGGACTAACAAGATCATGTCTACAGGCCAAGGCATAAACTCATGAGGGGCAGCTAGCTTCCTGTGAGACAGGACCCCAACACACTTACAGCACACAAGCTGCATCGGCGGCGGCAACTTTGTCGACCAGAGTATGCACTAAGCATGTGTCTGTTGGCTGCAGGATCAGCAGGATCAGGCTCTAAGCGACCAATAGGGCCGCAAGAAGCTCCAAGGGACATGTCCAAGCGCCCCAAAATCAGCATCAACACTAGCACCTTCACACACCAGGATCATGCAAGAGATGCAGAGGTCAAGGAAGGCGCTGGGCAGGGCTCTTTTTGGAAGAGGCGATAGCATTCTGCATAATGCTCATGGCGTTGTGCAGTCCAGAAAGCAAGTGCAATTGTGATATTGGGCTTTCCTCACCCTGAGGCAGACAAAGCATGCAGCACAATCTTGTCTTTTTCATTTAGCACCTTACAGTCTGGGGTGTGGAGCCAGTTGTGACTCATCAGACATCCTGGCTTGAAAGCACAGGTGTCTTGGTGTCCAGTATTTGTACCATCAGTGGTTTGTACTCAGTGCAGTGTATTGTGTTCTACCAGACTATTATTGACATGATCCTTTGACATCCTGGTAGGTGGCGTTCTGTGACAATAGTGTCAAGCTTTGATGTAAATACCTGGGCACAGCTATATAGATTTGCCTAACTGATCACATTCAAAGTAACGCCTCGAGTTGTAACGCTTGCTACAATGTTAGCCTCGTTTCGACGAAGCCGTGTATGCGCTTGCGCAAGATGCGGCCATGAGATTTCGCAGCGCGCATTCCAGCGGTCTCACTAGTCATTTCAAAGATGATGGATGGACCTTTCGCGCTGAACACCGATGGCACCGCTCGTGATCCTATCGCGTTTCAGCTCGCGCTAAAAAACGATGCGGCCAAACTGCAGGCCTTACAGTCGGAGCCGGACGTGCTGCAGATCGTGCTCGGAGACGACATACATGCCATGCAGAATATGCTCAGATCGGCTTATCAGGTGCCAACAGCAGTGACTCTTAGGCCTTTCACCCTCAGACATAACTGCATAGCTCCTATCGAAAGCCTTTTCGCGCAGGCAGAGCAATCGAGGCGCAAGAGGCAACAGAAACGCCTTTCAGAGCGCACTATAGATGCCCAAAGAGTGGATGCTACAGTCCCCAGGTGAGATACACAGTAAGAATTAGGCCTGCCAGCACTGCCTTGTTACACTTGCTTTGGGTCCATACGAGCTGGCACTCAGCGTCGAGTGTGTATCAGCTGCGGTCTCTCAGCAGGTAGTTGAGACACTCAGCTTGACTTGTTGTTGTTGACCGCAGGGACACTGTGCAGTTATATGAGCAGCTGTATGAGTCTGGGTTGCAGTATGGCCCTGCCTTCAGGCTGCTGAGGAATGTTCATGTGCCAGACACAGAGTAGTGATTTGCAAGCATCATGAGACAAGCATCAGAGGTTGACATTGACGTGCAACTGATGATGAACAGAGGACAGAGAAATTACAGACACACTGCGTTTTTCTGCACGGAATCCAGGACACTTGTATTTTGGCAAAATACAGCAGGGATGCCTGTGCTTGGACGTGAAACGCTGTAGCCACTCTCTCAGCAGATGGGACTCAAGAACAGAATGCTGCCGTTGCAACACTTCGCACCTGCGAAGCCAATGTAAAGTCTTGAGGCAGAGCATGTGTCTCATCTGCAGGATGCTGGGCTATGTGCATGCACTTTGACAATGCTATGTGCATGCACTTCGACAATGCTGCAGGTGCCATATAGGTTTGCGCATTTGTGGTACCGGTAGTCTTGATCTCATGAACTTGCTAATGCCGCACTGCGCTTGCAAGCCATGGTGCTTTGGCTGCACAGCTGCAAGCGCTGCATCTGAGGAATAACCACAGCGGTGTAATCCAACCTTGAAGGTGAAGGAAAGTTAGAAGATGAGATGCACTGTTGCGGTGATTGACTCAGGCAATTGCCAAATGCAACACCAGTATTTGGCTGGACATCAGGCATGGAGCTAGTCATCCTGAGACTGCACAGCAGTCCCTGACAGAGTAGCACGGTTCTACTTCCATTGCATTTCAGCAGAACAGAATACTTGAAGGCGTACACAAATTAGCAACAGTTGCTTCAGCAAGATGCCTGAGATTACACCATATGCTGATTACCTTGCGTTGTGTGTGCTGGCTCCAGCCAGTGTCACAGCAATGTACTGCATGCAGGTAAATAAAATAGATGTTACGCGCACTCCAGATCTGGATATCCGGAGTCTTACATCACTTGTGTGCCACAAGAGACAGCACTTGCCACTGTGAATGAGCCGAAGTGCCATTCAAAGCTGCCAGCTCGACTTGATCACATTCACGCAAGCACCAAGTGTACAGCGTGCAGCCTCTGCAGCCTCCCCATCAAGTTTAGACGGTTGCCCAACAAGGTTGAACCTGAGACCATTCCGCTTCTAGGTATTGTTGTTTCACTTTGCTGCACGTCTTGTTTGTGATCAATTGGTGTAGTACAGTGCAGATTATGACAAAACAGCAGAAAAGGTCTGAGGCTGAGTGCATGCAATGCAAGGGGGACAGGCAAAGCCAGCGTGTGCTCAAATGACTGTTTTCACAAGACACCATGGTGACGCAGCTCCCTTGATTAGCTACTGATTGAGCTGGTAATGGCTGCACAGCGCCTTCCGCTCCCTGCAGCAACTGACATAGGCAACATACTCAAGGTACTCTACAGGGCATTTAAATTGGCTTTTGGGTCCGTAACAGCAAGCACTGCCCATCCTGCCTGAGGCCATGTGCTCCACCTCAAGTTCAGACGTTTTTCTCTTGTTTCTGGTACAAGCCGGTGTTGCCGGTGGACCCTCCAATATGAGTCTGTGCAAAGCTGAGTATCTGTCAACGGTCAATCCCACCTTTGGGGGTAAGCCTCAGAGCATCATGCAGAACCAGTCCTGCAAAGTATCTGGCTGCATCACGCCAAGCTCGGTTGACTCCATAGTCTCATCAAAACAATCCTTTAGGTTGCTCAAAACCCTGTCGATCAGCCGGGGCTGGAAAACCTCCATATTCCCCCAAAAAGGCAGTTGAAGCTCTCACACTGAGCTGCTAGCTATCGTAGGACAACACCCTTACTGTACCCAGGAATGGCTGAGCAATATAGTCATACAACTTCACTGGTCGCGTCAGCATCAGCGGATGCTCTTAAAGCCATGGGAAGTCAGGCAGAAGGGTCAACGAATGTAGCTACTGCCGAGAACCCTCACAGAGCGCGCTGAGGCGTGCTTCTGCCGAAGATTGCCCACTTGTGACACTTCCATGAAGTGCCCTACCCCTAGTTGTGAGGGCTTGTCTCCTGCAGGCTGAACTGGTATACCTACGTAGAGAATTTTTTTGTTGAATCAGCCCCGAACTCAGAAACACCGGCTGATCACGTTCATGGCTTCACCAAACGGCCCGCGTACAGCCAGCTTGCGTTCAGGACAGCCTTCACTCAGGACATAGCTGTCACTTGCGAAAAATTCACTTGCCAAATTTCACGCGCTTGAACTTTGCACGCACGTCGTACTTATCTGAACGAGCACACAGGCTGTAGAAACACAGGCTACGTGATGATGCTGCGTTTCTACTAATTGAATTCCAGGAGCGATCACCACAACGTGCAGCACGACTTTTCACCGCTACGTATTGGTGCTCCTATGGGTACATCGCTCGAGTCGAGCTTGTCAACATGTTGACAGAACTAACGACCTGAGAAAGCATCGTGAGCACTACAAGCATCAGGCAATATGGCTTTGCTTAGCTCGAGCACGTTGCAGCTGCCGACATCCAGAAGCAACCTTTGCCTGCATGCGCACACCGTCTTACCACACTTGGTCCAACCGATCACCCGTCCTCTGCGAAACAGCATTGTCACAAGAAGGAGTTGTAGCAGAGGATGCTGTTGTTTATCGTATTCGAGCTCCATGTCTGAGCCTCTGCCTGCAGTCATTTCACAGCCACTCCAAACACTGGCAGCAATTCCTGCCCAGACGTCAGCAGCAGGGGCTCCAGTGGGCAGCATCGCTGCACTTTTACTACTCCTCACAGGGTAGGTGCAGGCAAGCAGGTACTTCGGCCTGCTCAAACCTGACTATTGCAACGTTGCTGAAGCTGCTGCTGTTTGTCAACTCACAGTGTGTTCCCTTCAATGCACACCACCCCTCATCACTCCTGCTCAGCGACTCTTGTTGGAATTCAAGGGACAAGAACTTGCTGCACTGCCTGAAGTATATGGCTGCAGGCTTGCGGTATGGCGCTTCACAGCCTATGGGCGACTGCAATACATCACTGCAGCAATGCTGGGTAGATGGGTTCCAAAGGGTATGCTGGCATTGCTGCTTTCACATTGGAACCTCAGCAACAGCTCCCAAGGCACACATCCCTAGGACCATTGTCTGCAACAGGATGATCTTTGTGCACTTTTGCTGTCATTGTCAGCACTGTGCCTGTTCAGTCCCACATGTCAGAAGGTGACGCAAGTGTTGCACAATCCATCATGCTGGCCCAACAGCGTCTGTTTACAGGATATGTGATGAAATGCAGGTGGCGCGAGGGTTATTCAGGTGGGAGGCGGCAGCCGAGATCTGTATTACTACCCAAAAGATACTGTCCTGGTCACAGCTATGTCCCCAAAGCTCAAGAAAGGTCTGCGCCTCTGACTCTTAGGTGTCCTGCAGCTGCCTTGCCAATGTCACTGTGCAGCACTTGTTTGCGACATCGACATTCTCATTGCAACACATGTTAGAGAAAGTCTGCTATTGGGTGCATGCATTCATGCCTCTGCACCTCTCGGCAGCACAATTTGATCTAGACCAGATTCTCAAGGAAAAGCGACCGTCTATGTGAAGCCTCAAGAGCCTGTATCAGAAGCAGAGCACTCACTCAATGGAGGCATTGCAGAGGTGTGACAGAAAGCACTGCAGTCAAAGTGTATGTGTAGGACTGATGGGTCAGGCAGCGATACAAGCTGGAGTCCCTGTTGATGTACGCCTGGAGACACCAACCCATCTCAGCTTTCAGGTGCCTAAATTATGCACATCTTATGTTATATCTGTATTGTATCATGTTGAGTTGTTCGTCACATGTTATGTTGTATATCACATTGCATTATGTAACATAATTTTAGTTATCATCGATCACATTATACTATATCATATCTTGTCAATGATATGCCACATTAGTGTTGGGTTGCCTCCCCAGCGGGTGCTGCACTGCTGCAGCAGCTCAGCTACCTCTTCAGATCATCTCCAGATCATCTTTAAGTCGCCTTCAGAGATCAGTCAGGATACGCTCGAAACTTTAGCACACACCCATCATCTCCTGGGCTGGCACATCGCAAGGGACAATTCAGTTGCCACAGCGCACTATTGCATGCCTATGCAGACGGCTTGCACTGACTGCAGGGCAACAGCAGTGTGGAGGCTGTGGTCTGCCTCCAGTCATTGCACACTCTCCCTGATTTGCCCAGGTTCTTGGCAGAGACACAGAGAGTGCTCAAACCTGGTGCACCTTTCATCTTCTTGCAAGCAGGTTTGTCAGCCTTCCCTGCATCACCATTGCTTATGTGACAGCATGCATGAAATTGAGAAAGGCAATGCATAGGATGTGAACACATCTGCCGATACAACGGCCTTGGCTCGGATGAAGCTGTGCCTTCAGTTATGCCCAGGGGCCATCTGCTTGCACAGGACTGGGTCAGCATCAGACTATTTGCCATGTGACAGTCTCACTGTCTTTCTTTCTGCCCTTTGTGGTCACTCGTACAGTTCTGTGCTGCACACATACATGTTGCTGATGCAAGCATCAGCTTTGCTGCAGCTGACACAGAGGCCTGTGAAATGTGCTGCGTGCTGCTCGAACTCTGGCTTGTGGCTTCTACACAAGGCTGTTGCAAGCCCTGACTTGACCAGATTGTGGCCTGGTGCATGCATTGCTTGTACCTGTGGCGTTGCTTGTAACTGTTGCATTGCTTGTACCTCCATTCTGGCAAAGCAGGGTTCCAGCAGACGCAGTCGTGTAATGAGTATGTAAATTTTACTGTTTGATTGCGCTTTAGTGTTATCATGTTGTCAGTAAGAGTTTTGCTGGTCTGCAGTGAAAGCAGACGGCTTGTCTGGCGCAGCTCAGCTGCTGTTGGGTGGTGCCGGGAAGGTACTTGGTAAGTTGCTTGCATCATTTGCTGCATGCCATTGTTTTGTCGTGTCAGTAACGCAATGATACAATGGCAAAGTTTGCAAGATTGCGATGCAAACAGCCCTGTCACAGTGTGATGCCCTTGGTCAGTTTTCTTTGCATGCAGACACTCAGCAAGATACAGCTTGCATGGGCTAAACTTAGTGCGCTTGCTGCAATAGTGCTCTGCCTCTCACATGTATCACCTGTATCAACAGCAGTCAAAGTGTTTTGTCCTGTACACCAACAGGCAATTTCACTCAGGCAGCTTGTGACTGCAATGTTGCGAGCTGTAGCTAGCACCATTACAGTGACTTTGCTATCTGTTTTCAGTGACTTTTCATGGCAAGACTGCTAGCAGAGTTTGCAGTCTGTCATAAAGAGTTACGGAATGGAGTTCAAAGGAAAGTCGTAGCAAACTCCTAGTGCACAAACAAAGTCATGGTGCACATAATCACTAGTAGGCTGCTGCTTGAGGCAGAAGTTGTGGTGAGTAACAGAAGCTCTGGACCCTTCTTTGCAGATCTGTCAGCCTTAGAGAAGATGAAAGAAATGAGTGGGTTTGAGTCTGTAGAGTGGGACATTGCTCTGTCTGGCCAAAATCCCCATGCCATAGGCGTTGCAGTCAAAGCAGGCAGTGACAGGGAGAATGATGAAAGGGAAGCCGCATTTGAGCAGAGGGCAAACAAGAGCAGTAGGAACAAGAAGAAGTCGGTCAAAGCTGGTTTTGGCAAAAGCATGTGACATTGTAACAAGTAAGTAGTGTGTGAGATGACTGTTAGGTGTGTTGCAGACGACTACGTCGTCTCCTTAAAGTAGGGCACTAGTCCCCAAGCGTTTCTGAGACTAAATCTGAACTATGAAACATGTTATTGCAAAAAATCAATAGTGACGTGATTGTATGCCCAAAAACACTTTTGAAGACGCTGTACTTTACAGTCATTGAGGGTCTGGATTTCAGCATGCTGGCTCTGATGAGATATAGACATTTCACATTGACATCTATCTTTTGTTGACATGGTCTTAGCTGCAGCTGTGGTACGCTAGAGGACAAAAGTTGCCTAGTGTTTGAATGCATTGCATACCGTGTCCCTTATACATGACTTAGACTTGTTAATGTATCACCCAGGCGCAGGTCATGATGATTACAGCCACGATGTTGCTTGTGATAGCCCATGAAGTGCTTATGCAGCCTGAAAACTGCTGACTTTTGCTGCGGGGTGAGTGTAATGAGTGAGCTCACTGTGGGGACTCTTTGCATGGCTTTGGTAGTGGAGCTCAAGCATGCCATGGTAACAAATTTCAAGTTGATATGTAACTAGTTATAATGACCAAAAACAACCTACTATGGCTGGCCAAAGCTTGCAATCGTCTTCTTCTTCTCTCTTGATGTAAATTGCACTGCAACTCTCCTTGATTAATGTACTTCTTGGTGCAAATAATAATAATAATAATAATTAAAACGCTTTCCAGCTCATGATGAGCTAGGTACGTGCAGGACAAGTCTTGTCTCTCCAGAGCAGCCTGTCTTGT
>JAABUY010006030.1_pt1 | contig 11958 bp, 15 predicted proteins | sample 5560271 | NCBI WGS metagenome assembly JAABUY01 (sample SAMN10711886, study PRJNA513374) | rock metagenome | isolation source: Antarctica rocks | place: Antarctica: Victoria Land, University Valley
GTCCTCCTGCTCGTCGCCTACTCCGCCGGCCTGGGCCTCCCCTTCCTGCTCGCGGCCGCCTTCGTGCAGGGCCTCGCCGAGCGGTTACGGCGCGTGAACCGCTACTTTGGCGCGATCAACCTCGTCGCCGGCGCGCTCCTCGTGCTGATGGGCGTCATGGTCTACGCGGGTGTCTTCCTGCGGCTGGCGACCCTCTTCCAACCGCCAGTGTAGGCCACCAAGTCGCATGTGGGACTGGCGCGACGAGGCGCAGCCTTTTTCCTGCCTTGGGTTGCACCGTACCGCACCGGCCGTGCCACCGCGTTGGGGGTGGCGCACACAGAGAGCTTACGCTCTCGCCGCAGCGCCGGTTTGGTGCATCTTCCTCGTGTATGGTCTCTGGACACCGGACGGCGCAGCGCCGGGGACGCGGTATAGTGATAGAGATGCGGGGTACGCGAGCATAGAATATAGAATAGGGAGTTGGGCATGTTTTCCAGAAGGATTCTCGTGGTTGCCGTTGGACTACTGGCCGTGATCATCGCGGGTCAGCCCATCGCGCACAGTCAGGCAACGTCATCGGTGCGGACGGTAGACAGCGCCGGGCTCCCGCGTGGGGAGACGCGGGTGGGTGTCCCGGGCGGCAGCTACATCGACGTCACACCACTGCGCCTGCGCGTCTTACTCCAGCACAAGCGTTTCACACTGGTCAACGTGCATGTGCCCTATGCCGGCGAGATGTCCGGGACGGACCGCTTCATCCCCTTCGACCAGATCGACCGGAACCTGACCAGGTTGCCGGCGAAAACCGCCATGGTTGTGCTCTACTGCCGGAGCGGGCGGATGAGCGCGATCGCGGCGCGACGCCTGGTCCGGCTTGGGTACCGCGACGTCTGGGAGTTGACTGGCGGCATGGACGCGTGGCAGCAGCAAGGGTTGCCGCTGCGCCATACAGTGCGGTGAGGGCCTGTGTCCCGCGCCCATCATGAACGGGCCGAGTGAGGCGGAAGGCAGCGGCCAACGACGGGAGAGAGGTGTGCGGGCCGTGCCATCATGCGCGGGCTGACTCGCCAGGCGCATGGTCACGGACGAGGGGCAAACGGCCAAGGAGGCCGAGCCCAAGGGCGCCGGCGAGGATGAGGAGCGCGCCGCCGATGAGATAGACGGCGGAGATGCCCAGGCGGTCGGCCAGCAGGCCGCCCAGTCCCAGCGAGAGCAGCCGCATCGCGGCCCAGGTGACGTCGAGCAACGTAAAGACACGCCCGCGCACCCGGTCGGGGATGACCGTCTGCAGGATGCTGTGGGAGGCGACGACGCCCGTCGAGGTGTTCAGCCCGTAGACGAACAGGATGGCGAGCGCCCACGGTAGTCCCACCACCAGGCCAAGGGCGATATCCCCGACGCCGCGGATGATGTACGGCACGAACAGGAGGCGCATGTCCAGATAGCGACCGCCGGTGAGCCGGTTGGAGAGGAACGGACCGAGCAAGGCGCCGGCGCCGATAGCGGCCAGCAGCCAGCCGAATCCTTGTGCCGCAAGGTGCAGGTGTCTGCTCGCCAGGACGACGAGCAGGGCTGATGTCGCGCCGGTGGCGAGGCTGGCGAGCGCCTGGACGGGGACCAGGCGGGCGACGAACGGATCGCGCCGCGCGTAGGCCAACCCGTCGCCCGCGTCGCGAAGCCACCCCGCCAATCCACCACCGCGTGACGATCCCTGTCGCATGGGGAGAGACAGGCGCGCGAGCATGGCTGCCGAGAAGGCGAAGCTCGCGGCATTGACCAGGAACGCCGGCGTCGTGCCGGCCCAGGCGATCAGGCCGCCCGCGATGGAGGCCCCGACGATCTGCACGAGGCGGCCGCTGGACCAGGCCACGGAGTTGGCGGCCAGACGCTCCTCGTCGGTGAGCAGGGCCGGGATCACGGCTTGCAGCGCGGGGTTGAACAGGGTGGAGCCCACGGCCAGGAGGGCGGCCAGGGCGTAGACGGCCCACAGGACATGCGTGAGGGCGAGCGCGAGGACGAGCACGGCGCGGAGGCTGTCCACCGCGATCAGCACGCGCCTGCGGTCGAAGCGGTCGATCACGACGCCGGCAATGGGACCGAGCAGCAGCGTGGGTACGATCTCGGCCAGGACCAGCGCTGAGACCGCCAGGCCGGACTGACTCAGCCGGAAGACCAGCACGACGAGGGCGACGTAGTTGAGGGTGTCGCCAAGATTGGAGATGATCTGACCTAGCCAGAGGGGGAAGTAGCGTGGGCTGCGGATGACCCGCAGGTAGGGCACGCGTGACGTCGGGCGGCTCATATTGTCTGCAACTGACCCCTGTGTACACGGCGACGTAGAATTGACCCATCTGCGCCAATTTGGCTTGACCCATCTTTTTCAAGTAGCTCGTTCCTGGCGTGTGCCCTCATCTCTGGTAGATGCGGATCGAGGCCTTTGCCATCTGGCCTAATAAGGGTCAAGCTACATTGGCGATTGCTGGGTCAAATCTCACCGGCGTTGACACCTGCGCCGCCCGGACCAGGTCGAGAGGACGGACGCGAGGAGCAGGACCACCAGCGCGAGCCCGTAGCCTGTCTCCGAGACCGTGACGTAGATGGAGGCGTAGAGGCCCACCGCGGCCGCGACAATGACCAGAGCGAGGGTCAGCGCCCGTGTGGTCCGGGCGCCGCAGGCGCGCCAGAGGGCGGCCCCGCTGGCGACGAGGAGCAGGACGATCAGGAGTGGCTGCAGGACGGCGTTGGGGACGTGCGTGAGCGCGCAGAGCCCCACGGCCCGCAGCGCGTGTGTGACGGCAGGGACGTGGGGCGTGGAGGCGGCCATCGCGCCCATGCCGGCCATGCCCGCCGTCGCGCCGACCGCCGAGGCCGCGACCATCGCGCCCATACTCGCCATGCACACAACTGAGGCCCCTGCGGCGACCACGCCGCCGACTGGCGCGGCGAGCCGTGACGCCCTCATGACCAGGCTCCGCGCTCTCCTTGCTTCGGGGGACAGGGGACGTTACCGTAGGAGCAGAAGACACAGCAATCGCCCGGACGCGGGCGCAGGGTGACGCCGCAGTGGCCGCACGTGTAGCGGTACTGGCAGGCATCCAGGGGCATCAATTCGGTCGCCGTGCCGCCACAGGCGGGGCAGGTGATGGTGGACGTGACAGGGGATGTGTTCATCGGTTTCTCCCAGGCGGCGCATGGCACGGGGACGCTCCTCGCGCCCCACATTGGGAGTTTATACCTTCCACCCAGGTGGAAGGTCAAGGGCGCGTCGGCGCGGCGCCCTCAACCGCGAGGCAGATCGACGACCCCTCGACGCACCGCGCCTCGACCGCCTCCGCGCGGTCGGCCAGGCGCGTCAGTTCGTCCCGCAATGCCGCCAACTCGACGATGCGCGCGTCGATCGCCGTGGCCTTCGCCCGCGCCACCGCGCTCACATATCGGCAGGGCGTTGTCCCGGCCTCACGCAGGGCGATGACGTCGGCGATCTCCGTCAGCGAGAGCCCAAGCGCCTGGGCGCGGCGGATGAAGGACAGGCGAGCGGCATCCCGGTCCGTGTAGAGGCGATAGCCGGCGTCCGTGCGGGCGGAGGGCACGAGCAGGCCAATGCGCTCATAGTAGCGTAGCGTGCGCGGGTTAATGCTGGCCTGCCGTGCCAGCGCCCCGATAGTCAGTGTCTCGGTCATCATCACAAGTGTAACGCGCGACGCCGTACAGCCGTCTCATGGGCCGCCGCGCGCGTGCCATGCCCGCGCCACGGCGTGAGGGTTAGCCGCGGCGCATGGTCACGCGGAACAGGCGCCGCGGCAACTCGCCTTCCTCGAAGGCGGTCACGTCGAGGAGCGTCCACCCGATGGCCAGACGCTCTACCAACGCACGGCTGAAGAAATGGACGATGAAGCCGCCGTGCTCGTACATGTCGTCGCCGCGCGCGATACCGGCCCCATAGTGGGCGTCGACGGTTGTGCGCACGGTGTAGACGAACAGACCACCGGGCCGGAGGACCCGCCACACCTCGCCCACCAGGCGCTCGATCTCGGCCGTGGTCAAGGCCATGCACAAGAGCATGTGCGCGTAGCAGGCGTCGAACGCGCCGGCGTCGAAGGGCAGGAGCTCGCGCGCGTCATGGCGGAGGGCGGTGAGCGTCGCGGCGAGCCCGGCGGCGGCGGCCTTCACCTCAATAGCCGCGGTCGCGGCCGCCGCGACGTCGAGGGCCTGCACGCGGAACCCCTGGCGCGCGAAGAACAGCGCGTCGCGCCCCTGGCCCGCGCCGAGTTCGAGGAGCGTCGCGACGCCGTCCGCCTGGAACAGCGCGGTGGCTGCCCGTGCGGGGGCGCTCGGCTCCATGCCATACATATCGGGATGGGCCACGAAGGTGTGCGACCAATGCGCTTGTTGTCGCCGCAGAATCGCGTGATCCACCGGCGGATCGGCGGGTGTGCTTTCTTGGCTCATCATCAGCGCTCCATCAATGATCTGTCGGCGCGGGCGCCGCATCGACCAACAACAGGCGCGCGGCCGGGTACCCCGCGTCTGAACACAGCCGCACGGCACAGACGGGGCGGGCCAGGACGATGATGCGATACACCACCGTACGCCCGGTCTGGAGGATCTGCGGCCCCGGGATGGCCGCCCCTACGACCGGGAGCCGCCGCAGGTCGGAGAGGACCGTGTCCTCCGGCCCGAGGGCGAGCGGCGCCGGTGTGTCGAGCGACCCCGCATCGCCGATCTCCACGACACAGTGCCGCCCCACGCGATCCGCGCAGTACCGCGTGCCGGCTATGGCCGGCACCCCGGACGGTCTGCCCCGCCCACGCACGCGGGTCGTGCTGGACGCCGCGCTGCACCTGGGCGACCGTATAGATCCGCGGCGCGGCAGCGTTTCCGACCATTGGGACAACGATGGAGCCGACGGCGGGGATGACGCCACCGAGACCGATGATGAGGAGCGAGGGCACATATCTCATGAGTCATCGTCCTTCGCCTCTGCAACAGTGCACGACGCGTGAGGTGCGGGCTAGGTCTGGCGCTCCGCTGTCGTGTCCAGGCCCGTTTGTTGTCCCACGCCAAGCGTAGCCCGTGCCGCATTGATCTGTCCAATACACCGTTTGGATGAGTATCATAACGGTAGATTATTGATGGGAGGGGGTGCGGATGACGGGAGACAAGACCGGGCGACCAGGCTGGCTCGATCTCAATAAGCTGCGCGCCTTCGCGGCCGTGGCTGAGCACGAGCACTTCTCGCGCGCTGCCGCCATCCTCACGATCAGCCAGCCGGCCCTCTCGGCCCAGGTGCATGACCTGGAGCGGTACTACGGCACGCCGTTGTTCGAGCGGGCAGGGCGCGGGGTCCGGCTCACTGATGCGGGGCGCCTCGTCCAGAGCTACGCGCGCCGGGTGCTCGCGCTCACCGGGGAACTGGACGACACGATGGCGGATCTGCGGGGTCTCCGGCGTGGGCTGCTGCGCGTGGGGGCAAGCACCACCATTGGTGACTATCTGCTGCCGGCCGTCCTCGGCGCGTTCCGTCGCCACTACCCCGGTGTGAGGATCGTGGTTGAGATCGCCAACACCCGGCAGATCGCGGACCGGGTACACCATGGGGAACTGCACCTGGGATTGATCGGTGAACCGCTCGATGACGCCGACCTGGACGTGGAACCGTACCGCTACGATACCCTCGTGCTCGTCGTGCCGCCGGGCCATGCGCTGGCGGGGGCCACGGTCACGGCACGGGTGTTGTCGGCCGAGGTGTTGATCGCGCGGGAGCGCGGCTCGGCGACGCGCGACGTGACCGAACAGGCCCTGGCGACGGCGGGCGTGCGGATGGAGATCGGGCTGGACTTGGGCAGCACGGAGGCGGTCAAGGGAGCCGTCGCGGCCGGCCTTGGCATCGCCTTCGTCTCCGCCTGCGCCGTCGATCACGAGGTGTCCGCCGGCCGGCTGGCGCACGCGTTGGTTGACGACCTGGACATGCGCCGACAATTCCAGATCGCGCGCCAGCGTGGGCGGCGGCTGACGCGGGCTGAACGTGCGTTCATATCCCTACTGCGAGGCGAGGACGACCGCGGTGACTCGCGCATGGACGGGCAGCAGGCCGACCCTGCGACCTGTGGCTGAGGCGTCCGTGACACGCGCGTAGGTCGCAACACGTCTCGTCAGATGATCGGTGACAACGTAGCCGTTCGATGTGCCCTGGCAAAATGTTAAAGGTTCGAGCACACATTGTAAGCATGGATACGGCCGATTTTCTTGCCACGCAAACAGGACGGAGGTGTCACCGAACTCGATGGCTAAGGACTCCCTCCTAAATAAGTTGATCACCTTATCCGAGTCAGCACGCCTGACTTGAGCACGACATTGGTTAGTTTATTTAGGAGCAAGCCCTAAGTGTGGTACGTCACTCCTCGCCATGCCATGCGGCCCACCCCTCTTTGAGGCCGTAGTAAACGATCATCAGGCCGGCCAGGGGGTCGGCCCACCACCAGCCGGCGACGGCATTGAGGATCAGACCACTGAGAACGGCGGCGGCCAGGTAGGCGTCGATGAGGGTGACGTGCGCCTCGGTCGTGAGCACCGGGTTGCCCAACTGGCGGCCGGTGATGCGCTTGCCCTGTGAGAGCAGGGGCATGGCGACCAGCGTCGCGGCGAGCCAGACGATGCCTCCGACAGAGGTGGTGGGGCGTATGCCCGAGATGACGGTGACCGCTTCCTGCCCCAGGATATACACGGCGAGGGCGAAGAAGGCCCCATCGATGAGGCGCAGCGCCCGGCGCTCCCGCTGCCGATCGACGCCAGTGAGCTGCCACACCACGTCACCGAGGCGAAGATTTCGATGAGCGAGTCGAGGCCGAAGGCGGCCAGGGCCACCGAGCGAGCGGCAACCGCGGCCGCCACGACGATGACGACGCCCACGACGTTCCAGCCCAGGGTCGCGTATTCGAGGTACAACCCACGTCGCAGCAGCCGCGTGTCCGTCGTCTGTCCGTCTGTCATTCGTCCCCCCTTCATTCCTACGCACTCCGCCCGCACAACACAGGCGGTGTCTATCCGTCGTTTGTCCCTGATGTGGCCGGTCCAATGGATGGGGTCAGGGTCAGGGACACGCCGATGGTCCAGGTGAGCGCGCCCGCCCAGCCGCCCAGCACATCGCTCGGATCGTCCGCGCCCAGAGCCACCCGCACGACGCCGACCAGCACGATCAGAGGCGCGGCCAGGGCCAGGGCGAGCCACCGCCACCGGGTGGGCCAGGCCAGCACGGTCAGCGCGGACAGCAGGGCGAGCGAACCCATGGCCGCCGGGCTGAGATAGGTCCCGGCCGCACCGGATCCCGGCTCCCCCCACGCCGCGCTGATCGCGGAGAAGAACGCATTGACCGTCAGGTTCGCGGCCAGGGCGCCGCCGTAGGCCAGGCCCAGGTAGAGCGCCTCGCGCCAGCGCCGCCGAAGGGACAGCACCAGGACGGCGAGCGCGCAGAGCGGGATGGTAGCGCCGAGATCGCCGAGCGTGGCGATGGCCCGCGGCACGGCGGCATGGACCGGGACGGCAAGCCCCCGGACCGCCCGCAGGATGGGGCGGTCCCAGGGTGCGCCCTCCTCGGTCCCGCTATCGACCACGAAGACCTCAAAGACCGCGAGGGCGATCAGGAGGCCCCCGAACAAGGCGAGGAGCGACCAGCGCTGGCGCCACAGGAGTGCGCCGGGGGGTGTCGGGGACGAGGCGACCGGGTGCTCTCTCGTGGTCTCCCGTGTGATCCCCGTGTGCTCGACGCAGTGCAGGCAGAGAGACCGCTCACCGTCGGGTCTCCGGACCACGTACGCGGTATCGTCGAGGATTACGCCGCTGTGGCGCAGGCCGGCCAGGGCCGCGGGATCGGAGCCGACGCGCGCGGGATCGAGGATGCGCGTGCCGCAGCGGTCACACCGCACGGACTGGCCGGGCGCGTCGCGCGTCGCGACCGTGCGGACGAGGGTATAGGCGTGCGGATCGCGGATCATGGCCGAGCGGGGTCTCGTGGCGGGGTCTGGCGGCATGGATGGCTTGTCCTTCGGGTATCCCCGATAGGGAGGTACTCCTTCAGCATAGACGAGGGGCATGAACGCCGCGTGAAACGCGCCGGCGGACGGGTGCACCTCGAAATAGTGGACGCGGCCTGCGACTGCGGTCGCATGGCAGACTTGCGCCGACTGCGGTCGGTTTTAGCCCTTGGACGCGGCGCTCCGACGCACCCGCCGTGGCACCGCAGTGCGCGTGGTCTGCCATGTGACCACAGTCGCAGGCGTTTCCCGCACAATTCCACTATTTCGAGGTGCACCCCCGGCGGACAGGTCGCGCGTGGGGCCGAGGGCCGCATCCACGCACGTCGCTCCCTCTCGCTCGTCCGGCCCGTCGTGTGGCCCGTCATGACGACCGGTTCCCATCCCGGGACGCATGATCACACGGCCCCGCGCACGAGCGCGTACACGATGTACGTGACGTAGAGGATCAGCAGAGCCACGCCGGTCCGCCGGTGCAGGGACCGCTGCCGGAAGAGCAGGGTGACGAGGAGGGTCGCGGCCAGCAGGAGAGGCACGTCCACATGCGCGACGGTCGGGGCCACGGCCAGGCCCGCGCCGCCGGATAGGGCGGCCAGGCCTAGCACGAGCGTGAGCAGGAAGATGTTGGAGCCGGTGGCGTTGGCCGTGACCACGCCGCCCTGCCCGCGCAGGCCGCCGATCAGGCTGATCGCCTTGTCGGGCAACGTCGTCCCAACCGACACGACGGTCGCGCCGATGGCGTACTCGGACAGGCCGATCCGCTGCGCGATATGCACCGATCCCTGCACGATCAGTTCGGCCCCCACCGAGATGACGACGAGGCCCAGCACGAGGACGGCGATGGGGCGCAGCGCGGACCCGGCCACCGGCGCGTCGTCGTCATCGTCGTCGTCCTCCGGGGGGCGCAGCCAACCGCGCCGGATGACCACCAGGACCGAGGCGACGTAGACAACGAAGGCGGCCACCAGCGCGCCCCCTTCCGGCCGTGTGACCCGGCCACCGAACGCGAAGAGGCAAGCCAGCACGGTCACGCCGAGCATGACCAGGCCGTAGACGCGGGCGCTGCGGTCGAGCACGAGCGGCCGCTTGCCGAGCAGGCCCAGGGGCATCGAGCCAATCAGGTTGGCCAGGCACGAGCCGACCACGTTGCCCACGGCGAGCGCGGGATGGCCGCCCGCGAGCGCGAGCGCGACGACGACCAGCTCCTCCCACTCGCCGCCGGCGGTGAGCAGGCCGACCACGCCCTCGGAGGCGCGCAGGTTTCGGGCAATGGCCCCGATCGCGCCGGTGAACCGTTCCGCGCCCCATTCGAGGACGATCAGGCCCCCGACCAGGGCCGCGACGGCGAGCAGGATATCCATGAGTCTCTCCTATCCGTTCACTTTGCGCGCCAGCGGCAGCGCCCACCATAGCGCGCCCAGGATCAGGGCGACGCCGACCGCGACGGCCGTCCCCGTGCGCTGATCCACGACCTCCCCGACGATCAGCTTCGCCACTAGGATGAGGGCGACGGAGAGGGGCGCGAGGCCCGCGATCAACGTGTGGGTGGCCTCCCTCTTGAAACGCGCGCGATCGCGCAAGGGCCGCTCCAGGCGGTGCTGGGCCGCCGGCGCCGCGAAGAGGATGAGGCTCACCAGCGCGCAGATGAAGGTGATTAGATAGATGCTCTTCTCGCCCTGGTCGATCTTGGTGAAGCCCTGCTGGAAGGGCAGGATGACCAGGAACGCCGTCAGGACCTGCGAGCCTTGCAGCGGGATACGCTGCTCCTGCAACAGCTCGTCCAGCTCGCTTCGGACCATCTGTCTCCCGTGGGGGGCGTCCTCGTCGTGCACGGGCGCGGGTGGCGCGTCCATGGTGTCCCCCCTCATGCTCATCGCCTAATCCGCCGCCGTCGAGCCCTGTGGCACGAGGACCCTGAGCGCGTCGCGCGCCTGGGTGAAGAGCACGGGCGTCTGATCGACCAACTCCCCATCGACGTTCGTCGCCAGCGTCCGCTCCGTCTCGATGCGCACGGACGACGTCTCGTAGTGGTGGACGTTGGGCAGCCGGACGAAGCGCCCGCTCCTGAACGCCAGCGCCACGCGCGCGAGGTCGAACCAATTCATCCATTCGATGACATACACATCCAGGGTCCCGTCGTCGATGCCCGCGTCGGGGGCGACCACCGCGCCGCCTCCATAGAAACGGCCGTTGCCGATGCCGATCTGCACGAGCTGCGGAAACGTCGCCGGCGGATGGTCGCCATGCGGGAAGGTCAGGGTCGCGGCGAACGGATGAAAGCCCACCAGCGCGCGGGCGGCGGCCACGGGGTAGGCGACCGTCCCGGCGATCCGCTTGAGCCGCGGGGAGATCTGCGTGATGACCCGCGCGCCGAGCCCGATGGAGGCCACGTTGACGTAGTAGATGTCGTCGGCGCGGCCCAGGTCCACGTCCACGACCTTGCCGCGTGCGATGGTGGCGCAGGCGCCCTCCAGGTCGTCGGGGACGCCCAGGGTGCGCGCGAAGTCGTTGGCCGTGCCCAGCGGCAACAGACCGAGCACGGCGTGACGGTGGGCCAGCAGGTCCACGACGGCGCTCACCGTGCCGTCGCCGCCGCCCAGGATGATGAGGTCACAGCCCGCGTCGAGCGCCACGCCCACCGTGGCGGACAGGCGCGACGAACTGCGTAGGGCATAGGTCTTGGTGATCGGGACGCCAACCGACGCGAGCAGTCGGCGGGCGTGGTCGACCTGCTGGCGTCCCTGGCGCGCCCGTGTGTTCACAATCAGAGCGGCGCGCGCGAAGCGGGCGGCGTCACGCGGCGTGGTCGTGGCGCTCACGGCGCGTCCCCCGTGCACAGGGCGCGGCGCGGCACGCGGTCTGCACCCGCGAGGGATAGCCCGTGCCGCGGGGCGGTTGCCCACCCCAGCGGGGGGCGCGTGGGATCACGGCGTACGTCGTGGCGATTCATTGCGTCCATATCTAACAGTCGTTACAATACAGTATAACAGTAGTTTAAGGGATGCGTCATGCAGGAGTGGCTGGTGCTCGTCTACAAGATCCCGCCCGATCCGAGTCGGCTGCGCGCCGGCGTCTGGCGCAAGCTCAAGGCGGCCGGCGCGCTCTACCTCCAGAACGGCGTGGCCGCGCTGCCCGCCGGGCCGGCGAGCGAGCGGGTGTTGCGCGGGATCGCGGAGGAGGTGGACGGGATGGAGGGTGCGGCGCAGCTCTTCCAGGGGCGGCTGCTCGGCGATGAGGAGGCTGTGCGAGGGCAATTCAACGCCGCGCGGGACGAGGAATACACCGAGTTGCTCACCCGCTGCGGGGAGTTCCACGCCGAGCTGGCCCACGAGCGCGCGGCCGGCAAGTACACCTTCGCCGAGTTGGAGGAGAACGAGGAGGATCTGGCCAAGTTGGAGGCGTGGCGGGACAAGATCGCGCGCCGCGACAGCTTCGGAGCTGGGCTGTCGCGGGAGGCGGCGGAGGCGCTGGCCGCCTGTCGCGCGGACCTGGAGGGGTACGCCAGCGCGGTCTATGCGGCCGCCGACAACAGGCATCCCGCTGCGGCTGACGAAGAGGAGAGGACACCATGAGGAAAGCAGTGCTGGTGTGGGCGGTGCGACGCATCGCTGGCATCGTCATGAGTCGCCGGGGCAACGTGAGCGGCGTGGGCGGAGACGGGCTCGGCGGGTCCGGCGGGTACGCGCCCCTCCATCCCGCGCGGGACGCCCGTCTCGACGGCCTGCTTACCGAGGCGAGCGCCCTGTTGCGGACCCTGAGCGTCCAGATCGATCGGCTGCGGGACGAACGTCGCGGGCCAGGGGACATGCGGGGCGACGCTGTGTATCGGAGGCGCGACGGGTCGGACACGCTGTCAAGGGCGATTTATTTTTGACCCACTAACGCCAACTAAAGTTGACCCATCCGGACTCTGCATTGACCCATCCGGTCGGTACCATATGTTACG
>JAABUY010005711.1_pt1 | contig 11957 bp, 10 predicted proteins | sample 5560271 | NCBI WGS metagenome assembly JAABUY01 (sample SAMN10711886, study PRJNA513374) | rock metagenome | isolation source: Antarctica rocks | place: Antarctica: Victoria Land, University Valley
CCGGCGCTGCAGGGTCGGCGTATTGCCACGACGTCATCATCACCGGCACCGCCCCGGGATGGCCGGCACCGGAACCACCTTTGATGCAACTGCTCATCGACCGGGGTGTGCGGTGTGTGGGCACCGACGGCGCGAGCATGGGGTCAGCCCACGACGGGGCGCCTGTGCACCTACTCGGTCTGGGCGCCGGCGTGGCGTACGTCGAGGCGTTATGCAGTCTGGATATTTTGCCGGCACGGGGCGCCTATTTCTGCTTCACCCCGCTGAAGCTGGCGCGCGGTACCGGTGCCCCCGGGCGTGCCTTCGCCTGGCTGCCCGAGCGCACAACACGCGCGGAATGAGTAACCCCGTTACGTCCCGGGTGGCCGACTCCAACTCGCGGTACACCGTCTATCTGATCATCGTCGCCGTCGCAGGCTGGGCGCTAGCCAGCTACGACTCGAACCTACTTGTACTGACGCTGCCGAACATCAAGGACGACCTTGGGTTGTCCAACGGCTTGGTCGGCTTGCTCGGATTCATCGTCTACGGCGCCGAGTTCATTATCACATTGTTCATCGGTTACGCGATGGACCAACGCGGACGCAAGTTCATGTGGATGTTTTGCCTGTCTATGGCCGCGATCTTCACCGGGCTCACCGTCTTCGTGCAGAACTACTGGCAGCTGGCCTTGGTGCGAGCGTTGGCGTCCGGATTCGCCCAAGCCGAGCTCGCGGTGTCGATCACTCTGGTCAACGAGCAAGTACAAGCCCGCCGGCGTGGGCTGCTCTACTCCATCGTGCAGGGCGGCTATCCCATCGGCGTCTTCCTCGCGTCGGGCGTGTATCTGCTGACAATCTCGCACGGCTGGCGATTCGTATTCCTCTGGGGTGTTGTGCCGCTGGTGGTAGTCGCCGTTGGCCGGTCGAAGATCCGCGAGTCCGGTCGGTTTGTGCATCTGAAGGCGGTACGCGACGCGGTCGCCCGGAAGGACAGAGCGAAGGCCGAGGAGCTGACCCAGGAGATACCGGTCGACCTCGCAGATCTGGAGAAGGGCTCGGTGCGTGGACTGTTTGCGACCCCGGGTCCGGTCCGGAACTCGCTGGTCCGGCTCAGCGTCGTGTGGTTGTTCTATGCAACCGCGTTCGTCGCCCCCAACATTTACATCACCGTGTGGCTCACCGACGAGAAAGGCTGGAGTGCCGGAGGCGCTGCTACGCTCCTGCTAGTCGCCGGCGGAATCGGTTTCCTGTTCTACGTGCTCGGCGGTGCGCTGGGCGAGCGGTACGGCCGCCGCACGGTGCTGCTGGTCAGCGGCGTGCTCGTCGGCCCGCTGAACCTGGCTTTATTGCTGACGACTAACAAGCCGGCACTGGCCATCCTGTACTTCCTCGCCTTCCAGGCCACTAATGGCACGTGGTCGGGAGCGGGTTACTCCTACCAGGCCGAGAGCTTCCCAACCCGAGTGCGCGGCACTGCGATCGGGTGGCTCGCCTCGATGTTCGCCGCCGGCCTCATGCTCGGGAGCCTGCTCTGGACGGGCATTGTGTCGGTGGCCAGCGAGAACACCGCATGGTTAGTGGTCGGTGTCGTCCTGGGATTCGCCCAAGGAGCTTCCACATTTATCCTGCCCGCGATCCCGCCCGGCCAGGAACTCGAAGCAATCGCTACCTGAAAGACGATCGCCACCACGCATCCAGGCTTCGGGGGGAACCCGACTTCTAGGAGTGTTCTGGGTCATCAGGCACCGACAGCGACGTTGCCCCCAGCGGCGGGTTGGCATCATCGACCGGTGCGGGTTCGCCTGGCCCTCATCAGTCGATACCCCGACACTTTGAAGAACGACGAGAACTGCCAACGTGCGTTACGGCAGTCGCGTCCCGTTCCTCGCACTGGGACCTATCTGGCAGGGATTGCCAAGCCAACGGGTCAGCTCACCCGGCGGCTCCGGCTCGATCTCTCGCGCCGCCTAGCTCAAGGTAACCGCCGCCGCGGCCCGACCAAGGCAAGCTGTTGACAGTGATGCAGATCACGTTGTACGTTGAACGCCCAGTGTCGAATCGTATAGGAAATATCGAAGGAGTCGGTATGCCCACAGAAGTCCACGCTGCATCGACGGTGGGGAGGACTCGCTGGACTCGGTTGATCCCGATTGCCATCATCGTCTACATCATCTCGTTCATGGACCGCACTAACATTGGGTTCGCGCTGAACGGACTGCATAAAGATCTCGGCATCGATTCGACCCAGCAGGGCCTGGCTGCGGGCATCTTTTTTATCGGATATCTACTTCTTCAAATTCCCGGCGGTTACCTCGCCGAGCATTGGAGCGCCAAGAAATTCGTCGGCATAATGGTCCTAATTTGGGGCGTACTCGCAATACTTTCAGGATTCATTCAAACGTTCAACGAGCTGCTCTTAGTCCGGTTTTTTCTCGGCGTAGCCGAGGCTGGCATATGGCCCGCGATTCTTGTGCTCATCAGTCACTGGTTCCCTGCTGCGGAACGGGCACGCGCCTATGCATTCTGGATCATGAACATCCCCATTGCCTCGATCATTACCGCGCCGCTGTCCGGTTGGATTTTATCCTTCGCCGACTGGCGCTGGCTGTTTATCATCGAAGGCGTCTTTCCGTTTGTGATAGCGGCGCCTCTGTGGTGGATATTTGTTGCCGATCATCCTCATCAGGCCAAGTGGTGCTCTCCGGAAGAGCGGTCCTACATTGAGGACGCTCTGGCCGCTGACCGTGCCGGCGAGTCTGACCATGAGCGCGTAGGCATACGACAGGTATTTCTCAATAGTGTCGTGTGGCGACTTACCTTAGTCTACTTCTTGATTCAAATCGGGTTCTACGGGCTCAATATTTGGTTGCCGCATGTCGTCAAGACCATCACATCAGGTTCTCCTTTGGAGGTAGGATTCGTTACTGCTATCCCATACGTCCTCGCGCTATTTGGACTTTGGTACAATGCGAAAGCTGCCGACCGTTCCGGCCGTTACTCCACCCACGTGATGCTGTCCATGGCTGTAGGTGCGGTCGCGCTGGTCATTTCCGTGGCAACAGGCAGCGCCTTCCCGTTCCTCGCCATCGCCTTTATCAGTATCGCGGTGGCTGGTGCGCTCGCCTACGACGGTCCTTTCTGGGCATCCGCCTCAAGGGCGATGCCGATAGCGGTCGCCGGGACGGCTATGGGATTGATCAACGCCGTCGGCAACCTAGGCGGTTTCGTCGGTCCGTATGTAGCCGGCTTCTTGCAGGACGCAGCGCACGGCAGTTTCTTAACGACGTCGGTGTTCTTGGCGTTGAGCCTGCTCGCCGCTGGGTTGGTCATGCTCACGCTCCGACGCGGTGGGGATCGTCCGGTTACTGCGGATAAGAGAGACACTACTGGGAACAAGATGGACGCGGAACGGGGTGCGTCTACTTCGCCACAGTGATCGTCCACATGACGGAGAATCGCGATGTGCCTTCAGGTTATAAACTTGCTTGCGGAGGGAGACGGCCTTTCATCCGTGGATCTATGACTCGTTTCCTTTAGCCTCGACCAGTGCGGTTACTAGGACGGATACGATTTAGTTCATGACAGAAATGGTGATGAAACCCAAGTCCTTCGGTCGCCAAGTTCTGGCCGACCACGTCTACGACCAGCTCATGGTTTACCTCATTGACGGACGATTAAGGGCTGGAGAATCGGTGAGCATCGACGGGATAGCGCGCGAACTGGACGTGTCGCCGACGCCGGTCCGAGAGGCATTAGCTCGCCTTGAGTCGACGGGGATGGTCACCAGAGTACCGCTGGAGGGATACCGGGCAGCGCCGCTGTTCACACCCGAGGAACTGGGGCGATTGATGGATGCGCGCCGGGTGATTGAGCCAGCCAACGCGCAAATGGCGGCCGCGCGGTGCACAGAGGAACTTTATCTGGAGCTTCAACATACCATCACAGACCTCACGGAAGCGCCGCGTGGACCTTCCTTCGCTGACTTTCGCCCGTACTGGGAAGCTGACGAGCGGTTCCACCGCAAAATCGCCGAACACGCAAATAATCGCTTTTTGCTAGGTGCCTACAACTCGCTCGCTGGGCAAGTCCAACGCTTCCGATTCTTCGGTGGGGGTCTCGGCGTGACAGACGCTGAATTCGCCATTGCCGAACATAACGATATCTTGTCGGCCTTCGCGCTTGGTGATTCCAAAATGGCTGGTGAAGCAATGAACGCGCATATCCTCAATGTTAAAAGGCGCGCTCTAATCGAGAGTCGTGCCGCTAATTTAATTGTGTTGCCACCAGATGTTTTAGACATATGAATAATCGTCGGCATTAATCAACACAGACAATTTCGAGATGAGGTGAACTCGTGGCATATACCGCCCGCAACTGGCCGATCGCAGCAGCCCTTCTTCAATTTCCCGGAGTCGATGCCGACGGCGTCAGCGTGCAAGATGTCGACGGCGCGGAATGGCAGAAGGTTTTCCAGGAGGTGGCGGATGCGGGTTTCAGTTCTGTCGATTTGACTGATTGCTGGGTTCGCCCGGGTGATCTGAGCAGTGCTCGGGTCGATGAGTTGGCGTTGGCGGTCGGCACTGTCGGCATCGACGCCCCGGCGATTTCTGCCATCCGGCGCAGCGTGATCGACGCCGTGAATTGGGAAGCTAATTTGGCCTACAGCCACCGGACTATCGATGCCGCAGCGCAACTTGGCTGCGAGGTCGTTTCTTTTGGCCTGCATCAGGCTCTGACCGAGGACCAGCGGGCGCAATTCTGGTTCTGGACCGTGGAAGGCCACAAGGATCCAGTGGGCGACCAGGAAACCTGGGCTAACGCGGTCACGCGCCTGCGCGAGTTGGGACGGCATGCTGCCGAGGTCGGCGTCCTGGTCTCCCTGGAACTGTATGAGGACACCTATCTCGGCACGGCAGACTCGGCCGTCCGGCTTGTCCAGGACGTCGATTTGGCCAACGTCGGTCTTAATCCGGACATCGGGAATTTGGTACGGCTGCACCGCCCAATCGAGTCGTGGGAGGAATTGGCTCACAAGACCTTGCCGTACGCGAACTACTGGCATGTCAAAAATTATTCTCGTGATGAGGACAGGGCTCGCGGGTACTACACGGCCGTTCCGGCACCGATGGAAAGCGGCCTGATTTCCTACCGCGAGGCGATCCGTGTGGCGATCTCGGTCGGTTTCCAGGGCGTCATTTGCGCCGAGCACTACGGTGGGGACGGCCTGAGCGTAAGCGCATCGAACGAGACGTACTTGCGCACCAAAATCTTGCCGAAGACAGCAGAGTATGCGCGCGGCGTCTCCCTTGTGGCACAGGGACGGCAGCGTCCGACCCGCGAAGGACGCCCCCAGGTTTCCTAGTGCTCGGCTGAATCCTGGAAGTTCGCCCAGATGTGGACGGGGAATGATGACTCGAATTTTTGATGACCCGGCAGCATTCGCCAATGAAGCTCTGGACGGGTTTGTCGCGGCACATCGGGACTATGTGGCCCGGGTGGACGGCGGGGTGGTCCGCTCCACCGAGACCCCTGCGCGGCACGTCGCTCTAGTGGTCGGCGGCGGCTCGGGGCACTATCCGGCATTCGCCGGCTTGGTCGGAGCGGGTCTGGCCGCCGGCGCTGCTTGCGGCAATATGTTCGCCTCACCAGCTGCCGTGCGAGTATATCGGGTGGTCAAAGCCGCGCAGGTGGGCGGGGGCGTGCTTCTTAGCTACGGTAACTACGCTGGTGACGTACTGAACTTCGGTCAAGCCGAGCAGCGACTGAAGGCTGAGGGCATCGACACCCGGACCGTTCTGGTCACCGACGACGTCGCCAGTGCGCCGCTGGCCGAGGTGGCGAAGCGCCGCGGTATCGCGGGGGACCTCACCGTCTTCAAGGTTGCTGGCGCTGCCAGCGAGGCAGGGCTGAGCCTGGACGAGGTGGAGCGGTTAGCCCGTAAGGCCAATGATCAGACCCGATCGCTCGGCGTCGCGTTCGACGGCTGCACATTGCCGGGCGCCGGCGCCCCGCTGTTCACCGTGCCGGAGGGGCACATGTCCTTGGGGCTGGGCATTCACGGCGAGCCGGGCATCTCTGATCACGCCGTACCCACGGCGTCGGAGCTGGCCGAATTGCTAGTTTCCCGGCTGCTGGCGGAACGGCCCGAGGGCGCCGGCAATCGTGTGACGGCGATCCTGAACGGCCTGGGCACGGTCAAGTATGAGGAATTGTTCCTGCTCTACGGCAAGATCGAAACCTTGCTAGGCGCAGCCGGGCTGGAGATCATCGAGCCGGAATGCGGTGAACTGGTGACCAGCCTCGACATGGCGGGACTGTCTCTCACTCTGTTTTGGCTGGACGATGAGCTCGAACGGTACTGGTCCGCCCCGGCTGACACAGCGGCGTACCGCAAGGGCAATCTCGTCCCGCGGGCGCGCCGTACTCCCGAGGAATTGAGCGTGGCGGCTGGCGCATCCTATGAGGACGCCACACCGGAAGCCGTGCATCTAGGTAAAATTGCACTACAGGCACTCGACGTCCTCTGTGACGTCGTGGTGGCCCACGAGAAATTGCTCGGGGACCTCGACGCGATCGCCGGGGACGGCGACCACGGCATCGGGATGCGCCGCGGCGCTCACGCGGCAGCAGACGCCGCCCGACGCGCCGTCGATACCGGGGCCGGTGTTTACGAGGTGTTGACCACCGCCGGTGAGCAGTGGTCCGAAGAGGCTGGCGGCACCTCAGGTGCACTGTGGGGTGCGGCACTGATAGCCGTGGCCCAGGAGTTGGGCAACAGGGACTACTACCGGAGTGAGCATATGGCGGCCGCCGTGACGGCGTTGCGCGATGCCATCGTCGGGCTGGGTAAGGCCGAGCTGGGCGATAAGAGCATGGTCGATGCCCTGATCCCGTTCGCCAACGCCTTCATCGAGGCCCGCACCGGCGGTGAATCCACGCAGGCCAGTCTGGCACGCGCTGCCGAGCGGGCACAGGAAGCGGCTGAGCAGACCGCGGCGCTGAGCCCGAAAATAGGGCGGGCTCGCCCACTCGCTGAGCGAAGCGTTGGACACCCCGACCCCGGCGCCACCTCGTTCGCCTTGATCATGACTGGACTGGCACACCAATACGACGCAATTCTTAGTGGAGGTGGAAAAATTTCATGAACCCAGGATGGCGCATCATCGTCGGCAATGACGATGCCGGTGTGGAGTACAAAAACGTGCTGCGTGACCTCTTAGAGGCCGACGAACGCGTAGCCTCGGTCGAGGATATCGGGGTTGGCCAGGAGGGCGGAATCGACTATCCGCACATCGCCGTCGCCGCCGCCCGGAAGGTGGTCGCCGGCGAGGCCGACCGGGCACTGCTGATCTGCGGAACCGGTCTTGGCGTCGCGATCTCCGCCAATAAGGTACCCGGTATCCGAGCGGTGACCGCGCATGACAGTTACTCGGTGGAGCGTTCGGTGCTTTCCAACAACGCGCAGGTGCTCACTATGGGCCAGCGTGTGATTGGCCTCGAACTGGCCAAGAGGCTGGTGTCCGAATGGCTGGGCTACCACTTTGATGCCGCCTCCGCCTCGGCGCAGAAGGTCGACGCGATCAGTTCCTACGAAACGGACGTGAGGTAGGCATGACCAGGACCATCGCACTCGTCGGATCCGGATACATGGGCGGCGGCATCGCCCAGGTCCTCGCCCTTGCCGGCGCCCGCGTTGCCCTCGCGGATGTCTCAGCCGAGGTCGCGGCGAACAACTACCAGCGCCTGATCGAGGAATCCCGCGACTTCGCCGCCGCCGGGCTGTTCCCGGCCGGCGCAAGCGAAACGCTCCAGGCGAATATGTGGCCCTCGACCAGCATTGAGGAAGCCGTCAAGGACGCGGAGTTCATTGAGGAAGCAGTGCCTGAGGTCATCGACATCAAGCACGCCACGCTCAAACGGATCAGCTCCGCCGCCCGCCAGGACGCCGTAATAGGAAGCAACACCTCAACCATCCCCATCGGCAAACTCGCGGCCGCCGTTGAGCATCCCGAGCGGTTCCTCGGCGTGCACTTCTCCAACCCGGCGCCGTTCATCCCGGGTGTCGAACTGATCCCGCACGCCGACACCGCTGAGACCGCGTTGGAAGCCGCCAGGACGATCGTGACTGAGACCGGCAAGAAAACCGCCACAGTCAAAGACGTAACCGGCTTCGTGCTGAACCGTCTGCAGTACGCGCTGTTCCACGAAGCGGCCCAGGTAGTCGAGGAGGGAATCGCCACCGCGCAGGACGTCGACACCTTGGTACGCACAACCTTCGGCTTCAGGCTGCCGTTCTTTGGTCCCTTCGCCATCGCCGATATGGCCGGACTTGATGTGTACGCATTTTGTTACACGTCTCTGCAGACCGGGTTTCCGGATCGCTTCGCCACCCCGAAGATCCTTCAAGACCTGGTCGAGGCCGGGAAGCTAGGCACCAAGACCGGTGCCGGCTTCCTCGATGTTCCCGCGGAGCGCACCGCGGAGCTGATCGCGTACCGAAACCAGGCCTACGTGCTGATGCAGAAGCTCCTTGATGAGCTGGGGCCAGCGCCCATCCACCCACCTTCCTTGCCACATTGAGGAGCGGAACGTGAAGCTGCGGCGTCCGGCAAGGAAGGAGTAGATACATGCGCTACGTTGGTGCAAGCACCAAGATGTACATGGGTTACCAATCAAGCCTGAGCTGGATGACGCAACTGCGTCGGATCGTGGACGCCCATGCAGAACTCGGGCATGACGGCTCTGTTCGTCCCTTCGTCCTTCCCTCATTGCCCGTGCTGGAGAGCGCATTGAGAATTTTCGCGGGCTCGGATGTTTGGATTGGGGCGCAGACCTGCGGTTGGGGAAGCGGCGCCCTGACAGGTGAGGTGAGCCCAACAATGCTCGCGGAGATGGGCGTGCGGATGGTCGAAATCGGTCATGCTGAGCGCCGCACCCTGCTGGGTGAGAACGAGGACGTCATCCGACGTAAGACGGCGGCCGCGTTGGACGCCGGGCTGGTTCCGCTGCTCTGCGTCGGAGAGGGGACCGCAACCGACCCTGAGGAGGCAGCCCGATTCTGCGTCGACCAGTTAGGTCGGGCGCTCGGCGGTCAGCTAAATCACGCGGACCAGCTGATCTTGGCGTATGAGCCGGTCTGGGCGATCGGCGCGTCGATGCCTGCCTCCCCTCGTTACGTCAACGCGGTACTCGGGCACCTGCGCCGGCAGGTATCGGCAATCGTAGGCGACCATGCTATGAAAATCCTGATCATCTACGGCGGCAGTGCCGGTCCGGGCCTGCTGGGGGCGCTCTGCAAGGTTGACGGCCTTTTTTTGGGTCGGTACGCCCACAAGCCGAAGAATTTTGGCACTGTACTCGAGGAGGCAACCCGCCTCGGCAGGGCAACAGTGCGATCGGCTATTGCGATCGACGAAACGCGATCCGGCCGAGACTCAGATCAAACATCGGCACTGAGAAGGAGGAACATCCATGACTGACAAACGCTTTCCCGATGACCGCACGGTGATCGTGACTGGCGCGGCGTCTGCTCGAGGCATCGGCCGCGCTACCGCGGACCGCATGGCGCACGAAGGGTGGGCGATTGCCATTTTGGACATCGACGGTGACCAAGCCCGGGCGGCCGCCGCGGAGATCGGCGCTCGGTCCGCCGCCCCGAGTATGGGCGTCGGGGCCGACGTCTCGGACCAGGCTTCGGTTGAGGCCGCTATCACCGAGATAGAGACGGCAATGCCGGCTATCGTCGGACTAGCTAACCTAGCGGGCATCAGTTCTCCGACGGAGTTCATGGATGAGACAGTCGAAGCTTGGGATCGCGTCTTTGCCGTCAACATGCGCGGTACGTTCATCGTGACCCAACGCGTTCTCCGGGGCATGATCGAACGAAAACTCGGGCGCATCGTCAGTGTCTCATCGGTCTCCGCGCAGCGAGGTGGAGGTACCTACTCGAAAGTCGCCTACAGCGCCTCCAAGGCGGGGATTATCGGCTTCACCCGCGCCCTGGCACGCGAAATGGGTCAGCACGGCATCACCGTCAACGCCATCGCCCCAGGTCCCATCGACACCGACATTATGGGCGGCACACTCACCAAGGAGCGCAAGGATGCGATGTCCGAGGGGATTTTGATGGGCCGGGTCGGCACGCGAGAGGAAGTTGCCGCCCTATTGTCGTTCCTGCTCGGCGAGGATGCGGGCTACATCACCGCAGCCACCTACGACGTCAATGGTGGGCTCCAAGTCTCCTGACTATTGAAAGCTCGTTGTGCTTCTCGAGGAGGCCAGAGAGGACTCGCAATGACACGTAGTGAACGCGAAGGCGAAATTCCTAGTGCTGTTGAAATACTAAGCGCCGCGGCCAACCAGGTAACTATATCTGATGCGCGAGCGCGAATCCGCAGCTACAACTCTCGCGCAGGACGCCGCTTCGCTGTGCTCGACGACGACCCGACGGGGTCTCAGTCCGTGCACGACGTCAGCGTAGTCACCGTCCTCGAACCCGACGAGTATGCGCGAGGACTTGCCGCACCGGGATCGACATGCTTCATCTGGACCAATACGCGCAGCCTCGCAGAGGCGGACGCCGTCGCCCTCAACACCGCGGCCGGCGAGGCATTGGTCGAGCTGACGTCCGAGCTCGGCGAACCCGTCGACGTCGTCAGTCGGAGCGATTCCACGCTGCGCGGCCACGTCCTCGCTGAGGTGCGGGCACTCGATGCCGTGCGCGCAGCGGCATATGGCCATGGTTACGACGGCGTCCTGCTCGTGCCGAGCTACTTCGAGGCTGGCCGCTTCACGGCCGGAGACATTCACTGGGCGGTGGCGCAGGGCGAGGCAGTGCCCGTGGGAGACACCGAGTTCGCCAACGACGCGACCTTCGGCTACACATCATCGAACCTTCGCGACTTCGTAGCGGAGAAAAGCGGTGGCCAGATCAACCGAGACCAGGTCAGGAGCATCAGCCTTGACGACATTAGGGTCGGCGGTGTCGACCTGGTGGCCGAGATCCTGGGTGAGCTGGTCGAGTGCCAATTCGTCGTCGTCAATGCCACCGACTTCTCCGATTTAGAAATTGTGGTCTTGGGCCTGCAGCAGGCCCAGGACGCGGGTAAGTCGTTCCTTTTTCGCAGTGGCCCATCGTTTGTACGAGCACTGGCGGGAATTGAACCAATCGGCCCCCTCACGGCAGAACAAATCCGGCCCCAGGGATGTCCGGCCGGTCACGGTCTGGCCGTTGTCGGGTCGCACGTCGGTCAGACCGCACGGCAGATAGCGGCGGTAGAACGACGCGGCGGAGTATTGAAAGTGGAGCTGCGTGTTGCGGACTTGGTGGACGACGAGTCCCGCAACACACATGTCGCGCACACCGTCGAGCAGGTTGTCGCCGCGCTGGCCGACAGCGATGTTTTGCTTCACACCTCTCGTACCCTGCTTCGCGGCAACAACCCCGAGAAGAGCCTGGAAATCGCACGAACGGTCTCGACGGCCCTGACGGAAGTTGTCCGTGGTGCTCTCTCCGCACGGCCGAGCTGGGTCATTGCCAAGGGCGGGATCACATCGCACGATGTCGCGGTGCGGGGCCTGGGAATACGTCGAGGCACCATCATCGGCCAGCTTTTCCCCGGCATGGTGTCAGTCATGCGGCCGGATGAGGCGACTGAGGAAGCACGGGGGATGCCATACATTATCTTCGCCGGCAACGTAGGAGACGAGAACGCCCTGACGAACACCATTGAAATGGTCCAGGGGCGGTAAGAGACTCTTACGGCTCAACGAGTTCGCGAGCGATGCCCTCCCGACGTAGCGGGACTGCGTCGGTCCCGCACCGACCCACCGATGGGACTGCCCCTGGTTTGCTTGACTTCTGCCTGTGAGGATTCGTCCTCGCTGTCAAGAACCTCATCGACCGGCTCAGACACGAAATGCGCCAGATGATTAGCAGGCAACCAGTCCCGCAGCGACGGCGGCAACGAAGATCGT
>JAABUY010006032.1_pt1 | contig 11956 bp, 16 predicted proteins | sample 5560271 | NCBI WGS metagenome assembly JAABUY01 (sample SAMN10711886, study PRJNA513374) | rock metagenome | isolation source: Antarctica rocks | place: Antarctica: Victoria Land, University Valley
CAATGCTGCAGAGCCGCGGGAAGGCGCAAGCAGGGCCAGCGCCCATCCTTGGCATGTGCGGGCGCGCCTCATAGTGCATGCGGGGGGGAGGGGCCTCACTGCACGGAGACTAGGCATGCTGCGCAGGCAACCAGGGCGCACCATGGGACGCTCAGCGACGACGCCCAGGTCCGCCAGCAGCGGAGCAGCCTGGCGCGGCGCCCGCAGCGCATCAGCCCAGTACAGCACCCAGCACAGCACCCAGTACAGCGCTGCGCACGTGCGAGCCTGCGCCGGGGTGCAGGAGGGAGCGCGGCGCACCTCCGGCACGTGCCGCGCCAGCTCACGCACCAGGTCCGCCATGCGGGACAGCGCGATGGCCGCCCTGAGCTCGCGGTCCCCCACCTCGCGCGGGACCGCGTAGCGCTGCGCCAGGCGCATCGCCGCGCCCACGGCGCCTGCGCGCACGAGCGCCGCGGCCAGCGCGCGCGACGCGCCGCCCAGCCGCTGGACCCCGTCCATGGCGGCCCGGTACTCCTGGTTCCCCTGCCTGTTCCAACAGAAGAGCGGGCTCCCCGGGGCGGCGTCGAGCGCGGTCACCGGTGGCCCGGGCCCTGCACGCCGCAGGCAGGCTGACGCACGTCCGCACGAGCGTGCAGACCGCCCGGGCGTCCAGGGCACTGCAAGCCAGGCGCGCGCACACGCAGCAAGCAGACGTCGGCAGGCTGCTCAGGGCTGCAAAGTGCCCGTGGCACGGAGGGCCTGCGAGCGCCTGTGTTTGGGTGAGCACGCATGCGCTACACACCCGCTCTTGAGCGTGACCCTTTCAGCCGCAAAGCACGCGTTTGAACCCAAGCCCCTGGTCGCCGGCACATCCAACCCGTACTAACGTGGCAGGGGGCGCGCACATACAAAGCACCGCTCGCACTCTGCCATCCTGCACAGCGCCGCGACGAAAAAGGGCACCGCGCCCGGGAGCGCCGGCACCAGCGCCCTGCACTCCTCGGGGGCTGTGCCCAAGACGAGCTGGCCGCATTTGCCCTGCTCGTGCGCAGCGGCCGCCTCGCGCCAGCCCCATGCCAGTCCGACAATGCATCGGCGCACGGTCGCATGAGCGGCCAGATGCGGGCAGTCGCGGCCGTACCATCACAGTCGAAAGGTAGATGGACACCCAGTCAGTGAGGACGGTCGGCCGGTACTGCGGAGCCCATGGGGCGCTCAGAGCGCGCACGCGCTCCGGCGGCAGCAGCAGGAGCGGCAGCAGCTGGCCGAGCGCGTGCGGCAGCAGCTCCACTGGCAGGCCGCACACGCCCGCCCGCAGTGTTGTGTCCGCATGCAGCATGTCTGTAGTATAGAAAATGAGCGCATCCTGCCGCCCTCCACGCTGAACGTCACGCGCGCGCGCACAGTACTCACCCGACACGGCCTGCCATGCACGCACGCGGCGGCCGGCAGGCGCGGCCACGCGCCGGCGGCGGGCGCAGCTCACCTGGAGGCCGCCGCGCAGGGCGGCGCCCGGCGCGCGCGCGCTCGCCAGCAGCTTCACCAGCGAAGCCAGCAGCCCCTTTGCGGCCGGCGGGACGCCCTCGGTGAAGCGCACCGTGACGAGCACCTCGGTCGCGTGCCCCACCGCCTGCGAGCTGGCGACGGCGTCAGGCTTTCTCCAGGCAGGCCTGCAGACCTCACGCTCGCCTCCTGCTTGCGCATGAGCGGCCGTGTGAGCGCCTGCGTGGTGGCAGGGGCGCCCAGCCTGGTGCGCGCGCCACGGCAACCCGGGACATGGCACCCTGCCGTGAGCGCGCCTGCATTGCAGATGCATCAGGTTTAGATGCGAAGACCAGCACGTCTGGCGCGACCCTGAGCACCGCCTCCATGGCCGACAGCGCGAGCAGCACGATGCTCGCGCGTCGCTCTGCATCCTCGGGCGACAGCTCCTCGCCAGCCTGCGGCAGCCACAGACTCGGGCGTGAGCGCCGCTCGGCCGGCTCGACATCAGGTCATGGTGCAGCCCCTCACACCCGCACAAAGCTCTGAGCAGCAGTGCACCTGCCCCGGACGGGAGCACTGCGTGCGGGAGCCTGACGGAGCCTGATAGAGCCTTGCGGCCATCTGCAGCATGGGGCGTGCGCCCCCTTCGAGGACGCGCTGCAGCCGGGGCGCCGACTGGGGCCGCACCAGTGCCCTGATAGGCGCCTTGTAGCAGGCATGCTGTTCGAATGTCATTTCCAGCAGGTTTGTGTTACGCGCGTCCATCGAGGCGTCCACACGCGCGATCGCCGCGCGCGCGCCCTGCGCCAAGCAGCCGCGCGCTGACGCGCGCATCCGCCAGCGCAGCCAAGGGGCCAGGCTGCGACTTTGGCCGCAGACTCTACACCCGAATTGTTTCCTGCTGGACCACCGCGCCCGCAGATAGATTGCTCTGCACCACAGAGGCTGTGCTCGTGGGTAGGGTAGGGGTAGGAGTAGGGTCGCGCTTCCTTGTTGGCTGACGCAGTCTGAAGCAGGTCAGGTGCAAAGGTCAGCACTGCTGGGAACTGCGGCGGGGGACCAGTGCGGTGCGCAAGCTGGCGGCGGGCCAAGGCGCGCTGAGCCACGCTGGCGCTGCGTGCCGCCGGGGGTGGCGCGGGCGCTCCTCGCGAGCGCGCACCAGCTCCGCGACGCGCTGCGCGATCCACTGCAGCATCGAGTACGTGTGGCGCACGCAGCGCATGCGCTCCCTCGCAGAAAAGGCCTCGCTGATGTGCTCCATGAAAAACCCCAGCATGCCGCTGCACAGGCACGCCACCCCGTCCGGGACCGCCCGCTGGCCTGCAGCCAGCAGCAGCGGCGCAGGCATGTCAGGTGCTGCGCAGGCGCACGAGGCCGGCAGCGGCGAGCGATGCTATCATGTGAGCGGCTGCTGTAGCCCAGCCGCCGCGCACCGCCCTTCCACGTCTGCAGCGTGCGCAGCAGCAGCGGGGCCACGCGGTCGACCAGCAGGGCCCGCAGCCGCTGCTCTGTCTGGACGTCGAGCGCGTCCGCGCCAGAGTCACGCTGCTTGGCGTATGCCAGAAACGCCCACTCCAAGCTCCTCACAGCCTGGCCCCATACTTGGGGGTCCGCCTTCCTGCCGCCTGCCGCATCGTCAGCCAATGCGCTCTGTCAATCGCCGCATGCGCATGCGCATGCGCACTCTTTCGCATGCTCTGTCAATCGGCACGACACTGACCCTGCGTTTCGGCGGCGCTGTATGGCGCACCGCGCATGGCCAGGCCCTGCTCCAGGGCGGAGATCAGGAGATCGCCGCCGGCTGCGCTGAAGAAGGCCTTCAGGTACATGGCGCGCGGCCCGTTGCCGGCCGCACGACGGAAAAGCCTCTCGTCCAGTTGCGCCGTCTCAATCAGGTGCTGCAGCAGGCCACAGCAAGGTCACGCGGCCTCTGCAGGCTGGCCGCAGGGGCTGCAGGAGCCTGGGGTGTGGGGCGGTGCGCACCAGGCAGCAGATGCGGTAAAGGCTCTTTTCGTGGGCACGGTGCTCCTGCCCTGCAGGAATAAATTGGCGAGGCACCCGGGGCTCTGCAGCGTTGGCCAGCCACACGAGCACTGTTGCGAGGCGGGGATAGAACTGCGTCAGGACGGCGGCCGTAGCGGCCTGGCCCCAAACGTCTGACTCGCTGACCGAACCCCACCTCCCGACCGCCTGCACGGCGCGCAGCCTGTTGAGGAGCAGCCTGTGCAGGGCGCTGTGCGCCAGGGCGTGTGCGCGGAGCCTCACCTTCTGTATCAAGTATGCGCAGTTGTAGAGCATGTCATAGGCCATGTCCTTCTCCAGCACAGCCGACTTGCTCGCCACCAGCACCGCCCACGACGCAGCCAGGCCTGCAGCAAGGCCGTAAAAGTCCAAGCTCGCAAACCTGCGGCAGGGGACACGCCGCACGAGCTGAGACTGAGGGGGTGTGGCCGGTGTGAGACCAAACAGCCCTGCAGACAAACCTGCTGACAGAAGCGCTTGTGCTCGCGCAGGCTCACCTCGCTGCTGCTTCACGGAGGGCCGTGGTCCGGTCAGGGCCAGGGTCCATGTGGAAGGGGCTGGTCAGCCTGTGCCTCGCACAGCACGCCGTCTCTTCTGACCTTGAGTCCGCAACGTGGCAGCTGGCACCAGAAGGCAGTTGCCGGCAAGGCAGGGGCGCACATTATGCACAGCGTCTGGAGTGCGTTGATAGGCAGTGCAATCAACGCTTCCTCCTGTTCGCGACCCAATGGTGGGAGCGCTAGCAGCTCACTCCACGCGAGCCGCCGGAGCCACGAAGCCAGCATATCCGCCACTGCCCGGCTGTCGCTTTCATTGTACATATACCTGGCTTCGCGCAGCGTCAGGCCACTGTTTACACACTCTGGGTCAATGAGGTCAGGCATGAAGACAATTGTCAGCAGAGGTGAAGCGATGGGGTTCAGCAACACAATCAAGCCCACGGGGCATGTGGCAGCGGCTGCCAGCGCCGGGGCCTCTGCCTCAATTCTCCTGACTCGTGCAGCGGCCCTGGCCGGCAGGCTCGCCAATGCACACATATTTCTCTTGCGCACAGACCGCAGAGCTTTTGTCTAGGCGCCCACTCCCAAGCTAGGACATGAGTAGATGCATTTTAGAGGTTCTGACAGGGGTTGTGCTGACGCATGGATGTGGTCCTGATGGGTGCGCATCCATGTGGTCCAGATGGCACAATGATGGCACCCAGCGTTCACCTGGAGGCAGCCTGGGAGTCTGCAGGTTCGCACAAGCTCTGGCCAGCTGGTGGTGATGCGAGGACGCGCACTTTCAGCTGGCTAAAGGACATGGGAGAGCACTGTGAGAGCGGCAAGTGTGGTTGACACAGTGATAGACTCTCCCTCTGCCAATGCCGTCAATTAAACTGCTCACAGCACACTATCAATAGTTGTTTTGCGATAGTCCCTTCACGCCGCAAGTGCTGTCAGCAAAAGTTGCTCACAGCACTGTCAAAAATTGAATCAATTCAATTGATCGCAAGGGCAGCAGCCTTGCGGCAGGCTGCCTGAAACACCTGCTCATACTTCACGGCAAGCGCCATTCCCAGCTACTTGTCTGTAATATAGGCGTGCTCGCAGGAGCCTAGAAGGCTATGAAGCCAACACACGCCTCTCGATTCGACAGCACACTGCCTGAACCGGGCAGCACGGCCCCGCGAGGAGCTCTCCAGACACAGGCTTGGGTTGTCAACCAGCGTCAGTGTCACTGAGCCCCGCTCCCCCTCCGGGGCTTCTCGAGCGCAGTCACGCCGCGGCTCGCAAATTTCTTGCACAAGGCTGCAAACATCCCCGCGCCAACTGCAAACGAACACTAACAGCAACAGCTTCTGCCAGCTCGAGTGAGGTCCGTCGCACCCCAGCAAGCAGCCGCAGAGGCACACCAGGCAGGCCCCGGCTCGGTGTGCGAGGTGCTTGCTGCGCTCCTGCCTGTCAAAATACACTCCGGTGTCGACGAGCGAGCGCGGGAGAGGCATGCGTCATATGCATAAATCTGCATGCACAGGCACTGGTGCCTCCGTCGGCATGGGACCTGCCAGGCGGCCGCGCCTGTCAGGCGTGCGCTTGCAGGCGCCTGCACGCGCCCTTGTGGCCCGCGCGCCAGGCCGCCTTCTGGCAGGCTTCTGAGCAGTAGCACGCGACCCTGCAGCCGGAGCACTGCTGCAGCCGCAGGTCCGCCTCCGTCGCGCCGGACAGGTCCTGGCACCTGCGCGTGCATGCCACACTCGTGAAGCAGCACCTTTCTGGCATTGACTGGAGCTCTGCTGCAGGCGCTCATGCGCCCTGATGCGGCACGGGCGCACCCCGACCACCAGCAGCCCATGGGGTGGAGCGCGGGCGTCTGCAGGCGCAGGTCCTCCAGGCTGGCCGGCGTCGGGGCCTCCGCCGCGATGCGCGGCGCGGTCGTGGCCTCGAAGCGCGCGACGGCGGCCGCGGCGGTGGCCAGCCAGGCGACGCTTGCGGTCTCGGACAGCGTCGTGTGTGGCGCTGCGGTGCTCTCACGTGCGGCCTGTGCCTGGGGCAGACGCGAGCGCCTGAGGCTGCAGGCGTGCATGCAGGGTACGGAGGGCGTGCTGCAGAGCCGCAAGAAGGCATAAGCAGGACCGGCGTCAGCCTCATCCTGTGCAATCTTTGAGCGCATGCGTGTGAGGGAGGAAGGGCATTGAAGCATGGAAACAGAGTAATGCAACAAGAGCGCACGCTGGGACTCCCATCGCCGCCGACCAGGTCCGCCAGCAGCGGAGCAGCCTGGCACAGCGCCCGTACGGCGTCAGCCCAGCACAGCGCCGGCGCTGCCTGCATGCGAGCAGCAGCCGGGATGCTGCAGGATGCGCGCACACCTCTGGCACGTGCCGCCCCACCGCGCTCAGCAATTCCTTCACAGTGCACAGTACGACGGCCGCCCTGGGCTCGCGCTCACGCCTTGCGCACGCTGCCGCATAGCGCTGCGCCAGGCGCATCGCTGCGCCCAGCGCGCCGGCGCGCACGAGCGCCGCGGCCAGCGCGGGCGACGCGCGGCCCAGTCCCGTGACCCCGGTCAGTGCGGTCCTGAACTCCCCGGTCCCCTGCCTCAGCCAGGCCCTGTGCGGGTCCTGCTCACGGTTCGAGCCGGCCGATCCGCAGCCTGTGGCTCGCGCGCCTGGCGGGGCTCCAGGCCCTGCGCGCCGCATGCAGGCTGACACACATCTGCATAAGCGTGCAGACTTTACAGGAGTTCAGATCACTGGAAGCCAGGCAGACACGCGCGCACTGCACGCAAGCGTCAGCCAACTGCACAGGGCCGCGCACTGCCCACGCACGGGCAGGGCCTGTGAGACCCTGTGTGTGGATGCGCAAGCGTACGCTACACACTCCCTCTCGAGCGCAAGGCGTCCGGGATCCACACCATACATGGAGTGGACCCTTTTGTTGCCTGCCGGCTCCGGTCTGTCCACCACAGCAGGGAGGCGCGCACATATGAAGCATATGTCGAGCTCCGCCATCCTGCGCAGCGCCGCGACGACAAAGGGCACCACGCTCGCATTGAGTGCCATCATCAGCGCCCTGCCCTCCTCAAGGCTGTCATCTGCGGCGAGCTGGCCGCAGGCCCCCTGCGCACGCACGGCCCGGCTCGCGCCAGCCCATGCCAGTCCGACGATGCATTGGCACAACCGCTGCAAGCGCGGCCACAAAGGAGCGGTTGCGGCCTTACCACCACCTTCGACAGGTAGACGGACACCCAGTCGGTGACGCAGACCCGGTACCGAGGGCTCCGCGGGGCGCTCAGCGTGCGCACGCGCTCCGGCGGCAGCAGCAGGAGGGGCAGCAGCTGGGCGGCTGCGTACGGCAGCAGCGCGGCCGGCAGGGCGCGCCCGTCCGCCCGCGCGTTCACTCCCCAGCGCAGCAGATCCGGGGCCCAGATCATGAGCGCGTCCTGCCGCCCTCCACGCAGCGGGTCACAGGCGGGAACTGAGCTCACCCGACTCGGCATGCCGTGCGTGCGAGCGGCGCGCTGGCAGGGGCGGCACGCACGCCGGCAGCAGGCGTGGCGCACCTGGAGGCCTTCGTGCAGGGCGGAGCCAGGCGCGCACGCGCTCGCGAGCAGCTTTGCCAGCGTCGCGAGCAGCGCCTTTGCGGCAGGCGGGGCGCCCTCGGTGATGCGCACCGAGACCAGCACCTCCACCGCGTGCCCCACCGCCTGCGCGCTGGCGGCGGCGTCAAGGGTCTGGGGTGCGCGCCGGGCAGGCCTGTAGACCTCGCGCTCTGGTGCTGCCAGCGCATGAGCGGCCGGGATGGTGGCAGGAGCGCCCAGCTCGATGCGCTAGCCATGGGAACCCGGGACAGAGCACCCAGCCTTGAGCGCCTGCATTGCAGCTCTCCCAGGGTCGTCGGATGCGAAGACCAGCGCGTCTGGCGCGGCCCTCAGCGCGGCCTCCATGGCCGGCAGGGCAAGCATCACCATGCTCGCGCGTCGCTCTGCATCCTTGGGCGACAGCTCCGCACCAGCCTGTGGCAGCCACAGGGCGTGCGCGTCGCTCGGCCGGCTCGTCATGAGCTCGTGGTGCAGCCCGCACACCCGCACAGAGCGCTCCTCAGCAGCAGTGCACCTGCCACGGACGGGCGCACTGCGTGCGCGAGCCAGACAGCACCCGAGGAGCCTTGCGGTCGTCAGCAGCAGAGGGCGTGCGCCCCCTGCGAGCACGCGCTGCAGCTGGGGCGCCGACCGAGGCCGCACCTGTAACCTGCAGCAGGCGTGCTCTTCGTAGGTGAGGTTCAGCAGGTTTCTGCCACGTATACCCACCGAGGCGTCCACGCGCACGTTCGCCTCCCGTGCGCCCTGCGCCGAGCAGCCGCGCTGACGCGCGCGGGCGCCAGCGCAGCCAAGGGGCCAGGCTGCGAGCCTGGCTGCATGACGCTCTACCAGTATCATTCCATTCTGGGCCACCTTGCCCGCAGACTGTTCTGCATCACAGAGACCATGATAGCTCATGATAGCACTACCCAGCTGGCTGAGGCATTCCGGAGCAGGTGTTTTGAGGTGCAAAGGTCGGCGCTGTTGTAGGAGAATAACAAATCAAGGATGCGGCGATGCTTGCTTTGACCTCGTTGTACGACAGCGGTGGACCAGTGCAGTGCGCAAGCTGGCGTGCGGGCCGAGGCGCGCTGAGACACGCTGGCCCCGCATGCTGCCCGGGCGCGGGCGCTCCCCGCGCGCACGCACCAGCTCTGCCATGCGCAGCGAGATCCACTGCAGCATCGAGTACGCGTGGCGCATGCAGCGCGTGCGCTCCCTCGCAGAAAACCCGTCGCTGAAGAGGTCAATGATGTGAGCCAGCGTGTAGCTGCACTTGCACGCCGCGCCGTCCGGGACCGGCCCCTGGCCTGCAGCCCGCAGCACGCAGGCACGTCAGGCGCTGCGCGGGCGCACGAGGGCGGCAGCGGCAAGCGATGCAGACATGTGAGCGCTGCTGCGGCCCAGGCGCCGCGCACCGCCCTTCCACGCCTGCAGCGTGCGCATCAGCAGCGGGGCCACGCGGTCGACCAGCAGGGCCCGCAGCCGCTGATCCGTCTGGACGTCGAGCGCGTCCGCGCCGGACTCATGCAGCGCAACGTACCCCAGGAACGCGCTCCCTATGCTCTTCAGACCCAGGCCCCATGCGTGGGGGTCTGCCTTAGGACCGCCTGCCGCATCGCCAGCCGACTCAGCTCACACATGCGCATGCGCTGTCAAACGGTGCGACATTCGACTCTGCATTACGGCTGCGCTGCATGGCGCACCGCTGATGGCCAGGCCCTGCTCCATGACCCAGATCAGGAGGTCGTCGCCGGCAGCGCTGGAGAAGGCCTTCAGGTACATGGCACATGGCCCGTTGCCGCCCGCGCGACGGAAAAGCCTCTCATTCAGATGCGCTGTGTCGTTCAGGAGCTGCAGCAGGCCACATCAAATGGTCACTGCAGGCTGACCGTAAGGGCTGTAGGAGGCTGTAATGTGGGGCGGTGCGCACCTGACAAGAGACCCGGAAAATACTTTTGCCATGTGCCTTGTACGCCCGCCCTGACGTGCTGACAAACTGGCGCTCCACCCGGGGCTCTGCTGCGCTGGCCAGCCACGCGAGCACCTTTGTGAGGCAGGGGTAAATCTGCGTCAGGATTGCAGACCTACCAGCCTCGCCCCACGCGTCTGACTCGCTGACCGCGCCCCAGTGCCCGAGCACCTACACGGGTGCGCAGTTCAGTGAGAAGCAGCCTGTGCAGGGCGCTGTGCCGCAGGGCGTGCGCGCCAAGCCTCACCTTCTGCATCACAAACGCGCAGTTCTGGAGCAGGTCATAGGCCAAGTCCTTCTTCTGCATAGCGGGCCTGCTTGCCACCAGCACCGCCCACGACGTAGCCAGGCCTGCAGCAAGGCCGTACACGTCCAAGCCCGCGAAGCTGCGGAAGACACACGCCGCACGAGCTGAGGCAGAAGGGTGTGGCCGGTGTGAGACCAAACAGCCGCGCTGGCAAAGCTGCGGACAGGAGCGCTTGTGCTCGCGCAGGCTCACCTCGTTGCGGCTTCGCGGACGGCCGTTTTCTGGTCCGGGCCGGGGACAACGTGGAAGGGGCAGGTCAGCCTGTGCCTTGCACAGCACGCCGTGTCTTCCAATTTCAAGTCGCAACATGATAGCCTGCACCAGAAAACCAGCAGGTAAAGCCGGCTTGGCAGGGGCGCACATTATGCCCAGCGTGTGGAATGTGTTTAGAGCCAAGCTGAGCAGCACTCCTCCTCTTGGCGGCTCAGAGGAGGCTCCCGGTCAGCTAGCACGTCCCTCCACACGAGCCGCCGGAGGCACGAGGCCAGCATGTCCATCGCTGCCCTGCTGTCGCTGTTATTGTAAAGGCACCTGGCATCGCTCAACGTCAAGCCATTTCGTACGCACTCTGGATCGTAGAGGGTGGGCATCCCCATACTTAACAGCAAAAGTGCATTCTTGCGGTGCAGCAACTCGGACAGACCCAGGGGGCATGTGGCAGCGGCTGCCAGCGCTGGGGCCTCAGCCTCAATTTTCCTGACTCGTGAAGCGGCCCTGGCCGGCAGGCTCGCCAATGCACACATATTGTTTTTGCGCACAGACCGCAGCCCTTTTGTCTAGGCGTCCACTCCCAAGCTAGGACATGAGTAGATGCATTTTAGAGGTTCTGACAGGGGTTGCGCTGACGCATGATGTGGTCCTGATGGGTGCGCATCCATGTGGTCCAGATGGCACAATAATGGCACCCAGCGTTCACCTGGAGGCAGCCTGGGAGTCTGCAGGCTCGCACAAGCTCTGGCCAGTGGTGGTGCGAGGACGCGCAGTCTTAGCTGGCTAAAGTACAAAGGAGAGCACTGTGAGTGCGGCAAGCGTAAAGATATCACGATTTCGTACCAAGGAGTTGCCAGTAGCTTCCGACGCAACTGCTGTCAGCGCTCACAGCACTGTGAAGGGTTGGTTCACATGGGTAGCGGCCTGCCACTGAGGGTGCCTGAAACGCCATACTTTTCCAGCTACTTGCCTGTAACACAGGCGAGCTCGCAGGAGCCTAGAAGCCTGTAAAGCCAACACACGCGTCTCAATTCGCCAGCACACCGCCTCAGCAGGGCAGCACGGCTCCGCGGGGAGCTCTCAAGACCCGAGCCTGGACGTTACCCAGCACCCGCAGACTTACGGCGCAAGTCGGCTGCAAACACTCCCATGCAAACATGAGTGAGCACATGCGGCGCCCGCTTCCGCCAGCTCATGTGAGGCCCACCGCATCTGCAGCAGGCAGCCGCGGATGCACACCAGGCAGGCCCGTGCTGGACGTGCGAGGCGGCTTGCTGCGCTCGCGCCCTTTGGCACCCGGTGTCCGGTGTCGACGAGCGAGCACGGGAGAGGCGTGCGTCACATGCATGAACCTGCGTGCAGAGGCACTGGTGCCTCCGCCGGCATGGGACCTGCCAGGCGGCCGCGCCTGTCAGGCGCGCGCTTGCAGGCGCCGGCACGCGCCCTTGTGGCCCGCGCGCCAGGCCGCCTTCTGGCACGCCTCTGAGCAGTAGCGCGCGGTGTTGCAGCCGGAGCACTGCTGCAGCCGCAGGCCCGCCTCCGTCACGCCGGACAGGTCCTGGCACCTGCGCGTACATGACACGCCGTGAAGCAGCGCCTTTCTGGCATTGACTGGAGCTGTGCTGCAGGCGCTCATGCGGCCCGATGCAGCACGGGCGTACCCCAACCACCAGCAGCCCACAGGGCGCAGCGTGGGCGTCTGCAGGCGCATGTCCTCCAGGCTGGCCGGCGTCGGGGCCTCCGCCGCGATGTGCGGCGCGGTCTCGGCCTCGAAGCGCGTGACGGCGGCCGCGGCGGTGGCCAGCTGGGCGGTGGCCGGCCTCCCGTCCCTCGGCGCGCCAGGCACGGTGTCAGTCTGCGCGGGTGACACGCGCATGCAGGTGGAGCCGTAAGCGCGCATGCAGGTCGCGGGCCAC
>JAABUY010006033.1_pt1 | contig 11956 bp, 9 predicted proteins | sample 5560271 | NCBI WGS metagenome assembly JAABUY01 (sample SAMN10711886, study PRJNA513374) | rock metagenome | isolation source: Antarctica rocks | place: Antarctica: Victoria Land, University Valley
GGGGGTGGTGACCGCCTGCAATTCGAGCCAGCGCTGGAGAGCGGGGAAGCTGCTATGCGCAAACCGCCTGCTGCAGGGAGGATGACACCCAAAACCCTGGGGTGTGCCCAGGCTGACGAGGTTTACATCATTGATCGTGCGGCACACCTTGCTGACCAAAGGCGTCCAGGCCAGGCACGAACGGCGGCGCGCCGCCGAACGACACCATGCTGTCCGAGTGCGCGCGCTGCACGGCAATCTGCGCGCGCGGGCACGAGCCGCAGGCTCAGCACGGCGGATTGGCCATACAGTGCCAGCGGCCGACCCCCCAGGGGCGCGGCAAGCAACGGACGGCGCCCGCTCGATGCGGCACGCCTGCCACGCGGCGCCCGAACGACCACTGCTCCAAGCTGGGCGGGCCCGCATGCGCGGACGCGCGCACCCTCCAGCCGCAGCCAGGGCACAGCGCGGCCGCGCGCGCGCGACACGCACTCTCGCTCGCCAGGGCTGCCAACGTGTCCACCTCGGGCCGCGCCTGAGCACAGGGTAGGGGCAGGGCTAGGGCGCGCGCGCCTGCGGCCCTGGGAAGCACGACGGCATCGCGGCCGCGGCGTGCGCCAGTACAGCCTCGCACGCGCCCGCCTCGCTGCTGCAGCGCGGCGGCGGTGGCGCGCGCGGCGGCATTGCGGACGGGCCGGAGCCGCGGCGCGGTGCACCCAGCCCGGCGAGCACGTCGCGCGGCGCGCCCAGGCCGGCGCAACTGTGCTCCCCGCCCGTCAGCGACGCGCGCCGCGGGGCAGACGGTGTTGCCGCGCCGGGAATAGGGTAGGCCGCCGTCGGGTCCCAGCCTGGCTGCGTCTGCAGCGTCGCGAAGGGCGAGGCGCGCGCGGCGTCAGCGCCGTTCGGCGCCGCGACCGCGGCGCCCAGGGCGGCGCGGCCGGGCGGCCGCGACACCAGAAAGGCCGGCGGCGGCGGGCCGGCGGCGGCGGACGTGGCCGCAGCGCGGGGGCTGGCCAGCGGCGAGATGAGGGGCGTCGCGAGCGGCAGCGCCGGCGCCTGCGCGCTTCCGCATGCCACTCGACAAGGTGTGTGTTAACCGGCCTCGCTGTGTGGAGCGCGCCATGCATGCTGCGTGCATGAGCAGGACTGCTGGAGTCAGCATGCCTGGCATGTCCAGGAGAGCTGGCCGGGCACGATGGCCCCCTGTGCATAAGTTAGGGTTATAGCCAACCAGGCTAGCTTCTTGACAGCTAAAAAGCGCGCTCGCCACATGCAGGCTGTTACAGCCTGCAAATGCACGCTGGTTGAAGGTCGCCAGACATGCGGTGCGCCCAAGCACATCTAAGGGTGCTCACATAGCATCGCTGCAGGGGAGCAGCGTCACCAGTGAGACACATTCCTCTCACGACACCCGCCTGCGGGCCCGGTACAGGGTGGGCGGGCGCAGATGACATGTCCAGCGCCGGGTGTGCATCGCGTGTGAGGCGGCAGCCTGTCTGAGGCGCGAGAGTGCGGGCGAGCGCATGCAGAGCGGCGCGCCTGCATGGTCTGCGCAACCTCGGAGTCGTCCGGCGAGATGGCCGCCGCGGTCTGCTCGCTCTCGGACGCGCCGCCCAGCGCCGGCGCGTCGAACAGCTGCCGCGCACGCAGCGCAGGGCGTCGGCGGCACGCACACACATCAAGGCTTCTCCGGGGCAGGATGCTGCGCTGCCGAGCCGCGGCGACCAGCGGGCTCAGCCGGCAAGCGCGGCAGCATCACCCGGGCGCGCGGCAGACCACGAAACTCAGGCAGGGCTCGCAGCCGGGCGCACCCCGTCGATCTCGCAGTCGTCGGTGAGGTCCTGCAGGAATGCCAGGTCGTCAAAGCGCAGGTCCACGGCGCTGAGCAGCTCCGGGTCCAACCCTAGCGGGTTCTCGATCTGCAGGTGGCCCGGCGGCGGCGCACAGCCGGGCGGCGGCGCGGCGTCCAGGCTGTGGCGCGCGGCCTGCCTGGCGTCTGCGCGGCGCTGGTGGGATGGGCAGGGGTGACCGTGCGGCGTCGTGGAGCTGTCAGACGCGCGCGACTCATCGACCGGGCACAGCGGCGGCAGCGCCATTTCGTCGAGCCGCTGATGCACCGAGTCGCAAAGCTTGGCGTTGGGCATGGCTGCCGGCGCGGCGTGCGGCGGCGGCGGGAACGGCGGGAACGGCCACCCCCGTGGGGGCTGCTCGTGCAGCGCGGCGACCCCCGCGGCGTGCTGCGCGGCCCAGGCGTTGCCGGCCGGCGAGGGGCGCCCGCCGCCCAGGTCGGCCCAGCCGCGCTTGCGCGGCGTCGGCGGCGACAGCTGCCCTCTGCGTAGCAGCCCGGCGGCCGCGCCGGCAGCGGATGCCGCGCCGCCGTCTGGCAGCTCGCACGGCAGGCTCCGCGCACGCGCGCGTGGCGCACTTCCGGGGGCCGCCGCGGGCAAGCGGCTGGGCAGCGCGCCGGCAGTGGCCGCGCGGCGCGCGGGCGCGTCGGTGACGGGCGCGGCGCCGGCGCGCGCATGCGCGGACGACATGCCCATCCGCGCCTTGTTCAGGAGGCGGTGCAGCCGCACGCCGCACGCGTTGCACAGCGTCTTCTCGCCGCGCGAGTTGTTGCGCCACATTGGCGTCTTGGTCGCGCCGCACCGCGAGCACGCCTGGCACGCGCGAGGGCCCCCGAACGCGTCGGCGCCCAGACGGGCGGGGGCCTGGGTGCCTCGGCCAGAGCATGGGCCTGCGTGCCCCCTGGCCCTACCCGGACACCTCGGCAGCAGATATCCTGTACCACATGGGCAGCAGCCAGCGCAGCCGACTGGCAGGGCAACGCTCCGCGAGGGGTCAGGCGGCCCATGGGCGCGGGACAGGCGGGGCGCGCCCGCTCGGGCGGCCCGCGCGGCGCCTCGCGCTCGGGATGCCACGGGGAGTCGCCGGCCGAGGAGCTCTCAGACGCAGAGGCACACGCCTCCGCTGACCAGCCGGAGGACGCCGTGCGCGGGGCAAAGCGCTCCATAGCCGCGGCAGCCGCAGGCGCGCCCTGCACAGCAGATGCTGCATGCCTCAGGTGCAGGTTTGCACAGAGGAGGCTGCTTAGGCCCGCTGCAAGCGGCTTGTGCTCCCTGCCTCCCCATTCAGCAGCCGAAGCCGCCAGCCGACTTTCCTGACCGTGAAAACCGGCCAATGGCGGAGAACTGCACTCCGTCTGAAAGACGACGTGCTCCACTGCAAGACCAGGTCATACCCTGTCGACTCCAGGGACGCAGTCGCCGGGGCAGGGCCTACATTCGCGGCTCCAGCGCTGACTACATGCCCGGCTGCCCCCCGCCCGCGCCCGGCCCGGTCTCCAGATGACGTTTGGGCATGGAGAGCATCTGTGTCCAAATCGGTCCCGGATGAGTCTCCCTCCTGGACACGTTGCAAGAGCAGGCCCTGATACTGAGCGCGCTTCCAAATCCCCTCAGGTTAAGTGTCACTTGAGACCTACCTGACGTCCGGGTCGCATGCATATTGACCTGCCCGTCAGCAGCCAACGCTGGCTGATACACGGTTGTAACTAGGTGAGTCCCAGTTTCCTGGTAATGTGTGTGCAGGGGCCTCTGAAAGAGTTCTGGCGGACTGCGGAAGCAGGAAAGGAAAGCCCTAATAACCCTGAAACAGCAAAAGATGTAGCCGAGCTCTGTGTCGTATCTGAAATAGGCTGAAAGCGCCAGTTCAGCCTAGAACAGCTCCCAAAAGTAGGCGGCCTGCGGCCGCGGAACAAAAGCAGAAAAAAAACAAGCTGAATCAAAACAAGCCTGGCCAAGAACCCTGGCTCCAATACCTGGTTTTCATTGGCGCATTGGAGGCATGCTTCAAGAACGGCGTCCGTGCCACCCTCACTTTCCATACACGCAACACCCCAAGGCATAACTGAATCCTGTAAGGATATCTGAGTTTCTCCAAGGAGACACTGCACCACAGCAAAGCGGCACCACTGGTGTGACCTCCCTCATATTATATGTGTATATGAGTCATACACACACATAACCGCCAAGCGGCCTGGCGCCGTACCTGCGCCGGGCACGCCAGCCTCTCTAGCTGCAACAGGACAAACTTGTTGTGCCCTGCTGGCCAACGAGATGCAAGAATCCTCGAGTGCGCCGGGTGCTTGCTGCTGTAGCGGGCCGCTCTCACGGTGCGCACACTCAAAAGGTCAAGCGTGCGGCCGCGCTCACCGCGAAAACTGCAGACCACCCTGACCTAAGAGAGTTTTCTCAGCAGACGCGTGAAAGCATGTGTAGTGAGACCATGTCACTCTTCAGTGTTGTGTCACGGGCCAGCCCTAGCGCTTGTGACCAACATATCAGCGCAGTCCCGGCTCCGAGCTGCTCCGGCGCTTCTTGCTCTACTCCGGGATCACTGCCTATGGGACCAGAGTATGCGGTGCCCAGATGAGGCCTGTTTGTCTTGTCACAGCAGTCTTCTTCAGGTCGCCTCGCCTCCGCACCGCAGTGACTGGACCAATGTGGCAGCCTTGCCAGTGCCCCGCCCGCTGACAACCGTGGACCTGAGCTGGGCGCAGGAAGCCTCAGGTAATAAGGGTGAGGGAGCTAAGGCTGTATGCAGGGCTATGCAGGGCTGCAAAGAGCAGGAGGGCAGACGTAGCGCTCGTTGCTGCGCCTGAGCGAGCGTGCTGGTAGGCTGTGCAGAGCGCCTAAGGAAGGCACCCGTCCTTGTGCCCGCGTGGGTTGTAACTAATAATACGCAAGGGGAAGCGATGTAACTGTGGATGCTGTCTCTTGCCCCTTTGGTAGGTGGCCTCTCGAACCTCCTCTTCCTCGCCCTGCCTGTAGGTCTCCGCACGTGTTGGTAGTCATGCGAAACCAGGCCGCACAGGGATGCGCCGGCGAACGTTGTAGAAGGCAGGCTGGTGTTTCACTGGCGGCACGTTGATCCTGGGCGTGTGCGCGGCCCAGCCCAAGCCCCACCGCCCACCTCACAGGTCAGCAAGGAGTGCCCCATACCCCGAGTGGCGCGGCGCGCGCGTTGGCCAGGCCATCCGAGGATTGGGTGCCATGAGAGGCAAGTGACTCACTCAGCGGCTGGTCTTGCCATTACAGCGCCGCTGCCGCCACAGCAGGGTCATCCTCCGGTGTGGCCTGTCTTAATGAGTTCATAATAAAGACCTACAGGTTGACATCAAACAGCCAGTTTGCACTGACTCAGAACATCCTCTCTCTTAATTTTTTCGAACTTTTGCACTCAGCGGCCACACTGCACTGCACACGGCCTTGTCTGCAAGCCCGCTACAGCCGGCTTACCTGCTTCTGCAACCTGTTCCAGGCCTGCAATCAGCCAAGCTCTTGTTGCCCGTGCACAGCACAACTTTTGCGCCATCACTGCGCTTGAGCACAGCGGCCGCCTGCAGACCCAGCACCTGAGCTCTCGCAGGCGCGCGCGCCCGCGCGCGCCAGCAGCGCGATGGCCGCGGTCGTGCCGCAGCGCGGCGCCGCCGCGCCGCCGCCGCACCGGCCGCCGCCGGGGCCGGGCCTGCAGGCGCTGCACACGAGCGGGCCGGACGGCGCCAAGCAGGCGAACGCGGGCAAGCAAGCAGCGCTGAACCCGGTGGCTGACACGGAGCCGGTGATCATCGAGGTGCCCGACAGCTTCCGCGCGAAGAAGGGCACCGCCGTCGGTAAGGGGTGGGTGATCGGCGAGGCGCTCGGCACCGGCCTGCAGGCGCGCGCGCGCGCGCCGCTCCCCGGCCCGCAGCATCCGCTCAGGCCCTGGACGCCGGGCGGACTGCCGCCATGGCTGCCGCGCGGCCGGGCTCAGCAGCGCGGCAGCTCCGCTCTCGCTCAGCAGGCTTGGATGCCCGGCTGCCCAGCACGACAACGGCCGCCCCTCTCGCGCCGCTTGCGAGCTCGGGGAGCGCGTGCCTGCAACAGCAAGAGCCGCTCGCGCTGCCGGCGTCCTGCGCCAGCCCCGACAGGGCCTGCGTGCGCCGCGCGCTGCCAGCCCGGCCTGTCGCCGAGGCTCCCGGTGCTGGAGCAGCGCCCGGCGCCGGCGGCAGAGGCGGCCGGCAGGCCGCGAGCGTGCTGCACAGCCGGCGGCCGAGATTGCGCGCGCTGCGGGGGCGCCAGGGCGGCGTGTACTTCCTCGTGGACGAGAACGGCAACAAGGACGAGAAGCACGTGCTCAAGGCGCGCCGCGCCCCGCGCCGCGCCAGGAGCTTGGGCTCGCACATTTTCGCTGTCTTGCGGGGGCTGGGCGTGGTCTGGGGCCGCCCGCGGCAGCGCGGCGCGCAGGCCCAGCCGGCGGCGGCCGGCCGCAGTGCATGCATGCCAGGCGGCGGCGCCGCGCCGGCCCGCCGGCCTGAAACAGACGCGCTGATCCGCCCGCGGCCCGCGGCCCGCGGCCTGCGCCGAGGGGGGCTGCGCGCCCGCGCCGAGGGGAGCTGCCCTAACCCTATCCTACCCTATGCCGCGCAGGCCAAGCACCGCTACGCGCTGCTGGTCAAGGTGCGGCGCGAGTGGGAGGTCGGCCGGCGCGTCAACTCGCTGCTGGACCCGGCCAAGGCGCTGCCGGGCTACATGGGCACCGGCCGCGGCGTCGTCATGGCCAATGGCCACTTCCAGGGCGCGCGGCCCGCCATGCCCTGCATTGTACCCTATATCATACCCTATATTTCTATTGACACCTGCTGCTGAGTAGAAGCAGTGCGGGTGCGGCGCTGCGGGGGTGCAGCAGGCGCCGGCCGCGCGCCGTGCAAGCAGGAGGCTGCCGCGCTCCGCGGGCGGTCCGTCGTCCGCGCGCGACACCGCGGGACGCGCGCGCGGCGCAGGCATGCTGCTGGAGCGCCTGAACGGCCGCTCGCCGGCCAAGGTGGTCGGCGCCAAGAACTTCCACGACATCGGCTACCTGCGCGACCTGCTCTTCAACGTTTTCACCGCGCTCGACGTCGGGCAGCGCCGCGTGGGTGCCGCCCCCGCCGCCGCGCCGCCGGCCCGGGTCGCCCCGTCAGCCTGGTCGGGGCGGGGCAGGGCCTGCGTGCCGCCGCGCGCGCCGTGCAGGCTCTTGCACGTGCGGGCGCGCGCGGCGTCGGGGGAGAGTGCCTCCCATCCCATCCCATGCGGCTGCTGTCCGCTGCTGGGCTGCGCGTGCTGACCGCGCGCGCGCCCGGGGCAGGCTTCCACCACGCCGACCTGCGCATCGACAACGTCATGGAGGTCGACGGCGTGACCGGGTGCGCCCGCGGCGCGGAGCGCGCCCCAAGCGCCCCCCCCCCCCCCCTGTGCGCGCGCGCCGCGCGCGCGCACCCTTGCAGGGGCGTGGCTGGCCCTGCAGGCCGGGCCCCTGCTCGCGCGAGCGCGCGCCGAGGTCTCCAGCCCGCCGGCGGCTCGCGGGAGGCGGCCGCCGCGCCCGGGCGCGCGGGGCGCGGGCGTGCTGCTGATGAGCGTCTGTGCAGGGCGGCGCTGACGGCCGTCCGCGCGCGCGCCAGGCTCAACCGCTTCCGCATCATCGACTTTGGCCTGGCCGACTTCAGCGTGCGCGCGCCCGCTCGGCCCGCACCTGCCCTAACCCTAACCCTATCCTGATCATGGTCCGCATGACAGCGCTGGCGCCACCTGTCTCAGCACTGCTTGCAGCAGGCGACGTGCTCTGGGCGTGTCGCCTGCCCGCGCACATGGCCGCCTCCGGGCACCGGCGGTCCCGGGTCTGTGAGGGGCGCGCGGCGGGCGCCAGCTTCCATCAATGCGCCCGGCCTGCTTTGCCGCTGCGTCAGACGCGGCAGTGTCGCGCAGGAACTGTATGCGGCCGGGCGCGTGGGCACGTCGGCCGGCGGCGGCACCGGCCACCGCGCGGTGAAGAGCGAGGAGTCGCGCGGTCGGGGCGGCCAGCGGCTGCGCGGCAGCGAGCGCCGCACGCGCCGGGACCAGCCGCTGCCTGACAGCCTGGCCAATGTCCGCGCGATCCCCAAGGTGCGGCCCCCACGCGCCGCGCGGCGCGGCCCCGGATGCGGGCGCCGCGGCCGGGGTGGGCGGCGGGCTAAACGCCACTGCGGCAACAGCCGCTCGGAGGTCCTCGGACCGTGCGCCACGGCCGGGACGGGCGGCAGGCTAGTTGCTACAGCGGTAGCACAGCCGCGCGGCAGTCTGCCACCGAGCGGGGAGGGCGGGCGGGCCGCGGGCTGACGGGCGCGCGCGCGCGCGCAGGTGTCGGCGCTGGAGCGGTCGTACCGCTTCTTCTGGCGGCACAAGAGCGACGTGTACCACATGCTGTGGGACCTCTGCCGGTGCGGCGCCCGCCGCCGCGCGCGCGCTGCGCTGCAGCGTGGCGCAGCGGCGTCCAGCAGCGGCGCGCGTGCATCGCTGCCGTGCACTGACAGAGGGTGGCGCGACGGCGTGCGCCTGCCTCCGGGGCCCTGACACACCGCGAGCCGCGCTCCTGCACTGGGGACCAGCACCCGCACCCTGCCCTGCCCCCTGCACCCGTCTGAGCCTGTAGCGCTGCGCGCTGGTCCGGGATGAGGCCTGCGCGAGGTTAGGGTGTGGGCTTTTTTGAGCGGCCCCCGGGCGTCGCCGCAGGTACCTGGACGGCAAGGTGTGGATGGCGAGCGACGAGTTCGCGGTCCGACTGCTGCTGTCGCTGATCCACCACGTGACCGGCGTGCGGCTCAAGGCCTATTTCACGACCACGCCCGCCGCCAAGCCGGGCGGGCTGCTGCGGTGCGCGGCCGCGCGGCGCCGGGGCCGACCCGCTCGCCAGGGGCTCTGTATGCAGAGCCGCGCAGGGTCAGGCCGGCCAGCTGCCAGTGTGGTCGTAGCAACACAGCGGCTTGGGATTGCGCGTGCCCGGCACGCCTGTCCAGGGTGCTTTGGCACGCTTGCTACTCCAGCCCGGGTTGCGTTGTGAGCGCCGCGGCGCCGCTGACGCGGGCGCGCGCGTGCGCGGCAGGCCTGACAAGCCGGCGCTGTGCGGGCTGTTCGAGCGGCACGACGGCACCATGCACTTCCTGCGCATCCGCGGCATCCGGCGCGCCCCCCCGCGGCCGGGTCGCGCCTCGGCTGCCCGCCGGCGGGCGCCCGTGTGCGGCGGTGTGCAGGTGCTTGGGCTGATGACCGGCATCCCTCCGCTGCTGCGCTGCGTGGTGTGCGCGGCAGCGCGCAGCAGCGCTCCAGCGCATGCATGCGCGCAGCGCGCGCACCCTCCGTCCGGGCGGCCGCGCGCGCGGGCGCGGGAGGCCGGGCCGCGCGTGCGCCGCTGACGATGCTGCAGTCTGGGCGCGCGTGGGCTGGAGCTGCCTGCATTGAGGGTAGGGTTAGGTTTGGCAGGGGCTGCTCTCATTCGTCAGTCTAACAGGCGGCGCGGGCGCCTGACGCGGGCGCGCGCACGCGCGCGCAGGCTGCGCGCATGGTTCAACCCGACCAACTGCGGCCTCACGGGCGCAGAGGCGCTGCAGGCGCCCTTCTTCAAGCTGACGCACGAGGGCGCGTCCGTGAACGCGCTCGGCCGGCGCGTGGAGTCCAAGGGCCCCGCGCCCTCGCCGGGCAGCCTGGACCCGGCCGCCTCGATCGCGTCCACCGCGCTGCCGCCGCTGGACCAGGCACACTCGCTCGCGTCCACGCAGGGCCTGCCTGACGGGCGGAGGTCGGTCGAAGCAGTTCGCACATCATGGGATATGGCCCCGGCGGGCAACCGCGCATGAGCTCGCCAGCAGCATGAGCTGGGGATTCAGGGCTGCGAAGGGTTTCATAGGTCATGGGATACCCTGGCGGGCAACCGCGCACGAGCTCGACAGCAGCCTGAGCCTGGGGTCGCAGCGCTGCGGACGCGGCAAGTCAAGAGGCGCTCTCCGACCACGTCGGGCTTGTCATGTGCATGGCCAGCTTGCGCCGTGTCGGCTTCTGCCAACGCAGAGGGTTGTTTCACGCCGGGTGCAGGGCGCGAGCTGCGCGCCTGCACCCGGCCGTCCTGCCCTGTGCCGCCGACCCTGCCAGGGTCTGCAGGCTTGCAGGGCTCTGCCAGCGAACATGGACCTGCTGTGCCGTGCGGGGCACGCTGGGCCGCATAGCATGGCCATGCAGCGGGGTTCCCCCGGACCCCACAAGCCCAGGGCTATGCTCCCCATCAGAGTGTGGTCTGTGGCACAGAGAGTCAGTCTGTGCTTTGGTGAAGTCCAATGCAATGGGATGGGGATGCGCGGGCAATGCGTAGACCTTCAAAGCCGGAGAGCTTGTAGGTGTGTGTGCTTTCTTTGCGCAATCTGTGTGTGTGTTTCCTGGCATGCAGAAACACTCACAGTTAGTGATGCGACCGCACTCACATGCAGGAGCAGGCTGTGTGGCTCCTTGAACCTGATGGCTTCTTGCACCTGAGCTTTAGTTGGCACACCATGTATCAGGCTGTCGACTTGGGTGGGACGCGTTTAAACCTGAGCGCATGTCAAGATAGCTGACCTGAGCCTGCTTGCGTTTCTTCCTGCCTGTAAATATGTTAAGTGTGAGCAGTGAGCAGGCTCGGGCGTTGCAGTACCCAGGTGGCAGTGACAGCAACAAGGCGCCCGTTACACGACCGACACCGGACCCAACGGTAAGTGCGCATGCACCCTTCACGTGCGAGGTTTGGCACACCCGCGCACGCGGCAGCAGGGGGGTTGCACCGCGTCAGCGCTCGCAGCCCAGCGCAGGGGCGTAGGAAAAGAATTGCAAGCGGGCACGTATGGGTTATACCAAGGTAGGAGCGGGCGGCCCCAGCGCCCATGCCCAGCCCCCCGCAGACCATGCTGCCCCGTCTCCCGGCAAAAGAAACACAGGGCACACACGCCGCATGCTGACTTGCCCATGCCGGCAAAGGCGGCAGATTGCAGCAGCAACACACACGACGGAAGCAATCTGTGGGCCGGGCCCAGAAGACGCCTGCGCCTCCACACCCCGGCCGCTCCCCACTCCAGTCCTTGTGATCTTGCAGGGCGTCCGGTATTCCCTGCTGGCCACAGTTAGCCCTCCTGCCCCCAAAGCAATACAACAGGCGCGCACCTACCGGCAAGGCGAAGCAAACCACGAAGCTGTGTCCCGCGCGGACAGCACACCGGAAGTGGCGAATGGCGGGCCACTCTGGCGACAGATGGCCCCATCCCAAAAACGAGGCATCTACTATCGGGGGTTGTGCCGAGCGGAAAAGCAGTGCTGCAAAACTCTCTCTCGCGGCACTTCTGGCCCGCCGGCCGCACCCTGACGCCAGGACCACGCCAGGGGCGGCAGGCCCCACCCGGTGGTGTCCTGCGCGCGCGCCAACAGGCAGGCGCGGGCGCCCGCCTCGTTTCTTGAAGCCACATGTCATTCCCCGGCTGGCGTCATTGCATCGGTTGCGGGGCGTGGGGTTGTAAAGTTTTTTTGGGGCGGGCCTGAAGGCCCGCCACGGCGCCCGCCGGCACACCAGCCCGCCGGGCCTGTGCGCGCTGCAAAACTTGGCGTCTCAGTCCAGCAAGGGGCTTTAACGGACTCATCTGAGCGGCCCCGGTCTCTGGGTGGCGCACACCTCACATGTACACACGCGCGGCGCGAAGCCACCAATGCGCGCGCTCCGGCCACGCGCCCAGCAAGCCGAGGGCGTGACCAACGCTGTCCATCCGCGCTGGGTCTGTCACGCTCTTCCACTCAGATGAACCCTCGGGCGGGGACCCCGGCCTGTCTTGGGGCGCTGCGACCCCATCGGCGCACTGCCCGGCCCCCACCGCCAGCCCAGTGCGCTCGCCAGCCAAGAATGTGTCAGCGTGCCAGCCTAAAGCTTGTTATATACAGCCCTTTCTGGCGGCACGCCTGCGCGCGCCGTGGCGCAAGCGCACAAGGCCGCCCATCCGCTCCCACTCTGCGCGGCGCCCGCACTGCGATAGCGCCGCACGCGCACTCACGAAAAAACCGGGCCGGCCCGCCCGCAAATCTCCCGCACTCGTGTGGCCGCTGCTCGGCGCGCGGGGGCCCCCCCCCCCCCCCCC